>RCNF010000081.1_pt1 | contig 39660 bp, 38 predicted proteins | sample 2041311 | NCBI WGS metagenome assembly RCNF01 (sample SAMN09708228, study PRJNA481090) | Marine sediment metagenome, whole genome shotgun sequencing project. | biome: marine sediment; feature: ocean; material: sediment; isolation source: Sewage treatment plant 2 marine sediment (STP2) ...
AACGGCTGAAACCATCTGTGACCGTTGCCCTTTTCTGTCTGCATTCATTGACTTTGGAGGCCGAATGACCGTTGATCGAAAGACCGCTGTCCGAGCTCTTCGTGAAATTGCCACGCTCCTCGAGATCGCGGGCGACAACCCACACCGGGTGCGTGCCTTTGCCAACGCGTCGCGGGCGGTGGATCGCCTCGAGGGAGATCTCGAAAGGATGATCGCCGGCGGTACCTTGCTCGAGGTGAAGGGTCTGGGGCGAGGGACGGTGGCGGTTCTCGAAGACCTGGCGGCGGGCCGTCAGCCTGAGGTTCTGACCAAGACTCTCGCCGCCGTGCCCGAGGGCGTCCGGGATTTTCTCAGAGTCCCGGGGCTGGGCCCCCAAAAGGTCCGGGCCTTGTGGCAGGAGCTGGGTGTGACGAGTCTCGGAGAGCTCGAGTATGCGTGTCGCGAAAACCGTCTGGTCGAGTTGCCCGGTTTTGGCGCGACGACCCAGAACCGAATTCTCGAAGGGGTGCGGTTCGCCCGCCAGGCGGGAGAGCGACGGCTGATGAACGAGGCGCAGAGGACCGCCGAAGACCTGAGGGAGTCGCTGCGATCGGCTTCGGGGGTCGTCGACGTCATCGTCGCGGGCGAGGTTCGGCGGTGTTGCGAGACCGTGGGTTCATTCGATCTCGTGGTCGTGGCGGGTACTGAAGAGGCTGCCGGCAGGGCGGTTGAAACCTGTGTTCCCGGCTCCAGCCGTGGGCCGGACGGCATTTGGACCGGCTCTTCCACTGCGGGCCTCCCGGTCAATCTGTGGGGGGTCGGACCGGCGGATGCGGGCGTCACCCAGTTGTGGGCAACAGGTTCTGGAAAGCACCTTGAAGAGCTGGTGGCGCGAGCGCGTGCCGGCGGAATGTCGTTGCGACCTGACGGGCTGTGGCGGGGAGACGAACGCGTCCCGTGTCCCGATGAGGCTGCAGTGTATGAGGCGCTTGGATGCACCTGGGTACCGCCGGAACTCCGCGAGGGCGAGGGCGAGACCGAGAGGGCGGTCGCAGGCAAGATGCCGTCGCTGGTGTCGATGGCAGACCTGATGGGCGCCCTCCACAATCACACAACCGACTCTGACGGTGCGGCGACGGTGGAGGACATGGCGCGCGCGGCCGGCGAGCTCGGGTGGCGATATTTCGGGGTGGCGGACCACTCGCCAGTCGCGGTTTACGCCCACGGTGTTGACGGGGACCGTCTGCGCGACCAGTGGCGGCGGATCGATGCGTTCAATCAGACCGGCACGGGTCCGCGGATCGTCAAGGGGCTGGAGGCAGACATTCTCACAGACGGAGCGCTCGATATCCCTGAAGGGTGCGAGGACGGGCTCGAATATGTGGTGGCTTCGGTCCACTCGAATTTTCGATTGACCGAGGAGCAACAGACCGAACGTCTGGTGCGGGCGGTGGCCAACCCCGCGTGCAGGGTGCTCGGCCACCCCACCGGCCGACTCCTCCTGGCCCGACCCGGCTATTCCGTCGATCTCGACCAGGTGCTCGGAGCCTGTGCCGAGCACGGTGTGGCGGTGGAGATCAATGCCAGCCCGTACCGCCTCGATCTCGACTGGCGGTGGGCCCGGCGTGCGCTCGAGCTCGGGCTCAAGCTGATCGTCAACCCCGACGCCCACTCGCCCGAAGGCCTCGCCGACGTCGGTTGGGGACTTGCCGTTGCCCGTAAGGCCGGAGCCACCGCCGCCGATCTCGTCAACTGTGCGCCGATTGAGGAGTTTCTTCTCGAGTGAATCCGCCTTTCAGCACGTGCCTCCTCCAAACCCCTCGCCTGTCATTTCGACCGAGCGTAGCGAGTGGAGAAATCTCTTGCAGGGAAGCTCTCCGCGACGTTGGTGTGCCGATATCGGGCATTCGAGTGAACCCGACTGTCAAGGCGTCCTACCCGAGAGGAGCCACCCTATGCATTGTTTGCCCGAGGCGATCCCCCCTCGACCTTTACGGCAGGGAATCAAACAATGCAAAGGATGGCACCTCCGCCGCACGCGCCTCGTATCCGTAGACGCTACCAATGCCTCACACCAGAAGGGGATGCGCGTTATCCAGCATCCTGCATCGAGCATCTGCGTTCATCTGCGCTATCTGCGGTTTCTCCGGATGGGCGTCCGGGCGGGGATTCCGAATTCCGAATTCTGAATTCCGAATTCTCTAGAACTCTCCCTGCATCCGGGATACAGTCGTTGAAGGAGGGTCGTTGTCTGATCTCGTGCTGGTGGTGGAGGATGACCCGGCCAACGCGGTGTTGGTGGAGGCTATTCTGACCACTGTGGGCAACTTCGAGGTGGTGTGGTCGGACGACGGCGACGAGATCCTACGGGTCGTGCAAGAGCGGCCGGTGGCGGCGGTATTGATGGACGTCTCGCTTAGCCACACCCGGGTTGGCGACGAAAAGGTGGATGGGGTCGAACTGACCCGCCGAATCCGTGATTTGCCTCAGGGCCTCAATCTGCCAGTGGTGCTGTTGACCGCACACGCCATGAGGGGGGACCGGGAGCGCCTCCTCTTTTCTTCGAGCGCCAATGACTATGTGGCCAAACCCATCATCGATCAGAAGGGCCTGGTCTCGCTCGTCGAGCGTCACATCCGTGCGGCCAAGGCTGTCAAGGAAGAACTCGAGGCGCGGCGTCGGGAGGGTGATGGGTCGGTCTGAGTCGAACCACGACCCAGGCGGCGCCTCGAGACTATCCCGCGGTCAATTTTTAATTGTAAATTCTCAATTCCCGTTTGTCCGACTGTTTCGTAAAGAGGTTGGGCGAAAATTCAAAACTAAAAACTCAAAACTGAGAACTCGACGTCAGTCGCGGTCCGGATCGGCCTCGTTGAGGAAACGCGCGGCCTCCTCGGGTGGGGTCGGGTTGATCGTGTAGCCGGAGCCCCACTCGAAGCCTGCAGATCGGGTGATCCGGGGCGCAAAACCGATGTGCCAGTGGTAGTCCTGCTCGATTGTGGTCCAATAATTAGGCTGGCCGGGTCGCGGGTGCGGGCTGGGTGCGGTGTGGAGCACCATATTGTACGGCGGATCGTTGAGGAGCGACCGGATCCGCCGCAGAAAATCGCGCAGGATGATTGCCAGACCGTGAAGTTCGTCATCGGTCGCAAGGGCAAAATCATGACGGTGCTGTCTGGGCAGGATCCAGGTCTCAAACGGGAGGGTTGCTGCGAAGGGGGCCAGGGCAACGTAGCCTTCGGTCTCGAGGCACACCCGTTCGGCAAGACGAAGCTCCTGGCGGATCACGTCACAGAAGAGACACCGTTCACGGAGGCGGAAGTGTTGCCGACACGACCTGAGCTCCTCCACAATCTCGGTTGGGATGATCGGGGTGGCGATGAGCTGCGAGTGGGCGTGTTTGACCGACGCTCCGGCCTCCTGGCCCTTGTTTTTGAAGATCAGCACATACCGGAGCCTCACGTCCCGTCGTAGGTCCAGCAGCCGGGCGCGCCAGGCCTGCAGCACGTGGACGATGTCGTCCGCGCTCATGTCGGCCATTTCGACGTCTGTCATCGGTGTTTCGACGATGACCTCGTGGGCTCCGACGCCGGCGACGGTGTCGTTGAGACCAACCCCCTCCCGCACCACCTCGCCCTCGACGCGGAGGGCCGGGAAACTGTTTGCGAAGACCCGTACCTGCCATTGGTGGCTGTCGCCCGGTCGGGGAACCGAGAAAATTGTCGGAGGTGTCATGGCCTCGTTGCCCGGGGCGAACGGGTCCTCGGCCGGTGCCACCTCGGCGCGGTGCTCAACCATGAACTCTCCGGGACGTTGTTTGCGTTCGGGCGCGATGATCGTCCAGCGATGTTTGATGGGGCAGTAGCGGATCTCGGACACTCTATTCATCCTTTCGCCGGCCGTCGCCGTACTCGCTGTCGACCACGTACGGATCGAGCAACAGGGCACCGCCGGCGGGCAGTCGCCACCCACCGAGCCGCACCTCGAGGCGGGAGCCTTTCAGACCGTCCCACGGCAGCGAGAGCTCGGCCACGCGGCCGACAGCGCAGACGGCCGCCGGGAGTTCGGCGTCGTCGCCACCGATCACCACATCGGTTTCTGTCCCGTCGGCCGCTATGAGTCGAACGACGAGCCGTTCGTCATCGAGGAGTGACAGCACGGCAGCGGTTCCCTCGATCAAAAGGTGGAGGCGATTTTTGCTCCCCCACACCGCCAGCCGGCGCAACGGAGAACCGTCGGACCCCGCCACCCATTCGGCCAGGGACCACTCGAAATAGGTTGTGACTCGGCCATCCAGTTCCGGGGCCGGCCAGCCGTCGGAGACCGGGACCCGAAAGGGCTGGGTCTCGGTCTTCAGTGGTTTCGTAAGATCGATCGGGCTCTCGATCCCCGCCTGGGCGCAGGCGTCGGCAAGGTGGTGGCGGAAGATGGCGTCGTACAGCGGCGCGAGCGCGGTGGGGTTGTCGTCGCCGAGCCACCAGAACCAGTCCGAGCCCTCGGCCAGCAGCAACGACGGCGGGCGTCCTCCGCCGGCGCCGGCGATCGCGGTCCGCACGGCGGCGAGCACTTCCCAGGCGTGTGATTTTTCGTGGTGTCCGATCCACGTCGCAAAGATCGAATTGATCCACGACCCGGGGTGGAGGTGGTCCAGTCTTGCGGGTGAGGTCGCTCCGGCTGCGTGATCGAGAGTGACGGGCTGCAGACCTGAAGGATTTTCGTTGAGCCGCTCGAAGAGCTCTCGCAGAAACCGGCCGCCACCTTCGGGGTAGTAGAGCCAGGGGTTTTCGCCATCGAGAGCGATCGTTATGCAGGCGTCGTCCGGCAGCACCCGGGAGATTTCCTCGAGTTTGCGGACGAGATCCAAAGCTGCCACTCCCTCATCATCCCAGTTGCCATACTGAAAGCCGATGGCGTCCGAGAGGTGGCGATCTCGAAAGAACAGGACCGGCCCTTCGGCAGGCGCATACCAACTTCGGTAGAGTTCGTCCACGGCCCGGTCGCCGTTTCTCAAGGGCCGCCCGAGACTTCGCTCGAGGATGCCCTCGTCGGTGACCAACCACCGCACCCCCGCGTCGGCGTACACGGCAACGGCATCCGACGATACGGATCCCTCCGGCGGCCAGCAGCCGCGGGTTTCAAAGCCGTGTTCGCGCATGAAGGCCAGACCACGCTCGAGTTGCCAGACGGCGTCCTCCGGGTGGCGAAAATCGGGGACCACCGGCGCCGGAAAGGGCGCCCAGCTTTCCACGACGATCCCGGTGTCGATCAAGAGGGGCATGATGGGGTGCGCGTAGGGGCTGGTCGAGATCTCGACGCCGTCGAGGGCGCCCACCCGCCGCCACAGCTCCTCGAGTTCCCCCGGTTGGGCTCGGAGCCAGTCAGCCATCGCGAGGTGATCGTCGGCGCCGAAGTTCCTTCTCCGCTCATACAGAGGGGCCAGTCTCTCGTCGGACCACGCCTGGTCGCCCGCCTGAGCGAGCACGAAAAGCACCTGAAGGTCGCGCAGGTCGCCGGGTCCGAAGCGGCTATCGAGACGGCCATTCGAAGGGAGGGCCCGGGTTCGTCTGGCAAGCTCGGCGAGGCGAGGGTAGCGTTCGAGTTGCCTCGGGTTGACGTGGACGCCCCACGAAAGAAGGGTCTCGCGTTGGTCCGGGCTGAGATCGTTCGCGGGTGTGGTGATGGCCTCGAGGACGGGGTCTGTGACCGTACCGTCCCGGTAGGCCAGGAGTTGCTCGAGCAGGGTTGGAACGATGTTCAGGACCTGACCGCGGCCGCCCGCGGCCTCGATCGCTGCGGCCAGGCTCTTGTATGTGCCTCCGGCGTGGAGGGCGGCCCACGGGGCGTGGGACAGACCGTCCGCAGTGCGGTAGGCCGGTTGGTGGAGGTGCCAGAGAAACGAGACTGTCGTCATCGGGGAAGAGGCTCAGTCTTTCGACGGCCCGTAGGTACTTTCGTGCGCCGATGACATTTCTTCGTACTCCTCTTCGGTCGAAAACAGCGTGTTCTGGTCGTTGCCGCAGGTCGGGCACAGGGCCTCTTTCACCCGCGACCCGTCCCATTCGAAGGTGTAGATGGGGCTTTCGCACTCGAGACAGATAACAAAATCCGGTGTGCTCACCTTCAACCTCCAATCGGGAACCATTGTCCTTGTTCCGGCCGCAACTGTCACGCTTCGGACCTCGATGATGAGCCGCGGAGCGGCGACAGGGAATAGCCCGGGGCGTCAGCCCCTGGAACAAAATTAGAAAAAGTCATCAAGCCCCGGAGGGGCGACAGACGTTTACGCTCGATGTCCACGCCTGACACAGTGTGCCGAATCTGTCGCCCCACCGGGGCTTTCCTTTCCGAGGCGGGTCGTTTACGGCCCGCCCGCCATCGTGAGATTCGACCGAGCGTCTTGTCCCGGCGTGGCCGTAGGCTAAGCCGGAAGCGAGTGGAGAAATCTCTTGAAGGGAAGCTGTTCTCGGTTTCGATGCGCCAGTATCGGGCGTTCGAGTGAACCTGCCTTTCAGCACGGCGTACCCGAGAGGAGCCACCTTCAACATTGTTGGCTCGAATCACTCCACCAACGAGGATGATCGTGCCTCCAACAATATTGAAAATGGCACCTCCGCCGCGCGCGGCCCATGTCCGAAGGTGCTTGTGCCATCCAGCATCCAGCATCAAACTTCTAGAATCGGGGCAGACTCTGAAGGTGTCTGTTGCCGACGTGTCGTGGACGCCTATTTCTTCCCGGGAATCTCGAGATCCAGCAGGTCGATGAGTTCGGTGCGGCCGAGGCCGCCGATCACATCCTCAGTCGGCGCCACAACCCGCTCCATGAGATCGACCTTGGCGCGGATGAGTTCGTCAATGCGTTCTTCGATGGTGTCGCGAGTGATCAACTTGAAGACCTGAACAAAGCGACGCTGGCCGATGCGGTGGACCCGGTCCGTGGCCTGGTTCTCCTTCGCAGGGTTCCACCACCTGTCGTAGTGGAGAACGACCGACGCTCCGGTGAGATCGATGCCGACACCGCCGGCGAGCAGGCTCGCAAGCAGGACCCGTTCGTGCTGTTCTGAGTTGAAACGGCGGATGATCCGGCCGCGGTCGCGTGTCTCACCGGTCAAGACGAGGTGTGGGGTGCTCTTGCGATCGAGACGTTGCGAAAGCAGCTCGATCATCTTGACGTACTGGGAAAAGACCACGACCTGGAGACCCCCGTCGAGGGCCTCGTCCAGGATCTCGTCAAAGATTTCGGTCTTGGCCGACTCGGCGGTCTTTCCGTCCCCCTCGGCCACCAGCGCGGGATGGTCGCAGATCTGTTTGAGGCGGGTGAGGAGGGCGAAAATGTGCATGTAGGGGATGTCCTGCCCCTCGTCGCGAATAAGCTCGGCGATCTCTGCCGAATGCTGGGCGTGGATGGATCGATAGATCGACGCCTGGGCCGGCAGGAGGTGACAGTAGCGCAGGTCCTCCACCTTGTCGGGGAGGTCGGCCAGAACCTGGTCCTTGACCCGGCGCAGCGTGAGCACGCCGAGGCGCTGCCGGAGGACGTGGAGTTGGTGGTGCGATGGGTCCCGGTGGGAGCTGCGGAAATCGCGTTCCGAACCGAGGTAGCCCGGGACGATGAGATCGACCACCGACCACAACTCGAGCAGTCGGTTTTCGAGCGGCGTGCCGGTCAGAGCAAGCCGGAAGTCAGCAGGGATCTTGCGCGCCGCGCGTGCGGCCTTGGTGCGTGGGTTCTTGATCCTCTGGGCCTCGTCGAAAACCGCCACTGCCCAGGTGTGCTCGAGCAGTTCGTCGGTGGAGCGGAAGAGGATGTCGTAGGTGGTCAAGACGACACCACCGCCGCGTAGATTCTTGAGGGATCGTGACGGGCCGTGAAAGAGATGGACCGCGAGATCCGGCGCAAACTGACTCAGGAGCGTGTGCCAATGTTCGAGGACGCCCCGGGGACACACCACAAGGGTTCGTGCGTCGGGGTCGCGCTCGGCCAGTAGACACAACATACCCATGACCTGGTGAGTCTTGCCGAGCCCCATGTCGTCGGCCAGGAGAGCGCCGACCCGCACCAGATAGCGGCTCCACAACCACGCGACGCCCGCCGCCTGATAGGGCCTGAGCTGAGAACGCAGACCGGGTGGATGGGTGATTTCATCGCTCGACCGACCCTGCAGCACTGCGGCGAGCTCGCGGAGCTCTTCATCGGGACCTTCAACCGGGAGCCCGGTCTCGGCGACCAGCCGGATAAAGGCCACCCGGCTGCCGAGAAGACCGAGGTCCTGGCGCCGGCGAGGGGTCTTGAAACCGAGGCCCTCGAACGGCTCGAGGTCTGGCGCCCGGACGATCGTCTCGCCGATGCGGGTGAAACCGATTTCGAGCAACGTCAGCGCTTCATTCCACTCGACGAGAGAACCTGCGGCCGAGAATCTCGGGCGGATCCGAACCTTGCCATTCGGCGTCTGCTCGGCCTCGAACGCCACCGGTTCGGGCGTCGCAGGCTGGCGGAAGCTGGCCAGTTGGCCCAGGGGCAGATACCACGAGTGGTTGCGCAGCTGTGGGTGGTCCAGGTTGAGGTATCGAAGGGCGTCTTTACCCTTGAGGACCCGGCGCCCCTGGCGGTGGAAGGGGACCAGCGGGGTTGCCGGATCCAGGAGACGGCAGAGGTGGCTTCCGATTCGCGCCCATCGCCCGTGAATACGGCCGTCGAGGTCGGCGGTGGTCAGGACCTGGCCGGAGCCGAGTCGGTAGCCCGGTTCGAGGACAATGCCCTTGTCATCCCAATCAGCGATCAGGACCGGCCGCAGACGCGCTTCCGAGAGTTCGAGTTCCGCCAGTTCGCCTTCGAGACGGATCGTCGGCAACGAACGCAACATCGGCAGGGCGCCGGGGAGATTCGAGGCCGTGAAAAAGACCAACCGGGTGTCGCCGGAGGGGAGAAGGATGTGAACCTCGACCTCGTTGCCCTCGAGGCTGGCGATCGCCGAACCTGTTCTTTGCAACGAAAGCTGCAACTCGAGTGCGGACCGCAGGTCCTGCCCCGTGAGGTGGCTCAGATCAACCCTTTCGGCAGCCGATCTGCCGGGCGAGATAAACGGGTGCCGGGAGTTGGCGCGCCACATCGCACCCGGGCCGAGTCGTTGCATCGTTGCCCGGATGTCCATCCACTGCAGGAGAGTCGCTGCGGCGTGATAGCACAGGGAGTCCTGCTCTCCGCACGCTGAACAGGCGCTGGCGAGAAACTCCTCCCGCCCGATATCGGAAATCCGGACTGCGCACGCCGGTGACAGCAGATCGGCGTCGAGATCCTCACCCGTCCAGGTGATCTTGACCACCCGGCGCCCCTGGTAGAGGTGATACCCGCGCTCGGCCACGTCGCGCGGTAGCTTCCCCAGCACCTCACCGGTGTGAATCTCGAACAGACCGGACCTCGAGTGGAACATCCGTCCGGGGGTGGAGTCCGACTTCATAGCCCATCAATATAGCAGGGAATGGCTCGAGATTCCCGTCCCTATGGGGCGGTTGTGACCTATTCGGTGGTCTCGGCTCAGGCGCCGCGACGCAGAGGTTTTGACAACAGGGTGAACGCAAGACCGAGGAAGACCCCGATCGCTCCGATACCGAACCACAGAACGTCGGGGCCGAGGTGGTCATAGACGGCGGTGCCGGCAACCGGTCCGATCACAAAAGCGGTCGAGAAGGCGAGCGTGTAGATTCCCATGTATCGACCGACCTGGCCGCGTCCTGCTCGTTCGGCGACCACGGTATTGGAGATCGGCATGGCCAGCATTTCTCCGAACGTGAGGACGACCATGGCGGCGACCGCAACCATATAGGGAGGCCCGAACGGCAGGAGGGCAAGACCGGCGCCGACCAGGAAGGCGCCAAACCCCACCGTGCGCAGCGCATCGCGTCGTTCGACAGCCCGAATCACGAGCATCTCGGTGAGGGCGATGAGCAGGGCGTTGATCGAGAGAAGCAGCCCGATCGCGCGCTCCGAGACGTTGTAAAAAGATCGCAGGAACAGTGGCATGGTGGTCCAGACCTGAAAGAACGTCATGGCGAGCACCACGATGAGCGCGAGAAAGAGGAGAAATGGCCCGTCGCGCCAGGGCGATCGACCGAGCGGCTTCGAGGACTCGGAGTCATCCTCCTGTGGTCGTACGCCTGCGCCGAACGCCACGACCAGCATGAGCCCGGCCATCCAGCAGGTGATCGCGTCGCCGACAAAGAGCCAGACATAGCCGTAGTGGGCGAGCAGCCCAGCGATGGCGGGTCCGATCCCCATGCCGAGATTGGCGGCGAGCCGGATCAGGGCAAAGGAACGCTTGCTGTTGAGGGGTGGGCTGTAGTGCGCCACCGACACCATGAGTGCGGGACGGAAAGCGTCGGACACGACCGCGAGGACGAAAATGCCGACTGCCACCGACCCAAAGGTCTGGAGTTGGGTGAACAACAGGAAACCGACACCGCTGGCAAACAACGACAGCTGCTGGACCCGGAGGGGGCTCATGCGATCGGACAGCCAGCCCCCGAGGTAGGAGCCGACCATTGAGCCGAACCCGAAGCAACCGATGAGCTGGCCGGCCCGGATCGCTGTGAGCCCCAGATCCTGTGTGAGGTAGAGGCTCAAGAACGGCAGCACCATGGTTCCGGCCCGGTTGACGAGGAGCGCCCAGGACAGAAGCCACACCTCGCGTGGGAGACCCGCGAACGAGGCCCGATAGGCTGCGATCAGTGAGCGGATGATCCCCATGGAATACTCAACATCGGTGCGAGCTGAGGAGTATATCCCGTATCATTACCCGTCTCCGCCCCCGTCCCCGTTCCCACGTCGCCACCTTCCCGTGGGCCTCTTCGTTACGTCGGCACTGTTCTTTTCTGCATTTCGCTACACTGGGTCCGTGAAGGCACAACGAGTTGTTCTGGCCCTCGGTGGCGGTGCGGCCAAGGGGCTCGCGCACGTCGGCGTTCTTCGTGGTCTTGAGGAGGACGGCGTCGAGGTTGAAGCGATCGCCGGCACCTCGATGGGCGCCATCGTCGGTGCGCTGTCGGCGCGGGGCATGCCAGCGTCGGAGATGGTCGGGTTTTTCGGCGCCGTCGACTGGTCGCGGTTGGGGTGGATCATGGCGCGATCGCCCGGGGGCGCCGCCTTCCGGGATCTGGTGCGGGAGACCATCGGGCCGGGCCTCATCGAAGATCTGCCGTTGCCCTATGCCGCCGTGTGTTGCGATCTCGAAACCGGCGACGAGGTCGTGCTCCACGATGGACTCTTGGCAGAGGCGGTGCGCGCTTCATCCGCCATCCCGGGAATCCTGCCCCCGGTTGAGATCGCCGGACAGACCCTCATGGACGGTGCCATGGTGACGCCGGTGCCGGTCGAGGCAGCAGCGAAACTGTCAGCCCGAACGGTGTTGGCGGTGAACGTGCTGCGGCTCGGCCCTCCGATACAGCACACCAGACAGGCCGTCGGGCGTCTCCTCGAGGCGGCGACGCCGACGATGATCCTCGAACGGGTCAATGGGCTGCTCGGTCGCCATCGAACGCGTCTGCTCGGCCGTTCGCCGGTGGCACCGAATCGCCTCGACGTCATCATGCGATCGACGCACGTCATGCAGTACAACCTGTCCCGCCAGCGGCAGACGTCCGTGGACACCATCCAACCCGAACTCGGCAGGTTCGGGTGGTTCGACTTTCACTTCGCCAAACAGATCATCGAGGAGGGCTATCGGGCCTACCGGGCCTTTCGGGATGGGGAGTGAATGATCGGTCCGTCCTGGATGAGGTGAGGCGTTGGCCGCCACATAGTTTGTCCGCGGGACGGCGGCCTTTGTGGTGCAGGCGTCTCGCCTGCACGTGCGGGCGGGATCCGGCTTCGCCTTTGGCTACGCCGTGACAGGCAGCCCGCACCATAAGAGGTCTTTGATGGGAAGATCGTGACGTCGGATGGACGCGGAATCAAATATCAAACATCAAATATCTGCGTCATCTGCGTGATCTGCGGGAAATCCGTGCGCGCGGACGGCGAATGACTGCTCTATAGATTGCCGGCCGCGAACTCCCAGTTCACCAGATCCCAGAAGTGCTCGAGGTATTGAGGCCGCGCATTGCGGTAGTCAATGTAGTAGGCGTGCTCCCAGACATCGCACGTCAAAATGGGAGTGCACGGGTACGTGAGAGGGGTCTCGGCGTTGGCGGTGGTGACGATAGAAAGGCCTTTCTCCGGCCTGTTGACCAGCCACGCCCAACCGGAGCCGAAGCGACCAATGGCGGCGCTGGTGAACTGCTCTTTGAAGGCCTCAAAGCTGCCGAAGTCGGTAGCGATCCTGTCGGCGAGGAGTCCGCTGGGGTTGCCACCGCCCTCGGGGCTGAGGGATGACCAGTAAAAGGTGTGGTTCCAGACCTGCGCGGCGTTGTTGAAAAGAGCACCTCCAGAGCCCCGCACGACCTCCTCGAGGCTCTGACCCTCCCAGTCGGTCCCGGCCGTGAGTTTGTTGAGGTTGTCCACATAGGCCCGGTGGTGTTTGCCGTAGTGGTAGGCGATGGTCTCGGGTGAGATGTGCGGGTCGAGCGCGTCGTCCGCGTAGGGCAGCGGGGGAAGTTCGAATGCCATGGTGTCCTCCTCAGATGTGATGGACGACATCATACACGTGTAAATCCAGCCTGGCGTTGAGATTGCGACGATCAGCCGGTTGTTGTGGTGAGAATGAGGAAGATGCGTCAGGTGGGGTTTGTCTCGTTGGCTGCGCCGCCGTCTTCCATCGAGGTGTCGCCCGAATCGGAACCGGTGGGCTGTTTTCGGGGTGGCGCGTTTGTCGCGGTCTCCTCAACGGCATTGGACTCCTCCTCGGTGGAGAGTCGGTGCGCTTCGAGGACCTCGAGTGGCCGCCCTTCAGCCACCAGCAAGACGAGACGGTCGAGCTGAGCCAGACGCGCGTCAGTCACTTTGAACATGGGTTCATCGTTGGCAAAGCCCACGAGTCGAAACACTCCCTTCTGGTGTTCCCGCTCGACCGCATGGAGGGCAGCCAGCGACTCGGGAGTGCGAGGGTCGATGGTCACCTCGACGGCCTGCTCGTTTTCAATCCTGCGAATCCACTTCGGGACATCGATGCCGCGGCCGCCCAATAGATCGATCCAGGCTCGCGATCGCCGACCGAGTTCTTCCGGCGGTTGCTGGATGGCCACGACTGGGTGTTCGACTCCGAATTCGGCATGAACCATCTCAGCCACCAGGAGGTTGAGTTCGTCGTTGGTCGAGATGGCGACCACCAGGGAGTCGCGCTCAACCCCGGCTTCCTCGTAGGTTGCGGCATCTCGCGCGTCACCGACTACGTGTGGCAGCCCGGCGGTGCGAAAGCGGTCGAGACGCCAGGACGAGGCGTCGACCGCGACGGTTGTGCGCCCGGCGGATGACAAAACCCGGGCGAGGGTCTCGCTGAGGGCATTAGCGCCGACCAGCACCGCCTTGCGGCGCGCCGGATCGTCGGTGTAGCCAAGGGCTTTTGGCAAAATCATGGCAACGAGTGTCGACCACGCGCCGGTGGCCAGGATCGTCAAATAGACCAACCCCTCGAGTTCCGCCGCTCCGGCCAGCCCTACCTTGCCCATCTCCCTGGCGGCCAGCGATGCGACCGCGGCGGCGACGATCCCGCGCGGCGCAGTCAGAGCTATGACCGTGCGTCCGCGCAAATCGAGCTGGCGGGGCCAGATCGACAGCGCCACCGAAAGGGGACGGACGACCAGGATCAGGGCCGCCACAACAACCAGCCCTCTCCATCCGAGAGCGAGAACGGCGCCGAGGTCGAGTTGCGCGGCAAGGAGTATGAAGAGCATGGAGATGATCAGTGTCGTCAGCTGACCCTTGAACGCGCGCACGGAAACCAGGTCGGGGAGCTCGGCCGCGGAGATCGTGAGCCCCATCACCATGGCGGCGAGGATGCCCGATTGGTGGGCCTGGTGGTCGGCCACCAGATAGCACACCATGAGGAGGGCAAGGATGGTGAGGTTGCGAAGCTCGCCACTCACCAGCCGCGTGCGCAGAATCAGTTTGGCCAATGCACCGGCAACAAAACCGAGGACGATGCCCGTTGCGGCCAGAGTCAGCACTTCGCCGGTGAGGGCGCGGAACGGGATTCCGGCGCGTGCGATCCACTGCAACACGAGATAGGCAAGGATGGCGCCGATGGGGTCGACCATTAGGCCCTCGGAAAGCAGGATCGTCTTGACCTTCCGCGGAGCGATCATGTGTCTGAGGAGAGGGACGATCACCGTCGGCCCGGTGACGGTGACGATGGCGCCGAACAGGGCGGCCGTCGCCCACGGCATGTCGACTGCCCAGTGGGCGACAGCGGCGGAGGCAACGCCTGTGACGGCGACCCCGATGGTGAGGAGATTGCCCACGGCCGAGCCCACCTTGGAGAGCCTCTGCGGATCAAGGGACAGACCGCCCTCGAAGAGAATGATGGCCACGCCGAGATGGATCAGCGCCTCGAGAGAATCACCAAGGGCCTCAGGATGAACAAAGGCCAAGCCGAAGGGCCCGCAAAGGATCCCGAGGACAAGCAACGGCATGATGGCCGGCAGCTGGAATCGCTCGGCAATGATCTGGCCGGCAATGCCCAGAGCCACCGCTGCCACAAATGTCGTGAGAATAGTATCCATGATCGGCCACCATCATAACGGGACCTCGCCGACGCGCCAGCGTTCTCTCCGTCCTCCTCGTGGAGGAGGGGGACCAACGGGCTGAAATTGACGCCATTTCTGGTAATTTGGATCGAGATGAACGACCGAAGGCAGAGGTGAGGTCAGTATGAGCAGTGGGGACAAGCCGGGGAAACGGTTGAAGCGGATCGAGGACGTCGAGGAATTCGAGGAGTGGCGCAAGGAACAGGGCGAGCGTGGCCGCAAGCGGCGGGGCCACCGGGAACACGAACACCATCGCCGGGATGAGGACGATCTCTGAAGGTGGGCCAAGGCCCACCATACGTCACGAACGACCGTAGGGTGGGCCTTAGCCCACCTTCAGTTTCGTTCCCGGAGCGTCAGAACCACCGTTTCCGCCAGAAATAGATAAGGAGTCCGCCAGCGACGGTCGCCATCAGCATGAGTGCCGCCGGGTATCCCCAGTACCAGTTGAGTTCGGGCATGCTGAGTGGGCTGGCCGCGGTGTTGAAATTCATCCCATAGAGACCAGCGATAAACGACAGCGGAATGAAAATGGTGGCGATGGTGGTCAGGACTTTCATGATTTCGTTCATTCGGATCGATATCCTCGACAGGTACAGGTCGTTGAGGCTGGCCACCATTTCGCGGTAGGTCTCGATGATGTCGACTGCCACCGTGGCGTGGTCCGCGACGTCTCGCAGGTAGACCTGGGTTTGTTCACCGATCAATGGCGAATCGATCAGCAGGCGATTGCGAAGCAGATCCCGTGTGGGCCACATCGACTTGCGCAGCACTAGGAGATCGCGTTTGATGACGTGCAGCCCACTGAGATCTTCCTGGGTGGGATCGTCGAGAATCGACGCTTCAAGATCCTCGAGTCGATCGCCGATGTGCTCGAGCACCGGAAAGACGTGATCCACCACGATGTCGATGAGCGCGTAGGCGAGATAGCCGGCGCCGCCGCCTCGAATGCGACCTTTGCCGGACTGCAACCTCTGGTATACGGGCTCAAAGAGCTCGGAGGCACGCTCCTGAACCGACAGGACGAGACCGTCCTGGACCACAAGGCTGACCTGCTCCTTCGAAATCCCGCTGCCACCCTCGCTGACCTCGAAGTGGTCGAGGACGAGAAAGAGGGAATCCTCGAAATCCTCGACCTTCGGACGCTGCCCGACGTGGAGGACGTCCTCCAGTGCGAGAGCGTGCAACTCGAGACGCCGTCCGAGGTCGGCAATCTGATCCACATTGTGGCCTTCGATGTTCAACCATGCCGTCAGTTTATCCGGAATCTTGAGGAGGCCCGCAGGGTCGAGGATGGCCGCGTCCGTCAGCTCGTCGGAGTTGAAGGCGACGATCCGCGCCCGGGTCGGCTCCGTCCTTTCAGTAGCGGTGGGAAGGGTCCCCGGGGGCGTCCCCGGCGGGTGCTTCCTGGTCGTGATCCGTGCACTGATTTTCCCGGGCCAGTTTTTCGGGTCGAAGCTCAATTTTTTTGCCATGGCCCAATTGTAGAACCAATCGGGCGCCCGACCGCATCGCTTAGAACAAGCTGCGGCCCATTTCCTCGGCGCGCCGGAGGCCGCCGGAAAGGGAATCGGGGACCTGGGCCGAAGGGCAGATGGCGTTGAAACCGCACCAGGCACAGAGCACACCGGGATCGGCGGGAAAGTCCCCAGCAGCTTCCACCTCGCCGACGAGGTGGAGGAATCGCTCGACCAGCTGCCGGGCTCGGTCGCGGTCCACCTGCTGCCATCGGGTGGTCCCATGACGGAGATAGTGGTAGCCCGCGAGGGCCTCGGTGTCATCGTGGTGATCGAGCACGCAGGCCGCGTAGAGCGGCGCCTGCAGCCCCTCTGAAAATTCCGATCCATTGCCCTCTGATTTCGAGGTCTTGTAATCGATGACAAAGAGCCGGCCCTTGTCGGTGCGCCCGATGCGATCTGCAAAACCGGTGAACAGTACCTCGGTGGAGAGACGTTTCGACAGTCGTTGTTCCAGGGAGACCGTCCGGGACCGGTCACGGCTAAAGGTCTCGTGAAAGAACCGACTCAACATCTCACGGCCGAGTCGATGGTATTCGTCGTCATCGTCGTTGATCCGGATGACTGCGACGGTGCGGTCCCGACCCTCGGTCCACCGCCGCGAGAATTCCTCGAGAATCTCCGGTTCACTGTGCTCGATGGCGTCGTCTCGCTGAGCATAGAGCCACTCGAGGACGTCGTGAACCGTCGAACCGAGAAACGATTCGATCGAGCGGAAGGCTTCCTTGCGGCCTTCGATATAGCGGAAACGGTACCGCAGCGGGCACTGCTGGAAGCATTTAACCCTGGAGAATGAGTAGGTGTTGGATGGGGTCGGCGCAATCTCGTTTTTTATCATCCGCCGGAGTGTAGCGGATCACCACGAGTGAACATGAATTAGGAATTAGGAATGTTACCACCCACTTTGAGCGCCGCAGCAGTCATTGGCAGTAGGACGCTGTGCGGAAATTCCTCATTCCTCATTCCTCATTCCCAATTTTTTACACAGGGTTTGGGATGTCGATGAACTCGACCTCGAGCCCGTGGTGGTCGGCGAGCCAGCAGCCGAGAGCGCGGATGCCGAAGGTCTCGGTGGCGTAATGGCCCGCTGCGAAATAGTGGACCCCGTCCTCGGCGGCCTGGTGCAAGACCCACTCCGTCGCCTCGCCGGTGATGTAGGCGTCGAGCCCGGCCGAGACCGCCTGGTGGAACTCCCTCTGTGCGCCGCCGGTGACGATCCCGACCGATGAGATGGAGCCGGCCCCCCCTGGAAAGACCTGCGGTTCTCTGTCGCAGGCCTCGGCGATTGCGGCGTAGAACTCACTCGGATCTACCGGCTCGTGAAAGACACCACACACGCCGGTCGGCGCGCCGGCGTGGACGCCGAATGGCTCGAGTTCCTCTAGCCCGAGTCTCCGGGCGAGCTGGGCGGCGTTGCCGAGCTCGATGTGGCGGTCGAGGGGCAGGTGGTAGGCGATGAGGGAGATCTCGTTCTCGATCAGGATGCGGAGGCGCTCGCGGAGGGTGCCGACGATCCGGGCTGCTTCCGATGCGTTCCACAGAATCCCGTGGTGGACGAGAATCGCGTCGGCCTCGCGCGCAGCGGCAAGCTCGAAAAGGACCCGTGATGCGGACACGGCGGTGACAACGTTGCGGACTTCATGGCGGCCCTCGACCTGGAGCCCGTTGGGACAGTAGTCGGTGGTTCCCTCGGCCTCGAGGAGCTCGTCGAGCTCGGCGACCATCTGGAGAAGATCCATGGCTCATGGTACCTCAGACCTCGTCCCATTACTGTCCAGATCGATGTGTAGCCGGGACGGCCGCACCACAATGCTGACCTCGGATCTTTGTGGTGCGGGCGTCCCGCCCGCACATTCCGACTTCATTGGACGGTATTGGGGCGAGAGCGGCAGTAGAATGGTCGAACGATGAGAAGAACCAGACGCGCCGCGGGTGCTGGTCTTGCTGTGGCCATGGTGCTCACAGCCGCGTGTGCTCCCGAAGAACCACCGGCTCCTCCGCAGTTTTCGGTACGGCTCCTGACGCCGCCCAACCTGAGCGGACGGTGGGAAGCCGCGGCGGAACGAGGCCTCGGCCTCATTGCCGCAGAACTCGATGTCGCTGTTGCCCGCCACCGCGTGGACGACGGATCCGAGAGTTGGCAGAGGCACCTTGCAGCCGAGGGCAGGAACGGAGTCGAGCTTGTATTTTGCGTCGGTGGGGGCTTTGAGAAGGCCCTGTATTCGGAGGCTGGTGCGTTCCCGGAGACCGTCTTTGTTCTGCTGCCTGGACGCGCACGCGCCGCCAACGTCGCCGGCATCGAGTTTCTCCCCGAAGGTGCGGGCTACCTCGCGGGCGTGGTTGCCGCCACGGTCTCTACGACGGGTCGCGCCGGGCTGCTTCGAGGAACCGGGAGACCCTGGCTCGAGGCTCTCGAGCGAGGCTTCGAAGCAGGCTTCCGGGCGCATAAGCGGCGAGCCATCGTCGACACAGCGCAGGGTGTGGAGGGGGTGTGGGCCTTCAACGTTACAGATGTGACGATCGCCCTCTACGCCACTGACGAGCCGGACCCCGAGGTCATGGCGGCAGCTCGCGAGGCGGGGCTTCGCCTGATCGTGACCGATCCGAACCAGTTGGCCCTCTTCTCTGACCTGGTTGTGGCCGCGGTTGATGTTGATGTGGCCGAAGCGATGCTCCGGGTGGCGCGTGAGGTCCAGGATGGTTTTTTTACCGGCCAGATCTACTCCTTTGATCTCGGTTCCGGGGTCCTCGACCTCCTGCTCAACAGCGAACTTGATCCGGTCGCTCTGGAGTCGGCGAACGAAGCCCTGGATGCCGCGCGAGCCGAGGTCACCGCGGGGCTGATCGATCTCGATCATCTCGGACTATAAGAGTTTTGAGTTTTCAGTTCTGAGTTTTGAATTCCGGACCACCTCCCGACCTCAGGGAAACGTCTGTGTACTCCGACCGGGTGGGACTGCGTGCGGCGGAGGTGTCCGGCTTGGGGCTTCGCCGTTGGCTGCGCCCGCACAAATCTCCTCTGGCTACGCCGGGACAAGCCTGTGCGGCGGAGGTGCCATCCTTTGCATTGTCTGAATGTCTTACGTTGATGCTCGCCGCAGACCTTCGGGCAGACAATGCATTGGGTGGCTCCTCTCGGGAAGCGAGTTCGGAAAGCCAGCCTGCAACGGAAGTGCCTGAGTCGAGGTTCCCCTTGACACGACGGCGATCGTGCATCAATGTAGCGATCATGCTACATATGTAGCAGAAGTGCATCGAAAGGACCGTCGTCATGGTCAACCTCAACGAGCTCCCACACTTGAACCCGACCGAACTCGAAGTGATGAAGATCTTGTGGGATGCCGACGGCCTGAGCGCACGCGAGGTTCATCAGCGCCTCGGTGACCACATGGACTGGGCGTATTCGACTACCCGTACCACCATCGAACGGATGGTCCGCAAGGGGTTGATCAACAAAAACCGCTTTCACGGTCTTCACCTCTACACGGCCTCGGTTTCCCGCGCCTCCGGTCTCGCCCGGATGGTGAGGGATTTTGCGCGTCAGGTGGTCGAGACCTCGCATGTACCGGTGGTGTCGTTGTTCGCGGACAGCGGATCTTTGAGCGGCGACGAGATCGACGAACTCAAGCGCCTGCTCGACGAGCTCGACGGTGGGGAGTCCTAGGGCATGATTGACCCAGTCGGCATGATCGGCGAATGGCTGCACATTCTGGCCGCCAACAGCATCCAGTCGGGCGTCGTTTTTTTGGTTATCTGGATTGTGTTGCGCCTGGCTCCTCTCGGGGAGAGCGCCCTGAATGGCGGGTTCACTCAAACGCTCTAGAACGGCGAGATCTTATTTGGGGAAGTGAGGGCTCTTCCCTGCAAGAGATTTCTCCACTCGCTACGCTCGGTCGAAATGACAGGTGGGGGAGGAAGGTGGGAGCTCGCGCGCGGATCCGTGCTCCGTGTCGCGGGTATAGGATGGCGGCCGGGAAGGAGTGTGATCATGCCCATCATCGTGTGGCACAACTCTCGCTGAAGTAAGTCACGGCAGGCGGTCAGCCTGCTGCGCGAGCGCGGTGTCGAGCCCGAGATCGTCGAGTACCTGAAGGACCCGCCGACTGCGGCGGAATTGGATGGAGTGCTCGACGCGCTCGGCATGAAACCTCGCGATCTCATGCGGCGCAAGGAGAAGGAGTACAAGGAACTCGGTCTCGCGGATCCCTCCCTCGACCGAAAGCAACTCATTGCGGCGATGGTGGCTCACCCGCGTCTGATCGAGAGGCCGGTCGGGTTGTCGGGGGGGCGTGCAGTTCTCGGACGGCCGCCTGAAAAACTCCTCGAGCTGGTCTGACTCAGGCGAGACTTTTCCACACCCTCTCGACCCGACCGTACACGGCATCCCAGGTGAAATCCGCGAGTGCCTCCGGCATTGTTTCCCGGGGATCGCCGATGGGCGGCGCGTCGAGGGCCGCTTCGAGGGAACTCTCGAGGCTCTTTTCAAAGGCCGGAAGATCCTCTGAACGGGGCCTGTCGACGTTTTCGAGGGCCGGCGTCCCGACCGTGGCCAGCGCGTCGCCGAAACGGGGGGCGAGTTCGCTTCTGACGCCGACGAGATCGGTGGCCACCAAACGGCAGCCACAGGCGAGGGCCTCCACCAGAACCAGCGGCAGGCCTTCGTAAAACGAAGGCAGGACGCACACCGTTGCACGTCGGGCGATTTCGGCGAGTTCGGTCTGAGCGACCTGCCCGTGCTGCACGACCGCGGGAGCCATGCGGTCCATGCGGGATTTGATGGCAGCGGCCTCGGCTCCTGCACCGCCACCGGCTACGTGGAGGACGAGACCGGGTCGTTTGGCGGCGAGGCGCTCGAAGACGTCGAGCAGCCACGGCACGCCTTTGGCGGCGCTGTACTTGCCGACATAGAGCAGCGCCGGCTCGAGGCCCCGTTCGCGGCCCTGGGCGTGGAAGAGATCTTCCCGGTAGCCTGCGCCGACGGTGTGGATACGGTGGGCGTCGATACCCAGACGATCGCGCAACGACTCGGCGTGATCATGGTGAAGGACGAGGAATGCCTCGTTGCGGGCGCACCCACGGCACACGGGGTCGGCCAGCGCGGGGCACAGCTCCATCTGGCGGAGACCGGTAGCGTGGCACTGGGTCACCACCGGGATCTGGGGTGCTACGTCTTTAATGAGGCCGGACATCAGCCACACGTGGTGCGACTGGATGATTTCCGGTCGGAAGTCTTCGATGAGGGGTGCCAGGTGGGCGAGCCAGGCCCTTCGGTAGGTGCTCAACCCCTTCTCATCGAGATCTGAAAACCGGGTGCTCGGGTAGGGCATGACATCGCTCATCCCCGGGACGGCAAAATCGAGCGAACCCGCACCGAAAAACAGCGGGTGGATGCGGTCCGTATCGAGCCCGCCGATCTCTGGCCGGGGATCGTCCGCCGGGACGCCGACAACCACTCTCTGGTCGTGGCCGGCCTCGGCGGCCCGACGGACGATCGCATCGAGGGTGATGCCGCTGCCGGTCAGCGAGGGCCGTTGGGAAAGCAGGTGGAGGATGCGCACGAAGGTAATACTAAATCGGAATGAGGAATTAGGAATTCGGAATTAGGAATTTCGTCCCAACTCTCCTGCGACAGGAACCGTTTGAGGGCTGATGAAAGGGCCACGTGCAGCCGGGAAGGCTGCACCACAAAACATCGGAATGTCCACTATGGATCAGCCTGCGGAAACGACCCGCGTCCACCGGACGTGCCGTCCTTGAGGATTTTGCGATCACCATCCCTCGACACGAGCGGGCATCTCGGTCGCAAATATCCTCAAGGGGGGCACTCACGGGCAATGCAGCTGAGAGCATCGGGATGCTTACTCTGGTAGGGGGTGCGGATACGGGCCAGATGCGGCAGAGGCGCCATCTTGTTCGGGGGGTTGATGGGGTTTCCCTGCAGGAGATTTCTCCACTCGCTACGCTCGGTCGAAATGACAAAGGGGAGGGCGGTACGCTCTCTCGGTCGAAATGACAGGCAGGAGAGTGATCGGATAGCCCGCCCGTGCGACGGAGGTGCCTGGCTCCTCTCGGGAAGCGCGCACTCAAAGGCGGGTTCACCCGCGTTCGATATCCAGAAGGCACGTCCTGTGAGAATATATCCCCATGCAACAGGTACGCGACAATCTGCTGGCGTTATGGTTTGGCAACAACCCGGATGACTCCGCGGTTGCGGCAGAGAAGAAGGAACTGTGGTGGGACCACAACCCTGAGACCGACGAGATGCTTCGCGATCAGTTCGGCACGGCGTCGACCGCCGGGTCGGTGGGCGTGCTGGATCACTGGACGGGCTCGCCGAGCGGCCGTCTCGCGCTCGTCCTCCTGCTCGACCAGATCCCGCGCGCCATCCACCGCGGGCTGCCCGAGGCGTTTGCGTTCGACGGCGATGCGCGCAAGGTGGCCTTGCAGGGTCTGGCCTCGGGGGCGGACCGGTTGCTCCGGCCCGTCGAGCGAGTCTTTCTCTATTTGCCGTTCGAGCATTCGGAAGATCTGGCTGACCAGGAACAAAGCGTGGAATTATTCAGAGAACTCGCGGAATCGGTCCCGGACAGCGACCGTGAAACGTTCGACTTCTTCCTCGAGTATGCGGTCCGGCACCACGCCGTGATTGCGCGTTTCGGTCGTTTCCCACACCGCAATGCCATTCTCGGGCGGGAGTCAACGCCAGAAGAGATCGAGTACCTCAAGACTCCCGGTTCTTCGTTTTAGAACGGATCAGCACGCGCTTCCCGGGAGGAGCCACCTTCAACATTGTTGGCCCGCATCAACCCGCCGATGTCGGCGATTGGGCGTCCAACAATATTGAAAATGGCACCTCCGCCGCACACGGCACGTATCAGGGCAGGGTTCCCGGGAGGAGCCACCTTCATCATTGTCTGCCCGGCGCTTCCTGCCGACGTGGATGTTCGTGATTCAGATAATATTGAAGATGCCACCTCCGCCGCACGCGGGCCGTGTCCCAGCCGCGGAGCGGCGACAGAACATAGCCTGGGGCGTGAGCCCCAGGAAACGAGCGCAAGAAATATGAGAAGCCCCGGAGGGGCGACAGTTTGAGACGGTGGTCTCTGCTCCGGCGAGGATCTTCCGAAGTGGAGATTCCGATTCTCTCGGCTGCATTGCCCGTGAGTGCCCCCTCCGAAGATGTTGGCGCCCGAAGCCTCCGCTCATTTCGAGAACAGGCGATCGCAACGTCGTTCGCAGACGGCACGTCCGGTCAAGGCGAGCAGAGGACGTCCATGTTCGGTGGGGGTGCGGGGGTGAATTCCTAATTCCTAATTCCTAATTCCTATTTCCTCTCTATACTGAACCAATGACCGAGAAGGAAACGAACTCTGATCCCTGCGTCGAATGCGGCGGCACCGGGTGGGTTCTCACCGAACGTGACGGCGTGGAACTGGTCCGGCGGTGCAGCTGTGCCGAGGCCCGGGTGCGGGAGCGACTGCTGGGGCATGCGGGAATTCCTGCCCGGTATCGCCACTGTGCGCTCGACTCGTTCGAGTTGTGGAACCAAAAGGACCCGACCCTTGCGAAGGCCAAACGCCAGGTCCAGGAATTTGTCGACCTCTACCCGGCCGGCGACAAAGGTCTGTTGTTGATGGGTTCGGTGGGCACCGGCAAAACCCACCTGGCGGTCGCGGCACTGCAACAGATCATGCAGGAGACCCGCCCGGCGGTGCACGGACGCTTTGCCGATTTCACCTCTCTGGTGCTGGAGATTCAGATGACCTTTGACGGATCGGGCTCGAGCCGAGCCATCCTCGAGCCGCTGGTGGAGGCGGATCTGCTGGTCCTCGATGAGCTCGGTGCCGGCAAGACCACGCCGTGGGTCATGGATCTCCTCTACTACCTGGTCAACACCCGGTATCTCGAGGGACGAGTCACCATTTTCACCACCAATTTCTCAGACTTCCCAAAGAACCACGAAGAGTCGCTATCGGATCGGGTGTCGCAGCGAATCCGTTCGCGGCTGTATGAAATGTGCCGTCCCGTCGAGTTGCGGGGACAGGACTACCGGGCCGAACACCTCGCTTCCCGCGAGGGGGGCCTGCGCTTGTGAGACGGGCGGCGGCGGTTCTTCTCGGTGCAGTGATGGCGGGGTGTGCGAGCGCACCACCTGCGTCGGCGCCGGTTCAGCCGACGCCTACGCTCCCCGCCGCAACGCCTCCGGCGACACCGGTGCCACGACCGACACCACCGCCGATGCCCACCAGGGTCCCCACGGTGCCACATCCGGCAACCATGCCGGCCCATGATCTCGATCCGCCACTGGTGCGGGTGCTCCTCACCAGATCGAGTGATCCGATCGCGCTCCCACAACCCGGTCGAGCCTACCGGGTGACGGCCGACAGCCGCATCAGCTGGCTGTGGGGCCCCCTCGAACTGAGAGTCAGTGCCACTGGTCCAACGTGGTGGCAGGTGGGGGCCTACTCTGACCTCGCAGCGGTTTCCGCCGCGACCCTCAAGATTCAACAGTCGCTGGGTCCGGCAGTCCAGGTTGGTCGGGAACCGACTGCCGCCGGGTTGACGCGGCTGCGTGTCCGGTGGACCTCGGGGGAGCCGTCCGATGCTGCCTCCAGACTGGCCACGCTCGGCTTTCAAGGAGCCTTCCCGGTGGCCGAGACGGGAGTTCTGAGAATCGCAGGCGTCGATGGGCAGACCGTTACCAGTGCGGGCGAGGCTGTCCTCGAGCCCGCCGGAATGTGGCCGGTGGCTGTAGGAGGCCGCACCTACCGCGGTGTGCTCCTGGCTCGTGCGGTCGGCAACGAAGTGTTGGTGATCAACCAACTCAATCTCGAGCTGTATCTCCAGGGAGTAGTCCCGGCGGAGATGGGGCCCTCGCAGTTCCCCGAACTTGACGCTCTCAAGGCCCAGTCCGTGGCCGCCCGAACCTACACCGTTGCGCACCTCGGCGATCACGCCGACGAGGGCTGGGATATCTGCGACACCCCGGCCTGCCAGGTGTACTACGGCGTCGGCGCAGAACACCGTTTGTCGAACCGCGCGATCGAGGAAACCGCCGGTCTGATCGCAGTTTTTGAGGGCAGTCCCATCGATGCCATGTACACCTCGACCTGCGGCGGTCACACCGAGGACTCCTCGCTGCTTTTCACCGGGCGCGCGCAGCCCTACCTCGTGGGTGTGCCGTGCGCCTGGGAGCGGCCGATCCCGCTGGTCGGCAGCGGCCCGGACGGCCCGTGGGTGGCGAGGGTCGATTTCTCGGCCGCGGTGGTTCATGAGGTGCTCGGGCTGACGCCCGGTGCACCACCGTCGGAGATCGTTCAACGACTGCAGGACTTTTCCGGCCTGCAGTCGCCCGTGCCCGAGATCACCGACACGGTTGGGTTCGCATCGGCTCTCCTGACGGCCGTCGGTGTGGATCCGCCGGAAGGTATCGCGCCGCGCGCCAACGCCGTCGACCGGCTGCTTTTTCTCGCCGACCTCTACGCGATCCCTCTCGACCCGTCGATGGAGGGGCTCGCGGGTTCGTGGCCGGCGGCGGCCGCGTTGGCCGCCCTCGAGCTGAGCGGCGATATCGAACGCGATACCGGCGAGGCCGTCCCCCGGCCGGGCGGCGCCGGGATCTTCCCGCGCCGCGCGGAACACGGCGAAGATCTGCCGGCGGTTCTGCCCTTGTGGGAACGCTGGAGTGGAGGCCATCGGAGCCTCGCGGCAGCCGAGGTGCTGCCCGGCACCCGTCTTGAACGGCTGCGACACGGTGACCGGGTGGTGGCTCTGACCGTCACGCAATCCGGCGGCGACGGCGAAGCGGACCGACGTTCGGCGTGGCGGGAGTGGGTTCGCGAACGTTCCTGGCCCGAACTTCAGAGTTCGTTGGGGATGGCGGACCTGGAACGCCTGACGGTCACGGCGCGTTCCCCATCTGGAAGAGTCATCGGCCTCACGGCCGTGGGGCGGTCGGGCTCGGTCAAGGAGTGGACGGGATTTGACGTACGGCGGGCTCTTGAGCTTCCCGAAACGCTGTTCAGCATGAATCTGCGGACGACGCCGGACGGCGAGCGGCGGGTTCACTTCCTGGGTCGCGGGTGGGGGCACGGCGTCGGTCTGTGTCAGAACGGTGCCTATGGCCTCGCCCGGTCGGGTATGGAGTATGAACAGATCCTGAAGCATTATTACACCGGAATCCAACTCGTCCGGTGGCCGGCCGGCGACGGAACAAACCCGGCGGCCAGGTAGGAACGAAGGGAGTGGCAGGGTGGATTTTGAACTGAGCCAGGACCAGGGGGCCATCCGCGACATGGTGCGCGACTTCGCGTGCAACGAAATCGCCCCGAACGCCCTCGAGTGGGACGAGAACCAGCATTTCCCGCGCGAGCTTTTCGCAAAGCTCGGCGAACTGGGCATGCTGGGAGTGGTGATCCCTGAGGCGTGGGGCGGTGCGGAGCTGGGTTATGTCGAGTACGTCGCGATCCTGGAGGAGATCGGCGCCGCGGACGGCGCCATCGGTCTCTCGGTCGCGGCCCACAACTCGCTGTGTACGAACCACCTCTTCCTGTTCGGATCGGAGGAACTCAAACAGGAGTATCTTCCGAAGCTCGCAAAGGGGGAGTGGATCGGAGCCTGGGGACTGACCGAGTCGCAGGCGGGTTCGGATTCGGGCGGCACCCGGACGACGGCTGTGCTGGACGGCGACGAATGGGTGCTCAACGGATCCAAGACCTTCATTACCCACGCCACTGTGGGCGATGCCGCCGTGCTCGTGGCGCGGACCTCGAAAGAGGGTGGACATCACGGCATCTCGGCGTTTTTCGTGCCCTTCGATCGCCCTGGGGTGTCGCCGGGCAAGAAGGAGAACAAGCTCGGTATGCGGGCCTCGGACACCTCGTCGCTGATCCTGGAAGACTGCCGGGTGCCGGCGGGCCATCTCCTGGGCGACGTGGGTGAGGGTTTTGTCCAGGCCATGAAGGTGCTGGATGGCGGGCGCATTTCGATCGCAGCCCTTTCGTTGGGCATCGCTCGAGGTGCCCTCGACGCCGCGCTGGCCTACGCCGCGACCCGGGAACAGTTCGGTAAGCCCATTGCCAGCTTTCAGTTGATCCAGGCGAAGCTCGCCGATATGGCGACGAGCGTCGATGCGGCGCGGCTTCTGACCCAGCGGGCGGCGGCCCTCAAGGACGCCGGGCGCCCCACCACCCGCGAATCGGCGATGGCCAAGGTCTACGCATCAGAAGTGGCGGTGGCGGTGGCCGAAGAGGCGATCCAGATCCACGGCGGCTACGGTTATACGAAAGAGTATCCGGTGGAACGGGCGTGGCGGGACGCCAAGCTCTGCACGATCGGCGAGGGCACATCGGAGATCCAGCGGTTGGTGATCGCACGAGAGCTCTTGAAGTCTCTGGAGACATCCTGATGGATGAAAAACCGATGCTCGACCACATCGGCATTGCCGTCGAGTCGCTCGCGGAGGGCCGCAAGGTTTACGAGGCGTTGGGCCTTTCGGTCGAGGGTGAGGAAGAGGTGCCGGAACAGGGCGTTCGGGTGGCGTTCCTTCCGGTGGGCGATGGCCGGCTGGAGCTCCTTGAACCCACGTCGCCGACGTCGCCGATAGCCCGCCACCTCGAAAAGCGTGGTCCGGGTATCCACCACATTTGCCTCAGGGTGTCCGATGTCCGTCAGTCGATGGCGGACCTCAGAGACCGGGGGTTCGAGTTGCTGTCGGAGGAACCGCAAACAGGAGCGCACGGTTGCCTGGTGGCCTTTGTCCACCCGCGGTCGACTGGCGGTGTGCTCCTCGAGCTGTCCCAGACCGACGGTGCGGACGGCGACTGAAGGGCGCAGATATGGAAGGTATCGGCACCGGATCACTGGTCGTCGTGAATTGCGGCAACCCCCGCGAAAAAATGTGGGGTTGTATCGTCGAGTTGGGTGGTTCGGGCGTGGTGGTGCGCGGTCTCGAGATTGAGTCGGTCGAGGACTGGCTGCGACAGGAGCGATCAGGCGGCGAACGGCAGATAGGGCCCAGCACCTTTTTCATACCCATGCACCGGGTCGTTCGCATCGATCTCGACGAAAGCAGCGGTGCCGTTGAGGCCTTTGCCGATCGATTCCGTACCGCGTGCGGGCGCGATGTTCGTGAGGTCCTTCTCGAGCCTGCCGGCGACGCCGAGTGAGGCGTCCACGATGGTTGGTCGCTGCGGCAGTTGCCGTGGTTCTGGCGGCGAGTGTTGCCGTAGCCCAGTACCAGGGGCTAGTGGATGTCGACGCTGTGGTGGTGCCAGTGACTGTGCGCAACTCGGCGGGCCGGGTCGTCACCAACGTCTCCAGGAAAGATTTTCATATCCGGATCGACGGTATAAATGTTCCGATCCGCGATCTCGAACTCGAGAGCGACCTCCCCATCAGTCTGTGCTTTATTCTCGACACCTCCGGCTCGATGACCGGTCGCAAGATGAACGGCAGCCAGCAGCTCATCACATCGTTCTTGATGCATCGGCGGCAGGAAGACCAACTGGCGTTGTGGACCTTTGGCAACGACCAGGTCATGGAGAGGTTTCCATTCGGCATGGGTTGGTACCTGTTGCCCCGGGTCCTCGAGACCGTGAAGCCGTGGAGCACGACCGCCCTGTATGACATGGTTTTGAGAGTCCCGGAGACCTTCGAAAAGGCGCGTTACCACAGGCGGGCCGCGATTCTTCTCACCGACGGAGTCGACAACGCGTCGAGAATCGGGCCCGACGAGGCCACCGCGGTCACGCGGCGTCTCGAGACCCCGATCTACGTCCTCGGTGTCGAACCACCGCCGGCAAACGCGAATGGCGACGGCCCGTCGTACGAGGAGATTTTGACTCAGATCGCAGATTCCTCGGGCGGTCACTACCGGCGGATCCCGGCTGCCGAGGACATGCCCGAGGTGGTGGACGACATGCTGCATGAGCTGTCATCTCGTTTTATTCTCACCTTTGTGACCTCAGGCGTCGGCCAGAACAGGTGGCGCACCATCGAGGTCACCGTCGACGGCCACCAGGCCGTCACCCGGTCCGGATATATGGGAACTCTCCCCTGAGGCGGGCTGCCGCCCGCCCGGTTCTGGATGCTGGATTCTCGATGCTGGATCGGCCCACCTGTCGGTAGGTACAAGAGATTCAAGGCACAGGCCACAGATCATCGGATTCAGGGCTCAGGTTTCAGAATCCAAGATACCGAAAAATGTCCCTTGAAATGACTCGACATCGAGAAGGCTCGGATCGACGATCTCGTTGCATCCAGCATCCAGCATCCTTGACATGTTTCCGCCCCCTCTGCATAGTGGTTGCAACCAGAAAATTGAACCCGAGGAGGTCCCAATGAAGCCTGTTTTTCGAATTTCCATGATCGTGATCGCTCTCGCGCTGGCACCATTGGCGGTTGCCGCGGATCTCGAGCCCGACACCGACGGCCCCTGGATCAATGTTGACGTCTATGATCTCGCCGACTACGGCGACGCCACCTTCCTCGAGTATCTGGGGAAGGGCTATGTGGCCATGCTCGACGCGCTCAAAACCGAAGGGCTGATCCTCGACTACGGGGTGATGATGAAAACCACCGGTAATGCCGGCGATGGCGACGTCGTCGTCTGGTGGTCGGTCCAGAGTCTGGGCGACTATGAAACGGCCGGCGAGCGGATGGAGGCCATGGCTGCTGAGATGCACTCGGGCGAAGAGTGGGGCGAAATCTGGTCGCAGCTGCAGAAGGTTCGGTCCAATCGCAGCAGTAACTTCTACCGCGCCGTGCTGTGGAACAAGGCCGAATAGGAGCCCGCACACCGGGCCGAACTGAGGTTTCCCAGCCACCGATTCCGGTGGGGTTCGGATTGTTGTAATACAATTATTGCGACCGAAGGATCTTTGTTTCGAACTGAATCACTGAAAATCGCGGTGGAGGTACACATGCGCAAGGCTCTTCTCGTACTGGCGATCTGCATCCTGGCCGTCCCGGCATGGGCCGGTGGCGGATACAGCCTCTTTGGCACGTGGTCGGAAATCAACGAAGACGGGTCCGCGCTTGGCGCTGGAATGCGTCTGACCGTCGGCGGCAATAATTGGGTCGGTGATCTGAGCTGGACCTGGCTGGAGAGCCAGGATGACGTCGCCACCATCGCCGGGTTCACAGACAAGCTTCAGGTCATTCCAACCGATCTCGGTGTTCGCTATCTCTTCAACACCCAGGGATCGTTCAAGCCCTATATCGGTGCCGGTGCCACCTTCTTTTACGTCAACCTCAATAATGGCCATGCCGACAACGCCTGGGGTGGTTACGCCATGCTCGGTTTCAATCTCGGTAAGAGCCGGACGAGGTTCTTTGCCGAGGCGATCTACCGCTACGGCAATACAGATGTCGCGTATCAACTGACGCCTGCTCATGTTGTCAATGGTTCAATGGACGTCGGAGGTTTTGGAGTCAATGCCGGCGTGATGTGGGCGTTCTAGCCGGTTTGCCGACTGCTCACTCGTCCTCGACAACGACCGCAGTGCCGTAGGCAAGGAGTTCCGACGCGCCCTGCATGAGCATGGAAGTTGCGAACCGGGTGCAGATGACGGCGTTGGCGCCGAGTTCTTCTGCCTCTTCCACCATTCGATCGATCGCCTGTTCGCGCGATTCGGCCATCATCTTGGTGTACTCGGAGATTTCTCCGCCGACGACGTTGCGAAGGATGGCGAGCAGGTCCTTGCCGAGGTGGCGCGCGCGGATCGTGTTGCCGCGCACCAGACCGAGAGTCCGTACGATCCTCTTGCCAACGATCCGTTTGTCGGTGATAACGATCATCGCTCAACCTCCCGATAGGGGTCCGTCCTCGCCGAGGCGATGCGGTCCAGCACCACCGAAAAGAATAGTAGAGCGAGGGCGCTCAGACCACCAAAAACCAGGAGACGCTCAATGACGTTGGCCGAGGATTGCCAGAACTGCCACAGTCCGTAGCCGATGACTGCAACGAACCACACCAGGGCGAGAACCCAGCCGGAGCCACGAGCCATAAAACTGGCGGTCGTGCGCGGCCGTTCGTCCCACTGGTCGTCGTCCGGTCGCGAGAACTCGGTGGACATAGTTGCTTCGCGAATCGTCTCGAGTTCCGCCAACAGCCCTCGACAGTGTGCGCAGTCCTCCAGGTGGACGCTGACCCTCTGTTCGGCGGCCTGCGTCAGTTCGCCGTCGAGATGTCCGGAAACCAACGTCTCGTCGAATGAGCGGGGGCACTGATCAGCCATCTCTGACCTCCCCGGTGCTGCGCTGCCTCTCGTGCACCAGATCGTAGAGGAGTCGGCGCGCCCGATGCAGGCGGGACATCACCGTACCCCTGGGTATTTTGAGTGTGGATGCGATTTCCGCGTAGGTGAGGTCGTGATAATCACGAAGAACCAGCGTCTCTCGGTATCGTGGGGGCAGCTCCTGGAGGCACCCCCAGACCACCTTCTGAAGTTGATGACGCACTGCAAGAGCTTCAGGATCGGGACTGTCGTCCCTTGGTTCGAACCGCAGGGTGTCGTCGTCCGCGGGTTCGAGCGATTCGGTTCTCCGAATTCGATTGCGGCGGGCACGATCTCGGATCAGGTTGCGGACGATTCGCAGCAGCCACGGGCGGACCGGGCGGGTGGAGTCGAATCTCTCGAGCGATCGAAAAAACCGCACCATGGCGTCCTGGGCGACATCGAGCGCTTCGTCGGGGTTGCCGATGAGTTGGAGAGCGAAGACGTAGGCTTGCTGCCTACAGCTGCGGGCGAGCTCGTCGAGCGCCGCGACTTCCCCCCGCTGGGCCAGAACCACCGTCCGGTGTTCAACCGGAAGGTTGGCCGCAGCGGCGGCGGGTGCGGGCTGGCGGGTGGTCATGGCAACACTCACACCTCTCTTACGATTGGGGAGACCGGGTATTCCAGGTTTGTTCCAGCAATTTCACGATCCTTTCGTACCCCTCACCGTCCACCTCGTCGAAATGACGAACGCGGTACGAATCGATGTCGAGGACCCCGATCGGCGTGCCTGAGGCGTCGTGGATGGGTACGACCACCTCGGACTTCGTCCGCGCATCGCAGGCGATGTGGCCCGCGAAGGCGTGCACATCCTCCACAACCTGGGTCGCGTCGTCATCAATGGCCGCCCAGCACACCCCGACGTGCCGCTCCAGCACCTGACAGGCCACCGGGCCCTGATAGGCGTCCACCACGAGATCCGCGTCCTTGAGAAAGTAGAACCCGGTCCACGAGACTCCGGGCACCTTGTGGTGAAGAAGAGCGGCGGCGGTTGCGCAGCGCGCCGTTCGGTCGGAGCTCTTGCCGAGCAGCTCCTCCAGTTGCTCGACAATCCGCTGATACCGACCTCGTTTCGAATCTGTTGTCATTCGGTCCTCCAGGCTTCTGAATAGATCGAAATAGGAAAAAATGAGGAATGACGAATTCTGACCCAGCCCGCGATGATCGATGAGGGTGGGTGGATGCCATTCCTCATTCCTAATTCCTCACTCCTCATTCAAAAGCCTACATCTCCGCCGGTATCGGAATCCCGAGCAAGTCCTCCAGGAGGACCTGCATCTCGTCGCTGAAGAGGGTAAAGACGGCCCTGCGGAGCCGACGTTTGGTGTCGTCATCCTCCGGGACGACCGGGTGGTGATGATAACTGCGGTGAAAAAGCTGGGCCAGCTCGTGCGCGTGCTGGGCGAGGAGCGAAAACTCGAGGTTGGCCACCGCCTGGGAAATGATTTCGCGGCGGCGAGCAATCTGCACGACCAGATCCCAGAGGTCATCGTCGATCTCCACTCCCTCGAGTTCGGCCGTTTCGGCAGCGCTGAACCGCCCCTCGCCGCGCTTCTCCTCGAGCTTGGCGAAGATCTTCTGTGCCCTGACCGCCGAATACTGGAGGTAGGGACCTGTGTCGCCCTCGAAAGCAAGGGCCTCGTCAAAGTCGAAGGCCAGGACCCGGTTGCGGCTTTGCCGGGCCATCAGGTAACGCAGGGCTCCAACCGCAATGGCGCGGGCACGGTCAGCGACATCGATCGGTGCGCCGCTGCCGCCGAGACGGCCCACGATGGCGTCTTCAGCAGCATCCACCAGGACGTCGAGGAATTCGTCGGCCTTGACGCCGATGCCCCTTCGTCCGGACATCTCGATGTGGGTTTTGCTCATGGCCTCGTCGTCGAGCCCGAACGACACCTCCGTGCGTCGTTCGATCTCGCGCACTGCAGCGGGGGTCAGAGCCACCATCTCGTAGGAGAAGTGGATGGAGTTTTCGGCCGCCTCCGGGTGGCCGAGCACCCGAACCGCTTCCTTGACGACTTTCTGCGGGTAGGACTGGCGGACGTCGATGACGTTGTAGACCCGCCGGCCATCGCCGAAGAAGGCATCGGGCATGGTTTCGTTCGTGTCCGAGGTCGTACGAACCAGAAGCCGTGGGCCCGAGCCGTAGATGACGGGCTCGGCTGGGGCCGCCTGCTCCCAGGCCGCGAACGCGCGGTACCCGAAATCGTGCATCGCGCCGTCGCGATCGGTTAGAAGCCCGAGCTTCCACAGTTGGTAGGCGATGTCTTTGGCGGTGTATGTGATGGTCCCGTTGGAGCGCACCAGGATCTTGTCGGGGTCGTCCATGTCGGCGAATTCGGGGCTTTCGGCGAGCGACATGACCCAGCAGCCTTTATTTTTGCCCTCGTCCTCGAGCCGAATGGCTTCGGCCGCCCGCAGGATCTCGAACGCTCGCTGCCAGAACCCGAGGTGGAGGATGTCCGACTCATGGGTCAAAAGGTCGTAGGTAATACCGAGTCGGGCCATGGTCGCGGTGTGGCAGCGCACGTTGCCGTCGGCGACGGCCGCCGCGAGGCCGGCCACCGCCCGAGGGTTGAAACCGTCGCCGGCGACAATCGAGCCGCGCAGGAGGTAGAGCGACTGCTCGAGATCGATATCGCCGTGGCCGCCCTCGATGCAGTGAAGAATATCGGTCCGGTGTTCGGCAAACGCAGGATCGTCCGCGTAGCGACTGGTGACGCGGGGATAAATCTCCCAGCACAGGTCGTCGAAATCGGTCGTCGAAGCCGGCGGGATGCCCTCTCCCGGCATTCGTTCCACAAATGCCTCGATCAACTCGTCGCGGCGGCAGAGCTCGATGCCCAGGCACTCCGCGAGCTCGGTTTCGGGGAGGTAGAGCACGCCCACGACAACGTCTGCGACCTGCACTCCGGTGTCGTCGATGTAATTCTGGATCTCGACCCGGGAACCGAGATGGTGGAGTGATCGCCCGAGGATGTCTCCGAGGACGGAATTCCGAAGATGACCGATGTGGGCCGCCTTGTTCGGGTTGATGGCGGTGTGCTCGACGATTGTCTTGCCGATCCCCGGTTCGATATCGTCGCCCCGTTTTTCGAGCAGCGTAGCCAGGACAAGGTCGCGCTTCAGGAAGAGGTTGAGGAAGCCGGGGCCGGCAATCTCGACCCGCGCCACCTCGTCGGGCCACACGGTCTTTTCGGCGATTGTCTCGGCAATCTGCCGCGGCGCGCGCCGCAGCACCTTGGCCAGCGGCAGCGCGCCGGGCCACGCGAGGTCGCCAAGATCGCGCCGTGGGGGCACCTCGAACACCACCTGGTCGGGTCGGTGATCGAATTCGGCTTCGAGGGCGGACGCCACGGCCTCCGCGGCGCGCTTTTTGATGGACTGTAGGGGCATCAGGCTCCTCCAAATGTCGAAGCGCGATTCTACTGCATTTCCTCCCCGCGACGAGGGAGTGCGGAGGAGCGGAGGGGCAGAGGAGCGAAGGAGCATAGGAGCAGAAGGGCAAAGGCGTGGAGAGGAGGAACGGCTCGGCGACAGTCTTCTTTTTCGCCTCGATCGGCTGCGTTATCATCGGGTGGGTCACACTTGAGACCGCTTGCGCGGCGCAGGAGGGGGTGGCGATGGGATCCGACACGATCACCGGACCGGACACCGGAGCGGAGAGCGGCGAGCCCAGGCTCTCGTCGGCAAAGAGGGAAGACATCTGGGCGCTGATCATCGCCCTCGTCGTTCTCGTGCTGGCGCTGCTGGCACCCGATGCCGTCCACTCGTTTTTCAAAAACGGCCTCTATTTCCTGTAGGGGTTGCTACTGGTTCACAGGCGTCGCAGAAAGGCGGAGGCCAGCATGTCCGTTCTTCGTTCCCTGATCGTGCCCGGATGGACGAAGTTCATCCCCGGTTTGGTGCTGTGCATCGTTTTTGCGGTCTTGACGATGAATGTTGATCACCTCCTCGGCCGCTACCAGGCGGCCGATCTTGCGTCGAAGAGCCTGCCGGCACTTTCTGCACAGTACGCCGAGCTGGAAGCCATCGGGGACACGGACGGTGCCGCTGCGGTGATGAAGAAGATCGACAAACACGAAGCCGCGTTGGAAAAGGTTGGTGGGGCGGTCGGTGGTGAGTGGGGCTGGGCGACCTTTCTCTATGCAACGATGCAATTCAGGTACGTCGCGATGCTACTCGTCTTCGGCATCCTGATTCGCAATACCGTCGGCGTGCCGAAGGTCTTTCTCCCCGGCATCGGCATCGCCCGGCCACTGATCAAGCCCGGCATCATCATCCTCGGGGTTCACTATGTCTGGTCCGATGTGCTTCGTGTAGGCGGTGTAGGGCTGTTGCTCGCATCGGTCTTTATCTTCGGGACTGCGATCACGGTGATGTGGATCAGCCGGCGGGCAGGTGTCTCGGACGGATTGGGCGGCATCATGGGTGCCGGGACCGGCGTGTGCGGCGTTTCGGCGATCATCGCGACCGCGCCAGTGGTCGGCGCCAAACCGCGCGACATGGCCTACGCCATCGGCACCATCCTGTTGTTCGGAACGGTGATGCTCTTCGTGATGCCCTACCTCGGAACCGCAATCGGGCTCTCCCAGTCCCAGTTCGGCGCGTGGTCAGCCCTGGCAATTCTGAACACGGCTCAGTTGATCGCCGCGGCGGAGTGGTTCGGCGAAGAGGCCCGGGATACAGCCGTCTTGATCAACGCCGCGCGGATCATGCTGATCCCTCTCATCGTGATGTTCGCGGTCTGGTTCTACGACCTCAAGAGCAGGGGGAAGGACGTTGGATTTTGGGCGACGATGCGGGCCAAATTCCCGATCTTCATTCTCGGTTTCTTTGCCCTCATCCTTCTCAACAGCCTGCACTTCCATGTGTTGGGCGGGCCCAAGATCGCCGGCTCGCCGTTTTGGGCGATGGACTCCGTTTACAAGTGGCTTTTCGCGGTCGGTTTTGCGGGCATCGGTCTGTCGATCTCGATCGACGACATGCGCAAGGCCGGTGGGGCCGCGTTCCTGATCGGGTCGGGCGCCGCGATCGCGAAGATGATCCTCGGTCTCATCGTGGTGATGATCCTCGGCGTCGAGCTCCTTAAGGTCACGGGTGGCTAGCCAACCTCCGTTCGAAGAAAGAGCGCACCGGCCGATTCTTCTTGCGGTTGACGGCGAAAGCCATACCGGGGCTGCGATTGCCGAAGCGTGCAGACTGGCGGGTGCACTGGATCGCACCGTCGCGGTTCTCCACGTCGAGGATGACTATCTGAAGCAGTTTTCCAACGAGATCTACGCCCAGGGACGCGAAGAGTACCTCGAGCACGTGGATCGGTGTTTGGCGGAGGAGGGACGCGAGGCGGTCGCCGAGGCGCGTGCCCGCGTGCTGGAGGATGGGGTGGAGAGTGAGGCCCTCATTCGCAAGGGGGAGCCGTTCGACGCGATCCGCGCTGAGCTCGAAACGGGTGCGTACTCACTGCTGATCGTCGGCCGTAAGCCACGGTCGGGTGGCCGGCTCCGCCGGCGGCAGGATCTCCCGGCCCGCCTCGCAGACGCCGGAGGCTCGACGCCGCTCCTGATCGTGCCTGGGGCCACCACTGTTCCGTGAAACCGGAGGGCCATCCAACCCAGTGAAACTCCCTCCTCCAGCCCCTTGGCAAACGGACGGTCCAGAGGTACCATGCCCCGGCGCCGGTGCAGGTTCACAAGCACTGGCGTCAGTTTCGAATTGGAGGCCTCAATGGCTGTCGATCTCAAAGGCCGTTCGTTCCTCAAACTGCTCGATTTCACCCCGGACGAAATCCGCGAGTTTCTGGGTTTGGCTGCTCAGCTCAAGGCGGACAAAAAGGCTGGTGTCAGACATCACTCGCTCGAGGGGCGAAATATCGCGCTGTTGTTTGAAAAGCCCTCGACCCGGACCCGGTGCGCCTTCACCGTCGCCTGTATCGACGAGGGCGCCCATCCCGAGTACCTGGGGAAGGGCGACATCCAGTTCGGTAAGAAGGAGACCGTTGCCGATACGGCTCGGGTCCTGGGACGGATGTTCGACGGCATCGAGTTTCGGGGGTTCGCCCACCAGACGGTAGAGACCCTTGCCGAGTACGCCGGCGTGCCGGTGTGGAATGGCCTCACCGATGACTGGCACCCGACTCAGTTTCTCGCCGACGTGCTCACCATGCAGGAAGAGTTCGGCGACCTTCGGGGCCAGACCCTGGCCTATGCTGGCGACGGCCGCAACAACGTGGCCAACTCGCTGATGGTGGGTTGCGCCAAGCTCGGTATGCACTGTCGGATCGTGTCGCCGGAGGCACTCTTCCCCGAGCCGGACCTGGCGGCTGCGGTGCATGAGATGGCATCCGCCACCGGGGGTTCGCTGGTTGTCACCGCATCCATCGAGGAGGGGGTCGCTGGTGCCGACGCCATCTATGCCGATGTTTGGGCGTCGATGGGCGAGGAGAGCCTGATCGCCGACCGGATTCGCCTCCTCGGCCCGTACAAGATCACCGAGAAAATGATGTCGATGACCGGCAAACCCGGCACGATCTTCCTCCACTGTCTGCCCGCCTTCCACAACCTGGATACCGAGGTCTCGAGGCAGAACCCGGACATCCAGGAGGTCGAGGATGCCGTGTTCGAGGGCCCGCAGTCGCGGGTCTTCGATCAGGCGGAAAACCGACTCCACACCATCAAGGCGGTGATGGTGGCAACCCTCGGGAGCTGACCCGAGAAAACAAACCGGACGATGTGCGGCCGCGAACGGTCGCTGAGAAAGGACCCTCCCATGAAGAAAGTTGTCGTATTTGGAGCAGGACTGGTAGTTCGTGCCCATGTGCGGTATCTGCTCGACCAGGGATTCCACGTCACCGTGGCCAGCCGCACCGTGAGCAAGGCCGAAGAGATCATCGACGGTCATCCCAACGGAACCCCGATGGCCTATGACATTACGGTTGAGCCCGAGAAGCTCGAGCCCATCATTGCCGACCACGATGTGGCGGTGAGTCTGCTGCCCTGGCAGTTCCACCCACAGGTGGCCCGTGCATGCATAAATGTCGGGAAGCACATGGTCACAACCTCTTATGTCAAGGAGGACATGCAGGCCCTCGATGCTGAGGCCAAAGAGAAGGGAGTCATCCTTCTCAACGAGCTCGGCGTCGACCCTGGGATCGACCATATGACGGCGATGCAGGTGATCGATCGGGTGCACGCCGAGGGCGGCGTCATCACGACGTTCCAGTCTTACTGCGGCGGTCTGCCGGCACCGGAGGCCAACGACAATCCTTACGGCTACAAATTCTCCTGGAGCCCCCGTGGGGTGATTCTGGCGGGTTTGAACGTCTCGCGGTACCGCCGAGATGGTCAGGTTCGAGACGTCCCCGGCCCGGAGCTCTTCGACCACGTGTGGCCGGTTTCGGTGGAGATCGACGGCGAGCCGACCAAACTTCAAGGCTACGCCAACCGCGACTCCATGCCCTACACCGAGGTCTACGGCATCGACCCCCGCGACGTCATGTTTCGCGGAACGCTGCGGTTCCCGGCCTGGTGCACGATCGAGAAACAGACGGCTCGGCTCGGGTGGCTGCAAACCGACGGCATCGACGGTCTCGAGGGCAAGACCTACGCCGATCTCACAGCTCTCCTTGCGGGAGTGGATGGCACTGACGATCTCAAAGCGAAAATCGCGACCCACCTCGGCATCGATGCCGAGGGCCCGGAACTCGCGGGTATGGAGTGGCTCGGGCTCTTTGGCAACGACTTTCTGCCGGGCCCGGCGGCACCGGTGGATATCCTGACCGAGCGGATGCTCGAGAAGATGTCCTACGGTGACGGCGAACGCGACATGCTGGTCCTCCAGCACACCTTTGTCGCCGATTTCCCGGACAGGACCGAGAACATCACGTCGACCATGATCGACTTCGGAATTCCCGGTGGCGACTCATCCATGAACCGCACCGTCGGCTTGCCGGCGGCGGTTGGCGTGCGCTTCATCCTCGAAGGGCGCTTTACGCAACCTGGCGTCATCGTTCCGGTGATGAAGGAATTCTACGAACCGGCGCTCGAGGAATTGGAACGGCTCGGGATTCAATTTACTGAAGAAGTGACCGCGACGGCCAAGTCATAATTTTCAATTCTCAATTTTGAATGCCGCCCACCCGCCCTGAGTTTTTCAGGGGAGGGTGGGCGGGAATTGAGAATTCAGAATTCAAATCCGAGAATTCGCGCGATGAG
>RCNF010000082.1_pt1 | contig 39510 bp, 32 predicted proteins | sample 2041311 | NCBI WGS metagenome assembly RCNF01 (sample SAMN09708228, study PRJNA481090) | Marine sediment metagenome, whole genome shotgun sequencing project. | biome: marine sediment; feature: ocean; material: sediment; isolation source: Sewage treatment plant 2 marine sediment (STP2) ...
AGGCAATAAGCATGGCTTCAAAAGCACGTCTTGATTCTGAACTGGTCGTAAAGCCAGAGGGCACAAGCAATTAATAGAGGTGCCCTTAATTAACTAACTGCTGACCTGTTTCATAAAGGCAGCAACTTTATCTTTATCTTTAATTCCCGGTGAGCTTTCCACACCGCTGCTCACATCAACAGCAAATGGATGGACCAGATCTATCGCATGTTTTACGTTATCAGGGGTTAAACCACCCGCCAGCACGATGGGTTTCGCAACCGTAGTAATCGATTCCCAGGCAAAAGCCTCCCCTGTACCACCCGCTTCTCCAGGTGCGTGACCATCCAGCAGAAGTGCTTTTGCAGACCTGTATTTTTCCACGTTGGCAAGCAAAAAGTTTACACCGTGTTCAGTGCCTTTCATGCCCAGCGCCTTAATATAAGGCAGATTGAACTGTTCACAAAAATCACCCGTTTCACTGCCATGAAACTGAATGAGATCTATTTCTACGTCTGCCAGCACTGAATGGACCGTTTGTTCGTCTGCATCTTTAAATAACGCCACACGACTAACGAATGCCGGAATAATCTGGCTGATCTCTGCAGCCCGCAGGTTACTTACAAAACGCGAGCTTTTTTCATAAAAAACCAGTCCTATAGCATCAACACCTGCATCAACAACAAGCTGCGCATCTTCACAGCGGGTAATGCCACAAATTTTAACACGAGTGCGCATAAATGATTATAAGCCTCAATGAATAGAGAGTATGATAACTTTGAACGATGTAGACCGATCATCATGGCAAGATCATGTGTCGAAAAAGCGAAGTTTACACCGTGTTAACTACGTTCTCCGTATTTAAGACCATTTAACGCCGCCATGTTAGAAAGAATGCTTAGTGCAAAGTTCTCAATATCAGTAAATATCAGGCAGCCAGCCACTGTCTGGTAAACCATGTTCTGCCGGGTATTCTACATTAACCAGATACAAACCGGTGGCCGATGCTGTCATGCCGGCTTTTTTCCTGTCTTGCCCTTGCAGTAATTCCTGCATCCATTGATTTTTTTGCTCGCCGCGTCCAATGACCATCAGACTACCCATAATATTTCTTACCATGTGGTGCAGAAAAGCATTGGCTTTAATATCTAAAATTATGTAGTCACCTGTTCGTTTCACGCTAATATTTTGCATCTCACGAACGGCGTGTTTTGCCTGACATTGCGATGCACGAAAAGCAGAAAAATCATGTTCACCCATTAAATGCTGCGCGGCCATATTCATCTCACTTTCATTAAGGCGCTCAAATGACCACGCTACATTATGCTGAAAAATAGCCGGTCTGATTTTTCTGTTAAACAGGATATAACGATAACTACGTGAAACAGCACTAAAACGAGCATTAAACTGCTCACTGACCTGTCGCACCCAGTGAATGGAAACATCTCGTGGTAAATTGGTATTACCGCCCAGCATCCAGGCTTTTAATTCTCGTAGTTTCGCTGTATCAAAGTGCACCACCTGTCCGGTGGCGTGGACACCGGTATCAGTTCGGCCCGCACAGGTTAATCTAACAGGCTCATTGGCAACTTTAGACAGTGCTTTTTCCAGTTCTTCCTGTACCGTACGGGTTCCTTTCGATTGCATCTGGTAGCCACTGAATAAACTTCCATTATATTCAATACCTAGAGCGATTCTTTTATTTGTCATAGGGAATCTCTGATTAAGTTGATTAGTCAGTTTGATTAATATGCGGCGTATGAATTGAGTGGTTATAGTTTTTCTAAGCGAAGCACAAGGATGTTCAAGTGCCGCAATGACAGGATTCATGCAGCGGCCTACGATCTTCGAGTACTGCCATGGAGGTCAGCTAACAGGGCAATACATGGTGCTGCGAAGCGGTGTGCTGACGAAAATATCAACGATTTTAACAAGCATGAAATAATTGGACTTGATCAGCACTTCCCTATAAACCAGAAAAAAATTAACCACTACAATAAAAAACGCCAGCCCGAATACAGGCTGGCGCTAACATTTTACAGAAATTTAAAGGCCTTAACCCAATTTTCCCATTAACTCTCTGGCTTCGTGTTTTTGCTCATCGTCACCATCGGCAAGAACTTCTTCCAAAATGCCTTTTGTGCCTTCATGGTCACCCATATCATGGTAGGCACGGGCCAGATCCAGCTTGGTACTGATTTCATCAACGTCATCCAGACTGGATAAATCAAAATCTTCTTCATCGCCAAAATCATTCCTGTCGACTAGCGCAGCTTCAACGATTTTAATTTCATCATCTGCATCTTCACCCAGATCCAGGCCCAGATCCAGTGATTCAGCTTCTTCTGTCAGATCGATAGCAACATCTTCGTCAGTTACTGCTGCCTCCAAATCAGTGTCCGCACCATCAAGACCAAAATCGATGTCTACGTCAGCGACATCTTCAACAATATCTGCTGCAACGACATCATCAGTATTACTGCTGTCAGTCACTTCATCCAGACCGATATCAATATCAGTCAAGTCGAGGCTTTCTTCAATATCATCCGTTAAATCTATGCCTTCAACTTCAACTTCAGATTTTACACCAAAGTCCAGTTCTGACGCATCAATATCAAGTGAGAGCGCATCCTCTTTATCCATGGCTTCTTCTACCGCCCCGGTATCACTTAAATCAAATTCCAGTTCATCTACGGTTGCTATCGACTTCGCATCAGCCTCTAGTTCCGACATCTCCAGTGGTTGTTCATTCAGACCTGGCGATTCTTCATCCAGACTTAAATCAGAATCAGGCGCTTTATCTGCCACTTCACTTGCCGCTTCATCCGTACCTAAATCAAAGTCCATTTCAGGGGAGTCCGGAGACAGTGAGTCAACATCGGGACTACCGACTAGTGTACCCTGGAACATAGGATTATCTGCACACAGATCCTGCCCCATACTTAAAACTTTTTTCCATGCAGGTGAAGCATCATCCACACGTTGCTTAATGTCACTTGCAATTTCAACAAACGCGTCAGCATTTTTACCGGCATAATGTGTTTCAGCTAGTTTCACACGGTAATCATCACGCTCTGGATTATCAGCGATGGCTTGTGTAAGCAACTCTTCAGCCTGTTGATATATACCGTATGCCAGATAAACATCAGCTTCTGCGATAACATCATCACGAGGCCCTTCTTCGTCAACTTCAGCGGAGACATCCGATTTTGCACTACTAGCTTCTTTTACCGTATCAGAATCATCAATACTTTCTTCGTCAGCTGCCGGAGCTGCCGGAGCTCCCTGCGCCACTTCTTGCGTGCTTTCACCTTCACTAGCTATATCATCAGCCACGCTTTCAAGATCATCGAAGCCACTCGTTATTATTGGCGCTGATGTTTCTGCTGCTTTACGACGTTTGATAATCAAACCAATCAGTGCGACGATCAGCAATAAGCCGCCACCTGCAGCAGCAAGCATCATTGGATTATTTAACAATTGTGTTAATGGATCAGCCGGTTCGCGATCAACAACCTGTGGTTGAGCAGCAACGAAATCATCTATTGCTGGCGCTACCTGTTCTGGCATTTCTGCCATGCTTACATCTTCTGTTGAAGCCTCATCGACAAAAACAGCATCTTCGCCAGCAGCAGCTTCTTCTGCAAGTTCTGCTTCTTCATACAGTGCTTCAGCTTCATCCAGTGCAGCAGCTTCATCCAGAACAGCCTCAGCAGACATGTCAGCTAAATCTTCATCTATAACGTTAACATCCGAGTCTTCCATTACAGGCTCATCAATTATTGCTTCTTCTCCTATTGCCTCTTCTGCTGGTTCGCCTCCTGCTGGTATATTAAGTGACTGCACTTCAGCAAGCTCTGCATCTTCAATAGATAACATACCTTTCATTATTTCGACACTTTGCTGCAGCCTATCAACTCTTTGTTGCAGCGCTTCTTTTTCAACAAGCTCGGTTTCAACTCTTTCTCTTGCCAGGGCGAGCTCTGCACGAAGCTCCTGCGCTGTCATTTCAGTAGCATCTTTTCCGCTTGTGGCTGAACTGCCAGAGCCGGCACTAACTATCTCTAAATAAGCGCTATCGTCACTGCTAGCAGCACTGTCTACCGTCATGCCTGCAGACGCACCGGTATCATCTGCCTCCATTGCAGAAACCGGTTGGCCACCCGCCTGCGACTGCTGGTATTGGCGCCATAAAGCTGCCTGCTCACGAACCAGTGCTATTGCGTCCGCATTACTGATCGTAGCGATTTGATCGTAATCCGGTATCCGTAAAATGTAACCGCGTTTTAAACCATTAATATTTTCATTAATAAAAGACTCCGGGTTCGCCCGCAGCATTGCGATCATCATTTGTGGCACAGTGATGCTTTGATCCGGCCGCATGGCATCGGCCAGGCTCCAGGCGGTATCACCTGTTTTAATTTTATAGCTGCCTGCAGCTGGGTTTATTGCGCTCTGTTGTTGTATGACAGGTGCCGGAATCCAGCTTGTCTGGTTAGTGGACGGTACCTGACTCACAGTATTAGGTTGATCCTGAGCCGTTGATGCCGGTCTGGATGATACAGACGTACCCGGTGTAACTACTGGTACAGTACTATTACTGCCACTTAAACCAGGACGAAAGCTGGAATTATCTGAACCTGAAGGTGTTACATTTGCTGCTGTGCTATTATGTTCTGTCATAAAGACGGGTGGATCCAGCAATACCGTGTATTCACGCAGGAGATGGCCATTTGGCCAGTCAATTTCAACCAGGAAATTTAAAAATGGTTCACGAATTGGACTACTTGAAGAAACGTTGATGTAAGGCACACCATTGATTACTACTGATTTAAAACGTAAATCATTGAGTAAATATGGACGATCTAAACCGGCACGTGCAAACTCTTTTCGCGAAGCCAGTTTAACGATGATAGTTTCGGTATCTTCTGGTACTGCAGATAATAGTTCTATATCTGCCTTTAATTTTTGATTTAAGGCTGAATTAACTTCGATTTCACCTAAACCCAGGGTATATCCTGTTTCAGGTATAAATAACGCCGCGGCTATGATGGCCCCAAGTAATTTACGAGTTGGCCGCTGTTGAACTGGCAATTTACGCACTGGTGAGTCCCCTATTCATCTCATCGATACCCGTCTACATGTTTCAAATCAGAACCATCAAAAACAGGAATAAATCATGATTTATTTTTATTTTTCAGCTTCTACGCAGGACTTTTATTCGTTCAACTGCCGATAGTTGAGCACATATTCCCTCAAACCTGACAAATTTCACGAACAAACTAAATACAAAGCAACCTGCTAAAGCCCATAATTAATAACACACTTAAAGCATGCAGATATAACTATAGGTTATAAATACTGTTTTATCAAAATCTCAGCAATTTGTACGCTATTTAATGCAGCCCCTTTGCGTACATTGTCGGAAACCACCCACATATCCAGCCCTTTTTCAAAAGAAATGTCTTCACGAATTCGGCCGACATAGGTAGTATCATTATTTGCACCTTCAGTAACCGCAGTTGGATAACCTCCGTCTACTCTGTCATCCAGCACCTCAACTCCATCTGCTTTGGATAATAATTCCCTGGCTTTTTGTGCCGTAATTTTTTCTTTGGTTTCAATGTGTAGAGCTTCAGAATGGCCATAAAAAACCGGGACGCGAACGGCAGTTGGATTAACCATGATGACATCATCTTCGAAAATCTTACGCGTTTCCCACACCATTTTCATTTCTTCCTTAGTGTAGCCATTTTCCATAAACACATCAATCTGCGGCAATACATTAAACGCTATTTGTTTTGCATAAACTTCACACTTTATCGGTTTAGCATTGAGCAAGCGCGCGGTTTGACCAGCCAGTTCTTCAATGGCCTCTTTGCCGGTACCGGATACCGCCTGATAGGTAGCGACATTAATCCGTTTTATACCAACAGCGTCATAAATCGGTTTCAGCGCAACCAGCATTTGAATAGTGGAACAATTAGGGTTGGCAATAATGCCGCGTTTAGTGTAATAGGCAATAGCGTGTGGATTTACTTCTGGTACCACTAACGGTATATCATCATCATAACGAAACCGTGAGGTATTATCGATTACTACGCAGCCTGCAGCAGCGGCAATTGGCGCATATTTTTCAGAAATAGATGCGCCTGCAGAGAACAGACCAATTTGCACTTTTGAGAAATCAAATTTGTCTAAATCCTGTACTACAAGAGTTTTGTCGCCAAACTCAACACGTTTTCCGGCTGAGCGGCTACTGGCCAGAGCGTAAACTTCAGCCACAGGAAATTTACGCTCTGCCAGAATAGACAACATGGTTTCACCAACGGCACCGGTCGCACCTACTACTGCAACATCGTATTTTTTACTCATAACTTTTTTACTTCATTAAAAATCTAAATATTAAAAACTTTTCACCACAGAGGGCACAGCGATTTTTTATTGTTTGTGCTTCGCACAAACAACTTAAATAAGTTTTTCTCTGTTTGCTCCGTGCCTCTGTGGTGAAAAAATGTTTTTTTACTACAACTCAGCCAGAACTGCTTCACCCATTTCTACCGTACCAACTTCTTTACAACCTTGCGCCATAATATCTGCCGTGCGAAAGCCTTTATCTAACACCTTACCAACTGCAGCATCAATTTCATCAGCGAGATCTACGTGATTCAGACTATAACGCAACATCATTGCTACCGATAAGACTGTCGCTAATGGATTGGCTACACCTTTACCTGCAATATCTGGAGCCGAGCCATGAATGGGCTCATACATGCCTTTTGAATCGGCATCTAATGATGCTGACGGCAACATGCCTATCGAGCCAGTTAACATCGCGGCCGCGTCCGATAAAATATCACCAAACATATTTGTGGTAACCAGAACATCAAACTGTTTTGGCCATTTCACTAACTGCATGGCTGCGTTATCAACGTACATATGACTGATTTCAACCTCAGGATAATCGCTGGCATTTTTCGTCACCACTTCACGCCACAGTTCTGACACTTCCAGAACGTTTGCTTTATCCACTGAACACAATCTTTTGCCGCGTTTCATTGCAATATTAAACGCAACACGACTTATGCGATCAATTTCGCTTTCTTTATAGACCAGTGTATTAAAACCTTTACGCTCACCAGAAGCATCGGTTTCGATACCACGTGGTTCACCAAAATAAATACCGCCGGTTAATTCACGTACAATCATAATATCCAGACCAGCGACAACTTCGGGTTTTAAAGAAGAAGCTTCTGCCAGCTGTGGATATAAAATCGCAGGGCGTAAATTGGCAAACAATTCAAGTTCAGAGCGCAATGCTAGCAAGCCACGTTCGGGGCGAAGTTCTCGTGCCAGCCCATCATACTCAGGACCACCGATAGCACCAAATAAAATCGCATCAGAAGATTTTGCTAATTCCAGAGTTTCATCGGGCAGTGGTTTTCCCGCAGCATCATAACCGGCACCACCAACAGGAGCTTCGTTCATTTCAACATCAAGACGACCACTATTTTTATAGTGATTTAAAATCTTGACCGCTTCTGCAACAATTTCGATGCCAATGCCGTCACCCGGCATCACCGCAATTTTTAAACTCATGTTTCTCTCTAAAAAATAAAACCCGCTTAAAACGGGATCCAAAAAATGGATATTTATTATACGCTACTTTACAACTTCACTCTAAAATCAAAATCGTTTTTCACCACAGAGGTACAGAGTACACAGAGGTTTTTATTACTCGTGCTTTGCACAAACAACATTAACAAGTTTTTCTCTGTGTACTCTGTGCCTCTGTGGTTTAAGTTTTCGTTTTAAAATAACCAGGGCGCAGTTTGTTTTCTTTTTTCTTCGTAAGTTTTTATTTCATCTGCGTACTGCAAGGTTAAGGCAATATCATCCAGACCATTCAACATGCAGTGTTTACGAAACGCATCAATTTCAAAACTCGCGATGTTTTCGCCATCTACACTTACTGTTTGAGACTCAAGATCAATTGATATTTGCAAACCAGGACTTGCCGCCACACGATTAAATAAGTCATCAACAATGTCTGCACCCAGGACAATCGGTAACAAACCATTTTTAAAGCTATTGTTAAAAAAAATATCAGCAAAACTTGGTGCAATAACCGCACGAAAACCGAAGTCATGCAATGCCCATACCGCATGTTCGCGAGATGAACCACAACCAAAATTTTTACGTGTTAGTAAAATCGTTGCTTGATTAAACGCTGGTAGATTTAAAACAAACTCCATATTTATTTTGCGACCTGCATTATCAGTTTCCGGGCCACCTTCATCAAGATAACGCCAGTCATCAAAAGCATTCGGTCCAAAACCTGAACGTTTTATCGATTTTAAAAACTGTTTTGGAATGATAGCATCAGTATCCACGTTAGGCCGATCCAGTGGTGCAACAATGCCGGTGTGTTGTGTAAAAGCCTGCATTATTCAGCGGCCTCTTTTATTGTTTTTCCGGCGTCCTCTGTTGCTTCACCTATAGATTTACCGGCTTCGCTGGAATCTTTTTTAATTCCTTCCCATGTATTGCTACAGGCACTCAACACCAGCACACTAAATACTACTAATAATCGAATTATATATTTCACAGTTAATGCCCTTATCATGTTATGTCCACAAAATGCCCATTAATTGCTGCTGCAGCCGCCATCGCCGGACTGACCAAATGGGTACGACCGCCCTGTCCCTGTCGGCCTTCAAAATTACGGTTTGAGGTTGAAGCACAACGCTCTCCTGGCTCCAGACGATCTGCATTCATCGCCAGACACATGGAACAACCCGGTTCACGCCATTCAAAACCGGCATTTATAAAAATTTGATCCAGACCTTCAGTTTCTGCCTGTTTTTTTACTAAACCTGAACCCGGCACTACCATGGCAAGTTTTATATTACTCGCCACTTTTTTACCTTGTGCAACCTGTGCTGCAGCACGTAAATCTTCTATACGTGAGTTAGTACATGAGCCGATAAACACCTTATCCACATTTATCTCTTTGATCGGCGTACCGGCTTCAAGCCCCATATAGACCAGTGCTTTACGCATACCATCGGCTTTTACCATATCACTTTCATCGTCAGGGTTGGGCACTACAGCATCAATCGCAACCACCATTTCCGGTGAAGTGCCCCAGGTAACCTGGGGTTTGATCTCTGCTGCATTAAGAGATACGACCTTATCAAAGTGCGCACCGTCATCACTGTGTAAAGTAGACCAGTAAGCTTCTGCTTTATCCAAAGTTTCACCAGTCGGCGAGTAAGGACGCCCCTTCACATAATTTATCGTGGCATCATCAACAGCCACCATACCTGCACGCGCGCCTGCTTCAATCGCCATATTACAGACTGTCATACGGCCTTCAATGGACAAAACACTCATTGCCTCACCGCCAAACTCAATGGCATAACCGGTGCCACCTGCAGTACCAATTTTACCAATTATGGCTAATACAATATCTTTTGCAGTGACACCGGCTTGTACCTGACCATCAACCGATACCAGCATGTTCAGACTTTTATTTTGCATAAGGCATTGCGTAGCTAGTACATGTTCAACTTCGGAAGTACCGATACCAAAAGCTAATGCACCAAAAGCACCATGTGTTGAGGTATGTGAATCACCGCACACCACGGTCATACCAGGCAATGTCGCACCTTGCTCAGGACCAATAACATGCACAATACCCTGACGAATATCCGACATATCAAATTCAGTTAAACCAAATTCTTTACAGTTATTGCCCAGCGTTTCGACCTGCAATCTTGCCACAGGATCAACAATTCCCAAACTGCGGTCAGTGGTTGGCACATTGTGATCAGGCACTGCAACAATGGAGCCGCTACGCCATGGCTGGCGACCTGCAATACGCAAACCTTCAAATGCCTGAGGCGAAGTCACTTCGTGCACCAGATGACGGTCGATATACAATAAAGCGGTACCGTCTTCTTCGCTTCGTACTACGTGGTCATCCCATAATTTGTCGTATAGGGTTTTTGCGTTACTCATACTTCGTGGCTCATACTTCGTGGCTCATAATTTGTGGCTCATAATCAATGCTCATATAAAACTATCTACCGTGCTTAACGACCGTAGTATGCCATGATGCTTGCTTTAGCAATAACATGACTGTTTAAAAAGAAACCAATTAATTCTGGACGCGCATCAGCATTCTGTTCAATTATTTTTGTATTTTAAGAATACGGCTATTTTACATATAAAACAAATTCATAATCTTTATATTATCGATTACTATTAGTTATATGTAGAATATAATAACTCCCCCTATTACGAAATCAATTTAGCCAATTAACGATGGACATACAAAACATTCGCGCATTCTTAATGGTAGCTGAAACCGGCTCATTCTCCCGTGCTGCAGAGAAACTATTCATCACACAACCTGCTACCAGCAAACGCATAGCCACACTGGAATTTGCACTCGATTGTAAGTTGTTTGACCGCCTTGGGAAAAACGTGCAACTCACCCAGGCTGGCAATGCCATCATACCCAGTTATCAACGTGTACTGGCTGAAATGGATGAAGCGCAACGCATCATCAGTACGCTGAGAACGCAGGTAAGCGGACATCTAAAATTCGGTACCAGCCATCATATCGGCCTGCACCGACTACCGCCGATACTGCGGCACTACACCAGACAATACCCTGATGTCGAACTGGATATACAGTTTATGGATTCTGAACAGGCCGCCGCATTAATTTTAAAAGGCAGTATCGAACTGGCATTAGTCACACTACCCGATAATATTGAAAAACCATTAACAACGATAGTCGTGTGGACGGATCATATGCATTGCGTTATTGCCAATGATCATGCCTTAACAAAACAGAAAAATGTCACCACAAACCAGCTGTCTCAATACGGCGTAATATTACAGTCACACAGCACACATACACGAGACATCATTGATCAGACTTTAAAACTGGAGGCAAACACAAAAATAATCATGGAATCAAATTATCTTGAAACCATCAAAGCAATGATTCAGAACGGTTTAGGCTGGGGCGTGCTACCGGAATCCATGATTGATGATTCACTTCACAAATTAAAAATTAAAGGCATAAAAATGGACAGGCATCTTGGCCTGTTACTGCATCAATCAAGAACCCTGTCGAGTTCTGCTAATGCATTGCTGGAAACACTCAAAAAATCAGCTTCATCTGAATAGTTCACCTATTTTCTGGCGGTCAATAACATAAAAGATTATTCACCACAGATAGGGCAGGAAGCCCGTAAGTAGGACAACACATATATTACTGAAACGGAATAAAGGATACTCCTTGTTCAAGACCGTCAGCCGCAGGGATGCGGATGTCGAGGAGCAGCGAAGCGGTGTGTCGAGGAGCAATTACCGAGAAGCCGTTGTTGAGGCACAGAGAACACAATCATCAGTTATTCAGTGCGCCCTGTTCAACCCACATTCTGAATGCTTTTATTTCATCATTCGTTAGAGCATTGCCACTATTATGCAAATTGCGCCGCACATCACCTGCACGACCTTCAACCTGCATATTGAGTATGCTGCGCTGGCTATCACCTGCAACGACGATTGGACCATACACCGAGCCTTGCATCAAAGCTTCATAAGAGTCCATCATTAAACCGGTCGCACTATAACCATTTCCGCTCGGTGAGGTGTGGCATTTGATACATTTATTATTGATGATAGGCGCAATATCACTCTGGTAACTCACCTGTTGAAAAGCACAAAATGAAACAAACGGTATTAGTATCAGCGAAATGCCCTTTAGGTATTTCATTATCGCTGCGCTGCATCAATCATGGCTTTACAGGATTTATTTTCTACCAGACTCGCGACAGTGGTAACATCATAATTATCATTCCATTCTCGCTCCTGATTGATGCAAGCAACCTGTTCAATTCGAGAAAAGGTAGCAGTGAATTGCTCACGCATATTATCAATGACCAATTGTGTACCGATTACAGGTGGAATAAAAAAACTCGGTTCTATGCTTGCCAGATAAATAAGTTGCGTTGTATTGCCATCAGGTATGATTTTCCATAATGCCTCACCCGAATGAAAATCACTTTTCTCCGGCACAATCACCGCCTTTATGTTACCGGAACTGAGCGTACTAACCTCATCAACACGTTCGGCTTCCTGGCAAAACAAAGGGACACAGGCAAGTACGCGTGCCCGTACCCGTACGTTTCCAGCAATCGATGATTCAAGCACTTCACTTTCAATGATAGAGCGATTAATACGGTAAGCGTGTGCATAATCCGTAATCACCCGCTTTACATATTTTTCTGTTGCGGCGATCTGTGCTGAAACCTTAATATGATAAATACCATCGTCTTCAGTGACCCTAAGCTCATCAATATCGACAGCGAAAACATTAGAATGGGCACACAAAAGCATCAAAGAGGTAACCAATAAGCATTTGATTACCTTGATGAAGTTAAAGTTAAAGTTAAAAATCAAGCAACCGTACAAATGGAACATGCCAGCCCTCCCTCGCTAGTATCGCGACTGGTCTGTTTATTCCCGCGTGCCAATCGTATACAGTGATTATTAGAATAATTATAAGAATGCGATTTTAAAATGCAATATTTATATCACTGCTGTCCCGAATGGCGCTAAGTTAAGCCCTGTTAGCATGTTGCCGTCCTCATGTTGCCGTCCTCTGGAAGAGCTGATCTTGAATAGGGTTAAACTGTTGATATGACAAGCTAAACCTCCTTAACTTAGTGCCATTGGCTGCTGCCCCGTAACTGTCAGAGGTGCGAATCGGACACAATAATCAACAACCCTCACCCGCATGCAAGGTTTTTTGCCCCTCGGCAATTGCTTCCCGGTAACCGCTCCTCGGCAACAGCTCCTGCGTTGCCCTAATAAGTTACATCCGTGTAACGATGCGTTGCCCTACTACCGTCCAACCATGGACATATGCATTGCCCTAATACGACCACCACGGATGGTGGCTGCGTCCGGTTCATATCTCCAGTTAGTGCAACCCGTATCCAGGCCAGCTACAATAGCCTGTTTAGATAGTTCTTTTTGTTAGCGAGACAGCTGTGGCCTTTTTACATAACAGCATTAAGAGCCAGGCCATTACTGCTGACTTGAAACAGCTGCAACAGGATAAACAAACTTCCAGACGATAAGCAGCGCTAATAGCGTGCAACACGAAGCAAACACAAATAGTACACTCGCATCCCACTGATCCCACAGCAGGCCACTGACCAGACTACCGACAGCCACACCTGCGCCAAAACTCACACTGGCATATAAAGCCTGGCCTCTGCCCTGGTGACTGCCAGTAAAATAGTCATGCACCAGCGAGATACCGACTGAATGAAACACGCCAAAGGAAAAAGCATGAATCAACTGCGCAATGAACAACATCGATAAATTTTCGGCAAAAAAGCCAATAATTAACCAACGTACCGTGGTCAACAACAGGGTAAAAATAAGCAATTTTCGAGCACCAAAAACAGGCAGTAAACGATGCATCAGCAGAAAAATGATGACTTCAGCGAGCACGCCCACTGCCCACAGCACACCAATTATGTGTGAACTGTAACCCAGCTCTTGCAGATAGATGGTATAAAAAGTGTAATACGGCCCGTGGCTACACAACATTAAAAAACACACCAGCAGAAACGCTAACACCTTCGGTTGTTTAATAACATGCCAGATTGGTGAATGTTCAGTATGCGGCGTATTCAATTTTTCCGGCACAATGAAACTGGTAAAAGAAATAGCAACAAAGGTAAACAAAACAACCAGTGGAATAATCTCAGTTCCATAACTATGCAACAGATCACCAATTAAGACGGCAATAACAATAAAACCCAGTGAACCCCACAAACGAATCATGCTGTAGCGGTGCGTATCATTACCGAGGTGATTTAGTGTCATGGCTTCAAATTGTGGCAAAGTTGCATTCCAGAAAAAACTGAACAGCAACATAACAAAGATAAGCCAGCCAGGCTGCTGACTAACAAAAACCAGTGAAAAACTGAGTAGAGCCAGAACACTGGCTACGCGAATAATAAACATCGAGCGCCGAGTATGATCAGCAAGCCAGCCCCAGATATAAGGCGCAATAAGTTTTGTCGCAGGTAAAATTGCAACCAGACCGCCTATGGCCAGGCTGCTATAACCGAGTGATTTCAGGTACAGACTCCAGTATGGAATCAGTACACCCAGCGAGGCAAAATAAAAGAAATAAAAACCACTGAGCCGCCAGTAAGGAACACCAGACTTAAGCATTTTTTAGAAAAATTAGCTACGTGCGGGAACAACAGGTGTCTGAGAATGCACATCCATATTTTGGCCGCGTTGACGCAATAGATGATCACACAATACAATGGCCAGCATGGCTTCGCATATGGGGGTCGCACGAATTGCCACACAGGGATCATGACGACCGTGCGTTACAACATCGATGGCATGACCCGATACATCCACGGTGTCTCCGGAAAGACGAATACTGGAGGTTGGTTTGAATGCGGTATGGACAACAATATCCTGGCCTGAAGAAATACCGCCTAATACCCCACCGGCATGATTGGATTTAAAACCTTGCGGGCTGATTTCATCACGAAACTCGGTGCCTTTGGCCTCTACACAACCAAAACCATCACCGACTTCAACACCTTTAGCCGCATTTATGCCCATCATGGCATGTGCGATATCAGCATCGAGGCGGTCAAACACCGGCTCACCCAAACCCGGCGGAACACCCTGTGCAAGCACAGTAATTTTTCCACCGACCGAATTACCCTGTTTGCGAAGTGCGTCCATATAAGCTTCAAGCTCTGAAATCAACGAAACATCACCACAGAAAAATGCATTATTATTAATTTCATTTTTATCCAGCATGGGCATATTAATCGGGCCAAGCTGTGACATATAACCATAAATCTCTATACCATAACGGTCTTTAAGAAATTTTTTGGCGATTCCGCCACCAGCGACTCGCATCGCAGTTTCACGCGCAGATGAACGGCCACCGCCACGATAATCCCGAATGCCATACTTTTGCTGGTAAGTATAATCGGCATGACCGGGACGGAAACGGTCCTTAATATTGCCGTAATCTTTTGAGCGCTGGTCAGTATTTTCAATCAACAATGCAATACTGGTTCCCGTGGTTTTGCCTTCAAATATGCCCGAATATATTTTCACTTTGTCGTCTTCACGACGCTGCGTAGTATGGCGCGAAGTACCGGGTTTACGTCGATCCAGATCTACCTGTAAATCTTCTTCCGTTAGTTCGATACCTGGTGGACAGCCATCAATGATACCAACCAGTCCGGCACCGTGCGACTCGCCTGCGGTGGTTAAGCTAAACAGTTTTCCTATTGTATTTCCTGACATAATATTTTGTTTGCTGTAATGTTATTTTTTAAATATTAACATACAAAAAGCGTTTCGCCGCGAAGGACGCACTAAAATGCCGGGAGCATTTTGAGCGTACGCTAGTACGGTCCGATGGACGTAGCGCATGAAGCGGGTAGTAAAGTGCGCAAAGAAAAACAGTTTTATGTTTTAGTATGGCAACAGAAATAAGCTGAAAATAATATATGCTCAGTAGGTGTTACCACAAAAATCTGAGGTTCCTTAGCTTTTCTTCGCGTCTTTTGCGTCCTTCGCGGCTAAAAAAATTACTGAATACCTTGATCTGCCTGCTTAAACTGTAGCTGGTATTCACGTAACTGTGTGGCGGTCAACACAAATACACCATCACCACCAAATTCAAAATCAACCCAGAAAAACGGTACTTCTGGCAAAATCTGCTCTAAGACCGACTTTGAATAACCCACCTCAATAATAAGAATGCCTTCATCGGTTAAATAATCTGCTGCCTGTTGCAGCATCGGCAGGACGATATCCATGCCTGTTTCACCTGCAGCCAAGGCCAGAGATCCTGGCTCAAAATCAAACTCAGCAGGCAATTGCTGCATTTCCTGCGCTGGCACATACGGCGGATTACTTATAATGACGTCGTAACGTTTAGCAGGAATAGACTCAAACAGGTTGGATTTTATTAAAGTAAGCCGATCTTCCAGAGCATGATTGCGGCGATTAATTTCTGCAACTGCCAGCGCGTCACTGGAAACATCGCTGGCATCTACTTGTGCCTGCTCAAAAGCATAAGCGCAGGCAATTGCAATACAGCCACTGCCAGTACATAGATCTAAAATATTATTTACCTGCTCAGCTGATATCCATAATGAAAATTGTTGCTGGATAATTTCCGCCATTGGCGAGCGTGGAATTAACACCCGCTGGTCAACATAAAAATTCAATCCTGAAAACCAGGCTTCATTGGTAATATAAGCCGAAGGTTTGTGTTCTTCAATACGTTGCTGGAAAAGATTCAGCACATGCAATCGCTCATCAACAGTAAGCACACAATCGAAGTACTCAACGCTGAAATCCGGCGGCAAATGCAAAGCACTTAAACATAAATAGACCGCTTCATCGATTGCAGTTGGCATACCTTGAGCAAAACTCAGCTCAGCCGCATTAAACTGGCTAGTCCCCCAGCGGATCAAGTCACGCAGAGTAATTAAATCATTAGCAATTTCACGTTTATTTAACATGACTATATTCTACACAAAAAGCCTGCTTCCATGCCTATTAGTAAGCGTTTATAATTCTCACTACCTTTCCACTACAACAAAACACGTCTACTGCAATGAAAATTAAAACTCTGGTTACACTCATTTTATTATCGAATTTTAACTATCCAGTTTATGCTGATGAGGTAAATCATGAGACAAACGATGAGAAGCACCTGGTCATCAAAGACGCATGGATTGCTGAAGCACCACCGGTAAGTAAGGTAATGGTTGCTTATATGTCGATTAATAACACAGGCAAAGAGACTATTGAAATTATACATGCAGAATCTGAGGTATACAGCAGCATCGAATTTCATGAAACAATACACGAAAACGGTATGGCCAGAATGGTGCGGCATGAAAATTTAAACATCCCCGCAAACAACAAGCTTGAATTAAAGTCCGGCGGCCCCCATATGATGTTATTCAATCCGTCAAAACGATTAAAGGCGGGTAACACCGTAAACATTAAACTGACTACAAAAAACAATAAGATCAAAATTGTTACTGTTCCAGTTAAAAAAGCACATTACAATTAATGAACAAACCCCGATGAAACAAAAACTGCTTGCTTCTCTTTTTTATATTCTTCCGCATCACGCCATTAGCTGGGTAATGTTCAAATGCGCGCGTATACAATGGGTGCCGCTGAAAAATTTAATTATTCGAATTTATACCAATTTAAATCCGGTTAAAATGGATGAAGCCATTGAAGAAAATATGTTTGCTTATGAATCACTCAATGCTTTTTTTACACGAGCATTAAAACCTGAATACCGGCCTTTCGATGAAAATGAAAATAACTGGCTGTGTCCAGTTGATGGTTCGGTCAGTCAGGCTCAGGCCATAAAAGAGGGCCGTATTTTTCAAGCAAAAGGCCATGATTACAGCCTGTTAGAACTGCTCGCTGGCGATAAACAACTGGAAAAGGTTTTCAGCGGCGGTACCTTCGCCACCCTGTATTTGTCACCAAGAGACTACCACCGCATTCACATGCCAACGACTGGCACACTTAAACATATGCAATACGTTCCAGGCCGCCTGTTTAGTGTGGCACCTTATACTGTGAATCACATTCCTGGTTTATTTGCACGAAATGAACGCTGCATCTGTTACTTTGAAACACAGCAGGGCCCCATGGCAATGATACTGGTTGGAGCCATTAATGTTTCTGCCATAGAAACCGTCTGGCATGGGCTAATTACAGGCAAAGCAAAAAAAGTTAAACGATTTGATTACAGCAATGAAAACATTGTGCTTGAACGTGGTGAAGAAATGGGGCGTTTTAATTTAGGTTCAACGGTTATCATTCTAGCAACAGATCAAATGAAAATAGATGAAAACATGAAAGCGGAAGCCGAAATCAAACTTGGCCAGTGCCTGGCAACACCAAAAGATAAGTAAGTCCACAGATGGACGCAGATGAACACAGGTAAAACATTTAGTTTTTTACATTATCCTAATCCGTGCTTATCTGCGTCCATCTGTGGGCAATTAACTACTTTCCGACTTAACCGGTTGCAAGGTTTCAACCGCTGCATCCTGACTAATATTCTCAGCAGCGTCTTCCAACTGTGTTTCATTACCTGAGGGTTTGGTAAAACGATCATTCATGGTTTGAATAAACTCACTGGCATCAGCAACAACTTCCTCCATTACACGTCTTGAGCGTCTCGACCAGCCAACTGGCATAGGCCTGAAAATAGTACGTAAAGGTTGAGTGTTTTTCAGAAAAGCCTGTTTAATATTTCCAGCAAGTGTTCTGGCCTCACGGTGTTTACCCGCCAGGCTTTTATCAATAACTACTTTGTTAATAATTCTCCTGGCAATAACTTTTGCTGAAAATCTACGTGCAGAAAAATGCACAATGGCAAAACCGAAGATGACCAGGCCTAATTTGACTGACGACACAATAACTGCGTTAGCAAAATCGTAAGAAAACAGCGCCCAGGAATCAATCCATTGTGCCAATACAAACATCACAATAACAAAAAAACCGACTGCAACAGCGTCCAGCATAAATACCATTTTTAACCACTGCCTCATTGCATCTTTTACCATTGGCACAACCTGATGTTCGATATCACTTGCGATGGTTTCCAATGCACCGACAATTCGATAAGAGCGCTCAACTTCTACCTGATGGATGCGCTCAAAAATTGCAGCTTTATCCTGTTCACATTTTCTTTCGAAACGTTCGCGTATAGCCTCGTCTTCAATCGGCACAGCCAGGTCAGTGTTATAAATAGTATAAAAGCGCCCTGCGGTTAGACCTTTTGCGGCCAACGCACGCTGCCATGACGCCACCACGGCTTCAGGGTTATCTTCCCCTGCTGCGGTATCAATTTGATTCAGGATATATAAAAATTTTTCTGAATCACTGCGAGTAATGGTATTGCCGACCAGATGATCTAGCGTGTCGTGCATTGCTCCGGGTTCTGGATGCCGGGCATCGAAAAACACCAGCACTAAATCAGATAAATCAACAATATGATCAGTTAACCGTAATATAGCATTACGTTGATCATCGGCATCAAACCCTGGAGAATCTATAATAATCTTGCCGCTTACTTTATCCGAGTGGGATGTTTTCATTTGTAAATAAGCATCAATCCGCCGCCCTTCTCCACTAGCGACTTTATCAATTTCATCACTCATTTGATAAAACGGAAAACGTGGATCAGAATTTAACGCCACACCGGGCAATACACGGTGTTCTTTACTGCTACTGTAGGTAACAACAGTAAATTTGTCATCTACTGCCTGATTACCGGTGCGCTGTAAATTATCACCCAGGAAACTATTAATAAACGATGACTTACCTGCAGAAAAAGTACCCAGCACAGAAACCAGAGGCCACCACGGAATACTTGTAGCATAGGATTCTGCTGTATCCAGCAAACCCATTTTATAAGCCACTGTATCGAGTTTTTTAAATCGTGAAACCACGTCAAGTAATAACGGATTTTCATTATTTAAATGTGTTTCCAGCTTCGTTAAGCGTTCTCGAATGGATTTATCAGGGCGGTTTAACATCTCAGATTACTTCCCCTTAATTGATGGTTCTTTCAGCGAAACCGGACTTGCACCCGGCATATCTACTTTCGTTTTTAAATTATCCTGTGCCCGGCTTTTCTGGGCCAAATCTTTCTGACCAACGTTATTCTTATTACTCGCCTGCTGAGCTGGCTTTGTTTTAGATGTAGTTATAGCTCTGCTCTGAGGCGCGATTTGTTGCGGAATTTGAGGTCGCGTATATGGATTTAAATAGGGGCGCTGAGGCGCCTGCTTATAGGACGGCCAAACAGGTTGTGGCGCTATTGGTGGCGGAACATTTGTATCTGAAGTAAACGGCATCACGTCATTCATCATACCAAATGGCCCACTGGAAACAGTACGATTCATACCATGCATATCACGTTGCATGCCATATACAGAGCGATTCATACTGCCTAAATTATTCGTCATGCTCTCAATATTATTGCTCATTGGCGTTAAACTATCCATTTGCCCTGACATAGAACTAATTTCGGTTGTCATACCGCCTATATCACCTGACATTCCAGCAATATTGCCAGTCATGTTATCAACACTGCCTGTCATCCTGGTTAAATCATTAGACATACGAGGCATTACATCAGACACAATTACTGCCATATGCGTAACAGATTGCGACAATACGGCAATATCATGGGTTAATCGATAAATCAGAAAGAAACCGTAACCTGCTAATAATACAAAAGCAAACAAGGATGGGTAAACCACCATCTCCCAGCGCCTGGCACTGTTATCAAAGGTATTGGCTAAGCGTTCGAGTGGATCCGACGGCTTATCGCTGACATAAGCTTTATCCAGTATCTTTTTTTGCGCACGTTGTTTCGCTTCGTGCGCACGCAATTTTAATTCATCAACACTTTTCCTGGATTTTACAGAATTATTGGCCGTTACTTTATCTACTTCACTTATCTTTTTTGCTGCCGCTTTCATGTCAGAAGCTTTCGAGGCCGCCGCCTTTGCAGTTGCAGCGGTTGCAGCGCTTTTAGCCTTATTAACAGCTGCAGCCTTGCTAGCGGTGCCTTCAGTGGCTACGGATTTAGCTACTGGTGCGGCAGATTCTTTTTTAGCCGCTTCTTTATTAGAGCTCGCAGCACTTGTTTTTTTGACTGTGCTTTTGGCAGCAGCACCTTCCTTTATAGGCTGCTTGTCTGTATCTTTTTTCTCTGTCATTAGAAGTCGCCTTTGGCGCCCCGATTCATAATATCTAAAATAATTGTTTTAACGCCTTTTACTTCTTGTTTTAATGCTGTCGGCAAAGGTTTACCACCATAAATCATGGCACCCATATTCAATATGCATAAAACATATTTATAATCTCTAAAAAACTTTTCTACATTAAGAAGCCGCTGAATCAATCAATTTTTGCAGCTCACCAGCTTTGTTTTTATCCAGATTACGTAATAAACCCATCAGACTTCGTGCGCGATTTTCCTGACCTTTACGAACAAGTATGGCGGCTGCCTCAAAATAAGCTGACGCAGCTTGCTCTTTTTTGCCCTGATTAAAATAAACATTGCCGAGTTCGCCATAAGCATCAACATTATCTTCAGTACTATCAATCACTTTCTGATAATTTTGTTCGGATAGATCGTATTTTCGCTGATAAAACGCCTTTCTTGCAGCAATCCACTTTGCTCTTATAGTACCACCCTGTTGAGAATCCTGCTTCAATCCACCATGCTCGTCTACATTTTCCAGCTGCGTTGAGACTTCCGCTGAAACAAAGGTATCCTTTGATAAACTTTCGGTGGCATCTTGTGTTTGACTAATCGCACTCTTACTCTGAAGATTTGTCGTAACCACGCCATCAACCGGTTCTACAGGTGCTTCGATAATACCTGCAGCATTCTGCTGCACTGGTGTGTCATTATGGTTGTAACGACTACTTACCTGTTGCTGCTCATCACGCCTATAATAATTTGTATCTTCGTGTCTATTATCTCTGATATCGTCGCTGCTATCAATAATCGTGGCATAATCAGACCTTCTGTTTTCTTCTGCAGGCGCTGTAAAAGTAGTTTTTCCAACGGTTTGTTCAACTGCCTGTGTTTCAGCTGGCTGAGTTCTTATGTCATGCTCAACAGACTCTGCCACTGCAGACTTCTCATTATCAGCAGTCGTCCCATGCGCGTCTGATGATTCCGCGTCTGATGATTCAATACCAGGTGACTCCAGCTGACTCAATTTTTCCTGTTTGGCTTCAATTGCAGCAACAAACTCAGCGACCTCTTCAAATTCATTAGACAAATAGGCAAGTGCTTTTCCAGCTGGTGTATCTTCACCGGCAAGATTGCCCCAGAACATGTAACCGTAAATAACAGCGACAATTAACACAATAAGAAAAGTGTGACCTAACAACCAACGAATAACTTTCATATAAACCTCTTAAGCTGCAACAGAATATCTTCCAATAAAGGCTCAATCTAACATGGTAGCCAATTTTTTCATCTCCTTAGAGGCTTTACCCATCGGGTCAAGTTCAAATACACCGAGCCCTTCACTAAATGAACGACGATAGGCTGTACGTTGATGCAAGCGGATACCCAGGGGTTTTATTCCCTGTATCATTTCCAGTGCCTGCTCCGCTTCATCTGTTTCACGGACACCAACATGGGTATCAGCTCGATTGAGAAACCCAAAAACTTCTGTTGTTTTCTTATTAATATTGTTATTAACAATTTTCAAAAAACGTTGTGTCGACCAGATATCTGCCTGACTAGGCTGAACAGGGATAAGTATTCGATCAGCTAATGAAATCGCTTTTTCCATTGCAAACATGTTAGTAGCACTCATATCAACAATAATAGGCTGCTTACGTTTTTTATCTTTAGCCATCGCTTCAAGTTCAGCCAGGTCGGTTGAAACTTCAAAACTCGGCTCATAGCCGTCTTCTGTCCGTACTTCATTAACATCTACCAGAGTACATTGGGGGTCAAGATCAAATGCTTTCACTCCAACTTTATCATGCGCTAACCAAACAGCCAGATTAAATGCAACCGTACTTTTACCCGTACCACCCTTCAGATTTCCAACAACTGTTAACATAAACAAATTCCCGATAATGCTTATTGTAAAATTATAAATCTTTTTAATGTCAAAACGTTACGACTTATATCAAATTGCAAATCACTAATCTTTATTTATTTGCCTGTCGACTTCAACTTGCTGCGTAGTTTGTACCGAGGTATCGAATAAAACATAATCTTTTGGCACTATAAACAACTTTTTACTCACTGTACCTACATTTATATTTTGCAATTCATCAACTACATCATTTTGATATTCCTGCTTAACTACGATATCCAGCTCGTTATCATACCACTGAGTACCCTGCTTTTGTTCACCTGAAGCACTGAATGCAACCATGGTCAGCTGCCTGACTTTACGGCCGTTCACTTCCTGATGTTCTTTTATAGCAACACTCAAGCCTGTGCCATCAGAGTTTTCCTGCCTCAGGATATTTTTATATTTAGTATCTATCCACTGAAAAACATGAAAGTCATGGCCGTCGTTGTTTAGTGTAATCAACCATTTTTCTGCGTCTCTGTCATTCATTTTTGTTTTTTTAAGAAAAACACATTCGGCACCAACAAACTGCTTGCAGGGGTCGTTAGTTTTGTTACTTTTACTGCCCGCTATAACTTTCTCACTGTCTGGCATTTCCCTTTCCAGATAAAATTTATTCTCAATATCCAGCCAGATAATTTTGTTGTTTTTGTTATCAAATATCTGCGCCATTGGCACACCATCTTCGCTGTATTCGAATCTCACATTACCATCTAACCAGTACATTTTTGCATGACTGATGTTTTCACCTCGAATCTGTACCGCGTCGGCAGTAAATGACGCGGCCTGTAAAAAGGTTGTGTATGTAGCACACAACAGTAAAGATAATATCAGAAAATACTTCATTTTAATTAAATAAAAAAGGCGGAAACAAAAAAGGCGGTGCCAGTCTGGCACCGCCCAATCACAAACCACCAGTTATTGTGCTGGCGCCGGTGCTGCTTGTGGGGCAGCTGGTGCGCCGTAACCAGGACCAGGACCGTAACCAGGACCAGGACCGTAACCGTAACCAGGGCCAGGACCATATGAACGACCATATCCACGGTTATTATAGTAGCTGTTTCTATTATCCCAACGATTATCCATGGTGTTATAAGCATTACCACGATATTCGTTACGAGCATCACCGCGACCACGACCACTGCCTTTGCCACTCATGCCGAAGTTGAAACTACCATCAACATCACCAGAACCATCGCCATAGCCATCGCCATAACCTGAACCATATCCATCATTGTTCCATCGGTTGCTGTTGTTCCAGTTACTGTTACTGTCATTATCCCATGGGCCCCAGTCTGCACTTGCAGATAAAGGGGCCACCGCAAAACCTAATGCTGCAGTTATAACAGCAACTTTGATTATTGACTTCATATATTTTCCTCTTATTTTATCATCCCCTCATTAAAATACAGCGCTGAACCGAGGGAACAACCCAACACCTGATTACTGCATAATTATCAACTTTTCAGCGATAAATACACACTATACCCCTGTTAACAAATAGAAGCTATTGCTTAAAGTAAAATCTATCACCAGCTTCGATTTGGAACAAATGTAAACGGATTAAACACATTATTATTGTCTATTCGCCTTTCTGTATTATCTGCTTCAGTATTATTTGAACCAGTATTATTTGAACCAGTATTATTAAACTCTCCCCAACCTGAACTTCCTTCAAATGGTGGAACATGTATCGGTGGAAGTCCACCGATGGCTTCATTTGGTACCCACGGCGACGAATCGGGTAGCGCTCCGGGAAATGAACCACCTCGATAAATAACCTCAGGCCCACTACCCCATGGTGATACCGTCGGCACATCGTACAAAGGGTTTGCAGAACCCATGCCATAATTTGGATTGCCATAATAGCTCTTCTCAGGCAGCCTTGTCACTGGCTGTTGCAACATCCTCTGCTGCGGCCTTGACTGACGATATGACTCATTACTTGGCGTCATCTGTGTTTGTATCTGCTGCTGTTTCAGCGACTCAAGAATGTCCGGGGTAACAAATCGTCCACTCAGTCGTTTTTTAAATTCAGGGACCCGACCCTGCCCTTGTGTACCCGCGGTCCCGTCCTGAGATTGCTCGCTTTGCCATTCTGCCGGACATTGAAAACCCATCGTTTTCTCCGGCGCTTCAGGTAAAAGCCAGGGGTTCCATTGCCCGGCCAGGAGCCGTGAAGAATGTTTAAGCATTAATTTTTCGGTATAACTACCCGCTACCGCAACGTTAGTTATAAGTAAAGCAAACATCAAACTTCCAGTATATATTTTGTCGATTATGCGACGCTGCATTAAACACACCAAGATCTATCCAATCAAATAAACTGATAATACATCACAAAATCGATAACCACACAGCTTTTAACAAACATGGCTTTACAAACCTGGATGAACACCCCCACTGCAAACTTCTACTATTTTCTCAGGAAAAGCATACCGTGATCAATATCCAGTATGTGCTGTATTGATAATAAATTAATTCATTGGAGTATTGTAGCGCGGAGCGAAATCGTTACCTGGTGCGTAAGTTGGCGCAGGTGGATATGGTCCACCAGGCGCCTTACCTTTTGGCGGTAACCGCGACCCTGACCTGTACATATCAGGCGCTCTCATCGAACCTGGCATACGGCTCTGCTCTACTGGATATAACTGCTTTTTAACAAGTGGTGCATATTGATAACCATTTTCAGGCATCCAGCGAACAGGAGAACAAGCAGGAGGACAATCAGGGCTATACTTATGTTTTCTATACGCATGATCAAGCCATGGTCGATCTGGACTAAACGTCTCCATTGGTACATTTGATGGATCTACTCTAGATACAGACTGATTCAATTCATGCTTTTCAGGATTGAGGCCAAATGATGGCCCTTTGACAGAAAAATCACTTAAAGCAGATGACATGTACGGGCCTGGCGGTGGCGGTGGAACCTCCTGACGATTTGACTGCTGACGTTTTGGCCAGTCCGGGAATTTATAATCTCGCTGTTGATCAGCGGTAGATTTAAGTCCTGTCTCAGCTTTTGCAGGAGAATCACTGGCATCTGCAATATCTGACGATTCAGCCTGTAAAAACGTTGAGAACATAAGCAGTGTAAATAACATAAATGCTGTTATAACTCGCGTTATATTGGCGCAACGAAACATCAAAGTATCCTCTTTAACTTTAACTATCATCCTTCAGTCTAATTCCTCGACGCCCAGCAGGTGATGATTTCTTGGAAGGCGCTTTTTTAACTGCTATTTTTTTAGCCGGTGCAGTTTTCGTTGAGATCTTTTTCTTAGCGACTTTCTTCGCCACTGCTTTCTTAGCAACCGTTTTCTTAACAATCGTTTTCTTAACCACCGTTTTCTGCTTAGTCACTTCTTCTTTAGCCGCTGGCGCTTTCTGGATCTCAGGCTTTGCTATCGCCGTCGACTTTTCGACTTTCTCTTCAGTCTTTTTCTCGGCATTCTTTTCAGCTTTCAGTTCAGCTTTCTTTTCAGCCTTTCTCTCGGCTTTCTTCTCAGCCTTCTGCTCTGCTTTATTTGCAACTGCATCCACAGCTGGTGCTGCAGCTGGCGTTGGCGCAACCGGAGGTGTTGAAGCAGGCGGTGTCGAAGTCGGCGGTGCAGGTGGTTCGGAAGCTGGTGGCTCAGACTTTGGTAGTAGCATTCCAACCAGCATACGCAATAAATTAAATACCATGGTTACAATAACAACCACCCAGCCAACAAAACCGACTATTCCACCATAAATACGCATCCATAATGGTGCTTTATATTCTTCAACCTCTGGCGCCTCATCAATATCATCGGCACAGGCAGTGTCACAGTTCGGGAAGGCTTTTTTAGCAGAAATACAACCTAATGGAATGACAAACAAGGTCAGGGCAGTCGAAACCACAACGCCGAATAAAAGTGAAATCGCCATGCCTTCAAAGATTGGATCAGTCAAAATCACACTTGAACCGCCTACCAGTGCCAGCGCCGTAATCACAATCGGACGGGTACGTGCCTGGCAGGAATTAATAACCGCATCGGTTACCGGTACACCCCGTTGAACTTCATGTTTAGTGAAGTCCACCAATAATATCGAGTTTCGCACAATGATGCCCGCTAGTGCAATCCAGCCGATCATTGAGGTTGCGGTAAACTCTGCGCCAAACAACCAGTGACCGGGAATAATACCAACCAGGGTTAATGGTATAGGCGCCATAATGATAGAAGGGAAGATAAAGTTTTTAAACTCAATCACCACCAGCATATAAATAATAACCATGGCCACGATAAAGGCACCGCCCATGTCACGGAAAGTTTCATAAGTAACGGTCCACTCGCCGGTCCATTCAAAACCGGTCTTACTGCTACTTTTTGGCGGGCCAAAATAACCACCACCAAAAAAGCCATGATCCACTTCGCCACCATCTGGCGCGATATAATCTTCCAGCATATCATCAACCTGGAACATACCGTAGATAGGTGCGGCCAACTTACCGGCATTTTCACCGGTAACAAACTCTACTTCACGCAAGTCTTTATGGTAAATAATATCTTCTTCCACATCTTTTACAAAACGGCCAAGTTCCGATAATGGCAACATTGAACCATCAGGCGCCTGCACAGGAATTGATCCCAGACGGGAAAACTCAGAACGTGCAGACAACGGCACCTGTAATATAATATATGTGGGATCAACCACAGAACCACGTTTCAGGTCACCGACAACAAAACCGCCCATCGCCATTTCAAGCGTGGTATTAATCATGTCTATGGTAATGCCCATACGTAACGCCTTATCACGATCAGCTTCAAATCGCCAAATCTCATATGGATCCTGCATTAGCGTATCAACATCCGTGATACTCTCTGCTTTTTCAAACATCTCGATCATATCATCGGCAAACTGCTGCCTTATTTCCTGGTTCGGCCCGTAAATTTCAGCAACCACCGATTGCAACACAGGGGGCCCGGGTGGCATTTCAACAACCTGAATTCGCGCGCCTGCTGTTTTAGCGATAGGCGTCATAATGTCACGCATCGCTTCCGCAATTTCATGGCTGGTTATTTCACGCATTTTTTTATGCGTCAGCACAACCTGCATATCCGCCTGCCATGGTTTTGCTCTTAAATAATAATGTCGTACCAGGCCGTTAAAGTTATACGGTGAAGCGGTACCAATATAGGTTTGTAAAGAGACAACGTCTTCAAACTTCCTGGCTTCCGCCGCCAATGTGGACAGTAGATTTGCGGTATCGATTAATGATGTACCTTCCGGGAAATTGACCACGATATTAAATTCAGCTTTATTATCCAGTGGCAGCATTTTTACTGGAACGGCAGTGGTATAGAACATGACGCAACTGGCAAAAAACATCACAAACAATGACATTAAAAAACCATAACCCAGAACACTACTTTCAAGTAACGGCGTAATTGTATTACGGAAAAATGCACCAACACGCTGATTACCCTTATGCTCCTTTTCAGCATGATGCTTCAGGGTCGCCAGTGATGGTTTCATCTTGTTGGCCAGCCATGGGGTAAAGGCAAAAGCGGCAAACAGGGAGAAAATCATGGCTACCGAACCCAATGTAGGAATGGGCGCCATATAGGGCCCCATCATGCCACGCACCGCACCCATAGGCATCAGCGCGGCAATAACGGTGAAAGTCGCAAGAATGGTCGGATTACCTACTTCATCAACCGCTTCGATTGACGTTTTCTCACTCATATCTTCTTTTAGTAACCAGTGGCGATAGATATTTTCAATGACCACAATCGCATCATCAACCAGAATACCGATAGAGAAGATCAGCGCGAACAGACTTACCCGGTCAATGGTCAGACCCAGCACCAGCGCAGCGAACACGGTGAATAGAATAACGATAGGAATAACGATCAGCACAACCAGTGCGGGACGCCAGCCTAATGCATACCAGACCAGCAAAACAACAACACCGGTGGCAACAAACAGTTTAAAAATTAATTCATTGACCTTGTCGTTGGCGGTATCACCATAGTTACGTGAGATGTAGACATTCACGTTATCCGGAATAATCTCACCTTTTAGTTGCTCCAGTCGGTCAAGAACATTATTGTAAACAGAAACACCATTTGAGCCTTTCTTTTTAGCAATGGCGATAGTCACCGCTGGCGCACCATCTGCAACTACTCCTTCAGCACTGGCTGGCCCGGTATAGTGGTTTACCATACTGTGCACTTCCGATGGCCCGTGCAATACGTTGGCAACATCACGAATATACACCGGAATACCATTACTTAAGCCAACTACAATATTCTCAACATCCTGCGCAGACTGCAGGAACGAACCGGTATAAACTTTAAAGCTTTTATCCCAGGCTTCGATATCACCCACCGATTTTTCACTGTTTGCCTGCTGAATAACCTGGGCAAGTCTCGGCAAACTAATACCATAACCGGCCAGTTTTTCAGGTAACACTTCGACTCGTAACTGTTCATTACGTCCACTGACAACAAAGCCCTGATTAGAGTTTTCCACTTCGCTGAGTTTTTGCAGGGTATCTAAAGCGATCAGGCGTAATGACGCATCATCCATTTCATTAGACCATAAGGTTATGGCCAGACCCGGTACGTCATCAACCGCTTTTGGCTTAACCATGAAATCGGTCACACCTGGCGGCATCATATCTCGATTTGAATCGAGCTTGCTGTAAAGCTTGGTCAGTGAATTCTCCATTTCCTCACCGACGTCAAATTCAACAGTAACAATGGCGGCATCACGCTGCGATGCAGCATAAACATGTTTAACACCTGACATTTCACCCATAATCCGCTGCAACGGTTTGGCAGCAAGGGCAGCAACCTGTTCGGCAGAGGCCCCCGGATACTGGACAAAAATATCGGCCATCGGCACCGAAATTTGCGGGTCTTCCTGCCTGGGCGTAAATGCAATACCGGTTAATCCCATCAGAATAAAAATGATGATTAACATCGGTGTTAGTGGTGAGTTAATGAACGCCTTTGCGGTTCTACCCGCAAGACCGAGTTCAATTTCTGCTGTTTCCAGCTGATTCGTTTCTTTATTATCTGCCATGAGGACTATTAATCTATTTTTTACCGTTCAAACATGTTCGTTACAACGCGCGACAAACTTCCAAACATCCAGCACTCACAATAGAAGCGGATGACATTTACAAAACCAGTTATTTCCCACGCACCAATATGCGCTCACCCGGCTTAAGGCCCGACAGAATCGTTACTGAAGTCTCATCAACTACCTCACCAATGCGGACCAGACGCATTTTAGGTTTGTTTTCATCGTCCAGTACCTGGACGGATGGCAGGCTGCCTTTTTTCTGTATAGCCGCCATAGGCACTACCGGCAGTGCGCGACTAGGTGAACTAACGTCAGGAATCATGACTTCAGCATACATACCCGGCCCACCAGGGACACCTTCTGGCAAATCAAATTTAACGGTAACCGTATGTTGTTTTTTATCGGCAAGCGGTGAAATTTGTGCAACTCGAGCATTAATCAGTGTGTTCCCCACATCAAGTCGTGCGGGAACAACCATACCTTTCCTCAGGCCCGGCATTAAACGTGCAGGTACTTCTGCCTTTATACGTAAAAATTTTGAATACGAAAACACAATAAGTGGCATGCCCGGCTGTACGGTATCGCCAATTTCTACCATTTTTGTCATGATCACGCCATCAAACGGTGCGACGGCTTTACTATCACGCAACTTGGCATTAATTTCGCGCAGACCTGATTCTGCCTCAGTAACTCTAGAACGTGCTGATGAAACCTGCGTACCCTGGGTGACTAAATCAGCATGTCGTTCGATACTTTTATTGCCACCGCTGTCTCCCGGCATTGCATCATTATCAAAAAAACCATCAAACATGGAAGGCATACCCATGCCAGCCATGGGACGCGGATTGTAAACACGGGGGTTCCACAGCTCCCGGTTATACTGGACCTGCGCATTCTGCATTGCATTCTGAGCAGCGTTTAACTGCGCCTCGATCGCCGCTTTTTTTGCCAACAGGTCATCATCATTAATTTTTACCAGTTCATCACCGGCATTAAATTCATCGCCTTCCTCACCTGCAATATTCACCACGCGCCCGGGCATCTGCGCAGAAAGCGTCACCTCTTTAAGCGGAATAACAGTACCACCCAAAATGACTGCACCACCATGTGAAGCAACGCCAACTGTAATTATAGTATCGGCCTGTACCTGAACCGACCATCCGGTGAGAAGTGTTAAAGAGAGATAAAAAGGAAATTTCATTCGACTAATTATTGACATGCCCAAGGCTACCTTCATGTTCATTTATACAAATTAACAAGCTGTTCAACCCATAATTGTATGAGTATATAAGAGCAGTGAAGATTGCCCTGTGAGAAAAAAAAAAGCAAGGCTTTTCGTTAACTTATCGTAATATTAAGTAAACTGCATAAATGTAGTGTACTTTTCTTTGCTTACCAGCAATAGTCTGACAAAATTTCCTATTGCTTTATGCATAACCATTACGGGCATTCAAATTTTATATTGTACTCAGGTCCATTAATGAAATGTATCTCATTAAGCACAATGCCACGAAAATGGCAGCACCTGATCAATCCTTGAATTATTAGTCAGCACCATCAAAAAACGATCTACCCCCATCGCAACACCGGAACATTCCGGCAAACCATACTGTAAAGCAGCAATAAAATTTTCATCAATTTTCCCCTGCTCTTTACCTGCCTGTTTGCGTTTCTTATTTTCAAATTGAAATCTTTTTTGTTGCTCTGCCGCATCTGTTAACTCATAAAAACCATTGGCTAATTCTATTTCACCAAAAAACAACTCAAAGCGTTTAGCCACCAGAACCTGTTGTTCATTTTTCACGATTTTTGCCAGTGCACACTGCGATGCAGGGTAGTCACACAAAAAAGTAAAGCCATCTTTTTTAAAGGCCGGTAAAACCAGCTGAGTGAGCAACCAGTCCAGCCAGTCATTCACTTCATCATCCACTCCCAGTCCCTGTGGTATTTCAACATTATTAAATTTGGCAACCTGATAGCATTCACCAGCCGTGGTTTGATGCGGATTAATACCGACAAAGTCTTCAAATACCTGCTGATAACTTAAAGACTCAAATTGCGCTTTATCCATTGTAGAATACGTTGATAACTGGCACAGGTTTACCACCAGTTCAGTCAACTCAGCCATCAATTTCACAGCATCATAACCCGGCTGATACCATTCAAGCATGGTGAACTCGGGATTATGATTAGGCCCCAGCTCATCATCTCGAAAAGCCTTACAAATCTGGTAAAGTGGTTTTTTCCAGTCCGCCAGCAAACGCTTCATGGCATATTCGGGTGAGGTATTTAAATAACAGGGCTGATGACGAAAACGCGACGGCAAACTATCAAGATGTGGATCGGTTGTTGAATACTGCGATAATAATGGCGTTTCGACTTCGATAACCCCTCGCGCATCAAAAAAAGCCCTGGCATTTTTCAACAGCAGCGCTCTTTCTAACAGAACTTCATGACTGGCCGTTGGTTGCCAACCTTTTTGAGCCATTAGAAAAAACGTGAATAACTATTTGTTTTCAAGTTTTTTTAACTCAGGCGCGCGACACATATTCTCCGGTACGGGTATCAATTTTTAATATATCACCCTCATTAATAAAGAGTGGCACTTTCACTTCGCTACCAGTCTCCAAGGTGGCCGGCTTTGTCGTACCTTGCGCAGTATCACCCTTTAAACCCGGATCCGTTTGTGCAACAGCCAGCTCAACAAAATTTGGCGCAGCAATCGATATAGGCGAGCTATTCCATAATACCATCACACAGACTTCCTGGCCTTTTATCCATTTTGCCGTGTCACCAACTGCAACAACATCTGCTGCGTACTGCTCGAAACTGGTGGGCTCCATGAAATGCCAGTATTCACCATCATTATACAAATACTCAACGTTCATTTCATCCACATCCGCGGCTTCAACAGATTCCGTCGATTTGAAGGTGCGCTCTAACACTCTTCCTGTTTTCAGGTTCTTCATCTTAACCCGGTTAAACGCCTGGCCTTTACCCGGTTTCACCACAATATTCTCGGTAATAGAACAGGGGTCATTATCTAAAATAATCTTCAAGCCATTTTTAAACTGGTTTGTACTGTATGTCGTCATGTTAAACTTTTGCCTGTGTTTTGCTAGCGCGAACTAAAATACAATTTTTTTATACGAACTGATTAATTTGTCGCTATATTACCCTGAATTGCCTGTAACTTAAATATCACATCATTATATGCCACCTCCCGTTAAATTATTTCTAAAACCAGACAAACCCTCAACACAGTTTAAAAACTCAGTATTAGTCGACGATACAGAATCCTTCTGGAAAAAAGAGCTTGCGAATGCCACAACTTCTGTCGCAAATTTACTCGCACAACTAGAGCTCAGCCATCAGACTGAAACCGTCAACATTCAACCCGGTTTCAAATGCCTGGTAACAAAAAGCTACATCGATAAAATGCAGACCGGCAACATCAATGATCCATTACTGCAACAGGTTTTACCTTTAAATAAAGAAACACACTTAACAACTCAACAAAACGGCTTAAACGACCCCGTCGGTGACCTGAACGCACAGGCAACTCAGGGACTGCTACATAAATACCATGGCCGCATTTTACTTATCAGTACAGGCGCCTGCGCCATTCACTGCCGATACTGTTTTCGTCGCCATTATCCCTATCAGCAATCATCTTGCTCCAATAAAGCATTAAACCAGGTGCTGGATTATTTAAAAGAGCATACCGAAATTGAAGAAGTTATCTTAAGTGGTGGCGATCCTTTACTCCTTGATAATGAAAAATTATCTGACCTTATCAAAAAATTAGAATCGATTAACCACCTTCACACGCTGCGTATTCACACACGACTGCCGGTGGTTTTACCTAACCGTATTAATACCGGTTTAATACAATTATTACAGTCATCAAGGTTTCAGGTTGTGATGGTTATACATGCTAACCACGCCAATGAACTGCAGCACACTGAACACACTAAATTACATCTTCTACACCAGGCCGGCATTATACTACTGAATCAAAGTGTTCTACTTAAAGATATTAACGATAATAGCGAAACATTAACCGCCTTGAGCAAGCGGCTATTTCAATGCAAAACCTTACCTTACTATCTGCATTTACTCGATCCAGTCAAAGGGGCCATGCATTTTGATATCACTAAAATAACCGCACTTCGTCTTAAAAAAGAAATGGAAGAACAGCTTCCCGGTTACCTGGTTCCGCGATTAGTACAGGAAATCGCAGGAAACAGGTCAAAAACTGCAATTTTTCGTATCTAAGCTACACTTATGATCAACTATGGAATAATTATAAACAAAATGCCAGGTTATTAATTTTTATAGATAACAATAACTTAGAGATCGACACAGCCGCACATAATAATGAGATTAAACTTACCAGAACAAAATGCGCCGACCGCAGACTCAAGCCCGAGTAACCCTCGTAAGTTAAAGAAGGTTTTATCGGCCCTGCCCAATGCAAATATGGGCGAATTAACCAGGCAAATATTCCAGATATTACGTGACCAGAACCATCAGACGATGCCGAACAAACACCGACTGGAAAATCTGGAAACATTACGTGAACTGACTCGTAACATATTTGACAACCTTAAAAAATATTTTATTAACCGCTCCCTGCCGCTATCTAATAAAAGTCAAAAAATCGTCAATTTAAACCAGTCTATATTAAGAGAATTAGTTAATGGCTACGAAATCATCGCTTACGAAGCGGCCGATAACATCGATAATAATATTGATGATAAAACACTCAGCATTGCTATTTGCCGGGCAATAAAATATCTATCAGACATGTATCTTCGCTCATCTGAGGTTTACGCGCCCTGCCCAAAAAACCTGTGGCTTGACATTCATCAACTATATACTTTTGCCGAAAGAAAAAATCTGACAGCCATCATCGTCATTGATGAAGATAATGAACAGGAAAAAACAAGCATTGGACAGTGCTACAAACAAATAGTACTGTTTGCACTCGCCCGCCCCTTCACCTTAAGGCAAAGCGATAGTGAACGCATCTTTAAAAAGCTTTATGAATGGTCACAATACACTAGCATCCATCATAATGTTTCAGATAAACAGATTGATCATGTTTTTTGTATGAGAGTCGACGAAGATTCAGCGCCTGACTATCTAAGCAAAAACGATCTCGCAGATAACGTAACCATTCGCATATTAAGTGCCGACAAATTAGTCAGCCATATCGAAACCATCATTGCGCAGCAAGACAAACAAAAACAGAAATTTGCCGTTGGTGATACCATTCCAGTAGAGACACTTAAGGTACTTGTTAACGTCTGGGCAGAAAACGCAAAACGCCGATTCTCACGCATAGATCGCCATGGTCATATAAATGTTGCTATTGGCCTGAAACTTGCTGCTAACGCTATCCGAGCCTCACTGCAAAAAGAGGATAACACTGATAAAAAATCCTTCTTTTTGCGCACCTCTGCTTCAATAAAACAGGATCCCGACTTTTCTCTGCAAGCAATAGTTACTGACGCTGACAAGCGCCAACATGGTTATATGACACATACAGAAATTGGTGATATAAAAAATGATTCCTGGGACATGGTAGCAAAAGGTCGCGTACAAACAGATGCCTATGCCAGTGAAAAAAAGCTTATTGATGAAGGGCCACTCAATCTGAAACCGCCCAAAACCAGCTCGCATTGGGCAATAGTTAATGTCAGTGCAGGAGGCTACTGTCTACGCTGGGACTCAGATGACACGTCCAAAGCACAAATCGGTGAATTAATTGCACTACAGGAATTTGATTCAAAAAATAATTTTGAATGGCGCATCGGGGTAATTCGCTGGATGCAATTTACCCATAAATATGGTCTGGAAATAGGCGTACAGGCAATATCGCCAAAAGTTATGGCCGCAACTGCGCAACGTTTTAATCACCCAGACGAAACGTCTTTTGACTGTTTACTGTTGCCGGGTATAAAAGCATTAAAACAGCCACCAAGTACCCTTCTTGCAGCGCATGCATTTAAAACAAGTGATAAACTGATAGCTCAACTATTAGAAAAAAAAATTAATATAACCTTAGGTCCTACCAAGGAGCATACGGGTTCATTCACTCAGTTCACCTATGAAATCACTGCAGAAGGTCAGCACATAAGAAAAAAGGACATAAAAGATGAAGCAAACAAAAACAAAGATGACTTTGACGAACTCTGGTCATCACTTTAAGGAACTTTTCTGAGATGATCCCCGCTGTTAGTAGCTTTGGTTAATTGTCAGATATTACGAGATACCATAAGTGGAAGAGAAAATTATTAACTTAATTGTTGTAGATAATTCCTTCGATAGCGAAGAAATAATTGTCAGCAAATTAAGAGCAGCGGGTTACACTGCAAGATCAACACGCGTTGAAGATGACGAAGACCTGCTTGATGCCCTGAAAAAACAGATTCCCGACCTGGTCATTTATTTTGAAGGCATGGAGCTGATTTCACTTAAAGAAACCAGCACTTGCCTTAAGAAAGATAAAAAGACAGAAATCTGCCGCCTTATCTCAGTTAGCAAAAATGAACAATGCGACGCTGTAAGCGCCATGCGTGGTGGCGCTGTAGATGCAACCTGTTTTAGCAATCTCGATCACCTGTTATTAATCATACAACGAGAACATCAGTCTTTAGTTAATTCCAAACTAATTGCCCGTTACAAAAAAGCCTTTAATGAATCGGAACAACGTTGCCGGTCATTGCTCGATAGTTCTCGCGATGCTATCGCTTACATACATGAAGGCATGCACGTGTATTCCAATCAGTCCTATTTAGCAAGCTTTGACATTGAAGAATCTGATGACCTGGAAGGCTTGCCTGTCCTCGACATGGTTGCTACTGAAAGTCGCGATGAATTCAAATCTTTTTTACGTGGTTACACAAAAAATGAAGGCGGTATTGAAAAATTTGAGACGCAATTACGCAAACCCGATGGCAGCGAATTTAGTGGTGAAATGGAATTTTCGCCTGCACAAGTTGATGGTGAACCCTGTATACAGATAATTATACGTAAAGAAGACGCAGCATCCGAAGAACTTGAGCGCCAGCTTAAATTACTCAGCCAAAAAGACCAGCTAACAGGTTTATTCAATCGCCAATACTGTATCGAAAAACTCGAAACCGTTATTTCGGACTGTGAACAGGAAAAATATACAGCTGCCTTACTGGAAATTCAAATCGATAATTTTGATAACATTAAAAACTCCGTTGGCGTTATTGATGCCGACCAGTACATCGTTGACGCAGCAAAAACACTAAGTGAAGCACTCGGTGATAATGACATTCTTTCACGCTATACGCATGACTGTTTTGTTGTTATAGCTATTGATTACACCAAAGATAATATTGAAAGTTATGCCACACAACTTCAAACAGCAGTATCTCAACTCGAAGCTAACATCAATAAGACCCATATCAACACCACATGCTGCATTGGTATTACACTTATAGACCGTGATTCGCCTGAGTACAACGATATTTTAGCGCGCTCAAAAAAGGCAGTCACTTTTGCCACTGATAAGGGTGCCAACCAGATCTATACCTATATACCCGACAAAGGTGAGTTAACACGACAGGAAGTTGACGTAAAATTTAAAGAACAACTTACTGATGCCTTAAAAAACGACAAATTCCTGCTACATTACCAGCCCATTGTTAGCCTGCATGGTGATACTGATGAGCGCTATGAAGTATTCATCAGGATGCACGCAACAAACCATAATGAGGTCATTATGCCGCATGATTTTCTGCCTGCCGCTGAACGCATTGGCATGTCCACTGCTATAGATCGATGGGTGTTATATAAAACAATCCAGGAACATAGTCTAAGACAAAAAGCAGGTAAACATACTCGCTTCTTTATAAAATTATCTGCGCCTTCAATTAAAGATAAAACCTTAATAGACTGGCTCAGTTATCAAATTAAAGAAAAGCAAATCCCAGCCAATACATTAAACTTTACAGTAAAAGAGACGGTAGCCGTAACCCATTTGAAAAATGCAAAAAGCCTGTCGCATAGCCTGAAAGAACTCAACTGTGGTTTCATCCTGGACGACTTCGGCACTGGCACACACCCGTTCCAGTTGCTCGAGCATATCCACGCCGATTATGTACGAATAGATAGCAGTTTTATGGCTAATCTGGCAGACAACCCGCAAAATCAGGAATCAATCAAAGTTCTCGCAGAAGAAGCAGCCAAATTAGACAAACTGACTATTGCGCAACAAGTTCCGGATGCGGCCAGTTTATCCTTACTCTGGGGCATGGGCGCTAATTTCATTCAGGGCTATTTCCTGCAAGAACCTCTGCCAACGATGGAATACGACTTTACCGAAATGTCCGGTTGATTTTATTCAGAAATCAAAAAGATAATTACCCACAGATGAACAAGTTTTTTTATTAGCGTGACTGTAAAGCTGCAATTCGCTCTTCCAGTGGCGGATGACTTAAAAACAGTTTTTTAAAGCCCTTGGCAACGCCACCATTAATACCAAACGCTGCCATTTCTTCAGGCAACCTTGATGGTTGATGAATCGACTGCAAACGTCGTAATGCCGCAATCATTTTTTGACTACCAGCTAGTTCAGCAGCGCCAGCATCGGCTTTAAATTCTCTTCTTCGGGAAAAATACATTACGATTGTACTGGCTAAAATACCAAAAATAACTTGTGCAATCATTGAAGACACAAAAAATCCAATGCCGTGACCGCGCTCATTTTTAAGTACCACACGGTCAATAATATGACCAACAACTCGCGATGCAAAAATCACGAAGGTATTCACCACACCCTGAATTAATGCCAGTGTTACCATATCACCATTCGCTACATGACTGACTTCATGCGCAAGCACCGCTTCGGCCTCATCCATTTTCATACTTTCAATCAAACCGCTACTCACCGCAACAAGTGCATTATTACGGCTCATACCGGTAGCAAATGCATTTACATCCGCCGATTGATAAATTGCAACTTCAGGCATTTTTATACCCGCCTGAGATGCCTGTCTCTCTACTGTGGCCAACAGCCACTGCTGTGTTTTGTTTTCAGCCTGGGTAATAACTTTCGCGCCAGTCATTCGCTTGGCAGACCACTTTGACATCGCTAATGATATAAATGAGCCCGTCATACCGATAACCGCAGAAAAAATCAGCAGTGCCTGCAAGTCCAGGTCGACACCATTTTCGGCCAGTAGCGAATCGACACCTAGCAGACTAAGCACGATGCTTAAAACGACAAGAATGGCCAGGTTGGTTATCAAAAATAAAGCAATACGTTTCATTTAGACCTCAAATATAAAATCAAAAACTTTTCACCACAGAGGTCGCTCTTACGTGTCCATGCGTCCGCGACATTAGTGCATCCATGCACGTCGCACAGAGTACGCAGAAAAAACCTTTTTGTTTGTTAGTGCGCCGCTGGCACATAATGACAAAACCTCTGTGGTAAAGAATGGTGATAATGTTCAAATTTTCAATACCTAGGGCAACTCTGATTAAGTATCATAAATTCTGGCGATGCCCAAAAGCCAGGATCAAGGCGTTGCTTTGAAAGCATGCTTATTGCCTGGTAAGAAGCAATAACGCAGAGCCTGACTTTTGGGCATCGCCCCACAGGGCGGGCTTTTAAGCGCACATCTTCTGCGTTATGCTTCTTATGAAGGCAATAAGCATTCATTAC
>RCNF010000083.1_pt1 | contig 39414 bp, 34 predicted proteins | sample 2041311 | NCBI WGS metagenome assembly RCNF01 (sample SAMN09708228, study PRJNA481090) | Marine sediment metagenome, whole genome shotgun sequencing project. | biome: marine sediment; feature: ocean; material: sediment; isolation source: Sewage treatment plant 2 marine sediment (STP2) ...
CAAGTTCCGCGTCCCGGTCTGTCGTGCCAGTCAAGACCGGATGCAACAGCACTTCGGCCCCCATGCTGGTCAGTTGCCGTGTGGTTTCCGGAAACCATATGTCATAACAAATCGACAGGCCAAACCGACCCACTTCTGGTACGTCAAAGACACAGAATTCAGTGCCCGCAGCGATCCCGGCCTCGTACGGGCGAAACGGGAACATTTTAGCATAGCGTCGGACAATTTCGCCCTCGGGATTGATCACCACCGAGGTGTTGAAAATCTGGCCGTCGTCTGCCCGCAAAAACATCGACCCCGGTATTAACCAGACCTTGTGGCGCAGTGCTGCTTCGCAAAACCGGTCCAAGGTTTCATTTTCTGGGGCTTGAGCAAACCGATCCAACGGGCCAAAGGGTGCCAGTTCGCTGAAAAGTACCATCTGCGTCCAAGGAAAGCGCGCCATCAGGATATCGAGGCGGTGGATCATGCCGTCAACATTGGGTTGCAGCGCGTTCACATACATCTGAACGCCAGCAATTGCGAAAGGGGTCATGCTCATAAGTCTCCGTGCGCGCGAAGCGCTTCAGACAACATACCTGATTTTGGCTTCACTTTTTGCACGTCTTACGCCCTTACCACCAGAACGGAAACAGGTGATCTTCGCACCACTCGGTCAGCGTTGGAACCGACCAGGAATTCACGCACTCGGTCCGGTCCATGTGACGCCATGACGACCAGATCGCAGTTCGTTTCTTCGATTGCCTTGAGCAATTTTTTGTGAATCTTTCCAAAAGCAAGATGCTGTTTGACCTCGATAGTCTCAGGAACATTCTCCTTCACAATATCATCCAGCGCAGTGCTTGCGACGGCGATGGCCTTCTCCTCAAAATCCGCCGGGAAAAAACCCTCGACCAACGGCGTTCCCAAGTCTGGAACGACAGACATGATGTGCAGCGTTCCCTTTGAAGCCCGCACCAATTCAACCGCTTGGGGTAGGGCTTTTTTCCACGATGCCGCGCGATTCAAGTCGACGGTTAGCAATACAGTCTTGAACATTTCAGCCCTCCTCAGGCCGCAGCAGATGCACGTGAGGCGCGTGCGTTTCGGCCACGTTGCATTAAGATGATCAGTCCCAGCAATAACAAAGCCGGAATAAACATCAGATATTTAGTGGGTTGCCCTATTGGTTTCAGCACACGCAGAACCTCTTGATCCCAATCAAGCCCTGCGGTCTCAGCCGCACTGCCAAAGGTCACGTCGTCGATGAAAAGTGTCTCGCCTTCATTGCGGAACATCAAACCGGCATTCTCTAACCGTTCTTCACCGGTTGCTCCTTCAAGAATCGGCACGATCGCCACAAATTCAATGGGATCCCCCAGATCGTTCACACCGGCAACACGCAATCGCAGTTCTTCGCCGACTTCTGTGGCCAAGGCCGCCTCTGCAATCTGCGCAGGACTTTCTTCGCTATAGGGCGGAGACACCATGTCCATCCAGAATCCCGGGCGGAACAAGGTGAATGCAATCAGCAAAAGCGCAAGTGTCTCGTAAAAGCGATTCCGCGCAAGGAACCAGCCTTGCGTCGCAGCAGCGAACAAGAGCATTGCCACCGTCGCAACAATGAAGACAAAGATACCCTGACTCCAGGTCACTCCGATCAGCAAAAGCTCTGTGTTGAAGATAAAGAGGAATGGCAGGGCGGCTGTGCGCAAGCTGTAGAAAAACGCCACCACGCCGGTCTTAATCGGATCGCCCCCAGATACGGCTGCCGCCGCGAAACTGGCAAGTCCCACAGGCGGTGTTACGTCAGCCATAATCCCGAAGTAAAACACAAACAAGTGCACAGCGATAAGCGGTACAATCAACCCGTTTTGCTGCCCTAGTGTCACAATAACTGGGGCAAGCAAGGCCGAGACGACGATGTAGTTGGCCGTGGTCGGCAGGCCCATCCCAAGGATCAGCGACAGGACCGCAGTCAAGAACAGAATGGCAAGAATGTTACCGCCTGAAAGAACTTCAACCACGTCAGCAAGGGCGGAGCCAACACCGGTCTGGCTGACCGAACCGACAATGATACCAGCCGTCGCTGTAGCGATGCCAATACCGATCATGTTGCGCGCCCCGGTCTCCAGACCACTAATCAGATCTTTGACGCCCCGTGTGATCGCGGCACCCAGATCGCTATCGTTGCGCATCAGCGCTGTCAGCGGGCGTTGTGTCAAAAGGATAAACACCATGTAGGCTGTTGCCCAGAAAGCCGAAAGCCCCGGTGACAAACGGTCCACCATCAGCGCCCAGACCAGCACGACAACCGGCAGAATGAAATGCAGACCCGACCGGATTGTTGGTCCGGGCAGCGGCAACGCCGTGACCGGGGCATTCGGATCATCAAGCTCTAGCGGCTCCTCTTTTGAGGCGACATAGAGCAAGCCGATGTACACGAGGCTCACGAATGCGAAAATGATGTAGCCAGCCACGTTAGGGAATGCAGGGCGAATCCAGCCCATGCCGTAATAGACTAGGAACGAAAGTGCGCAGATTGCCGCGATGGTAAAGGCTATCCCGATCAGTCGTTGCACAATAGGTTTAGGCGTATAGGCGCGCGGTAGCCCCTCCATCCCAGCCTTTAGGGCTTCGAGGTGCACGATATAGACCAGCGCGATGTAAGAAATTACCGCTGGCAGGAAGGCATGCGTGACTACGTCAAAATACGGAATGCCGACATATTCGACCATCAGAAATGCCGCGGCCCCCATGACCGGCGGCATGATCTGGCCATTGACGGAACTCGCCACTTCGACGGCGCCAGCCTTTTCAGAGCTGAACCCGACCTTTTTCATCAGCGGAATGGTAAACGTGCCCGTTGTGACCACGTTGGCGATGGACGAACCTGAAATCAGCCCGGTCATGGCCGATGAAACAACAGCGGCCTTTGCCGGTCCGCCTTTCATATGACCCATCAGGCTGAACGCCACTTGAATGAAATAATTACCCGCCCCTGCACGGTCGAGCAATGATCCAAACAGCACAAACAGAAACACAAATGACGTCGACACGCCAAGCGCGATGCCAAAGACACCTTCGGTCGTGATCCACTGGTGGTTCACAATTTCCGACAGGCTGTTGCCCTTATGTGCAATGATCGAGGGCATATAAGGGCCCAGCACGGTATACATCAGGAATACACTGGCAACGATCATCAACGCCGGGCCAAGCGCCCGTCGTGTCGCCTCAAGCAGCAACATCAGGCCAATTACAGCGACGACAAAGTCTTGCTGGATTGGCGCACCAACCCGTTCTGAAATATCGCGATAATACACGAAAAGATAAAGCGCGGCCAAAGCCCCGACGACTGCCATCGCCCACTCCCAGATCGGCACATGATCCTTGGGAGAGCCGAGAAGGACAGCAGCCACAACAGCAAACGCTATGATCGGGATCCACCATGTCGCAACACCGTCCTTGGCCGCGACCATCAGGAGAAATGCAAGTGCAACGGGAATAATGACACCCAGTCCAAGCTGGAATTTCGTGCGCGCCGCAGGAAAGGCTGCAAATGCTAAGAATATGGCAAAGGCGAGATGGATAGAACGGGCCTCAGTGTCATTGAACACACCCCAGCCGACGATAAAGGGAATAGGCGAGGCGATCCAAAGCTGAAACAACGACCAGGCCAGCGCAACGCAAGTAATGAAGACCCCGACCGTGCCTGCAGAGCCGCGTCCGCCGGTGTCAGATGACGCGACAAGCTCGTCCAGTTCCGCCTGCGTCAGCCCACCGCGTCCGGCGGCCGCGTTTTCGACTGCGGCAGCTTGCTGTTGGTTAGGATCATCCGACATCTCAGTCCCCCTGCGGCCTGTTTTCAGGCGTCTGTTTGTTTGGTCATTGCGCGCGGTGCGCCAGGAAGTTCCTGGCGCACCGGTGATCTGATACTAGGCGGATGCCTTACATCAAGCCGCGTTCTGTGTAGTATTTTACCGCACCAGGATGCAGCGGGGCTGATAAACCGTCTTTGATCATTTCCTCTTCTTTGAGGTTTTCAAAGGCGGGGTGCAGGCGTTTGAAGCGGTCAAAGTTTTCAAATACCGCTTTGACAACCTCATAAACGACATCGTCATCCACTGCCGAAGATGTCACAAATGTTGCCTTTACACCGAATGTTGCGATGTCATCGGGCGATCCTTCGTACATCCCACCCGGAACGGTAGCTGCCGCATAAAATGGATTGTCCGCAATCAATTTGTCGATCTCTGGTCCAGTCACAGGGATCAGAACAGCGTCCACTGTCGACACGGCCTCTTGGATCGAGCCATTGGGATGACCCACAGTGTAGATGATCGCGTCAACTTTGTTGTCGCCAAGTGCGGCGGCCTGCTCTGCCGGTTTCAACTCAGAGGCCAATGCGAAATCATCAAGCGTCCAGCCAAGCGCGTCCATGACAACTTCCATTGTCGCACGCTGCCCTGACCCAGGGTTGCCAATGTTTACGCGCTTACCCTTGAGGTCTGCAAACGAGGTGATTCCGGCGTCCGCGCGAGCGATGACCGTAAATGGCTCACCGTGCACCGAGAAAACCGCGCGTTCTTCATCGAACTTGTTGCCGTCGAATTTTGAAGTCCCGTTATAGGCGTGGTATTGCCAGTCAGACTGGGCGACGCCCATGTCCATGTCGCCTGCTTTGATTGCGTTGATGTTGGCAATGGACCCTCCGGTCGAAGGAGCCGTGCATTTCAACCCGTGATCGGCCGAACCGCGGTTGACCAGCCGACAGATCGACTGACCCACGACGAAATAGACGCCCGTCTGGCCGCCGGTGCCAATGGTGATGAATTTCTCTTGCGCGTAAGCTGCAGACCCAGCCAAAATGGCCGCTGCAAAAGCAAGGTATTTGATTGATTTCATGGTTCTCTCCCAGTTGTTATTGTCTATTGATCGCCCTCCTCGGGGGAAGGTCTCTTTATTGATGGTCCCACCTAATGACACGGCTTTGATTAGGTCCGGCTCTTATAGCGCTTTCGAAAGCGCCCTGGCGAAACCGTCTTACCGATATCGCAAGCGCATTGCTTGTTCGGCAAGACTGCAAAACTCACGCAACTTCTGCAACACAATTCACGGCGCGACGCTAATATTGTTTATTATCTCATACAAGATGGCGTGCTTTGGACAAAATTTCGCACCTCAGCAACTCGCTGCGCGCCCTATACTTTGATGGTGCAGGTTTCTATCCGGGTGTTAGTGCTGCCTAGCCATGAGACCACTTTTACACCTATGAGTTCCTAGACCTTAGCGTCCGATCGCGCTTAATAATTCAAACGCAGTCACTGAAATATAAGGAACTTACCATGTCACCTTCGAATGAAAACGGGCGCTTTGCTACCTTCGCACTCGTTGGCTTACTCAGCCTGGTCTCATTGATTGGAATTGCGTGGACAGCGTGGATGCTAATTCCGCTGGTGTTCTTTGCCTCTCTTACTGCACTGGGAGTGCACGATGTGACACAGCGCGACCACGCAATCTTGCGCAATTACCCGGTGCTGGGGCATATGCGATTTCTGTTTGAAGGGATCCGTCCCGAAATCCGCCAATACCTGATTGAAAGCGATCAGGACGAAGAACCGTTCAGCCGCGATGCCCGCTCTCTTGTCTATCAACGTGCGAAAGGAATGGAAGATAAACGACCCTTCGGGACCCGCATGCGGGTCTATGATGCCGGGTATTCTTGGGTGACCCATTCCGTGAGTCCAAAGCACCTGACAGAGACGGACTTTCGGGTTCACATCGGTGGACCGGACTGCACCCAACCCTACGATGCCTCGCTCTACAATATTTCGGCGATGAGCTTTGGGTCGCTTTCTGCCAATGCCATTCTGGCGCTGAACACCGGCGCCAAAACGGGCGGCTTTGCCCACGATACCGGGGAAGGAGGGATCAGCCGATATCACCGTGAAGGCGGCGGAGATCTGATCTACGAGGTCGGCTCTGGTTATTTCGGGTGCCGTAACGATGATGGCACATTCAGCGCACAAAGGTTTGAGGAACAGGCCGCCAGCCCACAAGTAAAAATGATCGAGTTGAAGCTGAGCCAGGGCGCTAAGCCCGGCCATGGCGGCATGTTGCCAGCCGCAAAAATCAGCCCGGAAATTGCCGCAGCGCGCGGCGTTCCGATGGGCCAGGATTGCGTGTCGCCTGCAACACATTCAGCGTTTTCGACGCCGCTTGAAATGATGGATTTTCTCGGGCTGCTGCGGGAAAAATCCTCTGGAAAACCAGTTGGATTCAAACTCTGCATCGGGCATCGGCGCGAGTTCATGTGTATGGTCAAGGCGATGCTGAAAACAGGAATCACGCCAGATTTTATTGTGGTCGACGGGACAGAAGGTGGCACAGGTGCCGCACCCCTTGAATTCGCCAATCACGTGGGCATGCCTATGGTCGAGGGCCTGACTTTTGTGCACAATACGCTGCGCGGCGCCGGCTTGCGAGATCGGGTCAAACTCGGGGCAGCGGGCAAAATTGTGTCCGCGTTTGACATCGCCCGGGCACTTGCAATGGGGGCGGACTGGTGCAATTCGGCGCGCGGTTACATGTTTGCAATTGGCTGCATCCAGGCCCAAGCCTGCCACACCAACCACTGCCCGGTCGGTGTGGCAACACAAGACCCATTGCGCCAGCGCGCCCTTGACCCGATTGGCAAAGGTCAAAGAGTTGCGCGGTTCCACAAGAATACCCTTGCGGCTTTGGGCGACATGACAGGCGCCGCTGGCCTTTCACATCCAGGTGATTTTCTGCCGCGCCACCTGATGACCCGGCAGAGTGACATGCAGATGATTACCGGCGACGAGGCATTTCCTTACTTGCCAGAAGGATTTCTGTTGCGAAAGGGCGGTCCCGATCCGGAGGGGTACCGAGCCCGTTGGGCGCGCGCCCAGGCTGATCAGTTCGCTCCTAGAGATTGAAACGCAAAAAAGGCGGACTCATGGTCCGCCTTTTCCATCTATTTGCCGGTTAGCAGGCTACTCTGCTACGGCATCCGCCAACGCGGCCTCGAATATTGCCAGACCTTCTTTGATAATTGCGTCAGAGGCTGTCAACGGCACCATGATCCGCACCGCATTGCCATGCATCCCACACGCCAGCAGGATCAACCCGCGCTTCAGCGCATGCGCAACAACTGATTTGGTGAGGTCGGCGTCTGGTTGGGCTGTTTCGAAATCGGTGACAAACTCGACCGCCAACATGGCGCCCAAGCCGCGGATGTCCCACATCTTATAGGGCGCAACGCGCGCACCGATATCTGCAAATCGCTCGCGGAAATGCGCGCCCAAAGCGGTAGAACGAGCCAACAACCCTTCTTCTTCGATTGCTTCGATTGCGGCCAGTGCCGCAGCGCAGGCCACCGGGTTGCCGCCATAGGTGCCGCCCAAACCGCCGGGTATCACAGCATCCATCACATCGGCACGACCAATCACGCCAGCAATCGGGTAGCCCCCGGCCATTGACTTTGCGACGGTGATCAGGTCAGGCACAACGCCCGAATGTTCGATGGCAAACCAGGTTCCAGTGCGGCCAAATCCGGCCTGGATTTCGTCAGAGATCAGCAGAATGCCATGCTTGTCACAAATATCGCGCAAGGCGCGCATCATCTCGAACGGCACCGGAGTGTAGCCGCCTTCACCGAGCACCGGTTCTATGATGATCGCAGCCACTCGTTCAGGTTGCGCATCCGTCAGGAAGAGGTTTTCAAGTCCAATCAATGCATCCTGAACCGTGATGCCGTCCCGAGCGCTTGGAAATGGCGCACGGAAGATATCAGATGGAAACGGACCCACGTCTTTCTTGTATGGCGCAACCTTCCCGGTCATGCCGAGCGTCAGCAGCGTGCGGCCGTGATAGGCGCCAGTGAAGGCGATCACGCCCGGGCGTCCCGTGGCGGCACGGGCTATTTTCACCGCATTCTCAACCGCTTCAGCGCCCGTTGTAACCAGCAGTGATTTCTTCTGTTGATCGCCCGGGGCAAGTGCGTTCAGCTTCTCTGCCAGTGCAACATAGGGCTCGTATGGGACTACCTGAAAACTGGTATGGGTATAATGATCTTCTTGGGCTTTTGCTGCGGCAATCACCTTGGGGTGGCGGTGGCCGGTGTTCAGTACCGCGATCCCACCTGCAAAATCAACATAACGGTTGCCTTCTACATCCCACAACTCTGCATTCTCGGCATAGCTGGCAAAGACCGGCGCCGCAGATGCCACACCTCGGGCCACTGCAGCGTCGCGGCGCTTGATCAGATCAGCATTGCTTTTGAGGTCTGTCACCGCGTCCGGCACAACCGAGATCTTTGGCTTGCTCTTTGACGCTGTTTTGCGGGGCTGCTTTTTCACAGTGGTAGCCATATCGACAATATCCTTTTCAAGTTGAACGCAGGCCAGTTATTAGGGAGGGTGTTTAAAATTCTCATAGTGGGTTTAATTTATCTGTCAACACGGAATACGCACTTACTATTTGGAAAAGGCTCTGGTTTTCACGCCGGTTGAATTATCGTCCGTGTAGCTTATGAGAACAGACCACCTGTATAACTCTGATCTTGCGCTATAAACTCAAGATTAGACAAAAGGACGTGACAGTGGACATAGGGAAAAAGCTGCAATCGATCCGAAAGGCGCACGGATTGTCGCAGCGCGAACTTGCAACCCGTGCGGGCCTCACCAACGGCACGGTTTCCCTGATCGAGCAAAACAAGACCAGCCCCTCGGTTGCGTCTCTCAAAAGCCTTCTAGATGCGATTCCGATGAGTATTGCAGAGTTTTTTGCGACCATCGAAGAACCCTCCGAGCCTAAATATTTCTACGACGCCAGCGAGTTTACCGAAATCGCACCGCAAGCGGGCCACTCTGCTGTGTCGCTGAGACAGCTGGGCAATGCGATGAGCCATACGTTGCAAATTCTTGATGAGTCCTACCCTCCAAATGCCGACACCGGGCCAGAGCTTCTGACCCATGCGGGCGAAGAAGCCGGGATCGTGACGCAAGGCCAGATCGAAATCACGGTTGCTGATCAGGTCAAAGTGCTCGGCGTCGGTGAGGGGTATCTGTTTGACAGCCGTCTGCCGCACCGCTTTCGCAATACTGGCACAGAAGCCTGCAAAATCATCAGTGCCTGCACACCACCAACTTTTTAAGACCCACTAGGACAGTGCTCAAAAACAGGCGCACGCCCATTAGCGCGGCATTCCAAGCCATGCCCATCTCGCAACACTGTCCCGCTTTGCTAAGGTAAATTCCATGAGTGAAAGCGATTTCTCGTTGAGATGCAGAGGCAAGGAGCCGGACTGCGCGCGCATTATTACACATTTAATTAGTGGTTTTAGGGAGAAGGCCCGACACGCCTGCGCAAAAGGCGCGCGAGGCCGACGATGTTTTTCGCCCCACCGGGATTACCTTTGACGTCTATGGGCGCGAAGAAGCTGCTGAGCGTCTGATCCGGTTCGACATCATCCTGCGTATCATCTCGGGGTGGGAATCGACCCAGCTTGAGCGCGGCACTGAACAGCGCGCCCGCGCCATCAAGGCATTTTTGCAAGACATTTATCACCGTTAAGAAGGCCTGCGTGCAGGCCGCATACTGGTTGAAATGGTGGACAATAACGCGGGCTTCTTGCCTCCGATGATGGGGGGCTCGCCTCCTGAAGATGTCAATACGCACATCGTCGACATTGATCTGGTGCACACCGGAGACGAAGTGTTTTATGTACTGGAAGGCAACGCCCGCACGTCGTCGGATGTATCTTACATGCCGGAAAATCGCGAAACGATGCTTCAGTATGTTTCCAGAGTTGTTCTCGCGTAACAAGGTACAACCGGTCAGCGACTATCCTCGCCGCTTAAGGTGGTCTTTTTCCGATTTCCTGCCCCCTGCGGCAACCGGCAAGCCAGTGATCGCTGTCCTGACGCCCGGGATTCACAATTCGGCGTAATATGAGCATTCGTTTTTGGCCGATCAGATGGATGTGGAACTGGTCGAGGGGCATGATTTGGGTGTCAATTGCTCTTTTTTTCTTCACCGCCGACGAACAGCAGTGTTAACAAGTGACATTTAGACGCTCAATCAGAGGCTGAAACACATTGCCAGACGAAGAAATTGTTAAAGGCGGCCTTTACGCGCACAATTATTTGAGAGCGGACGAAATTCTTAGGGACAGCCCGCGAATGAGATTTCGTCTGGCTAAGCTCTTTGAAGAAAAAGTTCCGCACCAAGGCAATGAGGCAGTCGATTTCGGAAATTTTGTAGAGAGAGAACTTGGCATTGAAGTGCTACGACCCGGTGGAATGCGCCCTTATTTTCCATACGGTGATGTGACAAAAGAAGCCGAAATCGTCGACTTGCTGCACATGATCACATTGCTGTTCAGACATCTCAAAATTCAGCACAGAAATGCTAACGTACAAGAGGGCTTTCTGGGTTCGATCCAACGCATCTTTGACGAGACCAATGTTGGCTACCAACTGGATGAAAAAGGCGGTGTCCATCCCAAGTTTGATGAAGAATTTGAAAGAGTTCGAGTGTCCACCATAAGACACATTGGCGCGCCTGAGTTTGAAGCGGTGCGTCAGTTCGTTGAGGCAGCTGAACAAGCGATGCTAGCTAATCCACTAGACGGTAAAGCTGCAATACGAAGCACTTTTGATGCCGTCGAAAATCTGTACAAACAGATGTTTCCCAAAACGCCCCAACTGAACAAGGCAAACATTCAGAATAACCTCAAGCAGTTAATAGAAAGGCTTTATGATGGCGACGCGAATAGAAACGCTAGAAGATCATCTTTGAAGCAAGTAGAGGCCTTGATCGACTGGGTTGATGGAGCGCACCAGTATCGTCATGCACCAGGCACTCCAGAACCTAGTCTGCCGCCTGAAGGTTTGGCCATACTATGCGTGCCCCAAGGTTTTGCGTACGTGCGGTGGTTAGCTGAACTCAAAACGTCCATTCCGACACCGTGAACAGCTCCGCCAACTAGTCTGCGTTACCACTGCCTCGTGCTAATTGTGACACTCTGCCACCTGATTTGAGACAGGGCAGCCGGTGTCTGACCATCACGCTAGGCTATGTCAATTTATCCAAACAGGAGTGTGAAGTAATGAAAGGTTGGATAGTCCGGTGGCAATACGCCGGGGACCACGTTCGCGAAAAGGCCGGCGTAATCACTGTTCTGAGCGCAAGGAAGGAACCGTCTCAAGTTAAGGCATTCATCGAAAATTGCTATGCTGTCGAGACGTATTCCCTGAGTGAGAAGCTTGGTCTCGCAAGATACAACAAACCCTCTGAAAATCCTTATCCGGCGCAGTATGCGAGCTGGTGGCCCGGTCACATGACCTGCGGTCACAATCCTTTCATTGAAGCGCTTATGGCAGACAATATCAGATTGGTTTCCATCGCGGATGGTGAGGAGACACTGGAATTCAACATACTCAAGCCACCACCTCGTCAGCCGATCTGAAATGCGGTTATCCAAGCGCGGTTAACAATTGGTTCATTTCGCCTCTTACTTCTCAATTCGAAATTTGCTGTCGTACGAATTTTCGCGATCACCGACATGGTGAAGCGGATCAAGCCCAACATGGGAAGACGAGAGTGCAATAAAAGCGAGCGCCTTGTCTGTTGTACCAAAGGGAGCCTTGAGGGCCGGATTCAAGCAGCCGACTAGGGCCTATTGGGTAGAAAACCACTGGTTGATGCCAGTTCGGGATTCGACTTTTCATTGGCGTTTGAAAACAATGCACGTCAGCGGACCCGAGGCCGGATAGACTTGCAATTCGCTACCATTGCCTGACAAACCCGGTCTGTGGTTGAAGTCTTGGCACTATGTAAAATAAATCACGCGGCTCACATGCTGGCTGACAAACCGTCACTAAAACCCCAGTAAGGCACCATTGCAGCATGCCATTTGCAAAACCTCATAGTCAGGTCTGCCCTGCTGTTTTTCAGAAACGATAGGTTGCCCCAAAGATCGGGCCAGACTGGTCGAAAGAGAAATTAGAGCCATCTATGTCGTGATCTACCGACAGCTGTCTGTAGCCAAACCGCGCAACCCATCTATCGTTGATATTGTAGTCCGCTGTCAGCAATAACTGCCACGTTTCGCTGTCGCTGCTGAACCCGCCGTAGTCAGCAAAAACAGTCCCCGACCACTTTTCTGAAAACTGAAATTGAGTCCGAACACCAATGACCGGATCAACCCAACTATCGTCTGCGGCCACTGAACGGCCGGGCGCGGCGCCGGGCAACAACGTAATAGTGCTCGATGTGTCAAACCAACGAAATCCTGCCGTAAGGTCCACGTTCACCGTTGGATCCTGATAGACGCTGTAGCCGACATAGCCATTGAAAACCTGCGTCTTGAACTTGGTTTCCGTGCCCGAAAATGCTGGCCCGGGCGTATCATTCCCGAACGAAAGATCTGTCAGCATATAGTCAGTCAGAAAACTCCAACGCCCCGTCCTAGCTCCAAATGCGCCCATAAAGGCCATGTCAAGGTTGTCCAGCGCATCACTGAAACTCAGCGTTCCTTCAAGATCCCCGATTCCTACCTTTGTCTCGGGCGTAAAGAGATAAATCGTAGCCTCGAATTCCCAATCACCGTCCTGAGCGAGAACAGGGGAAGCTGACATTGCAATGATAGCCATACTTACTATTGATTTCGGATTAATCTTCAAGGCGTTGTTCCTCCATATTCGGGCGCTCGCGACGGTCGACAGTCAAACAACTGAAAAAGCACGCTTCAAACCCTAACCTCCAGATACCATCCAAACATTAACTTGTGTCAAGCTGATTGTCAGGGAATGCCGACTCCAAATGGAACAGTGCTTTTCTTGACCATAAGAATGCCAAGCCGGTATTCCTTAAGTTGTGCTCGACGGACCGGTATCAATTACGGTTTCAATAGAACATCTCTATATTCTCACGCTCGGTTTTCTTTCCGCCACTTTTGGGAAAATAACACTGACGGTATATTCTAGGCCAAATCCCATTTTGCAGACGAGAACCGACGGTTTTCAGCGCGCATATCGCGCCACTCGTTAAGAGTTGCACAATGGGCCAGCGTCAGTTTCGCACTATGCTAAACTATTTCATACTTAAAATATTTTAGCTTGAAGAACGAAAAAGCTGTGCCTACTCTGCAAATGTCGACGCCTGTACGCCTCGACAGTCAGGACGGGAGGTCAGATGCGTATTGCAGTTTTAGGCGGCGGACCGGCGGGTCTTTATTTTGCGATCTCGACCAAGCTACGTCAGCCTGACAACGAGATCATTGTGTTTGAGCGAAACAAACCCGACGACACATTTGGCTGGGGCGTTGTTCTATCCGATGAAACTCTTGATAACTTGGAAAAAAATGACCTCGCCAGCGCACAGGACATTCGCGGCAACTTCGCGTATTGGGATGACATCTCGGTCCATCATCAGGGCCAGAAAATGCTGTCCACCGGCCATGGGTTCTGTGGCATCGGGCGCAAAAAGCTCCTCTTGATCCTGCAAAACCGCGCCCATGCGTTGGGCGTTGATCTGCGCTTTGAGACCAATATCGAATCTGCCGACGATTGTGCCAAAGAATATGATATCGTGGTCGCCGCCGACGGCCTGAATTCCCGCACCCGTATGGATTTTTCCAAATCATTCAAGCCCGACATTGACCTGCGTGCCTGCCAGTTTGTCTGGCTCGGAACACACCAAAAATTCGACGGCGCGTTCACTTTCATTTTTGAAAAGACCAAAAACGGCTGGATCTGGGCTCACGCCTATCAATTCGATAAAGACACCGCGACTTTCATTGTCGAATGCAGCCAAAAGACCTTCGACTGCTTTGGGTTTGCCGACATGTCCCAAGCTGAAAGCATTGCCGTCTGCGAGGAGATTTTCCGCGATCATCTGGGGGGGCATTCTCTGATGACCAACGCCAATCACATCCGCGGTTCGGCCTGGATCCGCTTTCCGCGCGTGCTCTGCGAAAAATGGAGTCACAAGAACGTCGTTTTACTCGGCGACGCCTCGGCCACGGCTCATTTCTCTATCGGGTCCGGTACGAAGCTTGCTCTCGAAAGCGCAATAGCCCTAGCCGATTATCTGGCAGAAAGCGCGGATATTCAGGACGCCTTCGCCAAATATGAAGACCTGCGTCGTCTGGAGGTACTGCGGCTTCAATCTGCAGCCCGAAATTCAGTCGAATGGTTTGAGGATGTGGAAAGATATCTGCACTTGGATCCGGTTCAGCTCAACTACTCTCTGCTCACTCGGTCCCAACGTATCAGCCACGAAAATCTGCGAGAACGCGATCCAAAATGGCTCGCCTCTGCCGAGGCTTGGTTTCAGAAACAAGCGGGGGCGGCATCCGACTCCCACGCGCGCGCGCCGATGTTCGCGCCCTTCAAGTTACGCGACATGCATCTGAAAAACCGCGTCGTTGTCTCTCCGATGGCGCAGTATAAAGCGAACGATGGCTGCCCAACGGACTGGCATCTGATCCATTACGGCGAGCGTGCCAAAGGGGGTGCCGCTCTGGTATATACTGAAATGACATGTGTATCCGACACAGGTCGGATCACACCCGGTTGCACAGGGCTTTATGCCCCTGAGCACGAGATGGGATGGAAAAGGCTAAACACGTTCATCCATAGCGAAACCGAGGCAAAAACCTGCTGCCAGATCGGCCACTCGGGGCGCAAAGGTTCAACACGCATCGGCTGGGAAGGAATGGACCAGCCATTAAGGTCAGGCAATTGGGACCTGATCTCAGCCTCAGCCATCCCATGGTCAAATGCAAATGCATCCCCTCGTGCGATGACGCGCGCTGATATGGATGCTGTGCGCGACCAATTTGTCGCGGCCGCTGAGATGGCCGACAGTGCTGGTTTTGACATGATCGAATTGCATGCCGCACACGGCTATCTGATCTCGTCGTTCATCTCACCCCTGTCCAACATCAGAGGCGACGAATACGGCGGATCGCTCGAAAACCGGATGCGCTACCCCCTCGAGGTCTTTGCTGCGATGCGGGCAGCCTGGCCCGCTGCCAAACCCATGTCCGTTCGCATTTCGGCCAATGACTGGGTTGATGGTGACGGCATCACCCCCAACGAGGCGGTAAAGATCGCAAAACTGTTCGACGCCGCTGGTGCGGACATCATCGACGTCTCAGCCGGACAAACGTCACCTCAGGCGCAACCCGTCTACGGGCGCATGTTTCAGACCCCGTTTTCTGACCGCATCCGCAACGAGGCCGGGATCAAAACCATGGCCGTTGGAAATATCTATGAGCCTGATCACGTCAATTCGATCCTAATGGCCGGGCGTGCCGATCTGGTGTGCCTTGGACGTGCACATTTGGCTGATCCTTACTGGACCCTGCATGCCGCGACTGAAATCGGCGACCGAGAACAACATTGGCCCCTGCCCTATGAAGCAGGCCGCGATCAGATCTGGCGACTGGCGGACCGGCAAACCGAAATGGTGGAAAAAGTATGAGCGTCAGCGGCAAGCATGTCATCGTCACGGGCGGCGGGTCCGGTGTCGGCGCAGACACCGCCCAGATTTTTGCCCGCGCCGGCGCCAAGGTAACCATCATGGGGCGCCGCAAAGATCCTCTCAAAGCCCAAGACCTGCCTTATCAACTCTGCGATGTCACCGATCCCGATGCAGTAACGAAGGCGTTCAACGCTGCGCGTGACTCCAATGGCCCGATCCACACGGTGATCGCCAACGCTGGTGCCGCGACCAGCAAACCTTTTGCAAAAATGGATATGTCCGACCTCACGGCAATGCTTGATGTCAATCTCGCCGGGGTCTTCAACGTCTGGCAGGCGGCACTCAGCGACATGAAAACGACTGGAGGCGGACGCATGATTGCCATTGCCTCAACTGCTGGACTCAAGGGCTATCCCTATGTCTCGGCCTATTGTGCGGCCAAGCACGGTGTCGTCGGCCTGACGCGGGCACTGGCGATTGAACTTGCCCAAACTGGCATTACTGTGAACGCTATCTGTCCCGGTTTCATTGAAACGCCAATGCTTGACCGTTCGATCCGGAATATCGCTGCTGAGACCGGAAAAACCGCCGAGGAGGCCGCGCAAGCCTTGCAAAGAGGCAACCCGCAGCGGCGCTTTATCCAAACCGATGAAGTAGCTGAAACCGCCCTTTGGTTATGTTCGGACGCAGCCAAATCAGTCAACGGTCACGCCCTCAGCTTGTCCGGAGGTGAGATATGAAAACCAAACTCGCTGATGTCCCCGGTTCAGGCTCTAAAGAACGGTTGCGTCTGTGGCTACGACTGTTGAAAACCACCCGCGGGATTGAAAGCCAACTGCGCGAAAACCTGCGCTCTGAATTTGGGTCTACACTGCCACGATTTGATGTATTGGCCGCCCTATCGCGTTATACTACCGGCTTGAAGATGAGCCAGTTGTCGGGCGTCTTGCGGGTCTCAAACGGCAATGTCACCGGTATCGTTGATCGATTGGTACAGGATGGCTTGGTCATACGGGTACCGGTTCAGGGGGACAGGCGCGCGTGGCTGGTACGGCTGACTCAAAAGGGGCGCGAAGATTTCGCCGCACAGGCGGTTGCGCATGAGGCGTGGATTGACGCCATGCTTGGACAGATCAGTGCGCAAGAGGCGACACAGATTGGCGGTCGTCTGGATGCACTGGCAGATCTATTGGGAGATGAGAAATGACCAAACTCGAAGATCCCAAACACTTTCTCTGTTCGATCAAAGACGGCATCGCCACTATCGCTCTTGACCGACCAGAGCGCAAAAACCCATTGACCTTTGAAAGCTACGCTGAACTGCGCGACTGGTTTCGAAACCTAGTCTATGCCGATGACGTGAATGTGGTGATCTTCAACTCAAACGGTGGCAATTTCAGTTCGGGCGGGGATGTCCACGACATCATCGGACCGCTCACAAAAATGAACATGAAGGACCTGTTGGCCTTCACCCGCATGACCGGTGATCTGGTCAAAGCGATTGTTCAATGCGGTAAGCCAGTGATTGCCGCAGTAGATGGCATTTGCGTTGGTGCAGGGGCCATCATCGCCATGGCTTCTGATCTGCGGATTGGAACGCCAGACGCAAAGACCGCGTTTCTCTTCACCCGCGTCGGCCTTGCTGGCTGTGACATGGGGGCCTGTGCCATCCTGCCTCGGATTATCGGACAAGGCCGTGCCGCAGAACTGCTTTATACCGGGCGTTCGATGAGTGCACAGGAAGGCGAGCGTTGGGGATTTTTCAACAAATTGGTGAATTCTGATAGCTTGACGGACGAGGCACAGCAATGGGCGCGCCGCATCGCAGCGGGTCCCAATTTTGGTCATATGATGACCAAAACCATGCTTGCACAGGAATGGTCCATGTCCATTGAGCAAGCCATCGAGGCCGAAGCACAAGCACAAGCGCTCTGCATGCAGACGGCAGACTTTGAGCGCGCCTATACTGCATTTTTGGCTAAAGAAAAGCCGGTGTTTGAGGGGGATTGATGCCAGATAAAACCTTCCTCAACTGGCCCTTCTTTGACGACCGTCATCGCCAGCTAGCGGCTGATCTGGACGTTTGGGCGAACGCCAACCTGAGCGGAATCAATCACCGCGATACCGACAATGCTTGCCGCACATTAGTAGCAACACTTGGCAAAGACGGCTGGCTCAAACATTCAGCCATCGCCCCCCAAAGTGGCGACAAACTTGACGTTCGCGCCCTGTGCTTGATCCGTGAAACGCTCGCCCGTCATGACGGATTGGCTGATTTTTCCTTTGCAATGCAGGGGCTGGGAACCGGAGCGCTGTCCCTCTTTGGGTCGCCTGCGCAACAAAAGGAATGGCTCCCGCTGACCCGCAAGGGGCAGGCCCTATCTGCCTTTGCACTGACCGAGCCGCAGTCAGGTTCTGATGTCGCCAACAGCACTATGACTGCCACACTTGACGGCAGCAGCTATATCTTGAATGGCGAAAAAACGTGGATTTCCAACGGTGGCATAGCAGACGTCTATACACTTTTTGCGCGTACCGGCGAGGCAGCCGGCGCGCGCGGGTTATCAGCTTTTGTTGTTCCTGCTGATACACCGGGGCTTGAGATCGTCGAGCGGCTCGACACCCTTGCGCCTCACCCTCTTGCCCACCTGCGGTTCACTGATTGCCGTATTCCAGCCAGCGCGTTGATCGGACAAAGCGGCGCCGGCTTCAAGATCGCCATGTCTGTATTGGACGTTTTCCGCCCGACCGTGGCCGCCGCCGCCCTTGGGTTTGCCCGTCGAGCCCTAGACGAAACCGTGAAGCGCGTCACCGACCGCCACGTGCAGGGCGCCCCACTCGCCGATCTGCAAATGGTACAAGGGCACATTGCCGACATGGCCGTTGATGTCGATGCCAGTGCTTTGCTGATCTACCGCGCCGCTTGGACCAAGGACAGTGGTGCCCCCCGCATCACCCGCGAGGCGGCGATGGCCAAGCTGTTCGCAACCGATCACGCGCAAAAGGTAATTGATACAGCCGTTCAAATGCACGGCGGCGACGGCGTACGAACCGGCGAAACTGTCGAACGGCTCTATCGCGAAATCCGCGCGTTGCGCATTTATGAGGGTGCCTCAGACGTGCAAAAAGTCATCATCGCGCGCGAAACACTATCGACCTAGAAAATGGCCAACCAACAAGGAGACTGAACTATGACTGATCTGGCAAAAGGCATTACCGCCAACGGTGTCGGCTTTGAAGAAACTACATGGTCCATTCTTGGGCAAACCTATTTCCCCAAGGCCGTTTGCGACAGCACGTTTGCCTTTGAAACCAACAGCCAACCCGGCGAATCTGTTCCTGTGCATATTCACCCGACACAGGACGAATTCATTCTGGTGCAAGAGGGCGAACTCGATCTCAAACTAGACGGTGTCTGGAGCAAGGCCAAAGCCGGTGACATCGTTCGTATGCCCCGCGGAATCCCACACGGATATTTCAACAAGTCGGACAAACCCTGCCGTGCCCTGTTCTGGGTGTCGCCGATGGGCAAACTCAAGGACCTGTTTGAACAACTGCACGAATTGACTGATGTCGAACAAGTTGTGAAAATCTCGGCAGAACATGATGTCGACTTTCTGCCGCCCGAGGCAAACGAGTAACCAATGCTTGGGCCAAGCGCGCATATCGACACGTTCACGCGGGACAATCTGCCGTCAAAGGATCAACAACCTGATTTCCTGCTCGACGGTTTTGAGTATCCAGAACGGTTGAATGTCGGCGTGGAACTCACCGATGCGATGGTCGCCAAGGGCTTTGGCGACCAAACCGCGCTGATCGGCAATGGACGGCGACGCACTTACAAAGAACTGTCGGACTGGACCAACCGACTGGCGTACGCTCTGGTTGATGACCTTGGTGTAAAACCGGGTAACCGAGTGCTGATCCGTTCGGCCAACAACCCCGCAATGGTAGCCTGCTGGCTTGCTGCGACCAAAGTCGGCGCTGTTGTCGTCAACACAATGCCAATGCTGCGCGCGGGCGAATTGACGGCCATCGTCGACAAGGCCCAGATCAGCCACGCCCTGTGCGATACACGGCTGATGGACGAGATGGCATTGTGCGCCAAGACCAGCGCAACCCTAAAGACGGTCGTCGGGTTTGACGGAACATCCAACCATGACGCCGAACTTGACCGCCTTGCTCTGGAAAAACCAGTGCTGTTTGATGCCGTTGAAACTGGACGGGACGATGTGGCGCTGCTTGGGTTCACGTCGGGCACAACCGGAACGCCCAAGGCCACAATGCACTTTCACCGCGATCTGCTGATCATCGCAGACGGGTATGCCCGCGACGTTCTTGGCGTGACCCCAGATGATGTATTTGTTGGGTCTCCACCATTGGCCTTTACGTTCGGTCTTGGTGGGCTTGCGGTTTTTCCGTTGCGATATGGGGCGGCAGCGACTTTGCTGGAAAACGCATCTCCGCCAAACATGGTTGAAATCATCGAGAAATACAAAGCCACAGTCTGTTTTACCGCCCCCACCGCCTACCGTGCCATGCTGGCTGCAATGGATGATGGTGCTGATTTGTCCTCGCTGCGGGCTGCTGTTTCTGCAGGGGAAACGCTGCCCGCCCCGGTCTATGACGACTGGATCGCAAAGACGGGCAAACCGATGCTTGATGGTATCGGTGCAACCGAGATGCTGCACATCTTTGTCTCTAATCGGTTTGACGATCACGCCCCCGCCTGCACCGGTAAACCTGTGACGGGATACGAGGTCAAAATCATCGACCCAGACGGTGCTGAGGTGCCGCATGATACACCCGGACGCCTTGCCGTGCGTGGCCCAACTGGTTGCCGATACCTCGCAGATGATCGGCAAGCGGGATACGTACAAGATGGGTGGAACATCACCGGAGATTCGTTTTCGATGGATGATACCGGAGCGCTGCATTTTGTTGCCCGCAATGACGACATGATCGTCTCATCTGGTTACAATATCGCAGGCCCTGAAGTAGAAGCTGCTTTGCTGTCCCACCCGGCTGTTGCTGAATGTGCGGTCGTCGGCGCGCCCGACTCCAAACGTGGTTCGATCGTCGAGGCGCATGTGGTCCTGATCGAAGGCCATGACGCTACTGATGCTGTGGCCAAGGCTTTGCAGGACCATGTAAAAGCGACCATCGCCCCTTTCAAATACCCCCGCCGCGTCGTGTTTTGCGATGGATTACCCAAAACCCAGACCGGCAAAATACAGCGCTTCGTGCTGCGCGCGGACACGGCAAAATGAGCGGATTATTCAGCTTTCCGCAGAAGGTGCTGTTCAAGCACTGTGATCCTGCAGGCATCGTTTTTTATCCGCGCTACTTCGAGATGATGAACGACTGTATCGAAGCGTTTTTTAGCGACGTTCTCGACGCCCCTTGGGAAACCTTGCACATCGATGCGGCAACCCCGACGGTCGCCATCGACACCACTTTTCGCAGCCCCAGTCATCACGGCGATTACCTTGACATTGCTCTGGCAGTCTCAAGCATCGGCAACTCCAGCCTTGGCCTGCATTTGCACGCGCGATGCAGCGGACAATCGCGGTTTGAAGCCACGTCGACCCTTGTTTACGTCAACAGCAAAGGCCGTCCTCAACGGTGGCCTGACACGCTACGCGATGCCCTCAACCAATTCCTCGGAGGCGACAATTGAGCCATAAAACCATTCAACCCAAAGGCTGGGCCCCGGCCAAGGGCTATGCTAATGGCATGCTGACCGAGGATGGGTGCCTATACATCGGTGGCCAGATCGGCTGGACCGCAGATCAGCTGTTTGAGGCGCATGATTTCATCGGCCAGATGGAGCAGGCGTTGCGCAACATCGTTGCTATTGTCGAGGCCGCAGGGGGAGAGATCACCGACATTACCCGCCTCACGTGGTTTATCATCAACAAAGGCGAATACCTCGCCAAACAGCGCGAGATCGGTGAAGTTTACCGACGGGTTCTTGGTCGTCATTTTCCAACCATGTCGATGCTGGTTGTGGCGGGCTTGATCGAAGATGATGCGCTTCTGGAGATTGAGGCAACGGCTGTCATAAAAACCTGATCAGGTCCTCTGCGCCGCTGTTACCTGATCAACATAGTCCCGGAAAGCAGCAATTTCCTCGGGCCGAGCCTCTTTGCCGCTAAAGCCCAGTAAATACATCGGTACCTGTTTGACTCGTTCATCCATTGGTTCGTTCAGATCCGCATCATTATACCCCATTTGCATGAAATAGAGGATGCGCGCACGTGTAACTGCTTCCAGATCTTCGTATCCAAATCGACGGAACATATTGGCCAAAGCCTCTAACCTGACGGCATCCGACTGGTCCTGCACCCGCCGCACCCGGTCGGACCCGCGCGCCCACGCCCGCACTGCGAAATCAAGCGCCGTGTTGAACAGATCGGGGTTCACGACGCAGTGAAACACATTGCAAAGTGCGCCGGTAATAGTCTCAGCCGGAGCTTGTGCCTTGGCGACCAGCGCAGCCGTGTTGGTGTTCTGCCACTCCTCCAGAAGCGCGTCCAACAGGTCCTGACGGCTGTTGAAATACCAGTAAAAACTGGACCTCGACACGCCCAGCCGCGCCGCCAGCGCCAGCACCTTTACATAGTCGACCCCGTCACTGATCAGCGTGTCCATCGCCACATTCAGCCAATCCTGCCGTGTCACTTTGACATTGCCGATAAGCGGGTCCTTCTTAGGATCGTCACGGTGCAGAATCGCTGCATGTATGCGGGTTTTTTGCGGCACTTTTCTATCCGCGCATTACTTGCCCTGCCGGATCATAGGGCGAGGCCGCAATCACGCGTGCCGGTCGTTCGACACCAACAACATGCACACTGAGTTCCGTGCCAAGTGCTGACTGGCCTTGGTCCACCAAGGCCATCGCCAGCGATCTCTGCACTGTATGCCCGTAGCCACCGGATGTGACAAAGCCGACCTGTTTGTTATCTGACCAGATCGGTTCGTAGCCGCTGGTGTCCGCATCTTTGGCGTCGATCTCCAACGTAACCTGAACCTGATCTGGCCCGTTCCCTTCTCGCTCTGCCATCGCGCCAGTCTTGCCAACGAAGTCCTTGTCCCAATCGATCCAACGGTCCATTCCCGTCATGCCCGGCGTGTAGCCTTGCGTAAATTCTGCGGACCAGATGCCAAAACTCTTTTCCAGCCGCAGTGACAGCATTGCATTGAATCCATACTCGCGGATACCTTCATGGCCTCCAGCGTTCAGGAGCGCCTGTCGCAGGGTAATGTGATCCCCCATCCGACAGTGAATTTCATATCCCAACTCACCGGCAACGGACAGACGACCAACCTTGGCGCGGATCATGCCAATATCAAAGGCGCCACACCCCATGAAAGGCAGATCACCCACAGGCGCATCCGTCAGCTTTTCGATCACCGCGCGCGACTTGGGACCCGACAGGGAAAATCCCACCATCTCTTCTCCTAGATCGCGCAGGATGACCCCATCCACCATGTGATCATTGAACCAACGCATGTGCCATGCGCGTAAGTAATAACTGCCCATGATCCACCAAGTGCCATCACCCCAGTTGAACACAGTCAGATCGCCTTTCAGGCGTCCGTCTTCACTCAGCATCGGCGCCAATCGGGCGCGGCCGGGGCTTGGCAGACGCGACGCCATCACGTGGTTCAGCCACTCTTCGGCGTTCGGGCCAGAGACCTCAAACCGGGAAAAGCCACTGATGTCCAACAGCCCGACGCTGGCTCGGACCATCTTGCATTCGTCGGCAACAATATCAAAAGCGTTCGATCGTCGCAGGGAGGGGGTTTCTTCAAAGCCCTGCGGCGCAAAATACAATGGCACCTCTAGGTCAAAGCTCGCACCCCACTTGCATCCCACAGCGGTCATATCCGAATAAGCTGGCGACGTTTTTAGCGGGCGCCCGGCCGGGAGTTGCTCGTTAGGATAGGTCATTACAAAGCGGCGGGAATAGAACTGACCAGTGGTTTCCTTGATGTACTGCTTGTTCTCCGCGTAGGTCCCGTACCGTGCGACATCCATGCCATAAACATCTGCTTCAGGTTGGCCGTGGATCATCCATTCTGCAAGCGACTTGCCGACACCGCCACCTTGCAGAAATCCAGCCATTACGGCACACGCGCTCCAATATCCACGTTTGCCCGGCACCGGCCCGACCAGCGGATTACCGTCTGGCGAAAACGTAAACGCCCCATTCACCCATGTTTTCACGCCCACGTCCTGCAGGCAGGGATAGCGTTCAAACCCCATCGTCAGTTCGTTTTCGATCCGGTCCACGTCTTCTTGGAACAGCTCCATCCCGTATTCCCAGGGCGCACCATCCATGGCCCAGTGTTTATGATCCATTTCATAAATACCCAACAACACGCCCTTCTGGTCCTGACGCAGATAGGTAAAGCCTTCTAGATCGACCGTCATCGGCACTTCAAAATCGATCTCTTCCAGTTGTGGGATCGTATCGGAGATCAGATAATGGTGCTGCAACGGGGATACGGGCAATTCAACGCCCGCCATCCGTCCGAGTTGCTTGGCCCAAAGGCCACCTGCATTGACGACATGCTCGCAGCTGACGGTGCCTTTCTCGGTTACAACATCCCAGCCCTCAAGCGTTTGGTTCAACTCCAGAACCCTGTTATGTTCCACGACCGTAGCGCCCCTTTTTTTGGCGGCTCCGGCGTAAGCATGCACTGTGCCAGTGGTATCGATGTAACCTTCGCGATCAGCCCACATGCCGCCGAGTAATCCATCGATAGACATGATCGGGTTCAGTTCTTGCGCCTCTTCAGGCGTGACCAGCCGGCAGTCGTCGATCCCGATCGACTGAAACGTCCGGTACGCCGATTGCAGCCATTCCCATCGGTCCGGGGTACCGGCCATGGTCAGCCCACCTGTCATGTGCAACCCAATATTCTGCCCGCTTTCTTTCTCAATCTCGCTTAGCAGATCGATAGTATAAGCTTGCAACTGTGCTATATTTGGATCCGCATTGAGGGCGTGAATTCCACCCGCAGCGTGCCAACTTGATCCGGCGGTCAGTACCGACCGTTCGATCAGGCACACATCGCTCCACCCAAATTTTGCCAAATGATACAGTACAGAAGCGCCGACAACGCCCCCGCCAATCACCACGACACGATAATGCGAATTCATTTCAGGACCTCCAATAGCGTCAGGCATGGTTCCAGCACGCTTCACTACTGGACATTACTGTCCATTTCTCTTCACAAATCAATCCGCAAGTCGTTCGGCCCCATGCAAACAGGATTGCCTATGGGTAACGATAGCACCGACACCAACAAAACGGGGTGTCGCGCAGCAGCACGCCAGCCGCAAGGAAACAGCATCTCTTCCCAACATGCGAGGTGTTTTGACTTAGGTGGGGGACATCCCGCGCAATCGTTCTGATCTTCGGCGCAGCATCTCAAGCGTAGCCAGAAGCAAGACTGAAATCGCAACCAGGATAGTGGCCACTGCCAAGATGGTCGGGCTGATCTGTTCCCGCAAGCCAGTAAACATTTGCCAAGGCAACGTCTTCTGAGCGGCCGACCCGACAAATAGAACCACGACGACCTCATCAAAGGACGTGATGAAGGCGAACAAACCGCCAGAGATGACACCGGGCAAGATTAGTGGCATTTGGACCTTGAAGAACGTCCGGACCGGGCTCGCCCCCATATTCGCAGCGGCGCGTGTCAGAGAGTTATCAAAACCGACCAGCGTGGCAGTCACTGTGATGATCACAAACGGAATGCCGAGAACTGCATGGGCCAGTATGACTTTTACATATCCCACGAAATTCTTGTTGAGCCCCAAAGTGCTTTCCATCCAATTGCCCATTGTCGAATAGAAAAAGAACATACCGGTGGCAGAAATGATAAGTGGCACGATCATAGGCGAAATCAGAATTGCCATGATTGCGCGCTTGAATGGCATATGCTGCTGGCTAAGCCCGATCGCCGCAAGAGTACCAAAAGTAACTGAAATGATCGTCGCAAACGGCGCTATGATGACGGAGTTTTTCAGGGACCGCTGCCAGTCATTGCTGGTAAAGAAATCCTCATAGTGCTTTAGCGAATAACCTTCTGGTTTGAATTGGAGCATTTCAGGCGTAAACGTGAAAAAGTCCTGCGCATTAAAGCTGAGCGGCATGACGACAATGATTGGCGTAATCAAAAAGAAAAATACAAATCCGCAAATGATGCTGAAGGAGTGATGCCAGAGGACCTGCCCCGGTGTGGCATAAAGCGGGACGTTGGCACGATAGCGACCTTCACTGAGCCAGTAAATCAGCCAGCCGAATACGAAGCCGAACATCGCGCCCAGAACTATTCCTGGCGTTGATGCCATAAAAAATCCAACGACTATGAACGCGATGGCAATTCCCCAACGGGCTGTGCGTTCGGCAAGGTTTGATTTCAATACGATCACACAAATGAGCGCCAGGACGATGGCGCCGATGATCGCACCAAGCACCGAGTTGTCTTTCGATGTGCCGACCAATAGGCCGGCAAATGCGCCCGCTGCAGCGACAAGCGGTAAAACAAACGAAAGCGGCATTTTTTTCAAAACAGTTAAAGCCATTCTTCAGCCCCCCAACTTTACGTTATCAATGCCAACTATTTTGTCGTACGCCCAATAGAGCATCATAACGACGGTCAGCAGGATTGTACCCAAGGCCGCTGCCAAACCCCAATTGAGAGAGCTGGAAATGTGAAAGGCGATCCGGTTTGAAATAAACGTACCGGTTGTTCCGCCAACGATCTCTGGTGTAATGTAATACCCGATCGACAGGATGAAAACGAGGATACAGCCCGCTCCTATTCCAGGTACAGACTGTGGGAAATAGACACGCCAAAAAGCGGTCCAATTGGTCGCACCCATCGATTTTGCAGCCCGCAAATATGTTTGCGGGATGGTTTGCATCACCGAGTACATTGGCAGGATCATGAACGGCAACAGGATGTGCGTCATGGCGACGATTGTGCCGAATTGATTGTTGATCATGATCAGTCGACTGTCATCTGCGACAAGGCCCAACCAGACAAGAACATCATTGATGACGCCCTGCTGCTGCAACATCACTTTCCAGGCAGATGTTCTGACCAGCAAAGACGTCCAGAACGGCAACAGTACAAGGATCATAAGAACATTGGCCCTTCGCGCGGGAAGGTTGGCCAACAACCACGCTACAGGATACCCCAGCATGATGCAGGACAACGTAATTACCAGCGACATGAACAATGTACGCTTGAAAAGTTTAATGTAGAGTTGTTGGTTTTCCGGCCTGGCTTCGCTGCCATCGCTGCCGATTTGGCGGTCCACAGCATTCAGAAAGTAACCACTGGTATAGGGCGGCGAATAGGTCTGGATGATTTTCCAGTTCTCGACATCGCCCCAACCTTCGTGAACGTCGATAAAGCGCTCCCTGAAGGGCTCGCCATCATCCAGATTCCACTTTTTCACTTGGCGGCCTGATCTTCGAAACAGCGATGAAATCCCAGCCTTTTCGTAATTCAGGCGCGATCCCAACCGGGTGTGGGTTTTTTCTTCGATGGCTATCTGTAAATCATGTGCGAGGGCGTCATACACCGCTTCGCTCGGCAGTTCGCCGGTAGTTGAATCCCAACTGGCCAGCTCCATAACCGTCAGCGGGATGGTGTCAGAAACCAACTGGTTTTTGACAGATCGGAATAGCATATCGCCGATCGGAACAACAAATGTCAGCAGAACAAACAATAATAAGGGCGCGACCAGCATCAGTGCACGGGTTTTCTGGTGCCTGAGGGCGCGATTTAGGCTTTTCTTAAGTGGCGTGCCGTCAGCAGCAAGAACCGGGCCATTATCCGTTGCGTCGCTCATAGTGCCCCCAAAAATTACGTGTTTGGTCGTGTCGTCAAATTTGTGTGGAAGGGCCAGAGCAGCCCTTCCAGTTTTTTTGATGTCTTAGTTCGCCAACCAAGACTGGAATTTTACATCCAGGTCATCGCGGAAGTCGGCATAGAATTCGTAGTTGGTCAAGAATGTGTTCTTGGAGTTGTTTGGGTCAGTTGGCATATGGGGGGCCATATCAATACCCAGCTCAGCATGTTGACCAACCAATGGCGCCGAGGATTTACGTGCAGGACCGTACGAAATGTACTTGGCCTGATCCGCCAGACGCTGTGTGTCTGTCGCAAACATGATGTAGTCCAGCGCGCGCGCTTGGCGTTCTGGGCTCAGACCCGCAGGAATGATCCAGCCGTCAAGGTCAAACATCTGCGCATCCCAAAGCATTGCAACGGGTTGCTTTTGCTCCTCGATCACGCTGAACAGGCGGCCATTGTAAGTAGAGCCCATCACAACTTCGCCGTCTGCCAAAAGCTGAGGCGTGTCTGCACCGGCTGACCACCAGACAACGCTGTCTTTAATGGTGCCAAGCTTGGCCAGCGCCTGATCTTGTCCGGCTTCGGTTTCCAGCATGCTGTAGACGTCTTCCTTGGCAACACCATCGCAAAGCAATGCCCATTCCAGATTATAGAGCGGGCTTTTCTGCAACGCGCGTTTCCCTGGATAGGCTTCCAAATCGAAAACATCGCAGACAGTTGTCGGAGGCGTATCGCCTACCAAGTCTGTGCGGTATCCGAATGTGGTCGAATACACGATTTGTGGAATAAAACAGTCGGACACCAAAAGGTCGCCAAAGTCTTCAGTCGCAGATGTGCCGTCAGGAGCTGCTGCAAGTTGGGTGTCCGCATCGATTTCCATCGCCAGACCTTCGTCGCAAAGGCGCATCGCATCTGCGGCAACAACGTCAACCACATCCCATGTAATATTACCCGCTTCGTTCATGGCCCGCAGTTTGGCCACGGCTTCAGCCGAGCTTTCGTCGTTGATGATTGTAACACCAGTCTTGGCCGAATAGGGCTCGTGATAGGCTTTGTTTTGTGAGTTGGAATAGGCCCCACCCCACGAAACGATTGTCATTTCATCTGCCATTTCCACTGCCAGAGCTGGTCCCGCGACCAGAGCGACTGCTGAAACAGCAAGTAGTGTGCTTCTTAGCTTCATTTTCAATTCTCCCAAATTGTTCCCGGATTATTTTTTTCGGAATTTCCCTCCGGGTGAAGGATCTCCCATTCTGTGTGCAACGTGACTGGCGCGTTCAGGCGTCCAACGCACGGCAATCCTCGGCTAGCCAACCGATTTCGATCATTTGGCCGGGTTTCAAACGGACTTGATCGGGTGCATTGCGTGTTTTGACAAAAAACTCTTCGTTTCCCGCAACCCGCAAGCGCGTGCGGAAAATATCGCCCATGTAAATGAACTCCAACACTTCTGCTGGAAGCGTGTGCGCATCGGCGTGAAGACGATCTTTGTTGTACTCAACCCGCTCTGGGCGAATCGAAACTTGCGTTCTTTCCCCGGCTTTGGATACGTTTACCGGCTTGGCATCAATCAACCCGCCACCGTCAAGTTTGACGAGCGCGATTCCATCTTTGATTTCTTGGACAACACCTTCCAGAGTATTGTTTTCGCCAATAAACTGCGCAACGAAACTGTTTTGCGGCTCTTCATATAGTAAATCAGGTGGCGCGAGTTGCTGAATGCGGCCATCTTCAAAAACTGCGACCCGGTCAGACATTGTCAAAGCTTCGGTTTGGTCATGCGTGACGTAAACCACCGTAATGCCCAGATTGTCCGCAATGCGCTTGATTTCGAACTGCATATGTTCGCGCAATTGTTTATCCAACGCGCCCAGCGGTTCGTCCATCAGGACAAGATCAGGTTCAAAAACCAAGGCACGCGACAGGGCAACACGTTGCTGTTGGCCGCCAGAAAGCTGCGCAGGTCTGCGCCCACCAAATTCGCCCATTTGAACCATATCAAGGGCGCGCTTCACTTTTTCTTCTCGCTCGGATTTGCCCATTTTCCGGACTTCCAACGGGAACGACAGGTTTTCTGCAATCGTCATATGCGGGAACAATGCATAGTTCTGAAAGACCATGCCAATGCCTCGTTTGTGCGGCGAGATATCGTTGATTGGCTTGCCATCCAATAAGATGTCACCATGGGTTGCGGTTTCAAACCCGGCGAGCATCATAAGACATGTGGTTTTGCCGGAACCCGATGGGCCGAGCATCGTTAGAAACTCACCTTTTCCGATCGAGAGGTTCAGATCTTTGACGACTAAGTTTTCACCGTCGTAGCTTTTTTGCACGCGATCAAATACGACGAATCCGTCGCCGCTGGCTGTGTCAGACAATTATTTTCTCCCCGGGTCGTGTTTTTCGCGTTCGCTTTTTTTTCATCGAAACACAGGCCTCGCCACATTGCAACCACTCACCGAGTCGCCCCGACGTAATCGGTGGCTAAAAAAAATTCGTCCTGACGGACTATCTGAGTGCCTTTTTTTTTGCGGCAGTCTTGCAACTGCTGCAGGTTTCGTCTTCATCAGGACGTTCTGCTTTTGCAGTCATTCGATGATGTTTGACTCTGGACCGTAAGGGAATTTGGTAATGTTCTCGGCCCCGTCCCGACCAATAACCAGAATGTCGTGTTCCCGGTATCCACCGGCCCCGGCCATGCCTTCTGGTATCCAGATCATCGGTTCCATCGACACTACCATCCCCGGCTCTAGCACGGTGTCAATGTCTTCGCGAAGTTCCAGACCCGCTTCACGTCCGTAGTAATGTGAAAGCAAACCAAAAGAATGACCGTACCCGAATGATCGGTAATCCAGCAGGCCTTCGGCGGCAAAGAACCTGTTGATTTCGGCACAAATTCCGGAACAGGACATTCCCGGCTTGATCAAGGAAATACCAAGTTCGTGCGCCGCGACGTTGGCCTGCCACATTTTCAACGACGCCGCGTCTGGCTGTCCAAGGAACAAGGTCCGCTCCAAAGCTGTGTAATATCCGGAAATCATCGGGAATGTATTGAGGCTTAGAATGTCGCCGTTTTGCAGCGCCCGGGTTGTCACCGGATTATGTGCGCCGTCGGTATTCAGCCCTGATTGGAACCAGACCCACGTATCGCGCAATTCGCTGTTCGGATGGGAACGCCCAATTTCCAACTCCATGGCATCGCGCCCAGCCATCGCGACATCAATCTCGCGCGCGCCTTCGCAAATGGCCGCGCGCACCGCGTCACCACCATGATCGGCAATGCGGGCCCCTTCGCGGATCAGCGCAATCTCTTCATCTGATTTCATCATGCGCGCCGCCATCGTCTCGGGCGCAATATCTACCAGTTCCGGCGACCCCAACATATCGTTCAGAGTGGATTGAGCAGCAAGCGTGAGGTGGTCCCGCTCAACTCCAATACGCCCGGTGCCACCCACCAGTTTCTCGACCGCCCGCCAGTAATTGTTTCGAGTCCAGTCTGTGTAAGTGACGTTTTCACTGAACGACCGGCGCCACGGCTGACCCGCGTCGATATTCGCCGACACCGTCGTGCAGGCGTTCTGCGTTACGACACACCCGTATGGCCGACCAAAGCTGCAATACAGAAAGCCGGAATAATATGCGATGTTGTGCATCGACGTGAGCAGTACCGCCGGAATTTCCTTTGCCGCCATGATTTCGCGCAGCTTGGCCAATCGATTTTCGTATTCGGTATCCGAAAATGGTAGCGGCGCCTTTTCTCCATTGTGGGTTGTGAAAAAATGCGGGCGTTTGTTGATATCCATCATCCAAGTATCCTCAATTCGATAGGACGCTTCGCGCCCAATGAAACAAAGTATCCGGGCGTGCAGGATGTCAGGTGACCTTAAGAGACCACCGCGTATGATCATGGGTAGCGACGCCATCGCTGATCATATGACAGTTTGGTTAGTTGTTGCGTGTAATCCTGTCAACGCATAGCTGATTAAGATGGCCACGGTGTCACCTCTCCACTATCTGCACGCCCACTGGGCGGGCGAACAAAGCCTGAAGTGGTCCTTCTGGGTCAATCTGGTCGCTCTCAGACTGGCAATAGCTCTGGCGCAAGGCGCGCTCGCCAGCTATGCGCCAAATCTATTCTCCTCTCATCCGCTATCCATGCTTAGTCTTGGCGCATTCTTTCATGGCGTGGTGTTTGTCTGGCAGGCCGTCGGCGTGCTGCGGGCTGGCGAGAGCCACATTCGCTCAATGGGATCGATCACTGACATGTGGGGGGCGCAGCTTGGCATTCTGGTAGCCCTGTGGGTTGTGTTGAGCGACTCATGGGGGCTCTGGCTCGCTGTCTACCCCGCACAAGTGGAAGAGAGTTTTGCCATCCGCATGGATCGGGAGCATGCAAGTCGTTATGACCTGACGCTCTCTAACGACGGAACATCATTGAGATTGACCGGCAGTATTGAATTCGGAGCGACAAAAGCTGTCACTGCTCTCTTGCTGGCGCATCCAAGCATTGCCCGTTTGGTTTTGACCAGTAGTGGCGGAAATATTTACGAGGCCCGTGGTTTGGCAAAGCTGTCGCGACAACAAAAACTGGCCACGTATGTCGTAGAGAATTGCAGCTCCGCATGCACAATTGCCTTTATTGGGGGTGTCACACGGCAGCTGAAAAGGGGCGCACGTCTCGGCTTTCACCAATATCGGGTGGACGCGTCTTATGATGTTCCCTTTGCCGATCCCAAGATCGAGCAGGCGAAAGACAGAGAGCTATTCATGCAAGCGGGAGTGTCAGATTGGTTTCTGGATCGCATGTTTCTGGCGGACGCCAATGGAATGTGGTTTCCCAGTATTGATGAAATGCAAAACGCCCACGTTGTGACAACTGACTGACAGGCGATCAAGCGATGGAGTCGTTATGGTCGCCCCGAGAACAGTTTTTCATTGTCATGAAGCAGCGTTTACCTGATCGTCAATTTGATCGTGAACCGCGACATCCCACAGCTACCAACGCAGGACAAGTGACATGAAAGATGCAAATCCTACTCCGTTTTCGCCGCAAGAATATATGCGTCGTCTGTCGATCACACGCGCAGCCATGTCAAAAGCCGGCGTCGATGTCCTGATTGCAACGGACCCGTCAAACCAAGCGTGGCTGACGGGATATGACGGATGGTCTTTTTATGTCCATCAAGCCGTTGTGGTTCCATTGGATGGCAAACCAATCTGGTGGGGACGGCGCCAGGATGCTAATGGCGCGGTCCGCACCGTCGATTTGGACGCAACTGATGTGGCCTCTTACACCGACAATTACGTGCAGTCGACTGAGCGTCACCCGATGCAGGATCTGGCGGCCAAGCTTGCCGAACGCGGGCTTGATAAAGGCCAGATCGGTGTCGAAATGGACAACTATTATTTTTCGGCAAAAGCCTACACGACACTGCTCGAGAACCTGCCGAATGCAACAATTGTCGACGCGACAGCGATGGTAAACTGGCAGCGGGCCACAAAATCTGCCGAAGAAATAGCGTTCATGCGAAATGCCGCGAAAATCACTGAGAAAATTACGCTTCTTGCACTGGAGCGCGCAGAACCGGGAGTGCGCAAGAACGAGCTTGCCGCCGAAATATACGCCGCCGGCCTGTGCGGCGTCGACGACATCTGGGGCGACTACCCGGCCATTGTCCCGTTGATGCCCAGCGGAACAGACGCAGCCGCCCCCCATTTGACGTGGAACGGTGATGTGATGCGAAAAGGTGAAGCGACGTTTTTTGAGCTTGCAGGATGTTACCGGCGTTATCATGTCCCGCTGTCGCGCTCTGTATTTCTGGGCAAACCGCCCGATCACATCAAACGCGGCGAAGAGGCTGTGGTTGAGGGGCTTGAGGCCGGATTAATGGCCGCACAAGCGGGCAACAGGACATGCGACGTTGCCAATGCCCTCGGTGACGCGATGGAGCGTGCCGGGATCGAACGCGGCGCACGATGCGGATACTCAATTGGCCTGTCCTACCCCCCCGATTGGGGCGAACGCACGATGTCTCTGCGCAGCGAAGATGACACAATCCTTGAGCCTGGAATGACATTCCACTTCATGCCCGGACTGTGGATGGATGATTGGGGCCTTGAAATCACCGAAAGCATCCTGATCGGACACGATGGCCCTGCAGAACCTTTTTGCAAAGTGGAACGCAAATTGTTTGTGAAGGATTAAACGCGATGGATCACTTGGATACCAGCGTTGAGGTGTTATCAGATCTCATCGCGTTTCCAACCGTATCGTCGGACAGCAATCTTGCGATCATAGAGTATCTTGCCGACAGGTTGGATCGGGTCGGCGCCCGTGTTCAAGTCCATAAAGATGCCGCTGGCGGAAAAGCCAACCTTTATGCAACGCTGGGGCCGGATCGGGCGGGCGGTATTCTGTTGGTCGGACATACAGATGTTGTCCCGGTCGCAGATCAGGACTGGACCAGCGATCCGTTTGCAATGACCACGTCAGACGGGCGGCTCTATGGCCGAGGCACCTGCGACATGAAAGGGTTCATTGCCGCGACCATTGCCCTCGCCCCTGACTTTGCAGATCGGGTGATCAATCGTCCGGTCCATTTTGCCTTTACCTATGATGAAGAAACCGGATGTCTGGGCGCTAATGAGTTGGTGAAACATCTGGCTAACAGAGAAGATCGGCCCGCGCTGGCAATCGTCGGTGAGCCGACACAGATGCGCCTGATCGAAGGCCATAAGGGCTGTTTTGAATACTCGACACATTTTTGTGGCCGGGAAGGCCACGGATCATTGCCGGATCACGGTGTAAACGCGGTTGAATATGCGGTGCAATATGTCACCCGGCTGCTGGAGCTGCGCGAGGAATTGAAAAGCCGAAGCCCATCAGATTGCCGTTTTGACCCTCCATTCAGCACCATAAATGTCGGTGGGCTGCATGGCGGGGTGGCCCACAACGTGATACCGGGGAAAGCCACAGTCGACTGGGAAATGCGTCCGGTTCAGACCAGTGACGCTGATCACGTCAAATCCAACCTGCGCGCTTTTTGTGACGACATCCTGCTGCCGCAAATGCAGTCTGTCTGGCCCGATGCGAGTATCCTGACGGACGTGATCGGCGAAACCGTAGGTCTGGAGCCAATGGACGAAAACGCCGCCCGCGATCTTGTCGCGGAGCTGACAGGAGCCAGCGAAACGGATGTTGTATCCTTTGGTACCGAAGCCGGTATTTTTCAAAACCTCGGAATGTCGGCGCTGGTTTGTGGCCCCGGATCAATCGAGCAAGCTCACAAGCCCGACGAATTCCTCGAGGTTGATCAACTGGCAAAGTGCATCAGGATGCTAGAGAGCCTCGGTGAGCGTCTATGACTTGTGAACCAATCGCGCCTGCAAACTGCTGAAATCCCTCGATGATTTTCCGGGGGCCATCTTAGTACGACACTGGTCGAAATCTTTACACAAGATCGGTATTCCGGGTTTGGTGCGGTCTGCCCGCTCGGATCCACTGACCAGCCGGCGCACCCATTGGGTACCCGACATCGCCGTCTCGGACTTGATTAGCAAGGTTCTAAGATGACGCATCTGCGACCTGCTGGGCGGCGCGGCTTCTAATAATGTGCCGAGCGAGTACGCAATTGCCTCGACACACCTGGAATTGTTGCGAAGCTTGTTATTGAGAAGCAAGGTCAGGGATTTAAGCGTTTTCAATTGAGAATTGGCGGCCGGCATATCGAAGCAGCCTTTGGCGCCCTCAATGCGCAGGCAACCTCATTCTGCGGCCGAAATCTGAGGGTCTGCCAATTGGTCGCGCTGGATCTCTGCGAAGATCCAATCGCGAAACTCTCGGATCATCGGATCGTCAGCGCGAGCTGTGGGATAGGCAACTGAATAGATAGCCGTCGGCATAGTGACCGCTTCGAACAGCCGCTCCAAGCGCCCCGAGGCAAGAGTTTCGCACCATCGCATCATAGGCTAAAGAGACCCCTTGCCCTTTCTCTGCGGCGGTGGTGGCCAGTTCACAATCCGGAAACACTGGCCCGCGCGGCAAATCAGGCGGCGCCGTACCCGCAGCCTCAAACCACTAGCGCCAGGCGTCAGCGGTTTAGTCATGCAGGAGCCGGAGGTGCAGCAAATTTTCGGGCGTACGCACATTTTTCCTATCGCGTAACGCCGGACTGATGACTGGGTAACGCGTCGGCTCCATGAGCCGCTCGGTCTTTACCCCGTGCACCTGTTCATCAGCCCATTGGATTGCCAGATCGCTGTCGTTGGTCGAGAAATCCGTGGAAGGCGCGCCCACTGAAACTCTAAGCCGTATCCGGTCTCCAAAACTGAGCCGGCCCAGTCTGGGAACCAGCCAGCGGGCCGCAAAACCAGGCGTGCAAAGAACTCGGAATGGGCGTTGCCCGGCCGCTCGAACAGAACGTATCGTTTCGTCGAACCCGTCCAACAACCCGGTGAGTTTGCCAGCATAGGCGCGCCCGGTCAGCGTGAGGTCCATATTGTTGCCTCGACGCTCAAAGAGCGCAGTGTCGAGGTAATCCTCAAGTGCACGTATCTGATGACTGATCGCGGAGGGGGACAGGCACAGTTCGTTTGCAGCCTATTTGAAGCTTCTATGGCGAGGGGCGGCCTCGAAAGCTGTAACCGCCGCAAAGGGTGAGAACTTTCGCCCCATAACAGATGAATTCCTTTCAACCGCGAATGAAAAACGCCTTTTGCGCGCCGGGCGCTTCGATCCTAACATTTAATCATTCTTTCACCAAACCCAGCGGAGACTGCCATGTTCTTCCACCTCCGGGCCAGCGTTCGGCTGGCGCGTTATCTGCTTCTTTGCCTCGTCACTTCGGTGACACCATTGACAGCTCAAGCCGACGACTTACTGGCGTGGCGATACACCAACAGTATTTCTGAGCTTGTCGCTCATCTTAACCTCTGGCTGGGTGAGAATTCCAACCTGCCGCGGAACAACAGCGCCCCCGATGTCCGCTGGATAGACCGGCACTCTGTAGCTTCTCTGACCGAGTCCTAACACGCTGCTTACAGTGGCAATCCGCGGGGTATCTATGATCTCGGCAATGAGACAATATGGCTGGTTCGCCCCTGGGACCCAAGCGATCCACGCCATGTCAGCGTCCTCCTTCACGAGTTGATCCATCACAGACAAGCGGTTGCCGGTCATTGGTATTGTCCGGGTGCACAGGAACTCCCGGCCTACCGAACCCAGCAAGCATGGTTGGCCGAGTTGGGATTGGAATTGGATGTAAATTGGATCGAAGTGCGGTTCAAACAAGCCCCAACGCCTTACGTACCTCCGTCAGGCGCGACTGGCTGACGGGGACCGGACCCAAACCAGAGTTGCCTGCAAATGTGCAAACACCATTGTCTTTTCTGCGCTCAAAACGCGACACATGGTCAGGGTTGATCAGATAGCTGCGGTGGCATCGGATGAAACACCCCTTGGGCAAACGCTCTTCAGTTAGTGATATGGACCATTGGCAGAAGTGTTTTTCGTCAGCTACATAAAGAATACTGTAGTGGCCCTCGGCCCGTAAAGCGGCGACGTCAGCGGGGCGGACAAACCGAGTATGACCGTCTTTTTGATACGGGATAGCGTTTGCGCCGGGCCCTCCTGTCTGATCCACATTTTCAACAGGGATCGGTGCCAGTGTCGACCTATCATCCTCGATTGAGGTTGGCTTGTACTGCACAGCTGCAGAGGGCAGAAACGTCACGCCGGCGAGCAAAAACACCCCGCAGATCACAAACGTCGTCAATGCTACGATCAAGGCAAGCGTGGTATTTCCTATGGATGCAGTGGTCACGCCATCGACAGCGACTTGCAAGAAATTGGTTCCGGCCATCGCCAAAAAATGCACGGCGAATATCGCGATGCCAAATGTAACTGTGCCCAACACGATAATGCGCCGAGTTCTATGACCAAAGGCGATTGCAAAAGAGCCGATTCCCAACATCACAGATGCTGAGGCAGCCAAAACCACACCGGCAGGGGTATACGTTGGTTTGCAAAGCTGCATGCCCGCCATACCGATGTAATGCATCGTGGGTATGCCCATGCCAACAATAATCCCGGCAATGACTATGTTTGCTAACGTACGGGCTCGGAAATGCAAAACCAGCAAAGCGATGCCAACCATGAGGATGGCGACCAACACCGAGACCATGGTCGTCAGCGCGTCATAGTAATACAATATGGGCAATCTCACGCCCAACATCGCAACAAAATGCTTGGACCAGATACCACCGCCCATGGCAATTGACGCCATAGCAATGCGCTGCTTTCGTTGCGCAGCGCCAAGGGCCGCTAGCCCCCGCGTCAGAGTAAGACCCGTAAAACTTGCCATGAGCGCAACGGCTAGGGAGGCCAGCACCAATGGGAGACTATGCGTATATTGCAGAAACGCCCCGTGCCCTCCCGTAGCTCGAGTCGCTTTCCACTTCGCAACCTCCGACATCAAATAGTGTGTGACAAAAGGCAGTTTCACTTCGAGGAGTATTCGCGCATCTGGCATCAATTATGCAGCGGATTTGGCATGCCGCAAGGGCCTTGTTTTCACAGTCCTCTTTTTGTCATCTCTCGCTCGAGAAAGATGGTTTGAACCCGCCCAAACTAGCCGCCAGCCAAGGGGGGCCGAGTCGTTTACTTTCTCCTGATAAAGTTAACGGTCATATCAAATTATAGTGCACCGCGGCTGGCGTGAGTAGCGTGGTTGTCATCAATGGATTGCGAAGCAGCGCTGCTTCCAAAGATCACTCCGAAAGAGTGTACGATCCAAATCGTTTCAAAGAGAGGCTTTTCGGGCGCTTGGCGTTGGCCTTGCGAGGAAACTCATCCGCGGTTTGCACGCCATGAAGCACTCCGCGATTGCCGCGCTCATTTGTTATCTTCACCCAGCTTAGGGGCGGGCCGGTGCAGGGCAAGATTGGAATCCGAAAACCGAAAAGGCGAGCGGATTCCGGCGATACCGTCGAGCTCGATCTGCATACCGCGTGCAATAACCTGCGGGTCAGCCATCACTTCGTCCATCGCATTAATTGGGCCAGCAGGCACGCCCCGAGCCTCGCAGGCGGCCAACAAATCAGTCTTTGTGTGCTTTGACGTGGCACTGGTCAGGCGTGCAGTCATGTCGGCGCGGTTCTCGATCCGCTTGGCGTTGGTCAGGAAATCGGGATGCTTTGCCATTTCGTCCAGACCAAGCAGGTCACAAAGTCGCTGGTATTGCGGGTCGTTGCCGGTGGCGATGATGATGTGACCGTCGGCACAGTCAAACACCTGATACGGCGTAAGGTTCATATGGGCGTTTCCCATGCGCTCCGGCGGTATACCAGTGGCCAGATAATTCATTGCCTGATTGGCGGTGACAGACACTGCAACATCCAGCAGAGACATATCGATGTGTTGGCCCTGTCCTGTGGACTGGCGCTGATGGATTGCAGCCAAAACGGCAGTTGTTGTGTAGACGCCGGTAAATATATCGGTGATGGCCACTCCAGATTTCTGCGGCTGACCGTCGGGTTCGCCGGTGATCGACATCAGGCCGGACATGCCCTGAATGATGAAATCGTATCCGGCCCGGTGCGAATAGGGCCCATCCTGCCCAAAACCCGTGATCGAACAGTAGATCAGACGCGGATTTAACGCGTGCAGACTGGCGTAATCGAGGCCGTATTTCGCCAACCCACCCTTTTTGAAGTTTTCGATCAGAATATCGGCGTCAGCCACCAGGGCTTTCAGCTGCGCCTGACCATCGGCGGTGCTAAAATCGATGGTGACAGAGGATTTCCCGCGGTTGCAGGAATGGAAATAGGCGGCGGACGTATCGCCATCCCGTTCAATAAACGGAGGGCCCCAGCGGCGGGTGTCATCGCCTTGGGGCGACTCGACCTTGATCACGTCTGCGCCGAGATCAGAGAGGGTTTGACCGGCCCAAGGGCCAGCCAGAATGCGCGCCAGTTCGACAACTTTGAGGCCCGCAAGTGGTCCCGGCATCAGTTGCCCAATGCCGTTTCGATGAC
>RCNF010000085.1_pt1 | contig 39154 bp, 26 predicted proteins | sample 2041311 | NCBI WGS metagenome assembly RCNF01 (sample SAMN09708228, study PRJNA481090) | Marine sediment metagenome, whole genome shotgun sequencing project. | biome: marine sediment; feature: ocean; material: sediment; isolation source: Sewage treatment plant 2 marine sediment (STP2) ...
AATTACAGCGATTTTCTTGAAAATTCTGGCTCATCTAAACTACGAATCAATACGTTACAGGTTTATTTTTAATTAAAATTACTATTAATTTACTTAAGTTGACAGTACCCTTCAATATGCCTGACACTCTGGGTGAATCGGTGGTAGAGACAAATGGCATTGCTAATAATCGCCTGTTAGTAGCGAAAGCGTTTGTATGCATTTATGTTTGATGAGTATGGATGGGTGGATTAAGTTGACAGCACCGCGTATAAGATTATGATAGTCCTAAGCATGCGATTAACCGCTAATAGGTTGAACACACTATTAGATAGTAATGTGCAGTTGTAATATCCTCGTCCTGAGGATTAGGTAAGTGGCAGGGAGGTTCAATACCGTGACTGAAGAAATACAGAATTCTATTCGACTGGTATCATTTGCATCCGATGAATGTACCAAATCTCTTGCAAATACCGTTTGTGAGCTCGGTCACAGGGTTGAGTTTGTACAGAATGATACCTGGCTTGACTACCATGAAGACACATCAGGCAATACAATCGTTCTAATCGAAAACGAAGACTTTGTTCGATCTAATATCCTGCACAGCTTTGGTCGAAGTCGTGGATCGGGGTTGCTCGGCGTTTTTTGTTTCGAAGCTAATGGTTGGGACAAGCAAATAGTACGAAATTGCCCAGACTTTGTTTTCTGGCCATGTTCACGATTCGAAATTCAATGCCGTATTGAGAGAATCTTCTGTTGCCAGCATGTCAGTAATTTAGTATGGAGTACTGACAATTTGTCCGAAAAAATTAAACAACTTAAGTTAATCGGAGAATCTGACGTTTTTGTAAGCGCTATGAGTGAACTATCTGTGTTTGCAGATTGTGATGCTCCCGTGTTGATACAGGGAGAAACGGGCACTGGCAAGGAGCTGGCAGCTCAAGCCGTGCACGCGCTTAGTGAGCGATGCGATAAACCTTTTGTAGCAGTAAATTGTGGTGCAATACCTGATAATTTGTTTGAGAATGAACTGTTTGGTCATGAGAAAGGGGCATTTACTGATGCGAAAGAATCCCAAAAAGGGCTTGTAGCGCAAGCGCAAGGTGGAACATTATTTCTCGATGAAATTGATGCGCTCTCTCCCATGGCGCAAGTTGCATTGTTACGATTTTTGGAGGTTCAGGAATATCGTCCTTTAGGTGGGCAATCGGTCAAGATCGCTGATACTCGTATTATTACTGCTACCAATGCGCGACTGACAGACTTGAGAAATTCTACTATGTTCCGACAAGATCTTCTCTTCAGGCTTGATGTTTTTGAAATCAGGTTGCCACCATTGCGCGAGCGAGGCTTTGATATTGATCTACTAACGCAGCATTTTTTACAACGTTATGCGCTTAAATACGGTAAACCAGAGAAGTCCCTGCATCCCGGTATGCTCGACTGGATGCGCGAGTATGAATGGAAAGGAAACGTCAGAGAGTTAGATAATTTTATTCATCGGGCGTTCCTGTTATCAAAGACTAAGCTGATCTTTATGCCAAAACCTTCACCGGGTCAATCCACGTCTGCGAGCAGTCAATCGCGTGGCATGCCCTGGCGTAATCTCAGTTTTAAGGAAGCAAAGAATAATACTCTTGAACAGTTTGAGAAAAGTTATATTACCTGGTTAATGTCCGAAACACATGGCAATCTCAGTATGGCTGCAAGAAAAACTGGCCAACAACGAAGCTCATTACGTAAGTTGCTGCACAAACATGGTATTGATAAAAATGCATGGCGACCTGATCTGCAGTAAACCTGCTTAAATTTTCGATCGCACATGAGTTTGTATTTTGCATCTTCCTGCTGACACAGGGCGAATACCAATGTGACTGACAGCTATGGAACATAATCCAGCCGGCGATGTGCCAAATAAAAATTCGACGTTAACTGCCTGCTTAGCTCCTGCTTAGATTTTAGATAACGTCTCAAGCTCACCTCCTGTCTTCTGCTGTACCAGCAGTTAAAATGAACCTGGCTTTGTTTCGCTGCGGTTATGATACAGTGTCATTCGCCACTGGTGCTCGAAGTATCCACTGTAAAAAATAAATACCCACCCCCCTCATTACCTGAGTACAAGCAGTTTTCTCACAAAGTGTTTATTTGTCTGGTCGTTCGGGTAGCCACCCTGAATATTAGCGACTTCAATAAGTCGTTGAATTTTTTGACTTCACATTAAAATAAATTTAGGCACGGAGTTTGCTAAGTAGTAAGCATGCAGAATCCTGAACGGATGATTCTGTTTTTTACTAAATTTTGTGGATGGAGTGGGATGGCAAGCTGGCAAGTCATTGAGAGAACGGGACAAACTCTAGCGAGGTTGCTGGAGCAACGCATTGCTCAGGTGGGTATCACCGGTTTAACTGTGATGAATGTTTCTACGGCAGCGTTTGATGACCTTGGTTCGTCAGCCTCTCCGGTGATATCTCTGTTGCTGTATCAGGTGGCAGAAAATCCTGAACGACACAATGCGATGCAACGTGTTATGCCTGATGGCAGCCGGCAACGTCAACCACTCGCGTTGGAACTTTGCTATCTGGTGACACCCTGGGGAGCGCGCGCGTCGGCAACGGCTGCCGATGATGCCACTGCAACAGTCGAAGAAGCGCGTTTGCTTGGGTTGATTATGCAGACGTTTTATCAGAAAGCTGAACTCGGTACGGGTGACCTTTTTGAGGATCCTGCGACACCCGTTTGGAATGCGGGTGATGGATTGCAGATTGTTCTCGAATCATTACCTATTGAAGATCATTACCGAATCTGGGATGCCTCCGAACTGGGATACCGTCTCTCTGTTACTTACCGTGTACGTGTTGCCAGTCTTGAACCGTTGGCTCAACCGGTGGCACCGCCAGTAGTTGAAGCAACGTTTGGAGAAGTCGTATGATTTCCGAAGGCTGGGTTCATCGGTTAGCTTTTAGTATCCGATTCGATAATCACTTTACAGGCAGATCTATTAGCGAAGCATTGCCAGTGCGACTCGATGATTCATTTATTCAACCCGTGTTATCGCCTATGGGTAGTCATCGTCAGAGCGATGGGAGTTATCGATTCATTAATCTGAATACGGGTGTGTATCAGGTGCGCTGGCTACCCACGTTGCAGAACTCATACCTGGACTGGATGTCATGGCAGGAAAATCCACAGATAACTTTGCCCGTCGCAGATCCCATGGTGCTTATTCGTCAGGATCTTTGGCCCACGGCTAATGCATCTGTAGCACCTGGATTAACCGCGGTGCGCGGACGATTAACCGGCGCCAGTGTAGATGACTTAATTGTTCGTATTGGTATTCCTGGTTCTATAAATGCGAGCACACGTTTTACACGTTCAGATGTTAACGGGGATTTTTTATATCTGTTACCCGATGCACTTACGCCCAATGCCATCGGAAAGCTACTGCTTGAAATCGAAGTAGATGACGGCGTGGCGAACGTTAACGGTGGTGAATTTGTGCCTGCTATTAGCGGTTCAGTATTTGTTGCTGATCAATTTCTTGTTACGCCCGGGAAATGTTCTCGGGTTATTTTTCAAATTAGCTAGCGTTTATAAAATAAGGAGGACGTTACGATGCCTGAATATCTTCATCCCGGCGTATACATAGAAGAAACGTCGTACAGGGCCAAGCCAATACAGGGCGTCAGTACAAGCACGGCAGGATTTGTTGGCGCGTGCAGTAAGGGCGTTGAAGGCAAGGCCACTTTAGTGACTAGTCTCGGTCAGTTCAGGCGTCGTTTCGGTGACCTGATATCACCACCTGAGAACAAAGGTGATTACCTGGGTCACGCGGTTAAAGCATTCTTTGAAAATGGCGGTAGTCGCGTTTACATTGTTCGGGCACTGGCGGCAAATGCTGCCGCTTCCGCTACGGATTTACTGCAGGGCACCATCATGCGTCTTGCCAATGGCGTAACTGTCCGCGGGCCAACACGCGTTATCCCACTGAATACATTACGACGAGTGGAAGCTGGAACAGTATTGCGTGTACACACACGTGCTAATGCCAGTTTGCCTTTTGTCGCTGGACGTAATTTTACTGTTGATAGTTATGACGCAAGACTAAATCGGATTACGGTGGCCGCCGCCGATGAACTTGCCGATGGTGAAACGTTTGATCCTGATAACAGTTACTTCACCAATGAAGGTATCGCCGCTCCGGTATTGGGTGCTACTTTTTCTGCACGCAATCGAGGTATCGATGGGGACATTATTGGCGTTCACATTAAGCCAAGCGATTTACCGCCGGTGGCATTGCGTGTGGCTTCATCAACACGTAATCAGCCCGTGGTCGACGCGCCCGCCGGGCCGATACTTACGGGTGTTACCACCGTTGAAATTTCTTCGGCTGGCTTACGCCGATTACGAACGGGTGATCAAGTAGCAGTGGGCAGTGCTGAACCCTTAACTATTTCGGCAATCGCGGATGCTGAACTAACTTATACCATCGCCAGTGGTGTTCCGTTTGATCACTCTTTAGGTGGCGGTTCTATTTCACTGGTAAGCCGGGGCGGTAATGTATTGCCAGCACCACTGGAGCTGGCAACGATTCCCGCGGGTGCGTTTGATCTGACCCCGCCCGCGCCGCTCCCACCGGAAGCTACTTTTCCGCATGATGCAGCGGCAACTTTGCAGGTCGGTGATGTCATTCTGCTTGATGACGGTGGAGGTAATACCAATGAGCTGGATGTCACAGGCATTCAACTGGCGCAGGATGTCGCACCGGGTGCGCATGTGACGATAGATGCAGTAACGTCTGATCAGAACGATGCCAATGTCTCCGTAAGGTTACTTTCAACAAACGACACCAACCCTGATTATGTACGTCTGGTCGTCGGTGATGTGTCAGGATTCGCTGCACCGTTTCGTGCGGGAACAGCAGAAGTTGTTGCAGTAACTAATGGTGCAGTATCTGAACCGGGCAATATTTTGCTGGTCGACACGGCGACTAATTCATTACTAATCGAAAAAGCCAATCCCGCGTTGCCGGGTGAATTTTCTTCTGTGGTGACGGCCGATAACTGGCTCAGTCTGGAATCTTTGCAGGTGGCTGTCGATGGTAGTGATACCGTGGCCGTAGCGAGTACCGGAAGTTTTTACTCCGGTGCGGTAGTCGAACTGGACAGTGGCACGCAAAAATTTGAACTGGTGGTTAGCTCTGTAGATGGTGCGGCTCGTACGGTTACTTTTACCACGCCACTCAATCTTGCGCCAGCGGGTGTGATTGATGTCAGTGCCGATGCGGCAGAACGTAGTGCGTTTTTACGGACACTGGAAATCGATGTGCAGGTTCTTGAAGGCGGGGTTATCAAGGAAACCTTCCCACGCCTGACCTGGTCGGACGACCTGAGTAGTGAGGCTTACAACCGTAATTACAGTCTGCGTATTAATGATGCAGAAATTGGTTCTTCGCTGGTCATGATTAATACGCCTGCGCCCGGTGGTTCCACTCTGGCAGAACAGCCCACCACATTAACGGGGCATGCTGAATTACTTACCGGTGGCAGCAACGGTGATCCACTGACTGATATCGACTTGATAGGTCAGGATAATGGGCCCGGTCTTCGCACCGGTATTGAATCGTTATCCGAAAGAGACAACATATCAATCGTTGCCGTACCCGGTGTAGTAAGTGAAGCGGTGCAGGGCGCACTGATCTCGCATTGTGAGCGAAATAAATATCGCATTGCAGTACTCGATGGCCCACGCAACACACCACTGGTGAGCGATCTGCAACGTCACCGCAATAACTACGATTCTAAATATGCCGCGCTTTATGCGCCTTGGTTGATGAGTCTTGACCTTCGCAACGGTTCCACCATAACGGTACCGCCATCGGGTCATGTTGCCGGTATTTATGCTCGCTCTGATAACACTATAGGTGTGCATAAAGCGCCGGCCAACGAAGTGGTAAGAAATATTCTTGATGTCGAAATTCCATTCACTGCCGGCGAACAGGATGTATTAAATCCTGCAGGTATCAATCTTATTCGTGATCTAACACCTCGAGGTATCCGTGTCTGGGGCGCGCGAACTATTACCAGTGATCAGGAATGGAAGTATGTCAACGTACGTCGCCTGTTTATTTTTATGGAACACTCGATTGATATTGGTACACAGTGGGTAGTGTTCGAGGGAAACAGTGAGGATTTGTGGGCACGCGTAACGGCTACCATTACTGCCTTCCTTACCGGCGTATGGAAAAGCGGTGCACTGATGGGGACGAAACCGGAAGAAGCATTCTTTGTCACCTGTGATCGATCCACCATGACACAGGATGATATTGATAACGGACGACTTGTTTGCGAAATCGGTGTGGCACCCGTGATGCCGGCAGAGTTTGTCATTTTCCGCATCGGGCAGTTCACCGCTTCGGCAACTTAAGCTTCGGAAACTTATTTAATAACGGTACAACAGGAGATATCAAATGGCTACTGAAAGAGAAGATGGCAATCCGTATTCAAATTTTAATTTCGTTGTCGAAGTTGACGGAACGGAAATTGCTGCCTTCACGGATGTTAGTGGACTGGATACAGAAACCACACCGATTGAATACCGCGAAGGTGCGGATCCAACCAATGCGTTACGTCAGTTACCCGGCGTAGAAAAGTACGCTAATGTTTCGTTGAAGCGAGGTATATCAGGCAGTCTGGCCCTGTGGGAATGGCGCAAAGATGTCATCGATGGTGGCAGCGCGTTTCCTGCACGTGTGACCGTAACGATCAAGTTACTCAATGAAACGCATGATCGTGGAAAACCAGCCATGACCTGGACCTTAACCAATGCATGGCCGACCAAGCTTACTGGCCCGACGTTGGCAGCAAAAGCCGGTGAGATTGCTGTTGAGGAAGCGGTTATTGTGCACGAAGGGCTCGTGGTCAGCTAATGTTTTCACAGTCTACTTACAGTGTTCCCGGTGTTTATCGACAACCTCATGTGCGTACGGAATCGTTTCCGCGATTACGTACCGACGTTCTTGGTATGGTCGGTTTTGCAGGGCCACGGTTCATCAATGAAGCGGTGATGGTTGATGACTGGCGCAGCTTCATGGAGTACTTTCTCAAAGATGAATCTGGCAATGTAATAACGCCACCAGCGGGTAGTCGTTTAACGTCTACCGTTCGCGATTTTTTTGTAAACGGTGGTGCACGTTGCTGGATCGTTAATGTCGCTGAAAATTTTGATGAAGATAACGCGCAAGCGTTGCTTAATACCATGCTGGGGCTGGACGATTACTCCAATCGTTCTGGACTTGAACTACTGTTGCGTCAGCCAGATGTATCCATCCTTGTGCTACCTGAACTAAATGCGGATATCGATATATTCGAAACAATTGCCGATGAAACCATCCCCGGTTCACCCTGTTTTCAGCGGTGTCGTGAAGATCTTACCGTTCACTTTTCTAACGCACCCGAGCGAAGTTCAACCATGCAGTTGTATAGCGATACAGATATTATGTGGGCACAAAGATACCTGATCACGCGATTGCAGAAGCAACGCTGGCGCTGGTTTGCACTGTTTGCAACACCGCGCAATAAAAATCATGCACAAGCTATCGAGTGGCAGCGCGAGCTGGTAAGTAATCTGGGCGAATGTGATGTGGCGGCACTGTACTGGCCCTGGGTGATCACCCAGGATAAACCCGGGGCAAGTCTAGAGTTACGTTCACCGTTGGGTTTCGTTGCGGGTGTTTATGCGCGACGCGATCTGGCGCGAGGCCCTCATATTGCACCAGCGAATGAGGCCCTTCGGGGTGTCGTTGGTCTTGAGCAAAACCTGAACGATAGCATCCATGGTCAGGTATACGATGCTGGCGTTAACGTCATTCGTAATATACCGGGACGAGGTATCCGTGTCTGGGGTGCGCGTACTTTATTGTGGACAGATACGGATTCCCGATTTTTGCCGCTCGCTTTTGTCAATGCCAGACGTTGTCTTTCAGCCATTGCGCGCACGGCTGAAAGACTCGGACAACAGACGGTTTTTGATCCGAATGTCCCGTTACTCTGGTTGCAACTCAGCCAGACATTGGTCGGTTACCTGATGCGTGTTTTCGATAGTGGTGCACTGGTAGGTGCGACGCCCGATAAAGCTTTTTTTGTTATCTGTGATGCGACTAACAATCCCGTTGAAAGTATCAATGAAGGCAAGCTTGTGTGTGATGTTGGCGTGGCTTTAGCCGCACCGGCAGAATTTATTGTGTTCAGAGTCGGCCGCAAAGATGCGGTCACAGAAATAGAGGAGACGACCTGATGTCGCTCAATTTAATTAATCCCATACCCAATTTTAATTTCACCCTGACTATGTGGGATGTACCTACGAGCAATGATGCCGGTTCTATTCTTACCTCTGTCGCCAGCGCGGCGATAAATGTCGTCGGTCAGATGTTGTTCGGTGAGTTTTGTGAAGTGCAGGGGATCAATGCAGATATTGAAGTAGAAACGTATCAGCAAGGTGGCGAAAACAATCGGCCTCATCGTTTTTTTAAACAGGCGAAATACTCTAATCTGGTACTGAAAAAAGGCGTGACTAGCGGCACTTCATTGTGGGACTGGCATAACCAGGTTCTCATCAATAATGTAAAAATTCGAAAAAGTGGCATTCTGGTTTTATACGAACGTAATGGTCTGAATCTCGTGGGGGCTGGTTTGCCTGGACTGGATCGCACACCGGTTGCCGCCTGGATGTTTGATAACGGTTTGCCCGAACAGGTTCATGGCCCAACGCTGAATGCTAAAGGAAATGAAATCTCTATTGAGACATTGGAAATTAGCCACGAAGGTTTACGCCGTGTTTCGCTTTCAATGATACCGGGTCTTTCCGGGGCGCTCGGTGATCTGGCCGGTCTGGGTGCAGCTGGCGTCGGCGCGGGTATATCGGCACTAGCAAGTCTATAGACGGTTAACAGGAATCAATGTAATGGCTCTGGTAAAAGCAAAATTATTGAATGTATCGGTACACGGCGATGACATGAATGAAGCGGTTGAAGTCATGTTCAACCCTACGCAATATTCTATTTCTAAAAACATGAATTATGCAGATGTGAATATTCCTGGATTGCAAATGCCGTTACTGCAATTTGTTCGCGGTGACTCCAGAGTGCTGTCTGTGGAATTATTTCTGGATAACAGTGATTCGGGTGCACCGCTAGAAGATGAATTAAATAAATTACGCGAATTTGTTGAGATCAATAATGAACTGCATGCACCGCCAGTGTGTAAATTTATCTGGGGTGGTGGTACAGGTGCGGGTGGCGCGGCTGCTGGTGTGGCCGGTGCTGTTGCAGGCGCAGCCGCTGGCGTTGCTGCGGGTGCCGCTGGTGCCGCAGCAGGTGCGGCCGCCGCAGTTGCCGCTGGCGCTAGTACGGCTGCTGCTGCCAGTGTGGGCGCTGGTAGAGATCGAGACTTTCAGGGTGTGATGACAGAATTCACGGAAACGTTTCAGATGTTCAATGATCAGGGTGACGTTATACGTGCCCGTGTCAAAATTTCGATAAAAAGTTACAAGACAGCTGAAGAACAATACCGCGATCTTAATCGTCAGTCACCGGATCGTACTAAAACACGCGTCATAAAACAGGGAGATCGACTTGATCTGATTGCTTCAGAAGAATACGGCGATCCGGGTGAATGGCGCACACTTGCTGCGGCAAATAATATTGTCAGACCACGATTGTTGATACCCGGCGACATTCTAATCGTCCCACCGCTATAGGAGAAATAGACATGTCCGTAGACATACATTCAATGCGAAGTGAAGTAAGTATACAACCGAGCTCAGCTGGTGCGAATACACAGGGGGGGACGGCGAATGCCATGGATATAAATCAACTGCGTGAAATCATACGTGATCTCGTGCTAGAAATTATTCAGGACGACCTGTATACCTTATACAGGATGAGGGGCTTGTAATAATGACCACTCCTGCAGACTGCCAGGCGCTAACGACAGGTGCACGTCCTGGTACACAGTTCTACGCACCATCGGTGGAACTTCTGGATGAAAAGCGCGAAAGTATTGTAATTCCACCCGATGCCAGTGCAGGTGGAAAAAGTCACCCTGTACACGCTGATATTGAACGTGCTGAGGTGACGCAGACGCATCACGGTGCAGCTCAAATGTCAGTTACCTTAAATAATCAGCGCCATGAGCGTAGTGCGCCACCCAAACCTATCGTACCTTTCTGGAAATACAATCGTTTAGATTACGTCAAATTTGGCAACAAAATGTTGGTGAATTTTGGTTATGTGCAGGGCGCTAACCAGACTGGTTCAAACTCAGGCATTACGCTTCAGAAAAAATTGATGATACGGGCACGTATTACAGATATGACTTATTCATTTCCTAATAGCGGTGGAGCCAAAGTCACGCTGAAAGGAGAAGATGCAATTAGCCTGCTCAATGCCAAGCCTGAAAAGGATACGCCATATCGAAATAAAGATGAAATATACATGGTAAAAGATGCGCTTAAACGTTCTAAAAGCGGTTTGACGCTGGCTGATGGTCCACGTGAAGTACTTAGTGAGTCACTACGTTCGGTCACGCATTCTAAAAGTCAAAGTTACTATCAGTTCATTGAGGCGTTCGCTAAAAGACTGGATTATGAAGTCTGGATAGATATTGATGATGAAAATAAAATTCATTTTGAAAAATCACGTTCGTTGTTATCGAAAGAGATTTGTAATCTGACATGGGATAAAGATCTGATTGATTTTAATCCCAAGTTTAAGGGCTGGGATGTATATACCCGAGCCACAGCAGGCGGCAGCAACCCCAGTCGTAGGGAGCCAGTTCGTGAAGTAATTAATGCGAGTGAGGTGAAAAGTGATCTACACGCTTCGCCTGAAGGTGGCGAGTTAATATCTGCGGTCGATGCGAGAAAAGATTATTTTCCTATAGGTGATGGTGACCAGGAAAATTCAGTGAGTGTGAACGTGAGCAACCTGGATAAGAAGCGTGCCAAACTAATGGGTGCGGCTGAATTGCTTCGTAGTGCACGTGAGTTTCTTACAGCTGATGCCACGGCGATTGGGATGCCAACACTTCGCCCCGGCATTCACGTGAACATCAAAAAACTCTATGCCCCATTTGATGGGCTCTATTATGTTACGCAGGTAACTCACACGATTGATGCTAGTGGGTACCGCACAAAATTAAAATTACGCCGACCTGGAATGCTCGATCCTAAAACCTATCCTGGTGGCGCGAGCAGAGGTTAATGCAATGAGTAGTCCATTCAGTCAACTGATCGATTCCTTTACTCAGGTAGATGAGGGCGATCGTGTACATGGTGTGAGATACGCTGAAGTGGTCAGTGTCGATGAGGATGGTTATACCCTTAACTACCTGTCATCTGATTCGGATGCACCCTCTGCACCTGCACGTATGTCAACGTTAATGGCTGGCGCTGAACGCGGTTGCTTTTTTATGCCCGAGCCCGGTGATGAAGTCGTTGTCGCTTTTGCTGATGGCAATAAAAATTTACCGGTAATCATAGGCTGCCTGTGGAGTGATGTTGATTCGCCACCTGCAAACGCCGATACCGAATCATCAAATAACATACGTACCATTGTTTCCCGTCTGGGACACCATTTAACTTTTGATGATTCTCCCGGTGCAGGGAAAGTGACGCTGGAAACGGCAGGGCATTTAAAACTTGAAATGGATGATGCGCAAAAGAAAATAACGATTCAGATTGATGAGAGTAACAAAATTGAACTCTCGGCAGCAGGTGTGAATATCACCGGAACACTTATTAACTTAAATTAATTATGCAAGTAATCGATAACAGTGTAGAGCAGTACCCTCATTTCTTTTTTCAGGGTTATCGTGTGCCTGTTGGCGGCAGTTACCCGGAGACTGAGCAGGTTGGCGTGCTCGCTATTAAACAAACAGTTAACCTGGTAGGTGAAGTGACTGCGGATAAAGAAATTTTACTTACGGATACCTTCTTTGAACCTACAAATCCTCCACCCCCCCCACCTCTACCACCTCCATCTATAAGGATGGAATCTGATCTTGCGATGACTAAACCTGGACTGGATATTATTATTGTTCGAGATGAAGACGATTTACCTGATTATGATGCAGTTCTGCCTGATCCAGGTGTAATTCCACCTGAGCCTGATGTGCCTCTGCCGGGCCTTGGCATATTCGGAGACATTGAAATTAGCAGAACAACAGGTGTGTCTCAAACACTTCCGTCAGTGATATTCGGCTGGTACCCTCGTACGCAGTCACAGCGCATAGCTAGGGCTGGTGATGAAGCCGCATTAGAAATTTTCCCCGACAATTCCCCTAACAGTGATGACATACTTCCTAAGGGTTTCGAAAATTTATTTTTTAATGGTGCAAGAATTACTACTCTTCAGCATTTGGTGACAGGAGATAGTGTCAACTTAATTGAAAATGATAATGCGGGTAATCCTACGGGAGTGAGTTTCTCTGTTGCCGTTCCGGATAATGCAAGTCTTACATTCACTATCGATAATGAACCACTAGATCCACAGCCTTCGTTTACCTTAGGTGTGGATACGCTTCTGTTTGACATGTTGTCATCCGAGTTTCTTTTAACATGGCGTGCAGTATTTAAGTGGGACGCAACATTAGAACTTGCTGTACTGGAGATTAACTGATTATGGGAAAACCTATTACTACAACTTCGGGTGGCATTTGTTTTGCATTTCCAGATGTGTGCTTCACACCACCTATAACGCCGGCATCACCAACTGGAATACCCGTTCCTTATCCCAATATTGGTAATCTCGATGAAGCCTCAGAGGTAACTTCAACTGTAAATGCTGGCGGTAACCCTATAGTGCATAAAGACAGCAAAATAGAGAGTACTACGGGTGATCAGGCAGGGTCGCTAGGCGCTGTGAACTCAATCCCACCTAAAAGTATAGGTGGGGGGGTTGAGTTTAAATCATTTTCTGAAACAGTTTTCGTCGAAGAAAAAAATGTTGTACGTATGTTTGATTCCACGTCCCAGAATGATGGCAATGCGGTTGGTATTGTACTTGGTGGCGTTGCCACCGTACTGGTAGGAGGCTAGGCGAATGGGTAAAGCAATGACAAAAAAAACCAATGTAAGACCACATCTGGGTGTTGGCTGGTCGTTTCCCGTGCGCCCAGAAAAAGGTCGACTTTGTTATGTGGAATATGAAGACGATATAGAACAGGCGATTGGCATCGTACTCGAAACTGCGCGCAATGAACGTATTATGCGACCCTATTTTGGTTCAAGCTTACATAATTATCTGTTCGATGGTAACAGCTCGGTGACGCATCGTGCGTTAGAAAGTAACATCCGACAATCGTTGCTTGAGTGGGAACCACGAATCACGGTAGAAAAAGTTACCGCCAGTGCTTCGCCCACCGAACCTAATTTGTTGCTTATCGCGGTTGATTATTTTGTCAGACGTAGTAATACATTTTACAACCGCGTTTTCCCTTATTACCTGACGGAAGCAGGTTAAGACTATGCCGATAGAATCCCCCAGACTCGATGATCTAAAGTTTGATCAACTGGAACAAATGCTGCGTTCCAAGATACCCGTTTACGCACCCGAGTGGACAGATCATAACGATTCAGATCCGGGCATAACCATGATACAGCTGTTCTCACATCTCGGGGAACAGTTGTCATATCGTCTCAATCAGGTGCCTGAAAAAAATTATCTCGAATTTTTAAAGCTGGTTGGTATTACGCTTGAATCTGCCAGGCCTGCTTCAACATTGATGAATGTTATTCTGAGTACCCCCGAATCTGTTGAGCAGTTTCTTATTCCTGCTGGTTCAAAAATCAATGCTAAAAGTGAAGCTGACGAACCGCCTGTATTTGAGACCAATGAAAATCTCGATGTCATTCCTGCCCAACTTGCGGCACTGGTGACGACACGTACAGATGTGTTAACACAAATTAACGGCATCGGAGAAACCGGGCCAACCGATGCGGGTGAAGACGTTCAGGATTATATTGATCAGCGTTTTTCATTAGCCTGGGATGGAAAATCACCGAAACTAAAAGACATACCAACAACGCCGGTGGGTTTGATGCATCGACCTTCTGAAACGACACATGCACATGTCTGGATAGCCCTGGCATTTAATCAATCAGTGACGGCAGGTTTTTTAGGCTCGCGCGTCAATCTGCATTTGCAGCTAGACAATGACGAACAACCGACTACCGATGCAAGTACACAATGTGGTAGCGGCGATCTGGAGATCGTCGATTTTTCTGCACCCGATGATGACCTGGTTCGTTATCGTTATTATCGTCCACCGCAACTGGGTGAGGCAAACGGAAGCTGGCATGACCTGAACGTTATCGGTGATACCACTCAGGGCTGGACGCTATCGGGTCAGGTTCGTTTTGATGTGCCAACTGCCATGGGGCCTATTCCTGATGACGAATGGCAAGAAGTAGAAGAGGGTGAAATGCATCCTCTGATTGGCGCATTGAAAAATCCCGTACGCGGAGCACCAGAACTCGTGCCCGTTAGCGGCTGGCTGTCTGTTGAATTTAAAACTCCGGTACCGGCCATCTCAATGCGTACCATCAGTTTCAATGTGACAGAAGCGACCAGCGCAGTCACCGTGATTAATGAACAACTGGGCATCGGTACAGACAAACCCAATCAACGTTTGCGTTTACAAAATGGCAATGTTCTTGCAGACACGCTGGAGGTCATAACGATTTCTATGGATGCCTCGCGTGAAGTTATTAAGTGGACAGCAGTGGACAGTTTTGATGGCGCTGATCCGTTTGCAACGGTTTATGTGCTCGATTGTGAGTCGGGGGATATTGCTTTCGGTGACAAGATTAATGGCATGCCGCCTTCAGAAATTCAGCGCGTACTTGCACGTCGTTATCGTCATGGCGGTGGACTTGATAATGACGTCGATGTTGGTCTGGTTAATCAACCAGCCTCATTTCCTTCGGCCGTGGATACGGCAGTAAACATTGTTGCTGCAAGTGGGGGCGTCGACGCAGAAACACTGCAGCAGGCAAAAAAACGCGCACCCAGTGAAATGCAATCGCAGGAGCGCGCGGTGACAGTCGCTGATTTTGAGTTTCACGCCATGCAGGCAAAAGGTGTAAGGCTGGGACGTGTCGAGGTTGTCACATTTTATAAACCCTACAACCGATTAATTCATGGCACCCTGATACCCATGACAGGTCTGGACTTTGATACCCACATACCGGGTGTTGTCGCGGTGATTGCGGTTCCTGATGAAGCCGGACTTTACCCCACGCCGACAGAAGGCAGTTTACGTAAAGTATGTCGTCACCTTGATCAATACCGTTTATTAACCACCGAAGTTTATGCCACGGTACCGCAGTATGTTCGTGTGTTTAATCTCGATATCGAATTACTCGCCGCGCCCGGTTATACCCGCACGCAATTACGCGAAGCGATAGCCGAAAAAATGGAAACTTATTTTCATGTACTCACGGGTGGTGAAGATGGAACCGGCTTTGCGTTTGGTTCCACAGTACATCATGCCGATTTTGTCGCACAGGTATTTCGCGTTGAAGGTGTCGCTAGAGTTGAAGGGCTGTCGGCGAATTTTGATGGCTACACACCTGACAATGCTGCACTAGCAATGAACTGGCGTATCGAACGATTACAGGTACAAAGTTTGACTAACTGTATTCGAAAAGCCGACGATCACGAATCCATTGTGCTTGCTGCCGACGAAAACATTTTTGTCGATTCCAGTTCACTCAACATACGTTTTACAGGAGACTGACATGGCGTCTGCTGCTATTGCTGATATTTTTAGAACCGGGCGTGATCCGAATAACGCCTACTGGATCATTGCGCGCTATCGTCGTGACTTCAAAACTGCGGTATTTACGCAGACACTTTTTGATGTGCAACGAAATGTCATTGAGCTTACACCGGTGTCAGCTATGCGTAACCCGGCGGGCTGGTTACCTATGGCAGCGGTGTATGACGATGCCGGTAATGCTTACCGGGCAGATAGAAAACAGCATGTTTTACTTTATAAACCGGCCTGTGAAACTAATTTTAGACCCGTAGAATGCCTAGGTGGTTATGGTTGGCAAACCGGCGAGTTTCATTCGCCAACCGGTGTCACATTTGATTGTCGGGGCTGGCTGCTGGTTGCCGACTCGGGAAACCATCGGGTTCAGGTTATCAAACCAGAACATCGTCATGTGATTGCAGTACTGGGTGAAACCGATCAGTGGGGAAAATGTGTTTGTGGTATATCCGCGGGTGCGATGGTCGAACCGGTTCATGCCGTTTGCGACCCCGCGACTTATTTTATTTATGTTGCAGACCGTACAGCGGGATTAATCCACGTGTTCGATGATCGTTTTGAATACGTAAAAAGTTTTGTACCTGCCACACTCTCGTCAATGTTTGAATCAACCTCGCCTGAATCATCACTCACTGATTCACCGCGCGTCGAATCTCTGATGCCGATTGCTGTGGCTATTGCAACTGACGGTAGCTTACTGGTACTGGATGCTGCCTACCCACGTATTATGCGAATGACAACTGATGGCGTAGCACTGGATGATATGGGTGTTGATTCGCTACATAATCCATTTCCGGCAGGAAGGGATTTACAACCGCGATATCTTCGCGAAGGTGAAATTGTTATTGGCCCTCTGAGCAATGGCGTTTACGATCAGTCATGGCACAAACTCAATGTCGAAGCTGACATACCTGCCGGTGCGAGTATCGAACTGCAAAGCTATGCCAGTAACTCTGATCAAGTCGACATCCGTTCCATTCCCTGGGCGCCCGTTAAACCTGTAGCGGTGACATCAGAAACCTCAACACCGCCAGCGGATGAGAATAAACAGCGACTGGTGTTATCCGATATTGAACGCTGGAAAAGATTCCAGCATGGTGGTTACGAGCGGGCCCGACCTGTGCTGAAAGAATTTAACGCAGATGGCCCTTCATCGAGTGACAGCTTCATCTTAAAACTAGCTGTAGCAAGGCGTCTACGTGTAGCCGATACGATAGAAATAAGTACCGACAGTTCCAGCGAACAATTACTGATTGCACAGTTAACTACTACAGAATTTCGTTGTTACGCATCGGGAACTGCAATGAATTATACCGCTGGTGCAGAGATATGGTTGCGTGCGCGTGCGGGTAAGACATTAACCGGGGGAGAGCGCCTGCTGCACACCTTAAATGCAGCTGAAGTTATCGATGCCAGTAATTTTTTGAGTGATAACGAACGTATTATCGTCATGGCACCTCATCAGGTATCAGCTATCGTCAGACCCGGGGATGTTATTCAACTACGACATGCTGGCAATGTGACACAAATGGAAATCGAACAGCTTGATCTTGAACAGTCAGTCACAATAACGACAAACGTGGCTGTCGCTGGTGATTACTCCACCAGTAAACTGCAACTACTGAACACACCCGGTCGACTGGTTGCAACCGAGCTGGAAGGTTTTGAATTCCAGACACCGTATGCTGAAGCACTGAGTGTTGATGATGCGTTAGGCACCCATGCTGCGCAAATAGCACTGGTCGAATTTGACGTAGAAACGCTGTGGTTAGAACTTGGCTCAACCGTTGACGTTGCCCAATGGGGCCAATTTTTTACTGAGAAAGATGTGGCTACCGATCGCGGCCAATATCTTTGGATTCGTCTGCGTCTACGAGGTGCGCTTAATCAGGTCGGCGACACGACTGCGGTAGCTACACCCTCCATACATAGTGTTCGCGCGCTGACACCCAGACCAAGTTATCTGGATTTATTGCCTGCCGTGTACGCACGTATCGATCCCGATAGAGATGCCAGTGGCAGCCTGTTTCTGGAAAGGTATCTGGCACTCTTTGAAGGTCAGCTGACTAAAACAGAAAGCCTTTTTGAAGCGATATCGTCATTGCTTAATCTCGAATCAACCAATGAAGAATGGCTGGTTTTCATGTCAACCTGGATGGGGTTGGTGCTAAATCCTCTATGGAATGTTGAGCGGCGTCGGCAACTACAGCTGGAAGTTATGGACCTGTATCAGAAACGGGGAACGCGTGAAGGGCTGTCGCGTTACCTTGAAATATACACCGGCAATAAACCGGTGATACTCGAAGGTTTTCAATGGCGACCTGCATCATCGATGGTGGTTGGAAAAACCGGACGTCTAGGTTGTAGTTCACTTAAATCACAAGCCTGTGATTACGAACCGTATGCGCATCGTTTTGGTATTCATGTGTTCGTCGATGAAATTAGTGAACTCGATGTACTGGAGTCTTCAATACGTAGCATCATCGAGTCAATCAAACCGGCGCACACCGATTACGATCTTATACTGACTTTACCCGAGACAAGAGTGGGGTGTCAGTCAATGGTTGGCATTGATATGGTGTTATCTGATCGGCCCATGTCACTGATGCGATTAAGTAATCTGGATGACGCAGTGGTTCCGGAGAACCAGGCCATTGTCGGCAAAAATAGACTGACAAAAAATCCATCTAACTCAAACAGAAGTGGCGGCCCGATGTTAACCCCGGGTGGCATCGAATCAAGCGGAATAACTTTAAACTAAGTAACGGAGGAGAAAATCATGTCTGCACTGGAATGCAAGGAGGTCACAAGGCACTGCCTGGAGCCGTGCGGTTGTCTGCCCTCGGGATTTTCAAGACTAAGATACTTTTATGGCAAGCATCTTAGTGTCGCTGATTTTAAGGATGAGCAGCGTTATCATCTGAGTAAACAGACATTCCATAATCAGCGGTTGCATGGCGCTGGCGTTCTCTGTGGTCTGGATGTAAGTGTTGCGCAAGATCCACCGACGGAAGTACGCGTTAAAAATGGCGCGGCGCTTGATCGATGTGGGCGTGAGATTATTGTGCCTTATGATCAGTGTATCGACGTCGCCGCCTGGTACCGGGAAGAATACGAACAACAGGTAGAAACAGACCCCGATTGTCACCAGCCCGGTGATGAGCTCGATGAGGGTAGCGAAGCGATGCCGCTATGCATTCTTTTACGTTACTCAGAATCTCCGACCGGCCCGGAAGCGGCACCACGTGATCCATGTGGATGTGGAGACAGTGGTTGTGAGTTTGGTCGTGTCAGTGAATCTTATCAGCTGGCTATCATGCCGCAGAGCGAGGCGATAGCATTAAGCAAAGAGGGCATGTTTCCAAGCAAAGAACAAATCACCGATGCACTTGATAATACCTTTGACGGCATTGATTTACTGCGGCAGTTGGCGCTACCTATTACCGCAGGTTGTCCGGCAGGCGCTGAAGAAACCTGGATTATTCTAGGTTGCGTTAATGCTTATCTTGACCCTGATAATCCTGGCGAAATTATAAGAGTGAGCGACTCAGATAATCATGTTCCCCCCGTATTGCTGTCGACGGAGGTCATCCAGTATCTACTGGCAAAAATCTATTCAGACGCTGATATCGATGTTGGTGCGCCGTCTATCATCGATGTGCAGTGGCGCAAAGTCAGCGATGAATCTTATCAGCTGGTTCTGCTACTGGATAAACCAATTAATCCAGATTCAATTGATCCTGATGACAGTTTCAAATTGCGAAAAATGGAAGCCACAGGTTGGGATGGACCCGGCGCTAAGGCCGTAAGCTCCGAATATATAAATAATGATCCAGAATTGGGTGGCCCCGTGATACAAGTCACGATAAAAGATCCCAATGCCAGTGATTATCTTGAAGACGGCGCTATGTACCATCTCTATGCAGGTAATCCCGAGGGCCCTGTGGTGGATTCCCATTTGAGGTTATTAAGACCTCGCGATTTCATCTGGCGCTTCCGACTTGGCATTATAGAGGAGGGGCCAGATAGCGGCGACCTGTTGATGGAAACACCCCCATTCTAACTGAATGACACCTGACCACTGGAGGTCTGGAAATGGCTGAAAATACGAATAAGGAATCACTGGACAACGCCGCTAACACATCGGCACGTGAGCGTTTGTTTGAACAGATGAAACTGTTCAACATGATCGCGACGGAGTACAGCAAAAAGGGTGTGGTTAAAACCACACGCACGATGCTGCCGATGATAGAAGGTTATGCCGGTAGCCGCGTAACTGTCGATGGTCAGGAAACAGGCGTAAATGAGAATGAAAGCGAAAGCGGCAGTGCGAGAAAACTGTCTGATGGCGAATGGACTGTGTTAAAGGCAGCGGGGGCAAAGCTCGCGTTTGAAACAATCGAACTCGCATCGCTTGCTTATCCCTCAGTCGATGGCATCGAGCCGTACCGGGCAGAAAAAAATAAGGAAACCGGACAATACCCCGCTCCGCATTTGGGGCAACTACTTTCTGTCGGCCTGGCGGTGCAGCAATATATGGCTGATAAACAGGATGACGATTGCGCTAAGAATGAAGATGTAAATTCAGATGAACTGGCATCACTGGATAACAACGCTATTCGCCGACAACCCATATTATTAACTGCTGTTTCTTCAGATGAATATGCATACATACAAGGTCCCGTAGAGCCGGTGACCATAAGGAGAGTTGCAATGAACCAACGTTCACTCAATCAAAAGTCGGGTGCCATTACTGGGCCACAATATTACAATCAAACCGCCTCCAGCTCGGCGAGCCAGAGCATGCGCCAGCAGCAGATGACGGCTAATACCCAGCTTCAGGCATCGTCGCCACATGTCTGTTCAAGCTGTGGTGGACAGTCTTCATTTGCATCAAGCAGCAATGTCGCGCGATACGATGAGGATGGTAAATGTGCAAGTACCTCCGATATTTCGTGCGAAACAAAATGGCGTTTGCGTGACTGTTTTAAAGTAGCGGCCTGTGAATTTCTGAACTGCATCGGCGATGAATTTTGCGCAGACGGTACGTTTAAAACACCAGCAGGTAAATCTCCGTCTGAGGTATTGTTGGGTTGCCTGGGTAGTGCAGCGTGCACTGCTTTGCAGTGCGTACCAAACGCAATCTGTGCGCCACGTCCGGATGACAGTTGTATACCACCACCAGCACTGGAATGTAATTTTGCCGTTGAGGAGCGAGACTAATGCAAGCTAAACATAAAACACCATCGCTGCCTTGTGTGCCCGGTGCACTTCCAGGTGGTCTGTCCCGAACCCGATTTTTTGACGGCATGCTGTTAACGCAGCTTGATCTTGAACGTGAACAAAACTACTTGCGCACAAAACGTAAATTAACCAACCGAGCACTGGGTACCGGCGTGGTCTGGGGGCTACGTTTAGAATGGGATGAACACACGCATTGCTTTCATCTGGGCCCGGGTTACGCACTTGACTGCTGTGGTAACGATCTGGTTGTTGAATGTCCACAGAAGATATCTGAACAGAGTTTGGTCGATAAAAACGACCCTGCGATTCAGGCTATCCTCGCAGGACAAAAACCAGGTAATTTAAGATGCCCGGAACCAGAACAGGAAGAGTTTCCGAAAAAAGCATGCATCATATTGCAGTACGCTGAATGTGCGGGCGATCCACAGCCGGTGCATGATGATGCCTGCACGACCAATGTTGCACACTGCGAATATTCAAGTATTCGCGAGACAACTCGTGTGTTACTTGTGCCACCACCGTCTGACCCTGAGTCGACACCAATGGATGCGTTCTGTAAGCGACTGGACGCCCTTAAACAGGAATGCGAAGAACTTAAGGATTGCACGTTGTTCGATAAGAGTCGTTCGTTAGCAACTGACGCATTTCCGGTCCACATCGAAGTGCGTAATCTGACGAAAGATTCACCGACTGTTCAGATACAACCCGAGGTGGGTGAGGATGTAAGCGTAACGGTGGAAGCAAGCCTTCCCGATGCCAGTGATGAAATGCAGGTAACGATTAAACCGGCGCCTGGTTATGTGATTTTGGATGGAAAGTTAACCGCGGATGGTGCTGTTACATTTGCTCCGTTTGGAGGAGAATTTGAGGCCACTGGCGCACATTTTCTTGCTGCAGATGGACCAGCATTCACGATCACGCAATTACAGGTCAGCTCATTATTAACTAATGAAACAAATGTTAGTGCTGGCCTGGGGCTGAGTATGGGAACGGCGGCTGATGGCAAAAAATTCCTGCGCGTTACGACTACTAACTTTAATAAGTTGCCAATAGAAGAGACTTGCAACGACAAACTTGCACCGTGGCTTATTTTTAACAAGTCACCTGAGTGTTCTCTAAAGACACTTGCACTGGTTGCGTTGTGTGGTTGGTTCAAGGGGATTATTGCTGATGATCCAGAGGCAAAGCTAAGTGGTAAACATGTTGCGGCGTGGTGGGTTTGTAACCTGGCGTGGAAGGTTTTATTCGGAGCCAATCTTGGCGATCAAAAAGCATCGGTGCTAAACGAAGCGCTAAAAAAATTGCTGGAGGAATGGTGCGCGGCGTTCTTTTATCCAGGTCCATACTGTCAGAACGCGCATCATGGTGTGTATTTGGGATGCGTCGAACTATCACGCAAAGGCAACATTCTGAGCTTTGATCCCTGGGCGTATCGCCGGTATGTCATCACGGGACCATTATTGACCCACTGGGGTTCGTTACTTGGACTGGCGCCGATCGACGTAGTAGCAGGTCGGTTTGCAAGCTGGATCTGTTGTCTGGGTAAGAGCTCATCAGTAGCCGTAACTGGCGACATTGCTGCCAGTATGATTGATGGACTTCCACTTAATCAGTTTGGAAGGGCCATCGTCGCTGGTGATGAAGTGGCTGTTGACGACTATATGACCAGGTACAACCTCACCAGGGTGGGTGAAACACGAACGATAAATCTCAAGCAATTTTCTTCACGTGCATTCAGCGATTTAGTCAGTGATAAGAACTTGCTCTTGCCAGGTGCATCGGCGCTGGGAAAACTCGAACTTGATGCCACGCTCAGTAATAAACGCGTTGTCTATGCCGTAGAAAATTCCGGTATCTTTTTACTTGAACCAACATCAGGTCGAGATTTTCCAAAACCAGTATCTGAAGTTGAGCATAAGGTTATCCCTCGTATACTGGAAGGACGTACTGCAACACTGCGGCCATTGGCACGTGGTTTGGTTAATGATTATGCCGTTGAAGTGACGCGAGCAATCGAACTGAGCAAACTGAAAGCGCTAACTGAGGATGCTGTAATGACTGCGCTGGTGAACGAGGTGAACAAACACAAAATTGTTACGGTCGAAGAGTACCTGAAAGCGGGTCCTGAGCGGGCGGTGAAATTGGCGTTAGCCAACTTCGATGAACTCGATGAAGTCGAAGAGGAACGTGACTTATATATAGCAGCTGAAGAATTGACGTTGGCCAGCGAAGCCGTGCTTGATTCCGTGGTCGAACCATTTGTCGAAGACAAGATTGATACTGGAGGTGGCCCACTGATGGGTGACGTGCTTGCCGATGCAGATACTGCAAAAGTTATTGGACGCAGTATACGTAGTCACCTCAAGGCGAATGCATTGACGAACGCAGACCTGAAAGTAATTGGTAAACGTGTAGAGAAACATAGAGATCAATGGTTTAAAAATCTCATGACTAGCACATGAGCAGGAGTTGCATCCGTCAGCTTGACTTGCGACTGTCGTTACCTGAAGCGTTACAGTCAAAGTCATCGCAGATCGCTGATGAATTAAAACAGGGTTTTATCACTCGCGTGGTAGAAACCATCGAACAACGTCTGCACGCAAGTTTTGGTGCAGACGCTATTATTGAAATCCCGGTATTGACTGTCAAATTGGAAGGCGACGAAAAGCGTTTTTATGATTTGGACTATGCCGTACAGACAGGTGAAGACATTGCTTATGAACTACTGATGCAATGGCAGGGAAAACCTCGTGCCGAACGTTTGCAGCCAGTGCACGATGATGGTGTTAGATTTTATGAATGCGATGCTCATAAACAGGCGCAACAACTTCAACTGCTAGCTGAATCCTGTCAGCGATATTCAAACGCATGGGATTATTCAGAACTTCAGCAACAATGGGACGTGGTTTGTAGCGAGGAAAAAACAATACTGAAGCAAGTGCTCAATTACACAGATGAAATGTCGTGTCTTAAATTGGTCGTTGAAAATATTTCGCTGGATGGTCTGCAACGTGCCAGCCACGTTCTGCCTGTGTCACATTGGCCATCGTCAATCCAGACTTTGGTGAATGAACGGTTATCAAAGGCAAGCGCTGAGACAAACTCGGCAAACCAGTCAACCGATGAATCGCAAACCAAATCCACAGCAGCGCCTGGTCAACATTCAACTAAAAGTATTTATCCAGATCAGGAAATGACACCTGGACAAAAGATGTCAGAAAATACATCGCGCGATACGTTTACACCACAACCGTCAGATGCTCCGCCGGGAAACAATGTTTATCCCTTAAAGACAAATCAGCAATCATCGGAGACAGAAGGTAAATCACAGAGAGTATCATCGAAGACGAATTTACTATTAGATAGTCATTCTAAAAACAGATCGATTGATGATCCGTTAATTAATAATCCATTAATTAAAGACACGGCTTCAACAAATGACTTAGATACGTCCCTGGACGTGGCGAATATTACACCAAACGAACTAAGCGGTTTTGCATACTATAAAACAGCGTATGGCGGACTGTTCTATGTGCTTAATTTAATACTTAGAATCGAACTGCCAGAAATTTTGTGGTGCGCTGCTATCGATGAAAAATCATTCCTGTTTGATTTATTGTCAGCGATGACAGGTGAAGGCGGTAAGCAGGATCCCGCGTTACATATTATATCGGGTATTCATTTTGATAAAAATAATTATAAAGCTTCGAAGATACCAACGTGGGCCTGGGAAGAAGTCGTTCGAAAAGTTTATAAAAATAGTTGTGATAAATTAGATAAAAATGCACAGCTGAAATTCTACGTCCATTACTCTGACGCTGGTATCGAAACGATAATCAATACAGAAAAGATTGAAACAAAAGACTCGTGGATTTCACTTGTTGATATTTGCCACCGTTTACTTTCGACGGCCTTCCTTTGCACGCTATCTCCCGATGACCCTGATGATACATTTTTAAACTACATAAAGACGCAAGGTGTTATCAAAGAATCCGATGACGAAGTTTCTGTCGAATTACCTATGGAATCTATAAATATTGAGGTTAGACGTGCTGCGTTAGATGCTAACCCGGGATATCTCGCATGGCAGCAACGACGTCTTATTCTTAACTTTATTGAATGATGAGCCTTCAAGTTTCATTTCTACAGAAACATTATCTTGTAACTTGTATGGAAAACCTAATCCTTATGCGTACACACGAATCAACGAGTGGTGCCTTTAGCACAACTTTATTGAGTGGCTCATCAAGGTCGCCTGGTGCAATAAAATGTGACGACATGGATCATGCGCAATCCAGTTCATGAAGTAGTACAAAATAAGAACAAGTCGACCGGCACGACTCGGTCTAGTGCGGATTCAGCACGCTCCACGAAAACGCAACAACTAGGTAGTGCTGATCGTTCTGGTAATGACCGCCCGGCCAACGGGCAATCGAATACGCAGGTACTGAACAAATTGCGTGCGGGTGCAGAAGCCCACCGGCCAGGAATAGTTGAGGCACCGCAAGACCGAGCATCCGAAGAAGCACAGGCTGACCGTTTCGCGCGCGGCAAAGTATTCGAATCCAGAGACCCCTACGCTACTGCACAAAAACCCGTGCAACTGTCTGGTTTCTCGCCAATGTTGTCATCCATGATGGGTAAAGGTCAAAAGATTGAGGCCGATGTCAGGCAGCCGTTCGAACAGGCATTGGGTGTCGACCTATCAGATGTTTCGGTTTACAACGACGCGCGCGCTGGACGGTCTGCCGCCCAACAACGTGCCAGCGCCTACACCTACGGCAACGAAATTGTTTTCGGCAAGGACAGGTATGCCCCGCAGTCGGCTCAGGGTAAGCAATTGCTGGCTCATGAGCTAACACATGTCGTCCAGCAGAAGACCCGTGGTCCACGGCGACTGCGGCTCCAGGAATCTCCGGCAGAGACGCGTGAGGATGAAGGCGTCTGCGAGTACACAACGCCTGAAGAGCTTATGTCTTATGGTGGCCCCGGAACTGTTGAAGTCAGTGTCGAGATTGCCGGACCCCAGCTTGACCCACCAAATGGAAACCCAGCTGGGGAGCCTGAGCAGATTGTTTTCCAGGAACCCGTCGAGCTTGAGCATACATTACGGTTTTGGGCTGTTCCTATCAACGCGATCGTGTCGTCTCCACAACAGAGCTCTGGTGGTCCAGAGATTGTGCAGACGAGTGAAGGGCTGGCCGAGGTAGTTCTCAGGACGCCCGAACACTTCATCACAAATCGCTATCATAAGCTGGCGGTTGGCGCCGGCAGTACCTCAGTATTCTCGACTGCGCAGGGAATCATTTTGGTGGACGCAGGCGTGCATCAAACGCTTGGCCGTGTCAACGAGGCAATCGCCGATGCGACATTCCAGAGATTGCAGACCATTATCGGGAATCGTCCAGTGGTTGAGTTATTGCTCTCGCACCTGCATCTTGACCATACCGCACTGGTGCGACGAATTGCTGCCTCCTTTGATCTGCGCTCGGTCAGCGTTAACGCCGCTCAGGCGGAGACACCTCACTTCCAGCGACTGATGGATGATATTACCGCTGGTCGTGAGACTTTCCGCAGAGCTCAGGCTGATGCATTGCGCGCGGAAATGGCCACTCAGCGCGCGGCGTGGGAGGCGACGCGGGAGCTCTCGCCATCTCAGGAAATCGCCGACCTGCGTTGGAACGAACATGTTGGTCGACAGGCACAGTCGCGCTTGACTGAGTTGGGTGCAGTCCAGATCGAACTGCTCATTCCTCATCAGGGACGCTTTTATCGCGTGCGTATGCCGCATACCGATGTCAATATCCGCTCCGGTAATCGTGAGGCCTTACTGCGTGATGCTTCACCGGTGCGTGATTCACATCGCGCATCATTTATGGACCCAGCGCTAGAGGAATCGCTTGGCCGCACGCAACGCCACCGGGTTCAGCAAATGGACCGTTATTCGACGAGTTACATCATCGATGTTGGCAGAATTAGATTGTTGGTATTGCCTGACTTGCGCGCGCGCGATGTGGAGAGGGTCATGCGTGAGTTTCAAAGAGAGGCCGCGAGGATGGGCGCAACAACCAACATTCGTGTCTGGGATATGACTCACCATTTGCAATCAGGGTTTCGCAATATCCCCGCTAGTCGACTTGGTCAATTCACCCGTCAGCTACACGTCATGCGAGGTCAAATGGGTACGTCACCGGCGGGCGATTTGCTCGTAGTTTCGGCGCGTCATGGCGCGACGAGTACAACACGTAACCCAACCGCTGAGAGTTTTGTCGATCCAGCTAACGTCTGGCTGTTCGAGAGCCTAGGTTTCCGCGTAATACCTGCCGTGAACGCGATGGACGTTGAAATCGTTGAGGTCCTGACGGCACGGGGGCAACGTGTGACCGGGGTGGTCGCGGGCGAGCTCGGACATGCCCGACCCTCCCAAGCTCTGTTGCGTAGAGCTAACCTGGCAATCGACCAGTTGAGCAACGAGGCGCGTGCGCTGCGCAGGAGAATGCGAGATACCCGCGTGGACACCGCCGAGCGAGACAGCATGCGAACCGAAGTAGAGCGGGCGACGAGCCGAGCCACCCAAATTCGGGAACGAATGCAAGCCTATACGGAAGCAGCCGTCGAAGCGCTCGGACGCTCGCCGGGAGGCCCTGGAGAACCGGTGCAGAACCGTCCTGACATGGTCGAGCCGGCCGCCGCTGAGGCCCAGGCGTTACGTGCGGAGCTTAGTGGTTTCTCAGAAGCGACCACATCAGCTAATCCCAGGTTTACCAGCGAAGCGCTTGTGATCATCGGTCACGAAGCAGCTCAGGGATTGACTGGAGAAGCGCGCGAGATTTTGGATGCGCGCAATCGTATCAGGGACTTGCGTGCGCAACTTGAAACCAGCCAAACGCCACACGAGACCCGTGCTCGATTGGTGGCCGAGCTTATGGAATACGAGGCCAAACTCGAGCCGGTTGTGCCACGTGAGGCTGGCGCAAGCCAGTCAGTTCTTGCCGACGAGCTTGAGTCTGTACGGCGACAAATACGCTCACACATTGAAGACCCGTCGGCAACGCGCACCTTATCAAGACTTCCCGGTACTGGTGAACTTGTTGAAACCCGGATCATTTCATCGCAACGAGTCGCAACGGAAACTACAGCACAACGACGGGTAACACAGGGGCTCGGATTGGGTGGCCGAGTGCTTGGCGGCGTTATGGTGTACCAGTTAATCCGCAGCCAGGACCAGCTTGAAGAACGGTTTGCTGACGGTCAGGTCACAGGGCTTGAGATGATGGCCGGAACGACCCATAACTTCCTCGGCACCGGCATCGGGATCCGGATGATGATGGCGAAACCGGTTCCCGGTGTTGGTTTCGTGATCTTGTCAGCGTTAGATATTCTGCAAACCGCTGCTCGCGACTACGACACCGACGAAATTCGTAATACCGACGTTACTTATTCAGTTATTCGAAACGCCTTGACACTCGCCGCGTTGGGCGCTGGTCATCTATTGATCCAGACGCGTCACCCGGTGGCGATGATCGCCGGTTTCGCGCTCATGTTCATTGTTGATCCGATTCTCGAGGTACTAGGTGTCTATAACTGGCTGGAAAGAAGATTTTCTTTCTTGCCGTCGGATGTAACAGGTGTGCGTCAGGATTTGCGAGATCTAATGGAAGAGTATCGGGTGCTCGTTGGTACGATCGACCTGCTGGATCGCAGTGATGAGGAACTACAAGATCTGGGTATGCGCAACGTGTCTCGAGCCCGGAGATCGGGTACCGAATCCCTGAGAGAGTTACGAGCAGATGCGCGTAACAAGGAACTTGAGGTATTGGAGGGATTTGAAGAGGCCTACGAAGAGGCGCGGACTGGTCACGCAGGTTTGGCGGAGCTTGACGCGTGGCGCGCTGAGTTCTTGCGGTTACAGCATCGAATCAACCCAGCAGGTGAAGGAATTGCTGCATGGGAGCACAGGATTGAGCAGATACCGCCGCATTACCGTTTTTCCTCGTATTGGAGTGCAGAACTCCGTTCAATCCGCACTGTGGCGGCCGAGACCTTTGCTAAAATTGAGCAAGGCATGAATCTCGATCACCTAAGTAGCCAGCAGGTCGCCGATATGGATCAATGGGAAGAGCTTGATGAAGAACTCGAAGATCTAGAGGAGGAAGTAGGTGGTGACGAACTTGACTACGAAGAGGTCGCAGAAAATGACCAGAAGATCAGGCAGATGCTAACGAACGCCCGGTATCGGCTGCGTCCATCGTCTATGGGTGCACATCGGGTGCGACCGTTGTTCTCGAGCAACAGCCACGCGTCGGTAGTCTACGAACTGCTCCTGCAGCGGCGCGAAAGCACCTATGCTAACATTCAGATTCGCCTCGCCAACAAGCTTGCCGGTCGCCAGGCCGTCACCCCGCGTGCGGCCAAGCCAATACGCCCAACTTATTGCGGCGACAAAGCACACGATTATTTGTCTGAGATCACAATGAGGATCAGTGAGGCGTTGGCACATCATACAAGTCTGGTCGCTAATCAACCCTCGCTACCAGCTGAGCTATCAGCGACTGCGAGCCATCGAAGTTCACATGCGATGTCGGTGGAATACCCGCGCTATGTGGCCGAGAATGACGATTATCGTCGGGGTCTTGAGGCAATCTATCAGGCGGAGGCTGCTATCACGTCGTTGCTGGCATTGACCCGCGGGGTAGACGGTGCTGAGCAAGAAATTGCCAGTATTCAAGGCCGCTTCAGAGAAGCAGTGCAGGATCGTCGTGAGGTACAAGGATTCTACACGGTTGTTGAAGCAAGGAGCCTGGTCAGCGGGATTAGGTTTTTTGAAAATGCAGCTATCGAGCAGCGTCTCGCTGCGGTTGAAGACGACGAGCTAGTATGTCGGGTGGATACGGGAATGGTCTTGAATCCCTTTGAGATGGAAGCTGTAGCTGAGGAGACTCTTGGCTCTCAAAGCGATGAAATGACAACTTTGCTGAATAGAATTCAACAGATACAGGCACTTGAGGTACCTGACCTGGCGGACCCCGATGCCTCGGGTAGGGTAACTGGCATCTACCGCTTTGTTGGTAGCTACGGATATACTGATTTGCTTATCATCGGTATACCGGGTGAGAATATGACTTGGGATGACAATGTCCTGGTCGGTGTCACTGGGCACAGACGGAATACTACACATGGTGCATACGGCCACACGCAAGAACTTAAAGTGATCCCGCTGAATCACGCCGCCATTCGATTGTTTGAAGGCCCTCAGGCTGAATGGGTCCTACTGAACAACCTTGTACCGATTGAACTTTCGGATGTGCAACCATGAGAAACTGTTCGTTGACTCACCAAGCCAGGAAGGTATTTCGCGATGCCGGTATCAAAGATGACCTGATCGTGCGAACTCCCTGTGCCGCCGATGTGTTGTACTTGATTAATTCTGGTGAGGAAACGCACGAATCACTTAGCTATTTTAACCTGGGCACAGAGATTGCTTGTCTGCTCGTGCATCAAGATAAGTCCAGGCTAACCAGCACAGAGCTGGATAAAATCTTACATCACAGTGCAGCGTTCGAAGCGGTCATGACTATCCGTAGTAGATTGTATGGATGCGAGATTGATCATGGCCACATCGTTGTGGCTTGTCCCGCGTGCCAGGCGCACGAGAAAAAATTAAGCCTGCTAGAGGCTGCGCTAGTCCTGAGTGCAGGTATCGATAGCCCGTTGCAAGAAAATGGGATACTGTTGCGCGAGCCAAAGCAGGCGACATTTATTGAACATCCTTTGCGCCCACCGTTCTCAGGCTATGTTAGTCGGGTTACCGTATGCACTGATAATGGTCAGAGAAAACGGCTACGCCGAGTGCAGGCGCCGGAACTTGAGGCCGCGAGATCCCGGTTTGAAGTCGACGAGCTGAACCCACCGGAGGGGAAGGAGGACTGGGTTTATCGCCTGCCGGGTTTTAGGGCGGTGCTACAGCTCAGCCTGGCGCTCACCGAGTACGGAACAGATTTAAGCGAAGGTCAGTTGCAAGCGACTGAAAAATTGCCCTTTCCCGACTTTCTGTTACTCGATGCAGCATTTCAATTGGTGTTTGCGTCCGCGGTAGATCTTGATAGTGCAAGCCCACTCATTTGTACTGAATGTGCCAAGCCCTTCCTACCAGCCGCTCTCTGAAGATTGAGCGACAGTAGTCGAGTTGATTTCCTGCTGCTAAGGCAACGGCGATATTACTATGAATATATAAAGAAGTAATACAAAACACTATATTTGTATAGTGTTTATCCATTAGACGATAGTACTAGCTTAGAGTGTGGCTAAAAAGGGCATGTTTACAGTTTAATTACATACTATTATTAAGCTACGGAGGACTTACATTGTTTACTCGACGATATAAAAGAAACGCAGTCGAAAAGCGTGGAGCAGAGTATATCGACAATAATAGTCGGCCCGTTTCTTTGCGTTCGAAACCTAATGATAAACTAGGTAACAGCGGTCTTAACTCTTTATTAAAATCGTTAAGGAAAAATGCCACCGTCACCAGTGCTAATAGTTCTCATGAACGAGAAGCAGATCGTATCGCAGATAGTTACGGGTCATCAAATATCAACGCATCGCGTCACCAGGCTGACAAATCAGTAACGTTATCTCGAAATAATAAAACAGAACAAACCCCAGCATCTACGGCTAACTCAAATCCGTTATTTTCTTCGGGGCAGCCGTTGACCGCTGCAACCCGCGAAGGCATGGAGTCACACTTAGGTCAGAATCTGTCAGCGGTGCGTATCCATGACAATAGTGAAGCGCATGCAGCAGCCAGAGGGTTCGGTGCTCAGGCCTTCACCATGGGTAGTAATATTGCCTTTGCAAGAGGGCGCTATCAACCCGATAGTTCCCAGGGTCAAAAGCTACTAGCGCATGAGCTCGCACATGTAGCTCAACAACAAACTGAATCTTCTTCAGGTGCACACTCGATACAACTGAAGCGGGACCCTGATGTTGTTTTCAAAGGACATTATAGTTTTTACTTAACGCAGGGCGCAGAGAACGAATTTGCGGTTCAGTTTTATTACTTAGGCACAGGCAATACGGCTACTGTAAAAATATCTCACCAACCCAGTGGAACCATGCGTCAGGGTACAATTACTCTTGCAGAGGGTGCAACGTTTAATCCGGTTGCTACTGTTGATGGTGCAACCACTACATTGTTTGACCTTGACGGTGATGGTAGTGAAGAGGTGGCTGTTCAGGCAGTCGTTGATGATTACCGTAGGGAGTTTTTAACTGCAGAGTCCTCACCAATGAGTCCCACATATCAAGCGCATAACATGCGTGATGTCTATGCGGTGGCAAGCTGGGGGGCTGGTGGCAGCTGTTCGTTTAGCATTAAAGATATACCACCCGCCGATGCGGTTACAGCACCTAACTGGCAAATGCGATCGCATCCGCACCCTAATATTGGCATGGCCTGGTATGACACCCAATCTAGTCGTTATGTTATTCCGCCGATGGGTGGGCATTCACTAAGGTCATATGGCTATGAAGGCCCGCCACCGTTTTTTAGTCAGGCGGTGACATTACGTTCGCTAAATGCCAGTTATAGTCCTGAGGCCGCTGGTGGCGAAGCGCTAAATGATCCTTTCGTAGATGAAGGCCCAACACAGAGTGATCTCACACTTGGGCATGAAAGTTTGGCAGCAATGGATACCCTGACGCATGATGACGTACCAACTTGGAATGCAAGAGACCTTGCATGGTGGCAGTCCTTTGGCGGTCAGCAATATTTGTACGATTACAAAGATCGCTGGGTGCGTGGATATCGTGCTGCGATTCGTGCCGCAGCGGATACTTACAATATTCCCCGTGTGCTGCTGGCAGGCACCGCTTGGGTTGAAGTCGGTGGTGATCCTGACTGGATAGACGATGCGGCCTATGCCTGGCGACGTAGTGAGGGTGAAATGACTACCAGTGTGGCACCGATGTCTTTGCAGATTCGTCGCGCCGGTGAAGAGCTAGGTTATGACACTACTTCAATGAACGATACGCAAAGAGACGCTGTGTTGGAAAGCCTTCAGGATCCGCAACAGGCCATCTTCATAGCTGCACGCCATCTGGCAACGCTTCGTGATGTGGATTTTGCAGGCAAGGGAGCTGCAGATCTTAGCGCTGAAGAGGTTGCAGTGATTGCCAAGCGTTATAATATAGGTCCGGATATTCCGCTAGCGCAGGTAAGGCTAAATCTGGATTATGGCATCGCTATTTTAAACCGTGGTGAACATTTACTGGAATTACTTGAGGACTAGCTCGATAATTATGCTTAAGCGATCGTATGTATCCCTGTTGTCGTTAACATCGATTGTTGCCATGTTGTTTTCATATGGTTTTGCATTTCTGCTGACAATGCAGTCAGATAATCGTTATGAGTGGATGAAAGCAGAAAATGTTGTACAACTTCCCGTAGATACAGATTCGCCGGAACGCGTACGCATGTATATATACCTGACAGTGTTATTTGTATTAATTTCATTAGTATCAGGTTTTTTTAGACACAAAAATAAATATTTCAAAAAAGGTTTATTCTGGATTTCCTTATTGCCTTTATTTTATGTGATGTGGCGTTATTTCGGTTTGGTGAACGCCTGACTCCAGTGCTCAGAGCATGTTAGATAATCTATAGATAGGCTGGTTATAGGCTGAGTAGGAAAATGCTACAAATTTAAGTCTGGTGTTAATTTTGCACACGAGTTATATATTGACACTGTGATATCGTTGCTTTTATTGTCTGCGTGTTTATGAAATGCCGCTAATGATTTTCTGCCAGTTTCCAAACTGTGACATATCGACTATACGTCCCGACTTTTGTAGTTCACGCCATAGACCACGCACCAGATGTTTCATGCCAAGGCGTGACTGATCTTCAGCGGCAAGTAATAAGGCAGAAAAAATAGCATTACGTATATCGCCACCGGCGATTTTAAAATGTTTTGAAAGCATCTCAATATCCAGATCGTTATCGCGTTGTGATTCTGGTGGTAGCAGTTTGTTCCAGATAAGAAATCGCTCTGCTGCTTCGGGCACAGGAAAATTAGCGGTGATACTGAGTCTTCTTAAAAAAGCTTCGTCGAGATTTTTTTGCAGGTTGGTCGCAAGAATCGCTACACCTTCAAATGTTTCGATGCGCTGCAACAGGTAACCGATCTCAATGTTAGCAAAACGATCCTGTGCAGATTTGACTTCACTACGATCACCATAAAGTGTTTCGGCTTCATCAAAAAATAAAATAACTTTGGAACGCTGTGCTTCATTAAACACTCGCGATAAATTCTTTTCGGTCTCACCGATATATTTATTGACCACCTGTGATAGGTCAATGCGGTAAACGTCGTAACCGATGCGCTGGCCAATGACTTGCGCTGCCATGGTTTTACCAGTGCCCGGCGGGCCACTAAATAAACACACCAGTCCCTTGCCGGTATTTAAATTACGTCCGATACCTTGTTCATTAAACAGACCTGCGCCGTGTTTTGCCCAGGTACAAATCAGATCGAGTTCGGCACTGGTTTTTTCAGGCAATATAATGTCATTAACGGCAAACGGGCAGGGTAGCTTTTGTGCGAGCTGACCGAATTCCGCACCTTGCATACGTCGGCAGGTTAATTCTAGATCCGACTGTTTGATCTGATTACCCCCCGCAGATGTGGCAAAGGTTTCAGCAAGTCGTATGGCATTTTTAATACGCCCGGGGCCAAAACCAAAACGTGACGCAAGTGCTGTTGCATCAAGTGATTCAGAATAGCCGCTGGTTAAACACTGCCATATTTTTGAGCGTGCTGCATAATCATATGCAGGTATGGCTATTTCAATAAACGGTCTGTTGGACTTCTCTAACAGTTCGTCACCTTTATCATTATCTCTCACGTAGATTAGTGGCATCGGAATAAGTCTTTGCAACGTTTGATGTGCTTCGGGTGATAGGCTTTCTGCATGACGCACAATAACGCAGGCGTTGTGCCAACGAGATTCGCGAACCAGCTCGTTTACATGGTCGGAAATGTCATTGCGCCTTGCATCGATAGTTATAGCATTGGGCTTTAATTTCGCCGCCACTTGCTGCGCTATCGTGTCACGACCTGAACCCGGAAATCCGCTAACGAAGATAAGTAGCTGGTCGCTATGCTGAGTTGTTCGCCAGACAGCTACTGATGTAATGCGCTCATTAATATTGTTTATCGTTTCATACGCGTCAAAATCAATTTTGTTCAATGGTATTACGCTAAAGCGCGTTTCAGTTTCTATACCAATCAATCGTGGCCAGAAATTGTCGGGAACACGAATCGTGCGATTGGCCACCGGGCCTTCGCCTTCAAGTTCGAGTAAGCCGTTAGTAAGTAATGGGCCATTTGCAACCAGTCGTCTTAGCAATGCTGTACGTGCCGCATCGATGTTTGGCAATAATAAAGCCATGGCTAAGCCCACAGTGGGCCGAGTCATGGCAACATGGTCATTCAAAAATGCCACAAGTCGGGCATAACGGCTGTCGACTTCAACTGCCAGCGCCAGTAGCAAGATATCGCGTTCGGCGGGTAATAGATGAAACAGTTCTCTGGTATGTTCAAGGTTTGTCAAAGGGCTTGTCCATGTCTCGGGGACGATGACATCTTCAGGTAAAGTACAATGAGTTTCATGCAGTGAAGCCAGCAGGCCCTCGGCTTCGCCTTCTTCAATGACAGCTCCGCCAACGGCATCTCCGAGAGGGCTGCGGCCGCGCTGGCGCAAGCTGTAAAGATGCTTTGCAAACAGCTTATCGAGTCGTGCAAATTCAATTGACATGGCATCCTGAGAATCACTCAGGTGAGAATTTGCTTTACTCGCTGGCCGAGTCTGTTGCTGAATGTTTAGCATGTCAGTTCCATCTGTTTCAATTGGTTCATTGGTTGTCCCTTTTGATTCACTGTGTTTATTCTGTACGTTTTCCAGTTTGTTTTTATCCAGGTAGCCTTACTTTGAGTTATGAAATTGTTAACTGCCAAAAATTGAGTTTTCCCTGATCAATGTCCGCATGGTCACTAACGCTTAATTTCCAGTCGCCCATCGCGGGGTGCCCGACTAATGCTAGTAGTGCAGGTGTGTTGGCAGTACTATAACTTTTGATAAGGTTGTGATTGCTGCCACCGATTCGGTCATGCAATGTTATCTGAGTACCATCGGCTGCTGTAAGTCGAACCGTTAGATCGCCGATATAGGTATGGGTTATATCGAGATCAAGCGTCAAAGAACTTATATTGGCGGCGGATGCTACGTTGAGTGTGCGTTCTATACCAGGTGACTGGTTGTCAGGAATAATCATGCCGGGACTCTCCTGTACCACAATGTTGTGGGAATCACGGCCAGTTAACTGCAGCGACCAGCGCTGCAGGCGACCGACATCTACATTGGCAAAATCCTGTACCAGCAGTGTCCAGGCGCCGCGCGAAACTCCGCCTGTAAAATTATTCAGCGAGGGAACATCCAAACTATCAAATTCAGAATGTATATCATGCGTGCTGCCGCCGAGACGGTCGTGCAGAACAACCGTATTTCCAGACGGTGCAATAAGTGAAACTTTTAAATCGCCGGAATAAGTATGTGTAACATCGACTTTCACTTTAACGGTTTCTACAGTGAAGTCTTTACCGCAGTTAATGACATCATTAATACCGACTGCATCGTTATCGGGTATGCTGGTGTTTGGTGTCGATGTCTGACTGAAGTTTGCAGAACCATCATGGGAGGCCAGGTTAAGCGCTGCCGCAACAGCAGCTCTGGCATCGACTCGTCCGTGCCCGAACCAAGGACTCCAGCTACCGTCTTCACTGCCATTATCAACAAAAGCGCCTTCACTAAAGGGAGCTATTGGTGAAATGTCCCAACTAGCGTCAGGATCATATGGTGCAGCTGCCGTTTTTGGGTAGCCGGTAAAATCGACGTCTTTAGATGCACTTTGTTTAAGTACGGATAATACTTCTTCTGCTGTAAGGTTTGGATTCGCAGAAATAACCAACGCTGCTATTCCGGCAGTCAATGGTGTTGCACTGGATGTGCCACCGAATAAAAAGGTTACTCCAGGGCTCGATCCTGTCGTTGTCGTAACTCCTAAACCGCGTACCGTCATTCTAGAATAGGTATGAACATTGCTCGTCGGCGCACATAACGATATACCGGGCCCATAGTTCGAGTAATGACTCCTGCGGACCGTGCTTGCAATTGCTGCAACATGCGCTAGACCCGGGATACCAACAAGATTGTTTTCAAATGTGCGTGAGGTTTCCACGCCGACCCACACGGGGACATCGCCTTGCCATGCTATGCCAGTCGTGTAGGGAACATCCTGATTAGTGTTGTGATTTATCGGGCAGTTTTCGTTTCCGGCTGCCCATAAAAATACCATGCCTTTACCTCGGGGGCCACCTGATTGTGCAAGTTCGGTGATACGCGAAACAACTATTGTTGGCCAGACATTGGCAGGAACACCGCCCCAGGAGTTCGACATGATGTCTGCCTTATCAGCAATATAATTTAGCGCTTTAAGCATGCGAGAAGAGGAAATAAATAAACTCGGCCCAGATGACTCAAACTTGATGGGTAACAATCGACAACCCGGCGCCGCCCCCACGGTTAATGTTGAATCAATCTCACCGGCGACCACGCCTGCGCAAGATGTGCCGTGATTGGCACCAGGCTGATACATATCGAATGGTTCGCCATCGATGTCATCTACAGTAATAAGGCGTTGCCCACTAAAATATCCCCAGGCAGTAAATTTCCCTAGCGAATCAAAGTCGGAATGATCAAGGCGGCAACCATCATCACTGATGGCCACGGTTACGGATTCACTGCCAACATTATCTAGCACCTGCCACGCATCTTCACACATTGAGCAGGCGCGTTGATCGTAATCCTGATGATTGAAATTTGTGTGAAGATGCCACTGCCGAAAATAATCGGGATCAATCGGTAAAGCGACAGTGTATTTAGTTGTGAGGTGGTTTAGATCGTGCTCGGCTGATTCGATTAAATCATCTTCTTCATTTAGCTTAACCACAAGTTTCACTGGGTTCATGCCGGTGTGATTCGTTAACTGAAATAAAAAGTCCCGATCTGTGTAGGTCTCATAAAGAATTAACGCGTAACGAGCAATAAATTCATTTAGTTGATCATCAGTCGGTTGCTGTTTAAATCTTGCGAAAATACGATCAGTAATTTGAAATGCTACGTCGCCGTTTTCTTCGTAGTATGCATGGTGAGTCGGTGCAATCTCGCGAGCTTGAGTCATTACATTCTCTAACTCAGATTCACTAGTTTTGATTCGTGTGGAATGTGAGGAGATCTGTTTGAAATTATCTGCAATGCCATGACCTAGTAATTCTTCTGGCCGCTGTCGAATCACGATTTTGTCTGGGCTTTTTTCAAGCTTGACTTTTTTACCAGCTCGGTAAGTATAATTATCGTATTCTTTTCCCATGGTTTAACGACTCCTGTGTTACTGAAAAAGATAATTAGCGAGGACCAGAGAGTAGATATCAGATCTTGATAAGCCGCTGAATGACGTGTGAATCTGATTGTCGGGAAAGCAGATTCTTCAACATGACTGTGTCATTTATCTATTTCTTTCTATAGGCCTGGATCACCAATGATCAAATTCATTTTCAGACTGCTGAGATTAGTGTGTTCGGATATATAGCTATCTTTGAAATTATATGTAGCAAACTCCATGCCAGAGAGGAGGCGCGCAAGTATATGATTTTAAAGAGTGGAGCTTTGATCCTGGCCGGATTTATTTAGAGTGTGCACCACCGTTATGGTCGATTATCTGTAAGATATTGTTTTACTTTAATATTTCCCATGAGTACTCGCTTGACCGGAGTGGTGCGTTTGTTACCCAGTGGCTCTGAGTGTATGAATAGTGAGTTTAGTGATTCAGTGATTACGGGGTCGATTACTTATAGCCCGGAGTGTGTGAAAACTATTAGTGATATTAAAAGGGCGCTGTCAACTTAACTTTTTTAGGCAGATCTATTCCTCAGTCAGATTTGGATCATTAAGCAATTTTCAAATTTTGGACGCAGGTAACCTGT
>RCNF010000096.1_pt1 | contig 39108 bp, 27 predicted proteins | sample 2041311 | NCBI WGS metagenome assembly RCNF01 (sample SAMN09708228, study PRJNA481090) | Marine sediment metagenome, whole genome shotgun sequencing project. | biome: marine sediment; feature: ocean; material: sediment; isolation source: Sewage treatment plant 2 marine sediment (STP2) ...
ACCATCCTTCAACACTACAGAGACCGAGCCGATTGTGAAAATACGTTTGATGAAATGAAAAACCAATGGGGATGGGCTGGCTTTACCACACAAGATCTAACAAGTTGCCAGCTCATATCCCGAATCATCGCATTGGTTTACAACTGGTGGAGTTTATTTGTCCGGCTAGCCAACCCCGGCAAAAGATTAGAAGCCATCACCAGTCGACCATTAATGTTAACCAGCATTGGCAGACTCACACAATCGGGTCGCCAGAAGCGCATGGTCGTCACCAGTAGCCACGGTAGATTAAAACATATCCAGGCAAGCTATAAGCGGTTATCCGCATTTTTTACCACATTAAAATCAACTGCTCCGCAGTTAACGTCCCAATCCTGTTGGGAACAAATATTGGCAAAAATAATGGATGAATTTGCTGTTTCAGTGGCTGATTATGCACAAAAGTTAGCACCTGAATCGGGGTAAAACCAGGCGGGAGACAAAAAAGCAGAATTTATGCCTGTTTTATCAACTCGGTAGGGTTAACTGATTTTTTTAGGATAAATACACGCCGTGTCTTGCACTGAGGACGTAGATAACGCAGGTAATGCGCCAGGGCTTCACCTACATCCCGTGGGAGGGGTAGCGTCTCATGGCGTAACCCTTTGCCTCGAATGGTCAACAAACCCGTCTCCCACTGAATGTCATCCTGAGTCATGGCGACGACTTCCCCGGCACGTAGCCCCAGTCGAGCTAGCAGTAACAAGATGGCTTTGTTACGTTGACCCGCAGGAGTGCTCTGATCACAACTGGACAATAAGTGCTCCACCTCATCCACTGTTAGGAACTTGGGTAAATGGGCAAGCTGCCAGTTTGCAATGGCGGGTATGGCACCGGTAAGATCCCGTCATATCGCCACGCTGGTGCAGAAAGCGAAACAAGCTGCGCAGTGCCGTGACGATGAGTTTTGCATGACCTGGGCTTACCTTGTAAGCATGGCGTAGAATGAACTGATGGATATCTTGGGGACAGAGTTCTTTAAGCTTAACGGGACCGGCGTCAAAACGTTCGGCAAGGAATCGGTGGGCAATGGGCAGGTAGTTAAGCAGGGTTGCCGGAGCTAGGCCGCGTTCCTGTGACAGATACTTCGCATAGTCATGCTCAATGGAATAAAACGAACTATCATCGATAATCGTGGGAGCTGCAGGGATACAGCCGACTTCGCGCAAGTACCCAAGAAAGATGTGACAGGTAGCTGCATTGTGTCGTACAGCATAACCCTGCTGACTTCTATCCTCCAGAAACTGGCCGATACAGAGTTCGTTGAGGCTGTCTGCTGTTAACTTGTGGTGATCAAGCCAACGACTTAGATGTGCAATCAGTCGGAGCCTTTCCCGAGCTGTTGAAGTGGCATATCCACGGGTGGTGAGTCGTTCGGCAAATGCATCAATGTGTGCGGCTAAGGGGCCACTGTATAAACGTTGTCGTGTAGCGGGATATGGAAAGAATATTTCTATACTCATCTGTCTTCTCCTGATTTTGGCGATATAGCCAATAAAAGAAGACAGCCTGATTATTCCGAGTAATCAAGCAGTGGATACCCTCATAAACCATTGAATGTAGGTATATGTCAGACGCATGTCAACATGCTGCTCGGAATAATCCGGAACTCGGCATTATGACGCAAAGTGTGCATTGACACCCGTTCGTCAATCTCGGCATCACCGGCGGCAGCGTGACAGGCACGATTAAGCTGGCGAGCAGTCAAGTGGTTGACGGGGTTATGTCCGGGAAATAACCAGCCACCCTCAAGCATCAATCCCTGGCGATGGGCAAAGTGCCACCAACTGTGCAAGTGTTCAAGCAGTACCGGTGAGAGCATGGCATAACGGTCTTTATGTCCTTTGCCCTGTTCGACACGCAAGATCATACGTGTGCTGTCGATGTCACTGATCTTGACTTCACTGACGCGCAACCCTGCACCATAGGCGACGGACAGGGCTGCCCGGTATTTAGGGTTACCGGACGCATCAATCAGGCGGGTAACCTCCTGGCGACTGAGTACCACCGGTAATTTACGCGGGACCGGTAAGCTGCTCATTTTGATAGTGACATCATCCCTGGACAATGTGGTCTGAAAGAAAAACCGCAGTGCGGCAATCGTCGCGTTCAGCGTGATGCTCGAAATGCCTTTATCGACCAAGTGTAACTGGAAACGACGCAGCTCTTCGGCACTTGCAGTCGCCGGAGAATGCCCCAGATAATACGAGAGTTTTTTTACTGCACGGATATAGGCTGACTGTGTTTTGGGTGAGAGTTTACGTAACATCATATCTTCGATCATGCATTGACGTAATGGACTAACCGCTTGAGTGTTCTGTATCATGACTCTGTTCCTGATGTGAGATGAGGCACATACCCCAAGACCCATCATAAGAAACAGGCAGAATATTGATAATTTTGTTGACGACTCCGTTTACCGTGATAGCGGTTTAGTCCATTGTCTATTTTCATGACTGCTGTTGAGCAACAGAAGGCATTCAATCTGGCGGTGAAACATACTACTATTGGCGTGATACTTCATCTGTCTTCCTGGTTATATTCCGGAAAGTCAGCAAAACAGTCCCTCATGTAGGTAGAAAGAATTGTAATTATTATTATCAACAGGTATAGCAATAATTGAAGCCAACTGCTGCGAGTCATTATGCTTTTAATTGGTAACCAAAGCGGTGATGAGGTGACACAAAATTGAAGAAAGGCTGTTGTTATGATTAATATTTTTCCATTCCGCCATAAGTATTGGACCATTTTAGTTGCGCCAGGCGCCCTTCTGGTCCATGCAAATAACAGAAAAAACACCGGTATGGTAGCTACTGCTTCCAGGGATATAGTCAGTTTATTTATATAAAATAAATTTATTAGTGAACTACTATCTCCTTTATATACAACTGAAGATGCGGCTATAAGAAAAGGTTTAAGCAAATACAGAGTAATAATTGCCATTAAAACATTAGGCTTCAAGCATACATACTGATTAAAACTAGATATCGGGTAATTTTTCACGTTATCGTTACATATTACGGCAAAATTGATTTATATTAAGTGTGCCACAGCTACCCTGAATAGCAAGACGAAAACTGCGCGATTAGTATCAATCGACTCCCACAACTCATTCCACAAATGTGCACCCTAAGGCCGATAAAAGACAGTAAATTAGAGAGCGCTCGATCATTCAGTGATTGATATTACAGCTCAATATACAGACCAGTCCTTAAACACTCTCACCAGTGTTTGAGGCTGTGGCTGAGCAAATAAATAAGAATAGATATCAATGATTACCTGGACTTTGATTTTTATCAATAAAGCCAGTTAAAAAGCACATCTTATTTATTAATTTATTCACATACGTATTGACGCGGGAAATAATCCCGCGCATAATTATGTGTGTGGGAAATTTTCCCATAAAGGCACTCGAGAATAAGGTCGGTAACAAGACGAAATGATAATCATTTGTCACTGACCTTATATGTTAACAGTCATAAATTTAAGAGAGGTTAATAATGGAGCGCAATATAGATTATCGGCAAAGTGACATGATCTTTGAAATAGTTGTATGGCTAATTGTCATATCTGTTGTTTTCTTCGATATCAAAGTAACCTTTTTTTAACTACAGCACAAGGAAGGTTGAATGGGGTGAGACCAGTTATATTGAATATTATGAAAGTGTAAATGATGAAGTAAAAATAACATTATTATTGAGTATTTTTTTTATTATTAATATGTGGAGGTGTGAGTATGTTTTCGGAAAAGAAATGTAATACAGAAACAGAACACCGTTCAGGCAGATGCAGGCGGGGACAGGCATATCGGCGCCACCATATTCGATTTGATGAATATGGTTATGATCGTCGCTTCGGTGTAGGCAGACGGTGCAGTGATGATCGTCGTGCTGGATTAGACAGACGTAGCAGTGATAAAGGCCAGAAAGTGATTAGAGTAAACAGAAAGTGGGAGTGTTAAACTTACTTCCTTAAGAGAATTTAATACGGCTCATTCGGCATCCGTTTTTGTTTGTGCCGATGAAGTCTTGTCGGCCGCAAATATAACTTCGCTGAATATACTTGTGCATCTGTTGTCTGAACAGCGGGCCTTCGTGTAAGTTATCTGAAGGAGAAAATCCGAAGCAGACAGTTAGAATTTTATTTCAATTTTGCGATATTAGAATACCGGGACAAGATGGTACCCCTGTGACTGATAGCCGATTAATGAGATAAACCCATCTCCTACCAATGTCAGGTCGGAAAAAATAGTTTTATTATCGATACCAAATACACGTGTTGCTACCGCACAGACTTCCTGTCTTATCCCCAGTTCTGCTAGTGCTTCTACATTGGATTCAATCTCCAGCAAGAGACCACCGGCTTCCTGTTCTGTTTCACTTGAGGGCGCACTACTTAGGTACTTCACACTAGGGCCTATGTATACCAGTATGAAGTCTGGTTCGACACCCTGTGCCTTCATTCCCTTGTATGTGCCCTGGATTACCTCGAGGTAAAAATTCAGTTTTTTAGCGTTACCAATATCGACCAGAAACACGCCCTTGCCAACTTTAAGGTCAGACAATGATGAACGGTCATCAATGACGGGCTCAGCGGCATTTACCGTGTTGATAGCCATGGCTAGAAAGAAAATACTAAGGATTTTTAAGATTAATTTTTTCATCATGTAGTCTCTGATAGTTAAGCCAACTTCTTCAGGTTGTCGAGGTCGACCAGTAAGCAGCTGGTCTTTTTCGTCGTGCGACAGTTCTTGTCTTCTGGCTGGTGGTCGAATGAACAGCTTTTCAGCTGAAGCATTAGAAAGTCTTCTTCTGAGTAGGCATGCGCTGGCAGGTTAGGTGGATAGTAGACACAGCTTATGCAATATTCTTTGAATGCTTCTGTATGTTTCATGGTGATTTTTTGATTTTGATGACTGGTGGTTAGCAATTATCACTGGCGACCGCGCGCCATGAGCAGTCCCAGATATCGTCGAGGTAGTGACTTAGCGGATTATCTAGTATCCCGTCCAGGTGTGAGGTGACCATTCTTATAGCGCCGCCAAACAGACAGGTAGAGGCGACTAGCACATCACGTTTTTCTATCTCGCCGTTATCCATGCCGAACTGGACCATGGCGCGCATGATCTCGAAAGGTTCTGACGAACAGACCGGACGTTCGTCTGGCAAGAATTCGTGGTGCTTGGTATAGAGCATGAAACTCATGACATCAGGTTCTTCTTCAGCTATCTTGAAAAGCAGACTAATGACAGCGCGACATTGATTATGGGAGGTATCGTTCGTGCTGGCGATATACTGTAACGACTCCCGCATTCGTTCGAGCATACTCTGATAAAGTGCAGCCGCGACTCCTTCCTTGTCTTTGAAGTAGTGGTAAACAGAACCAGTACTAACAGCTGACTCGCCAGTTATATCACGCATAGATGTACTGAAATAACCTTTTTTAGTAAACAGCCTTAATGCAGCAGCCAGGACTTTATCTCTTGCACCTGATTTTTTTCGTTTGTTCGCTTGCATAAGCAGATACTAAAACGAACGCTCGTTCTAGTCAAGTGCCGCAAGCTAGTTAGTATCCTCCCCGGTCGACGCTTATGGTAATACGTTAGCTATTTTTTTATCGACATATGAATGAGGTTGATATACCTGGCCATGGGGCTGGATTGTGAAACCGCCAAGGTGGGGATCGAGGTTGCCTAACGACCACATAACCACCGTTCATGGCCGCATTTACGCGCTTGCTATAAAGAGTTAGCTGAATCTGAGCGGTTGCCAGGGAAAAAAGTACAGGGTAAGTGCTGATGCCTTACAAATAAAGCTACGTGTGGGCTATTTAGGTTTAATACATGTTTGGTGCATGCACGTAAACTTATACCTAAGTAGTTGAAACATATGGTGGGCCGTGAGCGACTTGAACGCTCGACCATCGGATTAAAAGTCCGGCGCTCTACCCTTACAAATCAATGTTACATGTTTTATTTTTACGGAAACAGCTTTTTACAAGCCTGAAGAATAAATAACTTACAAACCTATTTTACGGAGTATTTAGAAAACATTAATAACCTAAAATGTTCTAAAACATCAACAAATACAGCCACGTTGAATATTTAATTATTTTTCCAATCTGGAAACTGAGACATATTTTTTCTTAAGAAAAATATTTTCACCATCCCAGCGGCAACCAGCTTTCCACCCGGTTTTGCAACACTATGATCGGTACTGGCTCATCTAAAAGTTATCGAAATTAAACATTTACTGGTGTGTCCATGATACAACCTGCTACCAAATTATGATGATGACTATGAAAACAGTTATACAACTGTTTGTAACGGCTCTTCTAATGCACTCATGGCGATTGACGGCATGTCTGAACATGGGACGAACCTCAGGTAATACATTGTTACTGGCTCGCTGCAGGGACGTATTTTCTCATTTTTAATATTAATTTGAGATTACCTTCAGTTCCGGAGACTTTTAGAAAATCTTTCATGTGCGGGGTTTGCAGTAACTGGTCGGAAGCGATGTTATCTTCCCATGCAATGATAGCCAGTTCATCAAATACGGCCAGTCCTTCGCCCGCAGCAGGTGGACTCTGATGAATGAAAATGCGCAAGGCTCGGGCATCTTTATCCGGGGCTGAAAAAACATCGGCAGGCATATTTAAATCACGGTTAAAGGCCTGCCAGTTAAAGCTGCCGCCAGCATGCGTTAAAACTTCTTCCTCGCCAAATTCCAGTTCACCAAAGCTGGCGTAATACTGACTGATTATACTAATACGGCCGGCATTGTCTGCCTTGTGATAACCGAATAATGAAAGATTTTTATTCGGTGTATTTTGCGCATCACCCATCACTCGAATGCGGTTACGAAATGCGGCTACGGTATCATCATTGTGTACTGATTTTCTTACAGTGCATAAAGCAGTCGTATCTCGAAAGGCATGAGAGATGCAAATAAAGCGTGAAGTGTCGTTGGTATCCCATCGAGCTGCTTCATTGAAGTCACTATCTTTGTCCCAGTCTTCGAAGTCACCGTGCTGCATCAAGTCCCGCCCTGCTTGCATCATTACCTGACGTGAACTCTTGACGGAATATAAAGACTCTCCCCATTGTAGATATGATCGAAGGTCAACCACGGTGCTGCCAGAGGCGGGAATGTCAACATCGATGGTGACAGTCCTGTCGATTGCAACACGGTCGGTTGGGGTGAACGATACCCAGCCCTGACCATTATAGGGATATAGCAGAGCACCGTAACTATGTGAAAACTCGCCAAGACGGCGCAGGAAGTCATGTGCAAGTCGACCGGTTATTAGTTTCGGTGCAAACGACTCAAGATAAACCGGTAATAGTCGAATATCCTCGACCGAACCGCCAGTCAGGTCAACACGCGCCATGACACCTAACATGGTTTCCACGCGTGCCTGATCGAATGCAAGGTTACCCAGACCAAGAATGACATAAGTATTGTCGAATACACCGATACCCTGAGCAACGTGTGGATGATGTATTACTAGCAGTGGTACATCTTCATCTGCAGCGAGTTGAATTCTGTTTTGAACGTACGAGGTTGGTTCAAAGCTATATTCATCACCGCTATGGTATTGCACAATGGGAATTTGTCCGGCATTGATCTCTCCCTGAATGGCCGCGCTTACATCGGCATCGATCGATAAATCCGCGGCACCGCCTTTTGCTGCTTCTGCAACATAATTCACCTCGTGTTTTCTGCCATTGATAGAGGTCATGGAAAGAAAACTATATGGTGAGCCATTGATGGTCTGACGGTAGGCGGCAAAGGCCTGCGCAGAATTAAGGCCGGCACCGCTAAAAGGAATGCCAGCAAGGTTTAGATTATTAATCGTGTCGATAACGCCCGTTTCCAGGTAATCATAAACATGATTATTGCCGCCAGAAACATAATCAACACCTAACCACTTTATTGCAGGTAAGGAGCCGGGCAGCGTGAAGAAAACATAGTCTTTGGTTGGATGTGGTGTGGTCGGAGAATCGGTTACAGGTGTTTCAAAGTTGAACACACCCCAGTCAGCCTCCTGATAATATGGGCGAAGTTCTTTGATGACGTTGCGCGTGCCGGGTTCAGGGTTACTGGCAAGAATTAAGGCGTCAGGATTATCCAGCGGCACAGCATCTCTGGCAGTCGTTTCATCAGGGTCTAAAAAACGTCGGCCAAAGGCAACATCACCACCAAATAACATGCGTGCACTCGTGGCCGAATCATTATTTAAGATGATGGTGGGTATTGTAATTGTCGTGGTGGAGACTGGGTGCTGCATAAAGACGGGTATTTTTTCGCTACGAAAACCGGGAGCGTTTACTTCAAGCAGAATGTTTTTTCTCGGCAAATTTGTCATCGTAAAGTTGCCGTTTGCTGGGGTTGTAAATGATGTATTGGTATCAACAATATTGACAGTGGCATTGGCTATAGCAAGACTTGTTGAATCCTGTATTTTTCCAGTGATGCTTAAAGTACGTGCGTTATAAATATCAAGCGCTGCCTGTTCAGTTAGAATTGACTGGGAAACAGCGTTACGTTCTTTTTCAGATAAGTTGACGCTGTCACTGCACGCAGACAAAGTGAAAAGCAGAAATAAAATAGAGAGTTTTAATTGTGAGTGATACATCATGATTAGTGGCTCGATAAATAGCGATATTACACAGAGGGTTCGTTAAAGTTGCGCAGCTTGCTCACATATTCTCCTGCCCAGCCACCTTTTTGGCGTTTATTTAAAGCCTGTAGTTCCATTGCTGCTCGATCATGACTGATACGCTGATTCTGTAGTTCCAGATATATTAAGTTAGCTCGTTTACGTCGTTTTACCGCATCACCGGCATCTAGAAAGGCTTCGATGTACTCGGATAGTTTAATACTCCAATTGCTGTTTTTTTGTGGCACTTCAGCATTATTGAACTGATCTGCTGAATTCCTGAATTGTTCAATTTTTGAATCTATCATTACAAATTCAGCCTGTATCTCTTCCTTTTGAGCCCAGCTTCTGTCTTTGGTTTTTTCAATGGTTTCGAATACTGTTTGTCTGCACAAAGGGTCAATTTCCTGAAGCGTGGAGAGTGTTTTTAAACCAGCTTCGGCGGTTGCACTTTCTAGCGCTAACATTTTCTGGCATGCGTTATAACAGTTCTCCCAGGCCTGCCAGCGGTATACATAGTCCAGGCCCGTGCCTTTAATATTTTGCATTCCCATGATACGGGCTTTCAGGCCAGGCGGTGTTTGTTTGACAACTTCATCGATCACATCGTTACCACTGGCGTAATAGTCATCGACAATAATAATCTTACGTTCAAGCCACGACCAGGCCAGAGTATTAAACTCGGACTGTAGTTGATCCTGTTGAGTGTTTTGCCTGTTATCGTTGAGGCTGGTTGTTAACTCTTCAGAAAAACGGACATATTCTTGCCATAGAGCGGTGTCTTGCTGTAAGAAATGAATGATTTCATCTGCCAGGGTAGCGGCAATGGCAGGATTACTTTCCTTGAGTGATAACCGTATTTTTCCCGGTTCACGCCAGAGTTCAGTAAGCGATTCATCAGGTATGTGTAAACCACTGAGCATGGCTGAAAAACGCGCCTGCACTTCAGCCTCGCAGGTGGGCACTCGAAATCGTTTAGCTAATGTTAACAGGTGTTGTTCAGCCGACTGTTCGCCACTTTCATCAAATAATGATAGTGTGATCAGGTTGTCGTTCCATGCGTCTTCGATGCAAGTTTTTAGCGCGTGCAGGTTGCCACCAATTAATATGTGACGGTCTGCAGATATATCGTTAGCGATGATTGAAGCAAACACGGCAGATCTGGGGACACGGTCAGCGCGATTATTAACCACTGTCGTTACCCATACTTCAGGGTCTTTGCTCAGATCATGCTGATCAAACTCCATGCGTGACCAGTTACCTAAAGCGCCAAAACGTTCATTAGCAGACATGCCCATGACGAATTCCAGATAGCGTGAATCAAGAGTGGCCACAGGATATGTTTTGAGCACCCCCAGATCAGCGACTACTCGGTCAGCCATTACTTTTAATGCGTAATCCTTATCGATCTTCAGTTCGTCGGCAATTGCCAGCACCAGTGCGATGTTATAAGGGTGTTCTTCGTAGGGGAACCGCTCAAGTACATCGGGGGTGAGTAACCCGGCTTCCAGCCAGCCAACGCAGGTAAGTTTACTGTCATGAGTGTGCGCTGATTCTTTCAGAACTGGCAGCATCTGTTCTTCTGTGGTGATGAGACAACTGGATTTAGGGATAAAATTTGTCATCACACGAGGAATGTTGTGACCTGCTGGTCCCTGTAAATCTTCATGATCAGGGTAGGCGTTGGTAATGGTGCCAATGTCATCCTGCATCCAGTGTTTCTGTAGTATGTGTACATAGGCAGGTGTGAGACCCATGCATTCCCATAAGAAAACATCACAATTAAGTTTTGATGATAATCGAACAACGTTCATCTGTTCCCAAATTGTTGCTTTATCATAGGGGCGAAATAAAAACATTTCTCGTAGCGAACCATAGGCCGGTGAGTGCAGGAACATGGCTTCGCAACCAGATGTTTTTGATACCACAGAATACCCTAGCGCATTAAACAAAGCGGCTTTTAATCGTTCCGTTCCGGACTTTCCGCGCGTTCCCCAGCCACCAATAACAAGGGGGATCGATTGACGGGCTTTGCGCATAAGATAACTTAAATAAATATGTCGGCTGAAAAAGTATCCACATAATAAGAACACAAATATGCCCAGATGAAATAAGGTGTTTTCATAGACGGAAAAGAAATAGTCCTTGGTTTGTTCGGTAAACTTGTCAAAATTAAAAGGAACGAGTGCAGGAAAAAAACGCATGACCTGACTGTCTTCATTAGTGACTTTATCTGTGATGCTCTGATGCGCTTTAAAACGTACATTGAAACCCAGTTTTTCAAATGATGAAATATAGCTTGCCGGGTTACCTTGTGACGAGTTTATCCAGTTACGTTTTCGGGCGTAGCGTTCAAACCCCATAGTTAATTTTAGCTGGGCTTTTATTCTGCTCATTAGTTTAAGCGGTGGCGTGATTTCAGTAATGCCTTCACTGGTAATGATCTGATATGGAAGTCCGGGCTGCCGCAGATCGAGGCTGGAGAGGATATCATCGACTAGCGGTAAATAGGGTCGCCAGCCGCCTTCGTCACTTATAAAAAGCGGTTCGCCCGGTACTTTTGTTTCAGCTAGCTCACTCATTATTGCACTGGGTGCTCGCAGCTTGCCAAAGAAATGCCGGCCGGTGGTATGACGATGAGCTTCGCGTTTATCTGTCGATGAGTGACGCATTTCATGGATGAATCGCCAGAACCTGAATTTCAAGCGATCACCTTTCCAAATGAATCTCCCGGTAAGCTTGTTCTCCAGAGTGAAGCCATGGTCGGTTTGTGCGATAAGGGATAGCACACGGGTAAGTTGTATATCATCCTGGTAACTGATATTTTTCGGTAATTTTATGGCTTTACCTTCCTTTAAATGATCCAGCACCTCAATTAAAACGTCGTAGAGAGATTGTGCTTGTGGTGAACTGCTCAGCCAGAACCATTCGCGCGCCTGTGCAGATGCACGCCGTACTTCGATCTTTTCTGCGTTTGCATGGAGTGATTCAATTGATGGGAGGGCGCAATGAACCCATTGCTTTAACTGGGCCGAAGATAAAACGGGTAAGGCATCAACAGATATTTTTAGTAGAACTTTAAGAACGAAACTATCTTTTTCAGTTTTAAATGAAGTATCGATAAGATCAAGGATGTAACTGAAATATGAGTCACGCTGAATATAATTAAGCAGGGATAATAAAGACGAAGCTCTGACAGCAGGTTCTTTATCATGTAGTACAAGTTTCCCCATTATAGACATAGCAGTCTTTGCATCGGAGTGTTCAAGTGCAGTGGAGATGATTTGTCTGACGGCAGGCGATGGATCGTCAACGGCTAATACAAGTAAGGTCTGTAATTCCGAAATGATGTTTTGATACTCTCCGATCAGTGAAATGGCATGTCGCCGAACGAAATAGTCGTCGCCAGAACGGGGGTTGCTAAGGCGTTTTGTTAAAGCCGTCTGTAGAGATTCGCTTGACAGAACGCCAAGCAAGGTAAGCGCTTCTCGCTGGATCAAAACATCCTGTTTACTTTCCAGTGCAGAACGATAAATGTACTGTAAAGTAGAATTGCTGACTAATTGGTCAATACTCTGTGTTGGTAATGCGCGTAGGACCCTGGCCAAACAGCTAAATGCATTCACTTTAACTCTATCGTCGCCATCAAAGGTGAGTAAAGGCTTGATTACTTTTTCGATTGAATAGCGTTTCCAGAAGTTTTCATGATCACTTTGTTTGCTTATAGTCGTAGAATAAACCCAGCTTAAGCGGTCTAGATAAAAAGAAAGTTTTTGCTGTTCTGCTGATAATATGCCATGAAAACGATCAAGTATTGCGTCGCGATCAAACCATCTTTTAAAGGCGCTTTTATCCTTTTTTAGATCTCGTTTAGAGGCTCCCAGATCAGAACTAAATTCTAATATATGCTGTTTGCGTTCTTCGATATCAACCGCGCGTAAATAGGAGCGACTGAATTGAGCACCACGTTGTTTTAATTTACTGATATCAATGGCAGTATCGCTAACTTTGTATAGCATGAATTCAGTTAGAGGTATTTCTGGCGAAGTTAGGGCCGTTGCGCTATTCTTAAGCCATTCAGTAAACTCAGTATCTAGTCTGTGTAAATGTTTGGCATTGAGTTTTATCCAGACATCAGTCATGTCTGTTTTTAATAAGCCATCTATAACACTGCGATTTATGCTTTTAGTGGATTTCATTGTTTGCTTCCACTGGGATAAATGTTTGTCTTAAATCTCTGAATACAATTTCATCAGGCATAAAATCACGGTAATGACGCCCGCTATTCTGGTGGTATCTGAGTTCGATTAAAATATTGTTATCACTCAGGTTGAAGTCCCGTCTGAGCTTTATAGCAAGTTCTATGCGACCATGCTGGTTTCGCCATTGTTCCCAGCCGAATTTAATTGTCATAGCAGTTTTTGAAAAACTGTTAGAACGATCGGAATCCTGAAGATAATAGGCGTTGCGTAAATTTAGCTCCAGCCTCTTATCCCCTATCAGTATTCGTCCACCCAGGACTAGTTGTGTATTGTCGAGACTTATCATATTTTCATTCGTAGTGATGCCCATACCCGTGTAGTATTCCAGATCGAGATAAGGCCTGTAGTAAAATACATCGGATAAATTTAAGCCGTATAAATGTTCGGACTTGTATTGTGTAAAGACGTCAGCATCGATGAATTCATCTTCCAGATACTGCAATTTAAGTACGCGTGCAAAAATATTGAGTTTAGGTAGATTATGTGCTTTTAAGCCAATGTCCATTTTACGACTGACACCAAAGTCAAAACGGGCTCCTAGCGCTGTACTGTTGGTTATCTGTTGTGCATATAATGAGGCTTTCGCATCCCAGTCAAGGGATAACCAGTTCATGCGGTCACGGAATCTGGTTTTTATGCCGATTGAATCATTGTTACTAGAGCGTAACCTATAAAGCCCTTCGAATCGATGCCAACTATCATTAAAATCATCGTAGTATCGATATGTTGCACCCGCCTGCAGGAAGTCATCTGAAATGCTAGCATCTTCATCAATTACTGAACGACGTTGAACAATAGCTGCTTCGTAACTTAATGTCCCATCTTCCTGTTCGCCAAGTGGCAAATTATCAATCAGACTATAGGCTGGGGGGGGAAGTACTGGCTCGACAGTTGCGTAATTATTAAAAGGCATGGATTGATCCTGCCAGTCGACTTTTCTATCGGCTTTGTCATCACCAGGCACCCGCTTAAATAATCTGATTAGTACTTCATGTTGCTGTGGTTCTGGCTTTATCGTAAGTAATTGAGCCGCTTGATCAACAAAATGATATTTACTTGTTGTGGCGCCATCGTAAAGTTTGTCAATTCGTAACCATACAGGGCCGTCAATAATGAACTCAACTGGTTCATCGTTAGTGGCAATGTGGTAGCTGCGGCGTTGTTTTTCTTCAATAACTTCGTCGCTTATAGTTGTTAGCTGCCATTGGATGTATTTATTGACGTTGAATTTTTCAATTTCCAGCTGAATTCTGTGATGTCCTGAAGGAAGTGAGATAGAAATATTGTTAGTGTCAGTAATAAGAAGCTTTTGTTTTTCATGATTGTCAACCTGATATAAAAGCTCAACAGGCTGCTTTTCCAGAAACCATGGAATTAATAGTTTCGTTTTAATAATCAGGTCACGTGCACTGATATTGAAAACGGAAATATCAACCGTTTCGCCAGAACGAAGAATGCGTTTTGTACTATCCATGTCTGAAAAAATAGCATTGTACATCTTCAGGCCTGGTGATTCTGGTTGCCAGATATTGTGATCAATTTGGCGTATGCCGGCACTTTCTGTCACATTGTTGAAGCTTTCCCATTTTGCGCTTGAGCCGATACGTGATAGCAGTGGCTTCAGTTTGCTCTCATTCATATTTTGTTGATATAACTCCTCAGCTTGCGAAAGTATGTTTTTTGAGCGGTTAATATTATCGTCGTTTAATTCTGCTAATTTGAGGTAGTTGACCATGCGACGATAATTTTCAGTCTCTATCACTTCATGTTGCAGATTAGTAATAGTGACAGATGGGGTATTGTAGGAGTTGGAGATAATGGTTTTGTATCGTTCTAATGACAGTTTGTCGATCCCGGGTAGAGGTATTTCAGCCTGTTGAACATGAGTGTTAACTAGCAATGGAGAGTTTGAATTGATTTTAAGATGATGTATGCCTGGTCCAAGCTTAAACTCACTGAACAGCTTATTACCAGGACGTTGCTGCTGGCCGATGATTGTAATCGTTTCGGATGGTGTGCTGCCTATTATTGGGAAATCGATGGCTTCATCGTTTATAACAACTTGATACCAGCCATCATTGCTCGTTATAGGTATGGATGAATCGAGGACAGGCATGACAGATATACGGAAATGTAATGGTCCGGCCAATTCCATTTCTACAGCTTGTTCTGCTGAACTTAGGTATGACATCGTCTCTTTTTGTAAAGTGCCGTTTGACATAGCTACGCCGCCTGCATGTTTATTTATCATCCAGTCTGATTTCTTCCATATTTTTGTAGAAGGATTCCTCGTCGTTAATGAGTACCACTGTTTAAAGAGTGGCTGCGTATCATTATCCTGACTTACATTAAGCTGGTCTTTCACAGTAATGACATCTTCTGTAAACGACTGCCAAACCTGTGCTATTTCTCCAGCTTCAGAATATAAGGATAAAGCGTTTGTGTAATCACCTAATATAAAAGACTTGTGTCCCTGTTTTAAAAGTTGAGTATCATCAGGCAGTGTGTTTAGTGCTATGTCATATGTTTTCCACCAGTGAATCTGGCTGGCAGCCAGTAATATTGAGTCAACTGGCCAGTCTTTTTCAGGTAGCAGATGCGCAAGTTGTAAAGCATAATGATACTGACCCTGCTCTACCAGAGCACTAATAAGTTCAGCTAGCCACGTTGCATCACTACTCTGTAAAAATAAGGATATATAGAGGGATGATATGCTATCAATCGACTGGTTTAGTGCATAATATTTGCTTAAAAATTCGACAGCCTCGCGTTGTATCAGCAGATTGTGCTGCTGCAGCGAAAGTGCTCGTAATAACTTTTCAGAAAAACTAGTCTGGCCGAGTTTGTTCATCGATAGATATAAATGAGAGAGCGCTTGCTGCTGTTGATCTGTTGTTGAATGCTTAACGATGTCAATCCAGTATTCAAATGCAGCTAACCACTGCTTATCCTGTTCAGACTTAATGGCTAGTTTTGTTATATCCTTTAAACGTTGTTCAGGATACAGGCTTGTCGTTGGGTACAAGGCATTATCTATGTTTATGCCTTCTGTGTATTTCTTGTTTTGCTCAGCAAATTTTCTTATTAAGGCTAGCCAGTTGTTATTAATGTATGTCTGTTCTGTTTCGTATAGATGATGTGTCGCTGATAAAACTTGATGATTTTTGATGGCAGCGCGAAGGTCATCAGCTTTGAGATTATGGTCTTTAACGGTTGTAATATACTGTTCTTCGTCTACAGAATAATTCTTCGAGGTAAACACCTGTGCACCGAGTAACGGCGCGTGCTCAATCTTCCCTGATTCATTGGAAGATAAATGATTTATAGCAAAGTCGTTTACTTCAGCGGCTAAGGGCAGAATAATAACTGCCGCATCAGAGATGTCGATTTTGCTGTTACGATAAAGGTAATCATCGCAACAATGGCTTTCTATTAGCTCTTTTACAATCGCCGGTTTGAAGTTAGCGTTAGTGATATCCTTGTTAGATAAACGCAATTCGTACTTGTGTCCATTATCCATAAGCAATTCAAAAAAATAATCCTGTTCAGGTTTTGCGATAAAGAATAACCTCAGGTAGGAGTCCTGATTTGATTCTGGTGCTGAATAGTTAATGCTTCCTGCTTTTTTGAGTGGCTGGAATCTTACTGTAGGAAGTTGATCAATATAGTGTTTAACATGAAGTTCATCGGTAATGGTTCTGTTTTTTTCACCAGGGCGGTATAAACGTTTACTGGTAATACGATATGTTTTCTGACTTAAACGCTTGTCTCCTGTTGCTGGCAGGAGATTTTTATAAAATCCATGTAAATGTTTATTGTTATTCACTAATTGAGAAAAAGTATCTTGCAGTGGATAATCTGCCTGGATGTTTTGAAGTTTTTTAACTGCAGTTAAGCCACTGTTATTGATGTTGTTGTTTCTGGCAAGTGATTGAATAGACGTGTATCTATCTGTGAGCTGTAGAGGGGTGTCTGCGTCACATGAGTTTTGTGGCGTTAACCATTCTTTTTCTGAAGATGGCCAGCTATCTGCGAATGAATCATCCGCTAAGCGGTTAGGTTTGCTTAGCCAGCCAGGCTTGTTCAGATTGAAGAGTAAATAGTCATTTTCATCCTGAGATAATAGTCTGAAAAACATTTCGGCTGAGCTTTTTATAACAACAGTATGATTACCGTCGGGTAAATGGATAAAATGCTGGCTCAGAGAGGAAACCGGTTGTGGTGAGCCAGCAACGTGAATTATGTTATTGCTTTCAGGCGAGCATTCAAAATAAATGCTTTCTTCGGCGTTGTCGTTAACGGTTAGTTTGAACAGGATGTCATCGTTTAGTTTTGTCGATTCCGTATAGGGCCTTCTGCTTTGTAAATTTAAATTGACTGGTCCTTTGATATTTATTTTGTAGTTTTGATTGGCTTTAATTTTCTGGAAAGTTTGTATTCCCCTATCAGGGTAACTAAAAATAGATACGTTTTCAGCAGCAATATCAAGTTGTTTTCTGTAATGCGTAAGCTGGCTTTTAGCTTGTCTTGATGAGTAGTAAAGCTCGATATTTAACGGCTCTTCATCGTTTGCGCTTAGTTTTATTATTGAGGCTTCGTTTCTAATTGAAAATGGTGATAATACATGATCATTTCCAGCTTGCTGAAGTTTCCGCTTTAAAAAGATACGGCCGTCGTAGGATTGCTCAAGCGTGAGTTTATGGCTTAGTAATGTATGCCTGACTGACTTAACTCTGAGTATGGAGTTAGCAGGCAATATAAACTGTATGGCCTCACCTTTCTGTAGTGTGGTGCTGTGTCGCTTGTTTTTGTATACAGGCTTGTTTCCGGATATCCAGCCGTTATTACCTTCAATATTAAACCAGTGAAGTTGAGATGGTTGAGACTGACTCAAGCTGATTTGCACATCGTCGATGTTGGCCGTGAATACTGTATCTGACATCAGAAGAATAAAGACAATAAACAATATCATGCTTAATCGAATCATGATAGTAGATTCGTTTGGTGGATTGTCGAAGCCGTTATCCATTAGGATTTATTAATTATTTGTATTCATTGAATCGCTGTTAAGCAGGCAGTTGGAAAATGCATCTCTCAATTTTTTTGATGCGAGTAGCTGTTTCCTTAAATCCAGATTCATTTCGACATGACTAAAATTGGATGAACCCATTTTTCTAAGGTGTTTCCCAATGCTGTTAGTTGTGCCACCGAGCGTGTTAATTTCTGCTGGATAGGCGCGTACCTGATTTGTGACAGACTGTCGTAAGCAGGTAACTTGTCTCATCAAATGCCGGCTGGTTGTCTTGACTCCACTACTGATGATTAAAGAGATGTCTCGAGTCTGTAGTCGTTTAGCACTATTGAAACCATGTAACTGAATAATATGACCATCTGGTCTGGCTTTGACAAAAGCATGACTAAAACTTATAAAAAAGGTGTTTTCAAGATGAGCCATGTCGGCAGTTACTTCAAGGCCTTTATAGGCGTATCGTCGTGGAACAGTATTAATGGCTAGTGAACCATAACCCCCATCAATCAAAAGTTTTAATGCGAGTTTTCCAGTATGCAGATCTTTGTAGGCGTGAGGTGCCTGTAACATCTTACGGTTAAATTTTGACCTAATGATATACATTCCATTGCCACGCAAAGGTTGATTGATTTCCTCGACAATAAAAAAGCTTTCTTCAGCGTATTTTTTATGAGTTAGTTTAAAACCGATAGCGTTAAATTGCTTTTGTAGTGATTCGTCAATCACCCCGTTAAATAGCTTCCCGAATAAATCCTGTGCTATTTTAAGCTCCTCTGCAGTTGGTTGTAGGTAATGTTCTGATTGTAATTTTTTCCAGTCTTCATGTAAAAGTCGTGCTGAATCGCTGGCATGTGCTGTACTTACAAGCATTAATGTTGCTAACAAAGTCGCCATGTTTATGCTCGAATTCGTTTTGATCCGCTTTAGAGTATTCGATTTCAGTAATCTCGATGTCAGAAATTTTAATGTCCGCATCTTAGATAAAAAAGTATTAATTTTCATTTTTTTTCTAATCTCATTTTCATCTTATTGAACAATGGCTTCTTTAACAGTGTGTATAAGCTGGCTTTCATACAGCCCGGGTAGTGTACGTGTTAAAACGACGTATCCATCAGGGCCAGATAGCAGCTCTATATTAATCTGATACATTCTATTGCTAGGGATATCTGTACCGAGTGGAATGAAAAATACTCGTGCTGGTCCAAGCTCGGTTGCTTTTGCTTTCAGTGCTCTCGCCATTTGGCCATCCGTGCGATCGAGTTGGTAATGTCTGTTAGTTATCGTCCATGAGCTGTGTGGGCCCGTTTCATTCTTGACCGCATCTTCAATGTTAATCTGAATTTTCTGTCTGGTGTCATGTTCTTTTTTTGTGTAAACCCGAACAGCGATTAATTCGTCATCATTTTCCTTTAGGAATGAAAAACGAAGCGGTTCGTTGCCTAAATTAACAGCCATTTTTTTCAGAAATTTATTGCTGTTGCCATTGCCATTGTCTTGCACGTGAGATAGCAGAATTTCTGCGGCTTTGCTGACCACTACTTTTATTTTGTGGTCGCCTGCATTAAGTGTGGGAAGGTTGATTTCCCCCTGTCTGGAATAAACGCTTTCATCAATATAAAGTGTACCGTTCAGTAATATTTTGATGTTCAGCTTTTCCTTATGTGTTTGTATATACATAAGCTTAGGTGAAATTGATGGTGCATTCGCTGTACCTTCTATCTGTACATTGTTTGTCTGGTTTAAAAGCATAGGGGTGTATTGAGCACCAAGTACCTGCTCTCTGGTTGGTAACCCTTCGTGTGCAGGAGTCAGTATTTCACGCCCACGCCAGTCACCACCTGGAATGAATTGATCCCAGCGGAATTCGCCGGCCATAATTAATGGGTCTATCTCGGGTGGTCTTGACTGTACATTGAGTAATAGCGACCTCCCCTGAGTAATATAGCTCTTCCAGTTAGCCGGGCGCATAAAATACCAGGCCGGTATATTGTTTTCTTCCTGTGTTGCATTCTGCTGTTTGTAGGGATAGGAAATGGCATGTGAAAAATCTGGGGGGCGCGTGTACGCTGATACCCAGCTTGTTTTGTCTGAGCGGAATTCTATTGATGCAACCTCAGGTGGGAGACTGAAGAAATAACTTGTTGGGTTACTGATTAAGCGCTCTTTATCAACAGTAACCATATCGTAAATGGAGCTATCTGCATTAAGCTCAAGTGTACCCTTAGACAAGAGTTTCTTATCTTTAGATATCAATCGGTACTCAATTGTTGTATCGCCAATATCAGTAAATGTTCTTAGGTCGACCTTAAACGGTGTGCGTTTCTCTGCGATATGGTCAATATCATAAATAACTGACTCCTTTCCAGATTGATAAATTCGTAAATATTTATCTTTAGGTGTTATCTCGACAGATTCATTCTCTTCATTAATCCAAATTCGAAATACAGCAGGTGTCGTGGTGCTAACCTGGATGACGCCAGACTCCATCTCCTCGATGAGGCTGCTAGAGTTAAAATTACCTTGCCATTGTTTGTAACGGGTAGACGGATGCCCCCACCACTCAACGTTTACTTTGTCATGTTCGTTGGTTTCTGCCAGTGCTTGCCACTGTAATTTTACTTTGCCGGAAAAGACAGGGATACGTATTACGCCGTAACGATTCGGGTAAACAACCATTCCTGAAGGGGGCACAGTTGGAAGATTGACAATAATATCATCTTCAATATCGTGCACAATGTAGAGTTTTTTTGTAATGAATTCTTTTGATGCATTGCCTAATGGGCCAACAGGTGTCCATTGAGATTGCATCAGGATTGTCTTTTCTGTTTCTCTCAGGTGTTCCTGCTGGTAGATGCTGGCGCTGGCAAGGTTTGCGCGTTTTTTTCCGCCCATTCGTTGCCATAGATAGTTGAATTTGTTGCTGCTTACATTTTTATTATTGTTTAGTCTGAGAACAACACTTTCGATCGGTGGTGTTTTCATCTTAAGTCGAAAGCGAATTTCACCTACACCCTGAAACCCCCTGAGGTTGATGACATGAAGTCGGGCATCAATAGGGTTTAAATTTGACGAATAATAACTTGTAGCAACATAGTTCTGTTTTGACTCCTCGTCATAGAACAAGCGCTGCCCTGTTGTATGGAAGATGTCGCCATTTAGTATTAATTCATTATCACTGTTAAATATTTCGTACTCCATGCCATAAACAAATCGTTCATCCTCGGTAATGTTATATGAAACGGGTAGTTCGGCATTGCTGATAACTTTGACGGATTCATCGCTCTGTACTAATGGGAAGCGTATCCATTCATTTTCATCCAGTGCATATGTCAGGCTAACACGTAGTTCCTTAGGTTGATTGGCTTGATGCTGCTGACGTATATTAATATCATTAAACCATAAAGCAGGTTGATATATTTGCCATAGAATGGCGCATATCGTAATGCATGCCAGAAAGAATATTGTTCGCCAGAATAGTCGCATTATTTACTCGAACACCAGGCGTGCAATCCTTGTTTCAACATAGTCGTCCAGCTTACCTCGACTAAAGTCATGCGCAGGAATTTGATGCGTACTCGATGCTACAAGTGGATTGAGATTTCCAATAATAGCGAGTTCATTTTTATTGTTGTGCAGTAATAAAAACGCCTGTTTAGTATTTTTATCAATAATACGTTTTATTGAATTATCGTATTCGGCCATTTTTTTCAAAAGGACAATGTCTTGAGTGTCCTGATATTTTTGTAGTGTTGTAGTTATGTCCTTTTTAAGTGAGCTTGATGTATTTTTTGCTAATGCGTTTACATAGCCATATAGGTCTGCTTCTATACTCGGGATGCCAAGTGACAGAAATTGTAGGCTTAAAGCATCATTGCTGCGCTGCTGTTTGTAGCTGGAGCGCACAATAGGTGACACCCACAACAGGGCGAAGCTTTTGTTTGTGCTGGCATGTATGTAACGCGCCTGAGAACTGCCACCGACCTGGTAGCCCATGGTGTTAATGCTGCCATTAACAAAACTGTATTGCCAGCTATCAGTGATCAAACTATCAAGCAATTTCTGCTGTAGTACGGTAAATGATTCCTCTCTGATAGCACCATCATCGAAAGCGATTAACATATCATCATCTGGCAGTTTCTGTCCAAAATGTTGCCCAAGGGCCCTGCATTGTACTGATAATAAGGGGAGTTCACCTTTTTCACGCATGGTGACCTGATTGACCAGAGTGAAAAGGCTTAGCTGATTTTTAAGGCGAACTAAATCAGCAGAGTAATCACGGTTTGTTAACGGGTGTGCGCCACCGATTAATAATGCACTAGCACGAGATCGCTCGAATAGTGAAACGGCAACTTCAAAGCTGTTAACCTCAAATAATGGTCGTGGTGACTGGACGACAAAAGGTTCGGCATCACCTAATCTGAATACGTATGTGCCCCAGTATCTGCGGTTATTCTGGTTGAACTCGGACAGTATTACGTAGTTATCTGAAGTTTCGCTATGTTGATAACGAATGATTTCATAACCGAGTACATTGGCTGCACCGTTAATGACCTGTAACTCTTCGAGAGACTCTTTAGTCCATTTGCCATTAAGGTAACCATGTTTCATGGTTGCTAATAAAGGTGTCAGTACTTCTTCATCAAGATAGAGTAATTCTTCTTTTGCGGGTACGGCATAAGCATTACTGCCGCTTTCGGCAATTTGACCTTTAGTTCCTAATAACCATTCCTGTAAGTAGCCATCTATGCGACGGTCGCCATTAAATAACTCAGTTTTTCGTGCATTTAATAACGGCGAGATCAGCAGTTTTCTCAAACCACTGAGGTTTATTATAAGTTCTGCGTAACCCTCGCGACTAGCTTCTCTTTGTGCGTTGTCATTGTTGATTTCACCCCAGTGCATTTTATATTTACCAACAATGTTTTGCATTTTTACCAGATCAAGACTGGGGGGTAATTGTTTTTTTACCCAGAGTTCACTCGCTGCAGGACTTTCATTATTTGCAATAGCATCGTTTTGTGTCGCAATCCCGGCGGTTTTTATTGCACGCGTTATGGATTTTGAGTAAGTGTGTATCTGTAAGACATCTCGTCTACCTGCCAGACGATGAAAGCCGTCGAACAGGGTCTGGCTTTGTAACAGTGAGGCATCGGTACCTGAAATAGAAAGACTGCGAGCATTCAGTGTCACAAATAAGGAAGCAACCGCCTCTACCAGCCCTCTATCCTCAAGTGGTGACGGTAGTTCGATCAATAGTTCATTTTCAGCTTTTAGATTAATGACATAATACCCCCAGCTACGCGGCACACTTTCTTTTAGTAGCAGATATTGATCTTCTATAAGCTCTGTTTGGTAGCCTAACTGGTTTAATTGATAGATGCCCCGTTTTAGCAAAGCCTGGTCGCTACTGCGACTATAGTCGAGCAATAAGCGGGTACCCTCGTTAAAGGCATCCACTTCCTGTGTTAGCGGGATATGTAATTCGGAGAATCGTGAACGGTAGATGTCGGGCTTGATTGATTTTATTCTATCCAGAAGCGTTATATCAGCGTCGATGATTTCCGTGTCTGCAACGGCATTCTTAGTCGCTAACCATGGTTGATAGTTGGGCATGATAGTTAACGCATAACCTAAAACACTGGCAATGAACAGGGACACCAGAGAAGTCTGAATAGTTGCTCGCGTCATGCGAATAGCGATGCCCTTATCATGCATTTTGATCGCTAATAAGGTTGATAGCATATAACCAAAGGCAAAATAATCACTGATTTTTATTTCTGGTACGGTATGCAGAAGGATGTAGGCAAGAAGGATTTTGTAAATAAAAGCAATATTGAAAAACAGCAGTAGTTTACGTCCGCCTTCAATCGTAGTGTTGGCGAACACGGGTAGTTTTAGTGTCCATATAGCTAAACCCAGAATAATAAATGCTTCACCAAATGAAACTAGTATTTTCAGTGGTTCATACCATTGCAATGCCAGTAAGGCAGGAATGAGTATTCCATTAAAATCCCAGCCATAACGCAGGTTCATGCGTGAGGCAACAAAGGCAGTTGTCAGTAAAATAATATAGGCTTTTGGGCTGGCCAGAATAGATGCTGCGATATCTTCATACATGTAACCAATATCACCAAGACCAAAGTTTGTTAAGGTCATGAGAACGTATTTAACAATTAGCCAGGTGGTGAACAGAATGACTAAAAAAGGAGGCAAACCTCTTAGTACCCCGGTTTTCCAGAACTGATTTGCAACCAGCGCAACGATTACCAGACCTAAACTGTGTAGTTCATTTCGATAATCAAAAACAAGACCAAATTCTGCGGCATACGCACCTACCCAGGGGAATAACCAGCCATCAAATGTAACCCTGACGACAATACTGGCGAGTAATAATGCAAAAAAACGGTCACGCCCAAACAGTGCGCTCCAAAACCCGTAACGCGATAGTCTCTCAGAAAAAAACCAGATCAGGTAATAGGCAACAATAGCCTCAATCAGAATGGCAGCAACTGCCCAGGGTTTAATTAATAATAGCGGCACCAGGTAGCCAGGCACTACTAAACCTGACAACACCCAGCCCAATCTTAAATTGAAAAAAACGACAACAAAAACACCTATCCACACGGTAGTAATAACCGAGCTTGATAACGACCCGGGTGGAAAAATATTTAAGGGAAAAATTAAATCTAACATCGCGAGATTAAAATATTCCCGTTCTATTTTTATGTGGCATTTATAATACTGTTAATGGAATATGAAAATTAAACTGGCTGAGACACTGCGTATGTTTTCTCAGACTTTTTGCGCTTGATTGTTTGCACTAGCCTCTATCACCGTCGGCAGGAAGGACAGTAAGGTAAAGCTGTAACGCATACCTTCGCCTATAGCGCTATAGGCAACAAAGCTACCACCCCAATCTTCAATCTGACGCTTTGATGCGCGAAGTTTTTTATACTCGGTACTGGCCAGGGTATCATCGTCAAGACTCGCTTGCAGTTGATTGTCAGGTATACCAAAACCATTGTTGAAAAGTCTAAACTCTACGGTGTTCTCGATTTCTTCAACTTCAATAAATATTCTACCGTTCTCGACAACATCGTTATCTAGAATCTCTAAAATTACCGAAAATGCGGTTTTCAATTCTTTGGCAGAAGCGATAACCAACGGTATGTAATCTGGTAATTGGCTTGAAATGTTTGTTTCTACGATTTTGTTTTTACGGGTGCTGGCAATGGCCTGCAGCAGTGGTTCTCGACAGTCAACAGGGTAATGCGTCGAGAAGTGTTCGTTCAAGTCTTTTTTTGAAAACTCATTTATATAATCGATATTCTTTGCCAAACTGGCAAATTTGTCTTTGACTAAGGCCAACGCCTCGCCCTCTGGTTCGGTGGTTTCGTCATTACTGTTTATCTGTTCGCAGTTTGCACTGATAGTGTTTATATCTGCTTTCATCCTGATGCTAAGGTGTTCGATTACTTTATCTTTATGTGCATAGACTTCGCTTACATTACTTAAATCAATGAGTTCGCATAACACACCAATAATTTGAAAGGGATGTACATCGCCTTCGGTAAATGCCTGTTCATCTTTTTGTAGCAAGCTGCGAACAGAAAGCATATAACCCTTACCAAAAATGTCATCTTTAATGGGTAGGTTGATTGTGCCTTTTTCCAATATTATATAACTGAGGTGGTTTCTTGCTTCGGGTAGGCTACATGATGCCAGTTGACTAATTAAGTCTGCCGTTGTTAGTGAGTATGGCGCTATGTTTATTTCAGATAAGGCGCTGGACATGGTTTCATTGACTTGTACAACACGACCAAACAGGTCATAGAGGATAATTGCGGTCTCCATTCCGTCCATGACTGTTTCCATGACAGTTAAACGCTGAGTCATAAAATTAATTGCCTGGTTTATGGAGGCAAAATCCGATTCATGATACTGCATACCCAATAAACGAGATAATGGGCGTTGCTCATATTCCTTATGCTTTAGCCATTGTGTGCGATGGTAAAGTATTTCTGCTATCTGTAACGATAGTTGTGTTACTGCATAGAGCGTTTTTTTCTCGTCATAGTTGGGGGTGTCGCTTACGGTAAACGCCCAAAATCCCTGAATTTCACCCGCAAAGTTTAATGGGACAAGGTATTCAATTTCCTGTTCGTCTAATTTTTTTAAGTACTTGCCAGTAAGGCGTAAGGCGCCGGCTTTTTCTATCGCTGTTGTGTAGGGTACTCGTTGATAATCTCGTCGCATCTCCGAGATATCGTTTAAGCTGCAATTTAAAGCTTTAATCTCTTTCACCCGGTGATCGTTTTCGACACGTTCAAGAAATATGGTTCGATTTAGTGACAGAGTCTGTGTGACCATGTTTGCAATCTGTGACCAGTGTTCCTTGGTTGAAAAAAAGCTTTGAGTTAACCAGCGTTTCTCAACGTTAGAGACGCTTTTGTGAGTGATTTTACGTAAGTGTAATTTCTGCTGATTGCTGTATTCATAAAAGATAAAAGAGTAAACAATTATCTCAGCGGATAGAAGCACACCTGTCTGTATCCATATGCCTGACAGCATGAGTAATAACCAGCTTATAGCAAAGCTTGTCATGAGTATTACTGCAAAAGACAGGTGTAGGTACTTATCTTTGATTCGCGGAACGAGCACGAGTAATGCTGCGACAAGAAAGAGCGATAGCAGCATTACCGATGGCATATTCAGATGTTGAATCTGGTTCTGACTCAATAGCGTTTCGAGCGCAAAGGCCTGATATACCGGTAGGCGCATTTCTCCAACGGGGGTAATCAGTTTTGCACTTAACTCATCCACAAAATCAATTAAGACAACCCTGTCTTTCACCAGTGCTTCAACCAGTCCACCCTGTTGAAGACGCTGCATTTTTACTGTTGGTATGCGGCCCTCGGCCTGTCTAAAATCAATGAAATATCGGTCCAGTTCAGAGGTGTTTGTATAGTCACTAACTTCGCTGGTTATTGTGACGGCTAACGATGGGACGGGTTTTCCATTCGTTGTATTGGTGAGCCAGTGCTGGCGATAAGCTTTGCCGTCTAGTGGCGGCAAAAGTGATACCTCATCATTAGTGAGGTCTGAGGACTGCCAATTATGTCCTATAAACAGGGGGTATAGTGCCATAGCCCTGGTTATATCGGCGTCTGTCCATATCTGAGGCTTTGATATTAGAACGATAGCTTTAGGGCTTAAAGTGTTAATTTTTTCGAGTATGTTAAACCAGTCTTGAGCCGCTGCATAATGAAATGCTGGATCTGTTTCCAGTAGCATGACGGTGGGAGATTCGGCCAGTTTTATACTGGGTAGCATAATCTGTTGATCATAGAGCCAACGGTCAATGCCATGAAATAAGTTAAAAGCTAACCCTGCCCATATTATGATGACGACAGTTAAGCCTAGTAAAACCGATTTATATTTATGTAGATCTATATTATGCACAAAACTTCACAACGAACGGCTTTTAAAATTTTTTTCTTATAAGAGATTGATTGTAGTATCTTTATTAATATTTTTCCTGTATTGAAAGCATTAAGATGGAAGTATTCAAAATAGTCTGGAATGAATAGATAAATATTTGATTTCAATAATTTTTATTTAATAAATAGTAAGTGTAGTGTAATAAATACTTACAATTGCCAAATTCACTTTAAATGATTTTAGAACTGCGATAGAAAGCATCATTAAATACAAAAAATTACGATGAGAAACTATTCTCTATTCAGCATACGCGTTTAAATACTGAGTTTTTCAACAGTATCGACCATAAGAGGGTTGAACCCGCCGTCGGTTGCAGACACTTAGATTAGTTTGATACTAAGGTGAAAGTTAGTCTGATGGTGACTATTTGGTGACTCACCAAATAAAAAAGGCCTGTCTTTATAACAAGACAAGCCTTAAGTATTTGATATATATGGTGGGCCGTGAGCGACTTGAACGCTCGACCATCGGATTAAAAGTCCGGTGCTCTACCAACTGAGCTAACGGCCCATATTTAAAACTTTTTGCATGCCATCCATGGCAATGCAGTGGTGCAATATACAACACCTGCCCGACTTTCCCTGGTCGTGCGTTAATAGCTCCTTAACCCGCTATCAACCCAACTGAGCTAACGGCCCATATTTAAAACTTTTTGCAAGCCATCCATGGCAACGCAGTGGTGCAATATACAACACCTGCCCGACCTTCCCTGGTCGGGCGTTAATAGCTCCTTAACCCGCTATCGACCCAACTGAGCTAACGGCTCAATTATTCTTTATTCAAGAGGCGCGAATCATACATGGAGTTGAGCTTAAAAACAATATTTTCCAGCATGATATCGCTAAAAATATCGGGTCGGGTCTGATATTCCCACTTCTTCAAATCCTTTACGCCGCAACTGACAGGAGTCACAGCTTCCGCAGGCCTCGCCTTGTGCGTTAGCCTGGTAGCAGGACACGGTAAGCGCATAATCAACCCCTAACTCACTCCCCTTGCGAATGATATCGGCTTTGCTTATGTCGATTAATGGTGTATGGATGGTCATTTTTTTGCCTTCCACACCTGCCTTTGTAGCCAGATTCGCCATCACTTCGAAAGCATGTATATATTCAGGCCGACAGTCAGGATAACCTGAATAATCAACTGCATTGACACCTATAAATATATCCTGCGAAGACATCACTTCAGCGACTGCCAATGAGTATGATAAAAACAGGGTATTCCTCGCCGGCACATAGGTTACCGGAATACCTTCTGTCGCTCCTTCCGGTACCGCAATTGTGTCATCGGTTAACGCAGACCCTGCCATTACGCCTGTATCAATCTGAATGATTTGATGACTTGCGAAAAAACTTTCGGTGAGCAGTTTTGCCGCATGGATCTCGGACAGGCTGCGTTGCGCATAATTAAAACTCAGGGCGTGACAGTTATATTTTTGACTGGCGATCGCCAGCACGGTGGCTGAATCCAGTCCGCCAGACAGCAATACTATTGCTGTAGGCTTATCTTGAAGTCTATCAGCATCGGAAACATTCGACATTAGAAGACCTGGCAAAATTGAACGATTCGCTTATACACCCGGTTTGTCACCCCAGAGGTATTTATGTAACTGTATTTGAAAGCGTACATTTAGCTTATCTTCTAATACCCAGTTAGCGAGTATGGTGGCATCAAGCTGGTCATGGCTCGGTGAAAACAGGATCTCACACTTGTTTTCAAGTTTATGTTCTTCAACAAGCTGCTTGCTCCAGCGATAATCGTTCTCATCACAGATAACAAATTTAATCTGGTCGTCAGCACTTAAAAACATAAAGTTTTCAAACTTGTTTTTACTGTCTTCTTTTGAAGCGGGTGTTTTTACATCAAGCACTTTTACCACGCGTTTATCAACCTGATCAAGCAGAATAGCGCCACTGGTTTCTAAAGACACATCATAATTCAGATCACATAATTGCTTTAGCAGCGCTATGCAGCTTTTTTGCGCCAGCGGCTCACCGCCGGTAACCGTAATACGCGGGGTATTATACGGTTTGACTTTGCCAATGATGCTGTCAATATCCATCCATTCACCGCCGGTAAATGCATAAGCCGTATCGCAATACTGGCAACGCAGTGGACACCCCGTCAATCGGATAAAAACAGTTGGCAAGCCAACATTACAGGCTTCACCCTGTAACGAGTGAAATATTTCGGTTATTTTTAAGCGAGTTAGTGCTGCTAATTGTGGTTCAGGCATTATACAAACAAGATGGCGGCAGCTTATGACTCATACCGCAACAAAATCCGCGACTAATGCCCTTCACGCTTCATACGCTGCATGCGCTCTTTGGCTTTTTTAGCAACCGTTGTACCAGGATATAAAGTGATGACCTGCTGCAGAGCATCACGAGCGGCAGACCAGTTCTTTAACTCAAAATAGACATAACCAATTTTCAAACGCGCCCCAGAATTTTTCGAACTCTCCGGGTACTGCGCAACGAGTTGTTGAAATGCCGTTAATGCTTTTTTGTAATCACGCGATACATAGTTAGCTTCACCTAACCAGTATTGAGCATTGTCTGCATACTTACTGCCTGGATAGCTAACTTTAAAACTCTCAAACGCCTGAATGGATTGCTCATAACGACCTTCTTTTAATAATGCAAAGGCTTTTGAGTAAGCTTCCTGACCATCTTTATCGCCGCCGGTAACGGCGGGAATTGCGATTATAGAGGTTGATGAAGCACCTGGCGGTGGAACGGGTGCGGCAATATTGTCGCTATTGCGTCCGCCTGCTTCAGCATTATTTATACGTCGATCCATATCCAGGTATAAATTACGCTGCCGCTGCTTCATGCCTTCAAGTTCGTATGCCTGCTGCTCGATCTGTTCACGCAATGCCGAAATTTCTTCACGCAATAATTGTATTGTTTGTGTCTGCTGACGTAAAACATCTGAGCTCATTATACGCTCAAGTCGCACAATACGTTGCTGGTCACTCAGATTAGTGTGGCTGTTATCTGCAGCCACAACATTGCCTGCAATAAACAATGCACAGACAGCAAAACCAGCTTTCTTTATCTTGTATTTCATTTCTATCCTGTTCAGTTTTTTTATTCAATCACAGCTTACTGATAAACGATCTCCACACGACGATTTAAACTCATGGATTCTTCATCATGTTCGAAGGCAACTGGTTTTTCTTCGCCATAACTGATGATGGAAATTTGATCATTTGTCGCACCTTCGTACAACATCATTTGCCGGACAGACTGTGCACGCTGCTCGGCTAAAGCGACATTATACTCGCGTGTTCCACGTTCGTCCGCATGTCCTTCAAGTCGAACGCTGGCATTTACATTAAATGAAAGGTATTTACCATGGTGTTTAACCAGCTCAATATAATCATCACCGACTGCATTACTATCAAAAGCGAAATGAACGATTTTTTCTGACAGGACATTATTGGGGTCATTTATTGCATTTTCATCATAAGACACCAGCATGCCGCCTTCTAACTCTGTTCCCCCCAAACCGGCTCCATCGTAAATACCGCCCGCTGTCGCGCCACCTGCTGCCAGGTCATCAGCCGCGCTTTCGCCAGTGTTTGCGCCAGTTGAACCATCATCAGGTTTTATTCTGTCACCACAGGCCGTAATAAGCAGTGCCAACACCGATATAAATAATAATTTTTTCATCTAAAACACCTCATTGTTAATTTCCTGGATATTTTTTCTCATTTAGAAGTCATCGCTTAAGGCAACGACTTGATAAGCAATTACTAGTAACGAACCGCAGCCCATGACGGCTCCCTTACCTCACCATCAGAAAACGCTAGACGTTGCTTTTGGCGTCCATCAACTGATACTGCAGCAAGCACAGCCTGTTGTTTTTCCTGTGATGCAAACAGAATCATACTGTTATTGGGTGCATAGCCCGGTGATTCATCAAGCGGACCATCGGTTAATATCCTGGATGATTTTGTAGCCAGGTCTAAAACTGCAATACGATAAATATTACCTTCACCATGCACATAAGCAACATATTTACCATCCGCAGAAACACTGGCACTGGCGTTATAGCGACCTTCATAAGTCAAACGCTCAGGTTTGGATTTGCCTGGCACCGATTGCTTATATAACTGCGGCTTGCCACTACGGCTTGATGTGTAGATGATTGATTTGCCATCCATTGTCCACACTGCTTCGGTATCAATAGACCAGTGGCTGGTCACTCGCTGTAATTTGTTACCCGCCAGGGTTAAAATATAAATATCCGGATTACCGTCTTTTGACAGAGTCACGGCCAGCTTTTTACCATCAGGCGACCATGCCGGCGCACCGTTTAATCCGGGGTATTTTGCACGACTCTTGCGCGCACCAGTGCGTATATTATGGGTAAAAACTTCAGCCTGTCCACTTTCAAACGAAACATAGGCCAGTTCGGAACCGTCCGGTGACCATGCAGGTGACATAATCGGCTGATCGGAAGACAGCAGGGTTTGTGGATTATAACCATCGGTGTCTGATACCTGCAACCGTGAACTCGATCCCTTCTTATCTCGTATAGACGTCACATATGCGATACGTGTAGCAAATGCACCTGGCAACCCGGTGATGTGAGTAAAGATGTAATCGCTAATCTGGTGCGCAACATCACGTAAGGTATTTTTGGTCGCCGGGAAAGAGTAACCCAGCACCTGCTTGGCATTTAATATATCAATTAATCGAAACTGTACCTGGTAGGCCCCATTCGCCTGCGCGGTTACGCTGCCGATAACAATATGATCCATACCGGCGATACGCCAGGTTTTATAGTGTACATCGGCCAGTTTTTGTGGACGCGCTATTAGATCCTTTTCAGCAACCGGTGAAAACTTTCCACTACGTGCCAGATCAGAGACGATAATGCTGGAGACGTCGCCATTAACCACTTTTGCGGCACCACTCCACTGAAATGGAATAACTGCAATCGGCAGCGCGCCTTCAAGGCCTTCAGTAATATCAATTTTTAATACTGCCTGCGCAATCGAGGTAAAACTCAGGCAGAACAACGCTATTATTATTTTTTTAATCATGTTACTTTTAGATACCCCTCGTTTCCATGCTGTCGCGTGGAAACAGATAATTTTAATAAATTTGACCTTATGCATTCCTACTCAAAGCAAGGCAACGAGATAAAAACAACTACCAACTTATTACTTTTTTCTAACCTGGCTTAAATTTAAAATAAATTTCTCTATCAAACAATTCAGGATCAGGCGGTAATGGCAATGGTGACGCTTTGCGCACCGCACGCTCAACGGAGCGCTGAAAAGCATTATCGCTGGTGCAGGCCTGCAGGCGAACATCAATAACATCACCGGACATGGCTTGCGTAACAATTACCTCACAACTTTGTCCTGTCGTGGTAGTCACTGGTCGCAACCAGTTATTTTCGACCTTTTGTGCAATTTGCATAATATATTGCTGGCGCTGTGTCTGCAATCTTGCTGCGCGGGCAGCCTGCTTTTTAGCGTTTTCTTCACGTCTTTCTTCTTCCAGCAAAGCACGCTCAAATTCTGCTTTATCTGCCGCACGGCGTTGGCGCTCTTCTTCCGCTTTACGTTTTTTTTCAGCTTCCAGTCTTTCCCTTTCCTTTTTCTCTTTGGCCTGTTTCTCTTTGGCCAACTTTTCTTTAGCCTGCTTTTCTTTGGCAAGCTTCTCTTTAATTTTCTTGTCTTTAGCCAGTTTTTCTTTTTTCAGCCGCTCCTGTTCTTTCTTTTTTACCAGAAGGAGATTCTTCTTTTCTATTTCCTGTTGACGTTTTTTTTCTGCCGTTTTTTTCTTTTCAGCCAGGCGCTTTTTTTCTGCGGCTTTTTTCTTCTGCGCGGCCAGTAGTTTTTTCTTCTCAGCCGCTTTTTTATCTTCTATTTTTTTCTGCTCGGCCTGTTGTTTCTGCTTTTTCTGCTCATCATATTTTTTTGCATCTACCGCAACAGCATCGATAATCTTATGCTTTTGCGCCATTGGCATTGGCGGTGTTTCATCACTGCTCAAATTCAGGCCTAACAGTAACGCCACACCTAGATGCACCAGTACCACCATTGCCAGAATCCACGGATGTTTTTTTATTTCAGAAAATATACCGGATGAATTCATTTAAATTTCAATTGACTTAAGCACACTCTCTCTTACCGGCTCTGTTAAGAACCTGGTTAAGGCTGATCAGTCATTAACCCCACTTTTTCCACACCGGCAGATTGCAGTAATACCATTGCTGTTGTAACTGCGCCATAATCGACATCCTTATCACCACGTACCAAAACCGGTATTTGCGGTTTTTGTTTTAATACCAGGGTTACACGTTGAATCACGACATCATCCGTTACCGGTTTTTTTAAATCATCACCCACATTTAAATAATAGTCCCCGGTTTTACTCACCGTTAATATCACCGGCTCCTGTTCCTCTGGTGGTAAAGAGTTAGCGCTTAGTTTTGGTAATTCAACTTTAACACCCTGCTGTACAATTGGTGCGGTTATCATAAAGATGATCAGCAGCACCAACATAACATCGATGTATGGCACCACATTTATTTCAGCAACTGCGCGGCGTTTTTTACTCATGGTTTAAGGTCCTTTTATACTTCATTCGCTACCTGGCTTTGGCGTTGTAAAATTGTGGCGAATTCTTCAGCAAAATTTTCATAACTACTTGACAAACGGTCAACCTGCTCGGCATAACGGTTATAGGCAATAACCGCAGGAATCGCGGCAAACAAACCCATCGCTGTAGCGATGAGCGCTTCCGCAATGCCCGGCGCTACCATGGCAAGACTGGCATGTTCTACCGCGCCGAGGGCGATAAATGAGCGCATAATGCCCCACACGGTGCCAAACAATCCAATATAGGGACTAATCGAACCGATGGTTGCCAATAAAGACAGGTGTGAATCCAGAAAATCTTCTTCTCGCGCCACGGCAACTTTCATACTGCGTTGCACACTGGCTAACATCATTTCAGTATTAATTATATTTTTACGTGTACGAATATATTCAGCAAAGCCCATTTCAAAAATTCGCGCTATGCCGCGACGTTCATCCACTTTACGTTTTACCTGTTGATAAAGATCAGATAAATTTATGCCTGACCAGAACTGGTCTTCAAATCGAATAGCTTCTTCTTTCGCCCGTTTTAATACTTTATATTTCAGGCTAATAATGACCCATGAAAGTACCGACGCACTTAACAAAATCATCATTACTATCTGCACTAAAAAACTTGCTCGCGTTACCAGCGAAAACAACGACATTTCAGCTTCCACAAAAAAACTCCTGGTTTATTTTTTTAATTATTGATGCAGGAATACTCTGCGCGGTGAATTTTTTCGCATTTAGACAGGCAATTTTAATATCAGCCTCAGATAACAACCCGGAAATTTTTTCATCTGCACCATCAGTGTGGTGAGCTGATTTAAGATAAACAGATTGTTTAAAAAGTATACTCGCTTTACCCAACGAGGTAATGGATGTTATCACATTTAACTCGTCATTAAATCTGGCCGGTTTTTTATATTTAATAGTAGCGTTAACCACTGCAAATAGTATACCCAGCTCCTGTTGTAACTGGTCCTGTTGATATCCCAGACTACGCAACAACTCTGTACGTGCTCGCTCCATGAATTTCAGGTAATTAGCATAATAAACAACACCACCCGAATCTGTATCCTCGTAATAGACACGTACCGACCAGAAAAATTCCTTTTGTTTTGCTTTCATTGCTTAGTTTATTATTATTATTTATTAAGCCGACGATAGATAATATTAATCTTGTTGCGCGGGCATGTTTGTTTGCCCACCTTCTACCGTTAATTATTCAAACATATCTCGTTCTTGCGCAAGTTCCTTGTTTATTTCTTTACTCGCTTTACCGCCTGGTGCACCGCTTAGAGTACCACCTTGATCGTTACTCAGGCTGTCCGGCACAGGTAAGCCAAAATGCTGATAAACATTAGAGGTAGCAATGCGCCCTCTTGGTGTCCGCATTAAATACCCCTGCTGAATCAAATAGGGCTCAATCACATCTTCTATGGTGTCGCGCTCTTCACTGATTGCAGCAGCCAGATTCTCCACACCAACTGGGCCACCATTAAACTTTTCAATAATGGCCAGCAATAAACGTCTGTCCATTATATCAAAACCCAGCGGATCTACTTTTAATAATTCCAGTGCTTTTGCAGCTATATCTTCGTTCACCCTGCCATCTGCTTTAACTTCAGCGTAATCGCGCACCCGACGCAACAGACGGTTCACAATACGCGGGGTACCTCTGGCTCTACGTGCAATCTCAAAGGCACCGGCATCATCAATTTGTACATTTAATATCTCAGCAGAGCGTTTTACAATATGGCTTAAGTCGTTTAATCCATAAAAATCAAGGCGTAAAACGATGCCAAAGCGATCACGCAATGGCGACGTTAGTGAACCCGCGCGCGTAGTTGCACCGACCAGGGTAAAGGGCGGCAAATCCAGTTTAATAGAACGCGCTGCCGGGCCTTCACCGATCATAATGTCCAGCTGGTGATCTTCCATTGCCGGATACAGCACTTCTTCAACAACCGGGCTTAAACGATGAATTTCATCGATAAATAAAACATCGTGTGCTTCGAGGTTGGTCAACAATGCGGCGAGGTCACCCTGTTTTTCCAGGACAGGACCAGAGGTTGAATGCAGGGTAGCGCCCATTTCATTGGCAACAATGTGCGCCAGTGTGGTTTTTCCCAAACCCGGTGGACCAAAAAACAAAACATGGTCCAGGGCTTCATTACGTGCTTTCGCTGCAGGTATGAAAATTTCCAGCTGTTCCGTTACTGCCGGTTGCCCTCGATAATCTTTTAAATACTGCGGTCGAATAGCCCGGTCGATAGCAACCTCGCCATCTACACTTTCTGCTGACAATACCGGGTTCTCACTCACTTAACGCCCCTCGACAATTGATCCTGCATTGTTCTACTACCGTCCATCCGTGGACATATGCAATGCAGCACGAATAATATCTTCTGTTGATTTATCTTCAACATCGAGATCACGAACCATCTGGCTTGCCTGTTGTGCTTTGTAGCCAAGAGAAATTAGCGCACTGACTGCATCGTTCACCGGATTTGCCTGCCTTTCTAATGGCGCCCCGACTGCATTTGTAGCACCTGGCAGCTTGATTGAATCATCTTTCTGTAGACGATCTTTCAGCTCAATAACTAATCGTTCAGCGGTTTTTTTACCGACACCCGGTAATTTAGTTAAGCTTTTACTGTCTTCTTCCAGAATACAACGGGTAAAATCTTCCGCGCTCATGCCAGAGAGAATGGTCAGTGCCAGCTTTGGCCCGACACCGCTAATTTTTATCAAATTTCGAAACATCAGGCGCTCGGTCAAAGAAAAAAAACCGTATAACAGCTGCGCATCCTCGCGTACCACTAAATGCGTATGCAATATGATGTTTTCACCACACTCTGGCAAATTATAAAACGTCGACATCGACGCTTCGAGTTCATAACCCACACCCTGCACATCAAGCAAAATGGTTGGTGGCTGCTTTTCCAGTATGGTGCCCTGCAATCGTCCTATCATCGCCAACGACCGCCTCGTACCCTGCTAACGATACCCAGGGTTTTCATGTGCATATGATTAGCATGGCACAGCGCAATCGCCAGGCCATCAGCCTCATCACTTTGCGGTTCAAAATCGAGTTTTAAAAGCAGCTTCATCATCTCTTGAATTTGTTCTTTATCTGCAGAGCCATTACCAACCACGGCTTTTTTAATTGCACGCGGGGTGTATTCGCCAACATCCAGTTTTGCATTCGTGCCCGCACAGATCGCCGCGCCTCGCGCCTGTCCAAGCTTAAGTGCTGAATCGACATTTTTATTAACAAACACCTGTTCAATACCCATTGTCTGTGGCTGCCATTTTTCTATAATGATACTGATTTCAGCAAAAATCATACCTAAGCGGTCTGGCAAGGCATCACCGGTAATTTTTACAAAACCACTGGTCACATACATATGACGTAAACCATCACTATCAATCACGCCATAACCGGTACACCGTGATCCGGGATCAATGCCTATGATACGTGTTTTTTCTGCCACTCGGTTTTTTATTGTTGTTAAGATGACAGTTGCGCCATAACCTCATCCGAAAAATCAGCATTAGTGTGCACATCCTGTACATCATCGAGATCTTCCAGAGTATCAATCAGACGCATAATTTTTTCTGCGTCATCCAGACCAACGTCGATCAGGTTAGCCGCGTTCTCAACAACTTCAGCTGCTTCCGGCTCAAAATCTGCCGCTGTCATGGCGTCTTTTACCGAAATAAAGTCTTCATACGTAGTAATCACCTCAATACTGCCATCATCATTAGTAGACACATCTTCTGCACCCGCCTCCAGTGCGGCTTCCATAATGGCATCTTCATCGCTGCCTGGTGGATACATTAATACACCAGTACGCGCAAACATATAAGCGACAGAACCATCTGTACCCAGATTACCACCGGCTTTAGTAAAGGCATGACGCACTTCAGATACCGTGCGGTTACGATTATCAGTCAGGCAATCTACCATGAGAGCAGTACCCGCAGGGCCGTAGCCTTCATATCGAATTTCATCATAGTTAGTGTCATCACCTTCGCCGGTGCCACGTTTGATCGCACGCTCAATGGTATCACGGGTCATATTGGCTGCAAGTGCTTTATCAACAGCGAGGCGCAGACGCGGGTTAGTCGCAACATCACCACCGCCACCGCCACGAGCAGCGACGGTAATCTCCCTGATTAACTTGGTGAAAATTTTGCCGCGTTTTTTATCCTGGGCAGCTTTGCGATGTTTGATGTTCGCAAATTTACTGTGTCCAGCCATGGTGTACTCCCGCTTATTTTACTTTTGGGGTGTCTTTATTATTATTTTGATGGTGGGGAGTCTACCACTGTGGCGGGCTGTCGGCGAAGGGTTTAAGGTGGTTGTTTGATGTTTATTTGTGGCATTTTTATTCAGATGCCGACGACATACATTAAGTTTTAGTGTGTTTCTGATGTTGGGAGCTTTGCCATCTTTAACTTATGTTTACTTGGATATTGCGGGTCTCGCCCCGCTGGCGAGTTACTCTTTTTCAACAGCTAAAAAGAGTAACCAGAAAAAGCCGCCCTTATTCGTTTGCCCTGCGGGTTCCTGAATTCTCGGGTATTGCCTACGAGCCCGCCTTGATGCGCCGTCCAGGCGCACAAGGCTAAATTCACCATCCCTGGCGAATTGGCTCTACCAATACCAGAGAATTCAGCAAACGAAAGAGGGAGTTAAAAACAAGAAAAGAAAAAACAAAACTGAACAATAGAAACAAAGGCTTATCTTGAAGCACATAGTTAGAGTGCTTCACTGTTTTTGACTTTGACCTTAGATCCACCTCAGCAAACCATTTAGTCAGTCTCGTTATCATGGGTTTTCTGTGCCAGCATGTCTGAGCGTTTTTTGCGAGTTCTGGCACAGCATGATAACGAGACTGGCTAAATGGGTACCCCTGTGTCTTTTACAGGGGTGCCGCTGTTGTGGCGGCTTTTTTGGTTACTTTTTTAGCTGCAGAAAAAAGTGACTCGCCAGC
>RCNF010000086.1_pt1 | contig 39086 bp, 37 predicted proteins | sample 2041311 | NCBI WGS metagenome assembly RCNF01 (sample SAMN09708228, study PRJNA481090) | Marine sediment metagenome, whole genome shotgun sequencing project. | biome: marine sediment; feature: ocean; material: sediment; isolation source: Sewage treatment plant 2 marine sediment (STP2) ...
CTTCTCGGTCTCTGTTTCATCTGCAACACCTCTTTCTCTACAGTTAGAGTGTAGGTGTTGCATCCACCGATTGAGATCGCAACCCAAAGCAGCCGGTCACCTCACGTAACAATTACCGCGAAATTGACAACGGTTCGACCCAATGAAAGAAGACCAGCTAAAGACAGAAGCACTTCACTATGCCGTCGAAGACGGCAGCATCGAGAAGGTGGTCGAACTAATAGAGGCAGGCTGCAATCTGGATCATTTTGATTGGCCACTGTCATGGACGCCTTTGCACTACGCTGCGAAGGGAGAGCAAGTAGAGATCGCGCAACTACTCATTGAAGCAGGCGCGAACGTGAATGCGCACAATGAAGATGAAATTGGCGAAACGCCGCTGGGCCTCGTTGCAGCTAACTGTTCGTCTGAGATCGCTAAGACTTTGATAGAAGCAGGTGCCGACCCTCGTATTCCGGGTTGGATGGGTAACTCTGCATTGAGTCGCGCTGCCGAGCGAAAGAAAGCGGAAGGCCGTCGTGTTTATGAATTGCTCGACCATGCTGCTCGAAAACTAGGTTAGCCGAATGACTGCTAGTGTCCGAATCCAGCCCCTCGCGACACCTTTGCCGAGCGGCTGGTATTGGGAAAAGCAGACGTTGACACTCAAATAAAAAGCCCCGAAGCGTTTCCATTCCAGGGCTAGTATTGGTGCCGATAAGAAGATTCGAACTTCTGACCCCATCATTACGAATGATGTGCTCTACCAACTGAGCTATATCGGCATTTTGGGCGGGCCGGAAAGGATTCCGGTCAGCAGATTGCGGCGCGAAGTATAGCCGCAGAGGGCCCGGTCGGAAAGAGGTTTAAGCGACTATTCGCGATTAATCGCGCCGGTTGCGTACTCTGACAATCACGTCAATGCTGTCTTGCTCGGTGCCTTCAGGCAGCGCAGGTAGCTCACTGAACTGAACATCGTCGCACGCAATGTCGCCAAGCTCACCGGTATCAACATTGTAGAAGTGGTAATGGGTGTGGGTGGTCGAGTCGTAAAATTTGCGCTCCGGATCAACCATGATCTCCCGCACCAGCCCGCGTTCGCCGAACAACTTCAGAGTGTTGTAAACGGTCGCTTTCGATACTCGGCTGCCTGCGCTGCGCAAGCGGTCGAGAATCTGCTCCGCTGACAGATGCTGCGGACGCTCCAGCAGGACCCCCGCAACTTCGACGCGTTGAGCGGTCGGCAATATGCCGTGTTGATCAAACAATGACAGAACTTCCGGGCGCAGCATGAAACCAGACCTCAAAACCTAATTGATGCCGGAGTATAGACTAGTTCCAGACAAAAGTTTACCGGTTGAGAAAGTTTTTTGTGCAGAAATCGGCAGAAAACTCCGTTTTTGGCGGGTGTTGCGAATGTCGCCAGAGCATAGGCTGTCATTCAGACAAGGAGGTCTGCCATGCAATCGCGACTCGGACGTCCGCAACGAGGCTACTCACTGTACGAATTGTTAATGACACTCACCTTGACGGCGCTGGTGTTGGTACTGGGCATCCCCTCTTTCTCCGGCACCATTGCGCGCAACCGAATCAGTGTCGAAATCAACGCTTTGTTCCACGCCATGCATGTCGCTCGCAAGGAATCAATCATGCGACGACAGGTCGTCTCGATATGCCCGAGCAGTAGCGGCGTCGATTGTGAGCCCGGCCGGGACTGGTCGAATGGCTGGATCATGTTCACCAACCACGACCGTGATCAGCCTCCTCAGGTCGACCCGAACGAAACGGTCATGCAGGTCCACCAAGTCACCGAAAACGTGAGGATCACGGCCAACCGACTCGGATTCACGCTGCGAGCGACCCAGCGACGAGCGACGAACGGGACAATCGTTGTTTGCGACCTGGCGGACAGAGCAACGCCAAAGGCACTAGTAGTCAGTTACACCGGCAGACCTCGGGTAACTCTCAAGGACACAAGGGGGCGACCCTATGACTGCTCAGACTAGGAAACTGCTCAGGCCAGGGCCGCTTGAACCGGGACTGCTCGGATCAAGTTAGATAGCCTCCAGCGAGCGACCTGCGAGGTTGTGCGGATTAAGTTAACTCTAAATCCATATTTTAGACCGCTTATCGGCCCGAACTGCCCGCTTGTCGGATACTCATTTGACCCTCAAACCCACGCAGTATATTGCGTCCATGAAAAAGCAAACACAAAACGGCTTCACGCTGTATGAACTTCTGGTAACCATGCTGATCGTCGGCATCGTCATGACTCTTGGCATCCCGAATCTCACTGAATTCACGCAGAACGGTCGCATGACCAGCGCCGCCAATGACATACACGCAACCTTTCAACTTGCGCGTAGCGAAGCAGCGCGGGCGAAAACCAACATCACGATCTGCGGCAGCGCGGACCCATTGGCTGATGATGCCGCCTGTGATGGCACCTTCGACCAGGGCTTTATTGTCTTTCAAGACTCGGAAGACCCTGCAGCGGTGTCCCGAACCGAAGCGTCAGAGCCTGTATTGCGAGCACACCCGGCTGCAGATACTGGCGTAATGATTCGTGTCGCGAACGACGCTACCTTCTTCAGTTTCGCCTCTACCGGTTTGGGCCGCGGTGACGTCGGCGGCGGAGACTCCGTGACACAAATCGTGATTTGCGACCAACGAGGAAACACAATAGCCGCTGGTGGCAATTCGGCTGCAAGGCTCTTTGTGGCAACCCCACTTGGACGCGCAACGATTATTCGAGATATCGACATGATCGATACCGCTCTGACAAACATGGGTAAAACCTGCCCTTAACCGCAGGCTCACTAACCCTGTATATAGGAATAGATTTAATGCTACTGAAACTAGCAAATAACAGAATCGGTCCGGCTCAACGAGGCTTCTCACTCATTGAAGTACTCATTGCCCTGATCATCATGTCGGTTGGCATGTTAGGTATCGCGGGACTGTATGTACAAAGCATGCAGGCTGGCAGAACCTCGATGCTGCGTCACAACGCTGTAACGCTGGCGGGTGATGTTGCCGACCGTATCCGCTCCAATCCGCGTGCGGGTAATGCCTATACAGACGCCGACGGCGCTGACAATGCCTGTGTAAACGGCAATGCCGACTGTAATGAAGCAGAAATGGCCGGGCAGGATATTTTCTTGTGGAAGGCCCAGGCAGAAACAACTATGCCAAATGGCTTAGTGACGATCACCTTTGACGACGACGTATCACCACCTAATTACACAATTGAGGTGAGCTGGGATGAGCCTGGCGAAGTGATGGACTACACGATCACCATCCCCGTATTTGGAATATAAGAACAATGCATATTAATCAGCAGTCAATACGAGCACATCGAACTCAGACCGGCCTGACGATGGTCGAACTGATGGTTGCGCTTGCCGTTGGGTCATTCCTGATGATCGGCGCAGTGCAGATCTTCAACCAGAGTCGGCAGGCATTTATCATCAATGAGTCCATCGCACGCGTACAGGAAACCGCGCAGTTTGCGATGGATTCTGTTGAATCCGATTTGCGAATGGCCAGCAACTGGGGACGCAACAGTCGTCCACTGGCTGTTGAAGGCCGCGCGATTGCTGCTGATGCGAATCCAACTAGTTTGGCACTACCGGACGACATGCTGGTATGCGGCGACGATTGGGCAACCAACCTTGCTATGACCGTTGATGGTGATAATGACACCTACGCGCTGGGCTGTGATGCGCAAGGAACTGGCGGTGCGCAGGCACAATCCGATGTCCTCACCGTGCGGCGCGCTACAGTACAACCCGTGGCTGACACAGCCGGACAGCTACAGATTCAAACCACCCGGGTCGCAGGCCAGCTGTTCATCGACGGCAATCCGACATTGTGCGTTCCGGTTGCGCCACCGGCCCCGCCCAATTGCACTACGCATAATTTGCTGGTCAATAGTTACTACGTGGCCGCCAGTTCCGATCTGATTCCAGGCGTGCCTACCCTGCGTCGAAAATCTCTTCGCTTGGTAGCCGGTGCTATGACGATCGTGGATCAGGAAGTTGCACCGGGCATTGAGAACATGCAGGTACAGTTCGGCATTGATGTAAATGAAGACAACACAGTCGACCGTTACGTCAACCCGGGTGACGATATCTATGACCCTACATCGGGCACCTACATCCCGGGTGCCCGCGTAATTACAGCGCGTGTTTGGCTGGTCATTCGCGGTGTCACTCGTGAGGGCGGCATCGTCGATGAAACCAACTATTCACCGGGCGGTGTTGATCTCGGCACGCACTCCGACGACTACCGTCGCATGATGGTATCCAAGACAATTCTTTTGCGTAACGCAAGAACCTGATTGAGAGAATGAAATGAATTCACTGATACAACGCAAACGCCAAAACGGTGCCGCACTCGTAGTCGGCCTGATCTTGTTGATGGTAATCACTATTCTGGCTATCTCAGGCATGAACACAGCAACAACCGAACTTGCGATCGCACGTAACGATCAAAACTACGAGAGCGCCTTCCAGGCCGCTGAGACAGGGCTGGAGCGCGCGCTGTCGCAGGGGGCATTCAATACCTTGCAAGGTACGACAATGCCAATTTACGACGTCGATGACAATGGCCATGACTCAGTAACCGCTGAGATCCTCTATGAGGACTCGACCTTGGTACCGGACAAGGCATTTAGCCTGGGAACCGGCAGCGGAATTTCCGCGTTGCATTTCAATGCCACATCAACAGCGTCATCGTTACGTGACCCGGACGGGGCCACAGATCGCGACGCCACAGCAATTCACACACAAGCTTTTTATGTTGTCGGCCCTGAAGCGTCGACACTCTGAGCAGTTACTGGAACGGAGCATTCCAATGAAAACGAAATTATTTTTTAGCACATTGATACTCAGTCTGGCATTGCCTGCTGCTGCAGAATTCACGACGATTTCCAGAGCTTATGAAGTTTCCCTGATGGACTTCCGGGCGCCAGCCAGTGTAAACGGCGGAACGTCATTCAAAGAATGTGCCGAGTGCGAAACCATATCTTCGCACGTAACCCCCGACACTCAGTATCGAGTGGATGGCAAGGCACTGCCACTGGATAAGTTTCGGCAGGCGGCGGCGCTAATTAATAATCGCGAGGCGGTAACGATTATCGTTCAGCGGCATCTGGAATCTGACACGATTGTGTCTGTTTCACTAACTACCTAATTACCCAGAAAATAGATTAGAGGCAAAGATCATGAAGATCTCAGAGCAAAAATTTACATGGATTAGTTTGGGTTTGGTGTTATCACTTTTTGTGGGTATGCCTGCTATTGCGGATGATACGGAACTGCTCCTGATCAATCCGGATCCACGCAATAGTCCTAAGCCGAACGTGCTGTTCATCCTCGATACGTCGGGTAGTATGGATACGATCGAACAAACCGGCAAACCCTATGAGAGCACCACAACTTATCTGGGTCCGGTAGGGAATTCTTGCGACCCTGACGCCGTTTACTGGACCGACATTGACGTTACTCCGTCATGTGCCGCTGGCAACACCGCCTTCATTGAGAAGGACAGTTTTCACTGCGAATATGCAATACGACAGATGGATGGAATCGGCAGCTTCACCAATACGATGGTGCAATACCGCGCTGGCGGAAAGAACGGCATGGGGCCCAGTCCAATCGCAATGTGGCAGTACCTCGCTGCTGGTTACAACACAGAGCCAGTTGAATGTCAGGCAGACTCGGGCGTGCACGGCGACGGTCGCGCCACGCACTTGTGGGCCACCAGCGGCAGCGATCTTGCCGATGCCTTCACCGATGACGAAGAATATGAGCTTTCCTGGGGTAGCGCACCGAGAAATCTGAGCTATACCATCTATGATGGCAATTACCTGAACTGGAAGAACACACCAGAGACAGTCGACTTAGAGCGTATTGATATTCTAAAGGCGGTCACCACGAAAGTACTTAGCTCCGTCGACAACTTGAACGTCGGGCTGATGCGTTTTCATGATCGTGATGGTGGCCCGATCATTCAGGATATAACTGACCTTGATGAAAATCGTCAGGACGTTCTGGATGCGGTTGCCACTTTGCCGGCAAGTGGACGAACACCTTTGTCCGAAACTATGTATGAGGCAGCACTGTACTGGCGCGGCATGGAGGCGCATTACGGAAACATCGATGGTGCAACTCACGAATTCACGATCATCCCAACCGATCCCGCTGCCTTCAAATCGACAGACCCTACTAACGTCTACGAACAGCCCGAATGGGATGTTTGTTCAAAGAATTACAACGTACTTTTAACTGACGGTGCGCCGAACGAAGACTACGACACACCCGGGTTGGCGCCCTCTTTGCCGCTATTCAGCGACACGCTGGACGGTCGTACCGAGTGTACAGGAACAGATCAGGGTGACTGCCTTGATGACATTACCGAATACCTGTCGAAAGTTGACATAGACCCTATTGCGGATGGCGATCAACACGTCGTCACTCACACTATTGGTTTCGGTGACGACGTTAGTTTCGACAACATGAAACTTGCAGCCTCTGCCTCAGGAGGTGAGTACTTCCTTGCGGACGATGTTGAAACATTGACGAAGACCTTGCTGGATATTATCGCGAATATTAATGATCGTTCGTTGTCTTTCTCAGCACCGGCTGTTTCTGTCAATACATTTAACCGTACTCAGAATTTGAATGATCTGTACATCACGATGTTCGGTGCCAAAGCGAAGACACACTGGCCGGGCAACCTCAAGAAGTATCGTATTGTTGGTGGCAACATCACCGACGCGAACGGCGATCTCGCCGTAGACCCCGATTCTGGATTCTTCGATGATAATGCGCAAAGCTTCTGGACTGTCGGAACTGACGGCAATGATGTTCGCCTCGGCGGTGCCGCACATCAATTGCCAGATCCGATAGGGCGTAAGTTGTTCACAAATAATGGAGTTGGCGATCTCACCGCAGGAACCAATCACGTATCAACCGGGAATCTGGATGCGTTCATCGACGCTGATTTCGGACTGTCTGGTGCGGACGGTGAACCGTCAATGAGTAACATTATCAATTGGGCGCGAGGTGCAGATCTGCTCAATGAAGACAACAACACCGATACGACTACACGATCGACGATGGGCGACCCGCTGCACTCACAACCCGCCGCTGTAGTTTATGGTGGAACGGCCGATGATCCGGACATGGTCGTATACACAGCGACCAATGATGGTTACTTGCACGCCATTGATGCAGATACTGGCGCGGAGCTTTGGTCGTTCATTCCTAAAGAACTGTTGTCGAATCTGACCCGCCTCTATTTCGATCCGGGCTCCAAGTACAAGCAATACGGTATTGACGGCAATGTTGTGCCGGTTATCAAAGACGAGAACAAGAACGGTATTGTCGACGACGATGATTTCGTCTATATCATCTTTGGCATGCGACGCGGTGGCAATACCTATTACGCTCTTGATGTAACAAACAAGAGTTCACCAAAGCTGCTATGGAATGTCACCCTCACCAATGCTGGCGAAAGCTGGGCAACACCGACAATCGCTCGCATGGACATCGATGACGCTGGCTTGAACGACGACAAAGCTGTCGTAATACTTGGTGGCGGATACGATACCGTACACGATACCACCGTCCACCCGGCCGTAGCAGACGGTGCCGGTGCCGGCATCCATGTCCTTGACCTTGTGTCTGGCGCTGAGCTTTGGCGCGCAGGACCAGATGATCCTGCTACTTTGACGCTCGATACCATGACTCGAGGCATGCCAACTCGCGTACGGGCAATTGACTTCAATGGCAACGGCTTTGTCGATAGATTGTATGCCTCTGACCTGGGTGGCCAGATCTGGCGCTTCGATGTATTTATGGATAAGACTCCGGCAGAGCTCATCACCGGCGGCGTGATCGCCCGACTCGGCGCTGAGACTATTGCTACGCCTTCAGCCGATGAGACGCGACGCTTTTATAATGCGCCGGACATCTCTCTGTTCACCGATACGCGTCAACAACGACGATTTATCGCCGTTAGCATTGGTTCTGGTTATCGTGCGCATCCGTTCGATTTGACGGCAACCGATCGTTTCTACTCGATCCGAGATCCGGACGTTTTGAACAAGCTGGATCAGGATACGTACAATAACTATTCCATTATGGTCGACAGCGATTTGGTTGAAGTCAGTGGATCATCACAGGCCATTGTTAGCTCCGCGGACAGCGGCTGGAAGTTCACTTTGCCCGACAATCAAAAGGTATTGGCCAATTCGCTGACCTTTAATGATGACATCATGTTTGTCGCATTTTCTCCGGACTCGGATGCCGAAGCCACCTGTTCGGCCGGCAAAGGTACGAATTATCTGTATCACATGAAAGTTATAAATGGCGACCCGATAGTGCCGGACCTCGAAACTCTTGCCGATACAGATGCCGACGCCGCGCGCAGCACCACGTTGAAGCAGGGTGGCATCGCACCGTCACCGACAATTCTGTTCCCAAGTCCTGACGATGCGGATTGTGAAGGCGAGGAATGCTCACCAGAACCGATTCGCTGTGTTGGTGTCGAATGTGCTCCCCCAGGATTCAAGAACTATCCAGTTCGGACGCTCTGGACACAAGACGGAATTGAGTGATGGTTCCGGGCTTTATGGACAAGGATCAGTCAAAATGAGCGATATGATAATCGCTTAGCAAGCACCCGAAATCGGCTGCTTACTGAAACGGATTTTAGGAGCAACGACAATGAAATTTCGAAGCATTTTGATGGCGGCGGTATTGCTCGTCTCGCAGGGGGCGCTTGGCCAGCTGGAAACGCTGGTCAACGCCGTCGAGACCGCGCCGTCAAACATCAGTTTTCCTGCTTCCGAAAACGGAACAGTGTCATTCAAACCCTGTTCCGAGGAATGCAACTCTGAGTACACACGGGTGGCGTTGAATAACGCAACCCAGTACTTCATTGACGGCAGGGCTGTGAAGTTTGCGGACTTCAGGATTAAGTTCGCGCAGATTAAACACAGCAATGGCAGTTACGCGTTGGTTAGTTACGACACAAAATCAAAAATAGTCACTAGCATCAACATTTCGGGATAAATAGTCCGGTTATGTGACTAGCAAGATCGCGCGGTCACGGATTGACAACGAAGGAACGAAAACGAATGAACACGTCTAGGAAGCACACCGGTTGGTTCGGTGCAGGACTACTAATTTCACTCTTGGCCGGCTCGCCTGTTTGGGCAGACGACGTCGAGCTGTTGTTGTCTACGCCGGCGGCTAGCAACGCTGCAAAGCCGAACATTCTCTTCATCATCGACTCGTCGGGCAGTATGACGACAGTAGAGAATAGTCAGGAACCCTATGATTCTGATGAATCCTATGGCGGTCCTTGTGACTCCGGCAAGTACTACTGGGCGACCAACTCAAACATCCCGCAATGCGGCAATCAGTATAAGTTCAACAAGAACGTTTTCTATTGCCAGCAAGGTGTTGCACAAGCACGTGCTGCGGGTTCCTTCACCGACACAATGGCAATGTATCGACCATCCAATGGCAAGTGGAAATGGCGAACCCTGAATCGGAATTCGACTGGCTACGTCGTTGATTGTGAGGATGACTCGGGAAGCCACGGCTCCAACTCGAGCCCGCTGACCGCAACTTATGTGCGCAGAGGCAACAATAAGGATGAGTACACAACGGACCAGTCACGCGAAGTGTCCTGGGGTGACCGACCCACGCATCAGAAAATCACTGTTTACGACAGCAATTATTTGAACTGGTACTACAATCCTCCCGGAACGAGCATGCGTCGTACAGATATTGTCAAAGCTGTTACCAAAAACGTTTTGGGCTCGGTCAAAGATGTAAATGTTGGGTTCATGCGATTTCATCACAGCCAGGGCGGGCCCGTCATTCACGCCATTAAAGATCTGGAAGAAAACCGTGCCGAGGCCAATGCGGTAGTTGACGGAATTCCAGCCAGCGGCTGGACGCCGTTGTCCGAGACTTTATACGAAGCTGCCTTGTACTGGCGCGGGATGCCTGGCGATTATGGCGGCACATCAAGCACCGACGACGATGCTCTGCTGTCATCTGACCCGTTCATCTATGACCAGCCAGCCGACTACGCCTGCGCCAAGAATTTCGTCGTGCTACTGACTGATGGTGAACCAACCGAAGACAAAGGCGCGTACTACAAAGTGCCGACCCTGCCGGAATACAATTCTGTTATGGGACGCGGAGATTGCACAGGCGCCAATGAGAACGGCGCTTGTCTGGACGATATCGCCGAGTACCTGTCAAAAGCGGATATAAACCCCAACGTGCCCGGCACTCAGTCCGTCACAACCTACACGATTGGCTTTTCAGTCGACCTTCCGATTCTCAAGAAAACTGCCGAGCTGTCCGGCGGAGAGTATTACCTTGCATCGGACGTGAAGACCCTGACCACGGCACTAACGGATATTGTGACGAATATTTTTGACCGAGATATTTCGTTCACCGCGCCAGCCGTCGCAGTCAATGCATTCAATCGAACTCAGCATTTGAATGATCTGTATGTTCCTGTGTTTCGAGCTACCGATGAGATGCACTGGCCAGGTAACGTCAAGAAATACACAATCAGGGACAGTGAGGTTCAGGACTCGAATAACGTAAACGCGATCGACCCTGACACTGGTTTCTTTGCAGACTCAGCCAAGAACTTCTGGTCGACGGAATCGAAGCCGGATGGATCGGACGTATTCCGCGGTGGTGTTGCCAACGTATTACCCGATCCCAGCGTACGCAATCTCTATACGAATAATAATCTTGGCGATCTGACGGATGCCGGGAACTCGCTCTCCAGCGCAAATATTGCGGCATTCCAGGGTTCTGACTTCGGATTAACTGGCGCATCAGGTGAGCCGGAACTCGAGCAACTGATCGACTGGGCGAGAGGTGTCGACGTTAAGAACAGCGACGGTATCGACTCGACGAAGACGCGGAACTCAATGGGTGACACGCTGCACTCTCAGCCTGCAACGGTTATTTACGGCGGGGATGAAGATAATCTTGACATTGTCTTGTTCACCGCAACAAACGACGGCTATTTGCACGCGATCAATGCTACATCCGGCAAGGAAATGTGGTCATTCATTCCGCGGGAACTGCTGGCCAATTTAGGTGATTTGTACATCAACGAGAACATCGACTTCAAGAACTATGGACTCGATGGCGACGTTATTCCCATTGTGTACGACGAGAACGGTGACGGCGAAATTCAGCAAGACACCGACTTCGTCTATCTGACTTTTGGCATGCGGCGCGGCGGCGATAAATACTACTTGCTCGACGTAACGAATCAAGACCGCCCAATCCTGAAATGGATCAAGACTTACCCTGAATTCGGCCAAACGTGGTCAGCGCCGGTTGTCGCAAAAGTTAAAGTCAATAGTGACGACGCCAGCAGCGATCAGGATGCTGTGCTCATTTTCGGCGCTGGATACGACACTACCCACGATTCGGCGGCGCACCCGGATAGCAACGATGTCCAGGGTGCCGGAATCTTCATGCTGGATGTCGAGACTGGCGAACAGATCTGGCGCGCAGGCCGAGACTCCTTCGCCGATTTGACGCTTGAAAGAATGACTCGATCGATTCCGACAAAGACAACGGTGATCGATATCGACGGCGACGGCTACGCCGATCGCATGTACTCGTCTGACCTCGGCGGACAGATCTGGCGATTCGACATTACAAGTGGAGCCACCCCCGCAAATCTGGTAACTGGCGGCGTAATTGCTCAGCTTGGCGCAGAAGGCTTGCAATCGCCCACAGCGGCCGATACGAGACGCTTTTACACGGCACCTGATGTCGCCATGTTCACGGATCACGTACAACAAAGGCGTTACCTTGCGATCAATATTGGTAGCGGCTACAGAGCACACCCTCTGGATAATAGTGCGGCCGACAGCCTCTATTCTTTGCGCGACCCGGATATCATCAAACAACTGACGCAATCTGAGTACGACAACTATTCGATCATCAGGTATGACGACCTTGTGGATGTTGCAGGGAAACTCGATACGGTGATTCCGAAGAGCAGCAACGGGTGGAGATTTACTCTGCCTCCGCGCGAGAAAGTCTTGTCGGACGCTCGCACGTTCGATGACTCCGTCTATTTTGTAACGTTTGAACCGCAGGTAAATTCACTTGACCCTTGTCAGGCTGGTTTGAGCGTCAATCGCGTGTACCGTCTGGACGTATCGAATGGTGACCCGACCTTTAGAGAGGAAATCTCCGATGAGTCGGAACCTGAAGAAATTGACGAGGCCCGAATATTAACTCTGGAACAAGGCGGTATCGCGCCGGTTGCCGTATTCCTCTTCCCAAGCTCCTGGGACAGGGACTGCAAGGGCTCGGAATGTGTTCCGCGACCGCTGGCTTGTGTTGGTGTAGAGTGTTTTGATCCGGATTTCACGAACCGGCCCGTTAGAACATTATGGACTCAGGACGGCGTGGAATAGCCAGCCGAAATCAGGAAGTGACTATGCCAAATCGACAAAACATGAAAGGCGTTACGCTCTTGGAGCTGATGATCGTTGTAGTGATCATCGGTATCCTCACCGCGATTGCGTATCCGAACTATCGTGATTTTGCAGCAAAAGCTAAACGCGTGGAAGCAAAGGCGGCACTGTTGAAAATTGCAACGAACCAGGAACGCTTTTACCTGCAGAACAATACGTACACAACAAACATACTTCTTCTCGGCTTCGATGCTGATCCATTCATCAGCGACTCGGATTCGTATTCGATCCAGGTTACGGCAGCGGACCCCTCTGACTACACGGCGGTCGCAACTTATCGTCTTGGTGGCCGGGAAGCAGATAAGTGTGGCGAGTTTCAGATCGATGGCGCCGGCGATAAGACCTACACCGGAACAGCCAATAATTGCTGGACGACAGGCCGCTAACAACGAAATTGCAGGAGTGCTCGGCGAGCGCTCCTACGATTTTTGTTCAGATTCTGATTCTTCTTCAACGTCCTGTGTCTCGACTGACTCGGCCGCCGGCTCCGTTGCTGATTCGGCATCAACAATGGTCTTTTTGGTCCTTCCCGACAAGAACAACGCATCAATTATCAAGCAAGCCGCACCAACCGTAATCGCAGAATCGGCGACATTGAACGACGGAAATGCCCAGTTGCCAAACCACACCTGGATGAAATCTGTCACGTAACCCAGTCGCACGCGGTCGATTAAGTTCCCGATCGCTCCTCCCAGCACCAGCGATAGCCCAGCGGACAGCATTACCATGCCGTCACGACGCACTTGCCAGAGCCATACGGTGATCACGCCGCTGACAGCAGTCGCGAGTACCACGAAGAACCAGCGCTGCCACCCTCCCGCCCCAGCCAGAAAACTAAAGGCCGCGCCGGTGTTTCGTTGATGCGTCAGGTTCAGAAATGAATTGATCGGCACTTTGTCATACAAAGAGACCCACTCTACGATGGCCCACTTGGTGAGCTGGTCTGCAGCAATAACTGCGATCGTCAGTGCGATCCAGCCGACAAAGCTCGAGCGTCGGGGCAATGGGCTTGACAGTTCGTTCACCTAAGATCCTTCATTCTGATTGTTCGGACAATATCGATCTCGCATTGTCGGCGTCAAGACGCATCTGCGCAACCAAATCGTCAATCGACTCGAACTTCTTCTCGCCACGCAGCCGGGCGACGAACTCAACATCGATGTACTCGCCATAGATGGACTCATCGAAGTCGAAAATGTGCACCTCAAGTTTCGGCATTGTGCCGTTGAACGTTGGCCGGGTACCAACGTTGGCAACGGCGTTCCTGATGCCTCCCCCTAATCCCTTCACGCGTACGGCAAAGACGCCCATAACGGCGCTTTGCCGCCGGCGGATATCCACATTTGCCGTTGGAAAACCCAAAGTCCTGCCCAGCTTCTCACCCATGACGACTTTTCCGGACATCTGGTAGGGTCGCCCCAGCAGACGAGTTGCCCGGCCTGTATCGTCACCCCACAGTGAGTCACGGATAGCTGAGCTACTAACTCGAATATCGTCGACGAGAACACTGGGTATCTGCGCCACGGTGAAGTCCAGCACGTCGCCAACGCGCATCAATTGCGCAACACTGCCTTCCCGTTTTTTTGCAAACCGAAAATCGTCGCCGACGACTAAATGCCGGACATTCAGGCCATGCACTAAAATTCGGCGGATGAACTCGCCCACCGCAATGTCGCGCATCTGTTTGCCAAACCGCGGGCAATAAAATATGTCGATACCATGATCCGCAAGGGCGGCGAACTTTTCACGAAATCGCATGAGGCGTGCCGGTGGATGCTCGGCGGAGAAAAACTCTCTGGGCATCGGCTCGAAGCTCATTACCACCGATGGCAAACCACGTTCCTTCGCTACCGCCAGCACCTGCTCAAGCAACTGCTCATGCCCCAGGTGCAGGCCGTCATAGGCGCCAATGGTCACAACGCTGCCCAAGCGCAATTGCTCGAATGGCATATCTGACAAATGACGTACTAGCCGCATCTCAATTCCGCCGCAGTGCAAGTTTCGACTTACGCAGGCCTAACGCGAGCAGGCAAACGAAATAAATCGCCGCGCCGGCTATGACCGTAAGACCGAGCCAATAGGATCGCCCGACCACCGTAGCATCGAGCCACCAGGCCAGCGGGCGGTGCAGACTCTCAAGTACTGCCCACATGACAAGATTCGATGCTGCTACTTGCAGCAGCAACGCACCCCAACCGCTTGAGTGCTGCAGGACTGAATCGTGTCGCAGACCACGGTACAACAGATAGGCGTTCAGTATGGCAGCGATGGAGATTGCCAATGCCAGTGCCGCATGTGTCCCCGCGTACCCGATGCTGGTCAGATACCAGGCAAGTCCAACGCTCAGGAGAAAGTTGACCGATAAAGCGATCAGGCCAATGCGCACCGGTGTCTTCGTGTCCTCCCGCGCGAAGTAGGCAGGCGCCAGAATTTTGACGAAGGAAAAACCAACCAGACCGATTGCGAATGCCTGCAGCGCGAGCGCTGTCATACGAACGTCTTCAGCAGAAAATACGCCGCCGTAAAATAAAGTGGCTACCAGCGGCTCAGCAAGCACTATCAAACCCACGGCTGCAGGAACTGCAATCAACAAGACCAGCTTCATCGACCAGTCGATCGTCGCAGAAAAGTTTTCGTATTCCTTGTTCGCATACTGACGCGAAAGAAATGGCAGAGTGACCGTAGCAAGCGCAATGCCGAATAGTCCGAGGGGAAATTCCATCAGTCGATCCGAGTAATACAGCAAACTGATTTTTCCAACGCCAAGCATCGAGGCAATGATGCCGCCCACCAGAACATTGATTTGTGCAACGGATGAGCCAAATATAGCGGGTAACATCAAGCTCATCACGCGCCGAACACCCGCATGACCTGCGGCCCATTTTGGACGAGGCAGAGCGTGTATTCTTGCCAGAAATGGAATTTGGAATGCAAGTTGCAGAAGCCCTGCCACGAAGACTCCGTACGCAAGGGCCATACCGGGTTCATCAAGCAGCGGTGCGAGCCATATAGCGGCAGCGATCAATACGACATTGAGAATAACCGGCGTAAATGCCGGCACAGCAAATCGACCATAAGTATTCAATATGCCACCGGCAAATGCCGTCAATGACACGAAGAACAAGTACGGAAACGTGAATCGCAGCATCATCGTCGCAATGTCGAAGCGACCATCCTCGCCGATGAAGCCCGGTGCGACGATGGCGACGAGTAATGGCGCCGCAACGACACCAACCAGAGTAACGCCAAAGAGAATCCAGCCAAAAGTCCCGGCGACTGCATCGACGAACTCGCGCGCTTCAGCATGACTTTGCTGCTCGCGGTAGCGGGCCATGACAGGCACGAAACCCTGCGAAAAAGCCCCTTCTGCGAAGAAGCGTCGGAGCATATTGGGAATTCGATTGGCGACGAGAAATGCATCCATGATCAGGGATGCACCAAAATATCGGGCAAAAACGATGTCACGAACCAGGCCAAGAATGCGTGAGAGCAGCGTCATGCCGCTAACGATAGACGTCGACAGCATCAGACGTAGCCCGGAGATCCCCTGCCCCACGCCCGCTGATTTGTCCTTAAGAGCCTTTTCGGAGCTGTTTTCAGTCGTCATATACGGCCTCAGTTTAGCCTAGAAAACATATGAAATCAGTCATTTAGCGAATCGCCCGGGATAGTTTCACAAGTTCTCGGGAATGCCATTGACAATCGACCTCCGGGCACGAATAATACGCGGCTCTTCGAGAGCAGGACACGGAAAACCAGTGGCAAATATTAAATCAGCACGTAAGCGCGCCCGCCAGTCAGAGAAGACTCGCCAGGCGAATATGGGCATGCGCTCCAAATTGCGCACCATGATCAAAGATGTCGTCAAGGCATGCGATGAAGGCAACAAAGAAGCCGCGGAAGCCGCTTACAAGGCTGCTGGACCCGTGATCGACGGTATGATTAACAAAGGCATTGTCAACAAGAACAAAGCCGCGCGACACAAGAGCCGCTTGAACAAGCGAGTGAAGGCTTTAGCTGCGTAGTCGCTGCTTGCACCAGATATAAAAAAACCGCCGACAGGCGGTTTTTTTTTCTTCAATTCGTCACGTGACTTGCAATAGCCTAGTCATCGAGCTGCAGTTCAAGTTGCCGCATGATGGCCTGACCGAGTGCTTCGGTGCCCTCTCCGGTCGCCGCACTGACTTCAAATACAGGACCGGTCCATTCGGTCTTCTCAAGCAATGCACGCTTTGCCTCCGCGCGATCTTCCTCGTCCAGCAAATCGATTTTGTTAATGATCAACCAGCGCAGCTTATCGGTAAGGTCAGCCGAAAACTTGTGCAGTTCATTCTGAATCGCGAGCACTTCGTCGGCGGGCTCGATATTGCTGTCCAGCGGCGCAATATCAACCATGTGCAGTAAGAGCCCTGTACGTTGCAGGTGTCTCAAGAACTGAATACCGAGACCCGCACCTTCGGCAGCTCCTTCGATCAATCCCGGAATGTCTGCCATCACGAAACTCTGTAAACGACCGACTCGAACCACGCCCAGATTGGGGTGAAGTGTCGTGAATGGATAATCAGCAATGCGTGGCTTCGCCGATGACATTGCTGTTATCAACGTTGATTTGCCGGCATTCGGCATGCCGAGCAATCCGACGTCTGCCAGGACCTTTAGCTCGAGACTCAGATTGCGCGATTCGCCCTCCGATCCGTTTGTGGTTTTGCGGGGCGCGCGATTTACGCTGCTCTTGAAGCGCGTATTTCCCTGACCATGGATACCACCGTCAGTGACGCGCTGTCGTTGGTCCGGTTCGGTCAGGTCGCATATCAGTTCGCCGGTATCCACATCATGTACGGCCGTGCCGATAGGTACCATGACGTCAAGATCTGCTCCGGATCGGCCTGTCTTGTTTTGCCCTGCGCCCGTCTGGCCGCTTTCCGCACGAAATGTCCGTGCTACGCGAAAGTCGGCTAGCGTATTCAGCGCAGTGCTTGCGACCAGATAGACACTGCCGCCATCACCACCGTCGCCGCCGTCCGGACCGCCTCTTTCGATGTACTTCTCTCGTCGAAAACTAAGGCAGCCGTTGCCGCCGTTACCGGCCTGTACTCTGATTGTGGCTTCGTCGACAAACTTCATGGTCGTAATCTACTTTAGTTGCTGCAGCAGCCTGCATGAACCACGCCGCTTGAAACTTCGGGCTTTTGGGCTCGCATACAAGAAACCCCGCAATTGCGGGGCCTCAAGGAGTCGTACTTGGCACCAACAGTGCTTACTGTGCTTCGACCACGCTGACAAACTGGCGATTCTGCGGGCCTTTCTTCTGGAACTTGACGTGCCCGGCTTTCTTCGCGAATAAGGTGTGATCTCGACCGATTCCAACATTCGTACCTGCGTGCACTCGCGTGCCTCGCTGGCGAATGATGATATTGCCTGGAATTACTTCCTGACCACCGTAGATCTTGACTCCAAGTCGCTTCGACTCCGAATCGCGACCGTTCTTAGTACTGCCGCCTGCTTTCTTATGTGCCACTGTCTTAACCCTGTATTAGCTTCAGCCCAACAACAACCGTCCGGCTTCGTGAATATTCAATTAGCCCTTAGTCACTCTTCTTGGCTACTTTTTTCTTAGCTGTTTTCTTTGCTGCCGTCTTCTTGGCAGCGGGCTTTTCAGCCTCTGCCTTCTTAGGGGCCGCTTTCTTGGTAGCCGCCTTCTTTGGTGCAGCCTTTTTCGCGGCCGGCTTCTTCTCAGCTGGTTTCTCTGCAGCCTCAGCTTTAGGTGCTGCCTTCTTGGCTGCTGCCCCGCCTATTGCGGTGATCTCAACCTCGGTGAAGAACTGACGGTGCGACCCCTGCCGAAGATAATTTTGCCGACGACGGAACTTGACGACCGGGACTTTGCGGCTCTTGCCCTGGCGTACAACCTTGCCACTGACGGTGCTGCCGGATAGCAATGGCTTGCCGACTTTAACGTCGCTGCCTTCGCCAATCAGGAGCACTTCATCAAATTCAATACTGGCACCTTCGTCTGCCTCGATCTTCTCAAGACGCAGAACGTCACCTTTTACCGCACGGTACTGCTTGCCGCCGCTGCGAAAAACCGCATACATCGTTGTTTACTCCAATGTGCGAGTCGCGCTACATTCGCAACCCACTGATAATTAAGTGATTTTTGTGCCCGCCTGATCGGAACTCAAACTCCGCTGCGGCTACTTCCACAAAAGAGCGGGAATTCTATAGATTCCCCTGCTCCGGGTCAACGTTGAACAGCCGCAAATCCAACCTTAATTCAATAGCTTGCATTCGCCCAATTATTTCGCCCCTCATTGGCCACTGGTCGCCTATTCCGAGCATTTCAGGCATTATCCCGTTTCTTATGCAGACGGCTAATAATCCTCAGAATTTTCTCGCTTTCGCAGACGTCGTGGCGCTTGCGAGCGATGACATGCGTGCGGTCGACAAAATGATCGGCGACAGCTTGAACAGTGATGTCGCTTTGGTATCGCAGGTCTCGCAATACATCGTGATGAGTGGTGGCAAGCGCTTGCGGCCCTTGCTGGTCCTGCTTGCGTCACGCGCACTGGGCTACTCCGGAGAGCAGCACATTCGTGCTGCGGCGATTATTGAGTTCATTCATACAGCGACCTTGCTACACGATGACGTAGTCGATTCGTCGGCACGGCGACGTGGCAAGGATACGGCGAACACGGTGTTCGGCAATCAGGCCAGCGTGCTTGTTGGGGATTTTCTGTATTCCCGAGCGTTTCAAATGATGGTTGATATCAACGACATGCGGGTGATGCGAATCCTGGCCGACGCGACCAATACCATCGCCGCCGGTGAAGTCATGCAGCTAATGAACGTGCATGACCCCGACACCACTGAAGAGGCCTACCAACAGGTCATTTACCGCAAGACAGCGCGGCTGTTTGAGGCCGGAGCGCAGATTGCAGCACTTCTCGCCAATCGTGATGCGCAGGACGAACCCGCGATGGTCTGCTATGGCCAGAATCTCGGCACCGCATTTCAATTGGTCGATGACGCTCTGGACTTCAACGCCTCTGCCGACGAACTGGGCAAGAATCTGGGCGACGATCTGGCAGAAGGCAAAGCAACCTTGCCGTTGATATACGCAATGCAAAAAGGATCGGCCGCGGATAACCAGATGATTCGCAATGCGATTCTCGAGGGCGGGCTGGAACATTTAGCTGAAATTCAATCAGTTATCGAAAAAACCGGCGCACTTCAATACACGGCGGCGCGCGCGCAGGACGCCGCTGACATGGCGATTGAGGCACTTTCCGGGGTTCCTGATTCTGACTACAAGCAAGCACTGATCGCGATTGCTGATTTCTCTGTGCAACGTCGGTCCTGACGCTGCGTTGCCGCTCAGAGTCTTCCTGAAAGGAAATTGAGAGAGTTGGTCGGGCTGGCAAGATTTGAACTTGCGACCCTCTGACCCCGAGACAGATGCGCTACCAGGCTGCGCCACAGCCCGACCGTGGTGCGCGATTCTACAGTACGACTGCTGCTGTGGCCAAGCCCCGTAGCAGATACTGGAGTCGATAGCGGGATCGCTGCTATAGCAACTCATCTGCGACAGTATTGACCAGCTTGCCGAGACCATCGACTTCGACCGTTACTGTGTCGCCTGCTTGCATCCAGATCGGCGGTTTTCTGGCCGCTCCCACGCCTGATGGCGTACCTGTAACAACGACGTCGCCAGGTTCAAGAGTCATACATTCGCTGATGATCTCAATGATCCTTCGAATCGGGAAGACCATGTCATCGATCTGTCCGACCTGCATGACCTGATCGTTCAAGGTTGTCGTCAGCGTGAGGCCAGCCATACCCGTAGGCAACTCGTCGGACGTAACCAGCTCCGGTCCAAATGCGCCGGTCCGATCGAAGTTCTTGCCAATCGTCCATTGCGAAGAAAAGCGCTGATAATCGCGCAACGTCGCGTCATTGAACAACGAGTAGCCAGCAATGCAATCGAGCGCGTTGTTCTCCGTTGCGTGACGACACGATTTGCCAATGACAAAAGCAACCTCGCCTTCGAAGTCCAGCTTGTCAGAACAAAGCGGTCGAATAATCGCATCATTGTGAGCGACCAGAGAGGTCGCATTTCGACAAAATATTTCCGGGAAGGTCGGCGTGTCGGCGCCACCTTCGGCTGCGTGGGCAGCGTAGTTTCGACCTATGCAGATGATTTTACCCGGCCGGGAAATCAGCGGCAGATACTCGACCTCATCGATAGCAATGCCGCCGGCAGCAGAGTTGTCGAGCAAAGCTGCCAGCTCTGCCAGGCAATCGTCGGCGAGTAATTGCTTGATGCTCCGCGGCAGATTGGGAGCAAGACTGGAAACAGGAATAACGGTGTCTCCTGTTCGAACCGCCACCTGTTCACGGCCCTCTATCGCAGCACTAAGCAATCTCATTCGAAAACTTTCCTGGTCAATTTTGTTATGGACTGCATGATGTCATCCTCGTAGAACTATTGTCGCAATACCGCTCTTCGTGCTGCCACACTAAACCACCGGCGCTCGAACGATATAACGGCTTCAATTTTCGGTTCGAATCAGCCAGGACGGAGTCTTATAGGGCTTGATGATAACTTCGTCGCCTGCATTAATCAGGCCGGCCACTTCCACTGACCCCACGACCCCGCGCGTATGCACTGCTGCCCTGGAGAACGCGGTCGACGAAAGTGGCTCGCCCGAACCCGTCGAATGCATAGCGGCCAGCTTCTTCCCCATGTCATGGCAAGGCGGATTGTATTCTTCAACCAGCAACTCCGCGCCGGAAGGAAATGTCAGGGTAGTGCCTTTGGGCAGCCGCGAGAGTTGCTGCAGACCACGCAGACAAATATTGGCGCCAAGGCTGGTTGCGGTGAGTGGCTCGAGAAGCCCCATTACATTTTGAATGTCGAGCAACTCTTCGCTTGAGACAGCCGACCACTGGCGCTCATTTCGCCGCACCGTTCCCTGCGGTTGCTTATCGCCAGCGAATGTTGACCGTTCATAGCTGCGATGACGATCCCCGACAATGCCGTCTAACTCGACCTGAATACTCGACTGCTCTTCCTTGCTGAGACCATCGCCCGATCCAACATGTACTGACGCGACTATTGCGATTATTTCGTTCACTACGACCCCTGCGATTTATCCGTATAGGCGTAATCTGCAGCGACGAAACCCTGAATGTCAATTCCGCTCCAGCAATGCTCCAGATCCCGATAGCTCAAGCGCCGCAATTTTGGTTATGATCGACGCTCGCAAGGGTGGCCTGGCAGGTTCTGAAACAGGCCAATGTACTTGCAAGTACGTCGCAACCTACGCTGACCAAAGGCAAGCCACGATGCAAGCTCAGGCACATACCAGTTCTTACTATGCCGCCACCGTCAACGACCCGACCCGCTTCGCACCACTGCTCGGGGAACAACGCGCGGATGTCTGCGTAATTGGAGCCGGCTTCACAGGAATTTCAACCGCGCTGCATTTGGCCGAGCGCGGTTACAACGTGCACGTCGTTGAAGCCAACAAAGTTGGCTGGGGCGCCTCTGGTCGAAATGGGGGTCAGATGATCGGCGGCATTTCCGGCGAAGCAGCGATGGCAGAAAATCTCGGCGAAGAGGTAGAGGATGTATTTGGCGAACTGCGTTGGGCTGGCCACGACATTATTCGCCAGCGCGTGCAGCAATACACCATCGAGTGCGACTTGAAGTACGGCTATGTCGACGTTGCGATTAAGCCAAGGCATATGCGCGATATAGAGGCAGACTACGAGCGACTCAGGAAATCCGGTTTCCCACACGAAGTCGCAATACTCTCTGCCGAAGAAACGCGCGATACGATTGGAACGAATGCGTACATTGGTGCACTTCTGAATATGGGGAATGGTCATCTTCATCCTCTGAAATTATGCGTTGGAGAAGCAAAGGCGGCAGTCTCACTTGGGGCAACAATTTATGAAAATTCGACGGTAACCAGTATCGAGAAAGGCAACAGACAAAGAGTAGTCACAGAGCATGGATCCGTGACCGCTGATGCCGTTGTTATTGCTGGCAACGCCTACCACCTGTTAGAGAAGAAACTGCGCGGCATAATGTTTCCCGTGAACAGTTTCATCATCGCAACCGAACCGCTAAGTAACGAACAGGTTGCTTCAGTAAATCCCAGAGACGTCGCAGTATGCGACCCCAACTACATACTTGAATATTTCAGGCTCAGCGCCGACAAGCGGTTGCTGTTCGGAGGGCGGTGCAACTATTTCGGCAACGATCCGGAGGTCATCAAAAAACACCTAAGGCCGAGAATGCAGAAGATCTACCCGCAGCTCAGAGGCATCGGCATAGATTTCGCATGGGGAGGCACGATTGGCGTGCCGGTGAAAAGAGTGCCGTTGCTCGGCAGACTCTCGCCGTCTGTTTTCTACTGCCAGGGTTACTCGGGCCACGGAGTGAACGTCACTCACCTGACTGGGCAGATCATGGCAGACGCCGTCGCAGGTACCGTCGAGAGATTCGATCTGTTCGCCAACGTCAAACCGACTATCGTGCCGGGAGCCCACACGCTTAGCACGCCCCTGGTGGCGCTTGGGATGATGTACTACAAGATCAGGGACCGGTTGTAAGGTAACGAACAGCCACCGCCACGGCGTCGGTCAGGCTATCTCGTGCTGCGCTATTCTTGTGTGCACGACCGAGTGATTGCCATATAATATCGCCCTGCGTCTCGCATTGACGCCAATCCATTGCTTCGGACCTACCTACGATGAGAACACTTGCATTAATGCAGACGCTTACCTGTTTGGCACTTGGGTGCATTGCCGCACCTGTAGTTGCCCAGCAAGGTAGCGACGTGCATCCGGAACTGACCAGCAAATTCGATTTAGCAGTGGGTATCTACTACCCGAAACGAGAGTATGTACTGTCGGTTGACGGTAGCCTCGGGGAAATAACTGATCCAATCGATTTCGATGCCGCTTTGGGCACCGACGACAAGGACCCTTTGCTAACAGGAATCTTTAGCTGGCAATTCAAGGAAAAGTGGTCGCTCGGAATACAGCACTTTTCAGCGGGACAAACCACCAACAGAAGCCTTGAAGAAGAGATAGAGTGGGAGGACATCATCTACGAAGTCGGAGCTGATGTGCGCCTTGAAACTGGATTTGACGTCACCCGATTATTCGTTGCGCGGCACTTCCTGCAGGATCCAAAGCACGATCTCGGCGTCGGTTTTGGCGTCCATGCTATTAATGTAAAACTTCAGATCCAGGGTGCTGCCAGACTTGACGATGAGTCAACTGAGTTTCGGGATGAGTCAGCGAACATGTCGGCCCCTCTCCCCAATCTCGGTGTCTGGTACCGCTACTCTCCTTCAAAAAAATGGCTACTGGGTGCCAGAGTTGACTGGTTGTCGGTAAGTATCGATGATATTTCTGGCAGTTTGACGGACATTCGACTCAGCGCGGATTACAGCTTTAACGACCACTTCGGCATGGGCCTGGCCTATCAGGAGTTTCGCCTTGACGCCGACCATAAGAATGACATTTGGCGCGGAAGCGTGAAGGTCGATTTCACCGGACCCTCACTAGTTTTCAAGGCCTATTGGTGATCGTCAAGACGTTTCGCACGCAGCCAGTGTCCTGCGCTTGATTCAGGGCTCTAGACATTCAGCATCAGAATTTCTCGCTCCCACGGCGTAATGATTTCCTGAAACTCCTTGTACTCTGCCTCTTTCAGGCCGCAGTACAACGATACGAAACTGTCACCCAGCATGCTGCGCATTGCAGCACTGTCCTGCATTGATTCGATGGCCGAATAAATATGCCGATGCAATTCGAACTTGCCACCGTAAGCGCTGCCCTCGGTTCGTTCGGTCGGTTTTACACCTTCCATCATACCCAGGTAACCACAGGCGAGCGTCGCAGCCAGGACCAGGTAAGGATTTACATCTGATCCCGCCAGACGATTCTCAATGCGACGAGCTTCGGGCGGTGCGTCCGGAACGCGTAGTCCGACGGTTCTGTTGTCAAATGCCCACGCGAGATTGACTGGTGACGACCAGGGGTCGCTGAAGCGTCTATATGAATTCACATACGGTGCGAAGATCAACATGGCTTCCGGCATGTATTTTTGCAAGCCCCCAAGGTAGTGGTAGAACAACTCACTGGGCTCACCATCAGCCTTCGAAAATATGTTGTTGCCTTGCTTGTCCACGATGCTCTGGTGAACGTGCAACGCGCTGCCGGCATCCTGTGACATCGGCTTGGCAAGAAAAGTCGCGTGCATCTCATGCTCAATTGCAACTTCTCGAACGGTGCGCTTAAAGAGGAAGACCTGATCGGCGAGATCGATCGCATTGCCGTGCAGAAAATTTATTTCAAACTGAGCCGGTCCCATTTCCTGCGACAACGTATCGCACCGGATCCCCTGAGCTTCGCAGTTCTTGTACAAGTCTGTAATGAACGGATCAAAATCATTCATCGTGTCGATGCTATAGGGCTGCCGCGAAACATCCGTCCAGCCAAGTCGACCCTCAGGGGGCTCGGCTTCTGCGCTCGAGTCGGTCTGTGGGCTTAGCAAGTAGAACTCGACTTCTGGTGCGACGACCGGCACCCAACCCTGTGATTCGAACTTCCCAAGGATATTGCGCAAAACGCCGCGTGGCGATGCTTCCACAGGCGAACCATCGCTGTGATAGCAGTCCAGAAATACGGATGCAGTCGGATCAGTCGCCCAAGGCACTGGCCGCAACGTAGTGGGATCCGGCCGCAGCACCATGTCGCGGTCTTCGACATTGAATTTGTTCGTTATGTAGTCGCCGGAGACTGTTTGTCCAAAGATCGCTTCAGGCATTTTCATTACGCCAGAACCGAACTTGTCCGCAGGCACTACCTTGCCGCGTGCTGTACCCGCCATATCGGGAACGAACGCTTCAACGTCTTCGATTTTTCTTTCTTTCAACCAGGATTGAAAAACATCATCTTTGCTCACACTACACCTGCCGTTGGCTCGCGTGCACCCTGCACGCGTCACCGAACGCCTTAAAAATTGCCATAGAAAAACTGTCCTGAGTTACTTGCCATTCGGGATGCCATTGCACTGCAAGCGCGAACCCCGGTACATCGTCGACCCTGAACGCTTCAACCAGGCCGTCATCGGCTATCGCCTCAACGGTAACGCCGCCTGCGAGTTTTGCAACGCCTTGTGCATGCAACGAGTTAACCATCACGTTGTCAGCAGTTGCCATCGATCGTAATAGTCCGCCTTCGATAAGGGTTACCGTATGCGAAGGTCCGTACTGATCCTCCAGAGAATCGTCCGGGTCTTCTTTATGATTGTGATACCCGGGAACATCTCTCACGTTTTGGTGCAACGTGCCACCCAGCACAACATTCAGTTCCTGGAAGCCCCTGCAGACGCCGAGCAACGGAATGCCACGCTCCAGTACACGTTGCGCCAGCGGCAATGTCACTGCATCACGATGAGGATCCTGCAGCGTACCTTCGCCACTTGAATCGTCACCGTAGTGATGTGGCTCGATATTCGAGGGACTCCCCGTCAACAAGACACCATCGACCCGGTCGAGAATGTCGTCCACATCAAGGTCATCCGCAAATACAGGGATCATCAACGGCAGCGCATCTGCGCCATCAATCAGTGCTTTGAGGTATTTCTCACCAACCATGTGAAACGGGTGAGGATCGAGGATTCGCCGGTCAGCCGGCACGCCAATTAAGGGTTTCGGGCACATATGGGGACAAACCCCATTTCTCCTGTATTGCTACTGTGCGGAAGGATACGTCAGCCCAATGCCGCATGTACATGACCGATGCACATTATGAACAGCCGATTTTCTGCTTGTGAATAGAGGCAAACAGACGGCATTCATCAGGCCTCGACCGCCTTATCCGCATTTTTGCCGAAGACGCGCAGGACCGCGATGAGAATCACAATGCCGACGACTATTGAAATCCACGCGGGCAATCCAAATCCACCCGGTATTGTGCCAACGAACAATCCAACAACACCAACCAGCATCGCATACGGCAATTGTGTCCGAACGTGCTCGATGTGATCGCAGCCACTTGCCATGGACGACAAGACTGTCGTGTCGGAGATCGGTGAACAATGATCGCCCCAGACGGCTCCCGCCAAATTACAGGCGACTGCCGAATAGAGTACGTGCATATCTGCAACGCCGGTCATGCCGTTGACGGTCATTACTGCCCAGGTCAACGGAATAACGAGTGGCATGAGTATTCCCATCGTTCCCCAACTGGTACCGGTCGTGAATGCGGTGATAGCGGACAAGATAAATACGACTGCCGGCACCAGAGCGACCGGCAAATTGTCGGCCAGAATTGTGACCAGATATCCCGCAGTGTTCAGGGCCGCTGTAACGTCTGACAAAGACCATGCCAGCACCAGCACAATCATGGCGAATAACATCGCTCGCACTCCGCCGTACCACGCATCGACCACTTCATGAGCCGACAGTATTCTTTGCCCCATCGTCATCAAAGCGGCAGTTATCGCTCCCGCAAATGACGCCCACATCATCGCTTTGTAGGCGTCGGCTGATCCGGCAATATCCGTAATCGTGTCGCCTTCACCGGTATAGTAGAGACCGGCCAACAATGAAAAGATCAAAACCAGCAGTGGTACAAATGCATTTATGGCCCGCAGCGGTATGTTTGCTTTGGGCTCCAGGTTTTCGCCCTCCATGGCCGGCAATTCCTCGCCCGAGGACGGCGCAACCTGACCTTTGCGCGCGCGCACCTCAGCCTTGTACATCGGCCCCATATCCAGACCTGATGATGCAACGGCCAACACGAATACGACGGCAAGAATCGGGTAGAAACTGTACGGGATAGAGTGCAGGAAAACGGTGTAGGCCTGTTGGTCAGCCAAGCCCGGAATATTCTTCATCGCGTCGCCGATCAACCCGACTTCGTAGCCGATCCAGGTAGTGATCAGCGCCAGGCAAACAACGGGTGCCGCCGTCGAATCGACGATGTAAGCCAGCTTTTCGCGCGAAATTTTCAGGTGATCTGTAATCGGCCGCGCTGTGTTCCCAACGACCAGGGTATTGCTGTAGTCATCGAAGAAGATCATCAGTCCCATGAGCCAGACAGCAACTTGACCGCCAACGGCGGACTTGGCTCGACTGACGATCATCCTGACGATACTCGCCATACCGCCATTGCGCGTAATGATGCCAACCATGCCACCTATCATCATCGAGAACAGGATGATCGCCGCATGGTCTGAGTTCGCCAGCGCCCCGGTAACGAAAACCTGAAAACTGTCCAGTAGTCCTTTGACGGCACCTATCGGAGAAAACGAATGTAGTGCCGTTGCTCCCAGCCAAATACCGACCAACAGTGCAGGAATGACATTGCGCAAAGTCAGCGCAATTGCGATTGCGATCAGTGGTGGCAGTATCGAAACCCAACCTGGCAATATGCGCAACTCGCTGGTCGCTTCCTCTCCGGAGGCAACCGCCGTAAGCGATATCGTTCCACGCGATGCAATGACGATATCGTCAAACTCAGCCGTGCCTTGGTCGTCCGCCACGCCACGATGAACTACATCGTTCACCGTCAGAATAATCGCGCTACCGGCTTCGGCGTCGCTGACTGCGATCTGCATCGGAACCGATACAAGACCAACTGTCGGCGTCTCAATCTCAACGGCAGTGGCCGCAAACGGCCAGCAAAGAATCGCGGTCCAGGTAGCGGCTTGAAGTATTGTTTTCAGTGGGACGTACAGGCGGCGAGTATTAATTTTATTATTCCAGCGGCTTCTGTTTGCGGCATATTAACATGACATTTGGTCGCTCTGAAAAGTCCGGCCCGAGAATGCGAATCAGAGCTGCAGTCCGTCGGATGCGACACGCAGCGATGCCCCGAGTCGCGCCCGGCGTGCGCTGGTCAGGCGCTGCGTCGGACCACAAATTGAGAGCGCGCCAAGCACCTCGCCCAACCCCCCACGAATAACAGTAGCGACGCCGGAAAAGCCATCTTCAAGCTCATCAACTGATTCTGCAAAACCTCGTCGACGAATATTGCCAAGCTGTCTCTCAAGCACACCATGGTCGACGATAGTATTTTTCGTCAACGACTGTAAATCCTCACCAAGGCGAAGTATCCCCGAATCATCAAACGCGATAACAACCTTCCCCGTCGAAGTCGCATGCAACGGCCAGCGCGTGCCCACATTGCCACCAGCACCAATCACGTGATCGCCGGTCACTTCATCGAGAATCAGCATGCTGTCGTCGATAGGAACCTCAAGCGTTACGGTTTCACCGCTGTCCTTCGCCAGACGCTTCAGCATCGGTCGGACACGCAGCCGCAAGTCGCTGCCCGACAAAGCCTGCACGCCCAGGGCCATCAGCCCTGGACCAAGACGGTACAGACCAGTAGCAGAGTTTTGATCAATCATGGCCTCGCTTTGCAGCGCGCGCAGCAAGCGGTGTGTCGTGGTCTTGTTCAGACCAGCAATCTGGCTCACGTCTCCCAGTGACATTTCGCGACGCTCTGGCGTAAATAATTTAAGAAGCCGGATAGCGCGTAACGCGGCCTGAGCGCCCTGGGGCGGGGAAGCATGCAACATTTTGGATACCATATTGTGGGATCAGATTTCATATTATGATAGCTCATGCTGCGCAGCGCTGCTACGACTGCATACACTCGTCGGGACAGACACCTGTCAGCCCTGCCACAGGAGTCTTGCGACTTTCGCGAAGATCAACGAAGCTCACGCTGACGACAACCGAAAGGTATTTATATGGCCCACAGCAGACCCGCGTCCCTCAAGACTGAGTTGCGCCGCTTTCTTCGCAAACACCCGGAGACCTACAGCATGGAATTGCTGCTTCCGGATATGCACGGCATTCTTCGCAGCAAGCGAATCAGGGCCAAGGATTTCGAGAAAGTCTGTGATGACGGATTCTTTTTTTGTGGTGGCACCGTGTTAATTAGCGCACTCGGCGAGGTTTTCGAAGGTATTCCCTATGGTACCAGTGATGGCGACCCCGACGTTCCAGCGAGCCTTGTCCCGGGAAGCATTGCCCCGGTGCCATGGTCCGGCAAACCGATGGCGCAAGCGCTGTTCAGGCTGCACGATATGGACGACACCGATTTTTTCGCCGACCCAAGAGCCATCCTTGAACGAGCACTCAAGCCGCTCAGGAAAATGGGTCTTAGCATCGTGATGGCAACGGAGCTCGAGTTTTACCTGCTCGATGCCGACACGGATAATCCCACAGCCCTCGCGCCACGGGTACCCGGGACCGACCGCGCCCAACCGGGAGCACAGGTCTATCATCCCGATGATCTATGGGCGGTGCAGCCTTTTCTCGATGATGTTTTCGACTTCTGCGACGCACAGGGTATTCCGGCAGATACGACGACCTCTGAATACGCCGCTGGTCAATACGAAATTAATTTGCAACACGTCGACGATCCCGTGCTTGCCTGCGATCACGCCGTGCTACTGAAGCGAGCGGTAAAAGCGGCAGCCAGAAAACACGGTTTCGTTGCCTGCTTCATGGCCAAGCCATTTGAGGACGATTCTGGCAACGGCTTACATATTCATATGAGTCTGGTTGATCGCAATGGGAAGAACTACTTTTCACATGGCCGGGACAATATGGCAGTTCCGCCTTTTTCGGCTCGACTGCGACACGCAGTCGGTGGACTCATGAAAACCATGCCTGACGCAACGGCCATATTCGCGCCGAATGCCAATTCGTATCGCAGGCTTCGCCCCGAGAACTTTGCGCCGGTCGATCCCAATTGGGGCGTTAATCATCGCGCGGTAGCGATTCGCATTCCACAAGCGGACGCAAAGAACCTGAGATTCGAGCATCGCGTTGCAGGGGCCGATGCCAATCCATACCTGGTTACTGCCGCGATTGCAGCGGGCGTTCACTACGGCTTGAAGAACAAGTGTGACCCGGGACGAATGGTTGAGGAAGGCGAAGAGCTCAGCTTGCAGACCCGCATCCCTGACCGCTGGGACGCGGCGATCAACAAGTTTTCGAGAAGCAAGATCCTCGCCGAGTACCTGGGCGAGGAGTATTGCAAACTATTCGTGAAAAACCGGCGTGCTGAAAGTCGGGCCTTTCACAACACAGTTAGCCAACTGGACTTTGACTGGTATTTGCGTGCCATCTAGGCGGGATTAGCTGAACACTTAGCTGAACATAGACGTCAAAGTCATCGCATTCGACATATCGCCGTCAATTTTGATCTTGCCAAACATCACCGCCGTCGTTGGATTCAACTTGCCCTCCAGTAATTGCTGCAAGTCGGATGCGCTCATGCGAAGTGTCGTCTCGGCATCACTATCTGTGTTGCTAACGACAACCGGCCCTTCTTTTGCCGCAACATGAATCACGCCGTCGTTGGATAAATCGAATTTAAGATTGAACCCTACCGCGTCCATATCGGATACGAGGGCAGTTATTCGTGATGTCAGATCCTGCAGCATGCTTAGTCTCCATCAATTAGATAAGCCGGTCCGACACTGCCAGCATTCGGACGTCGTGGGTCCGACGCGCCGCGAAATACGCCGTCTTTCAATTCGACTGTTTGCAGGCTGCCCATAGAATTCACTCGCGTTCTCAGCTCATGACCACGCGCTCGCAAGAGTTCAATCGTATCGGGGCTGTAGCCCGTTTCCAGCAGCAATACATCCGGATACCACTGATGATGCATTCGCGGCTCCGCCGCAGCCTCGGCGATATTCATGCCGTGGTCGATAACATTAACCAACATCTGCAAAACAGTCGAAATTATTCTGCTGCCGCCCGGGCTGCCGGTAGAGAACCACGGCTCACCATTCGCAAAGACAATCGTTGGTGTCATAGAACTTAGCGGGCGCTTGCCACTTGCAACGGCGTTTGCCGCACCGCCCAACAAGCCGTAGGCATTTGGCACTCCCGGCTTGGATACGAAGTCATCCATTTCATTGTTCAGCAAGAACCCGGCACCAGCAACGGAAATCCCGGACCCAAAAGAAAAATTCAACGTATAGGTGTTTGATACGACGTTGCCGTCATTATCAATGATCGAAAAGTGTGTCGTATCCTCGCTTTCATGCGCAGGTTCAACTCCGGCCGCAACGTCTGACGATGACCTGGCCTTGTCCATATCGATCGTCGCGACAAGCTCGATTGCATAATCTTTGCTGGTCAGCCATTGCGTCGGCACTGCATAAAAATCAGGATCGCCGAGGTGTTTGCTGCGATCGGCATACGCCAGTCGCATCACTTCAGCGAGCAGGTGCACCGCATCCGCGCTGCCGGCTCCCATATCGGTCACTGGAAAATGCTCGAGGATATTCAACATCTGCAAAACGTGCACACCGCCAGAACTGGTTGGCGGCATTGTTACTATTTCATAGCCACGATACGTTCCGCGCAACGGCTCCCTGACAACTGGCTTGTAGGCGGCCAGCGCCGCAGCGTCAATCAGTCCGCCCGCCGATTGCATTTCCGCCGTAATCTTGTCCGCGATGACACCGCTGTAAAAGGCATCCGGGCCATCGTCGGCAATGGCCTGCAGCGAATCAGCCAGATCTGCCTGCAGCAGTGTCTCGCCCGGCTCATACGGCACGCCACCCGCCTTATAAAAATAGCCGCAGGTTGTTGCATCGCGGCACATTCTCGCTTGCCGCGCCTTTAATAGCTCGGCCAGATCATAGGTGACGACTATGCCGTCGCGAGCAAGATCGATAGCCGGCTGCAGCAATCGCTTCCAGGGCAAGCGACCGTATTTTTGGTGCGCCAGATGCATCCCAGCTACAGTTCCTGGAACACCCGCAGCCATATGACTGAACTGTGATTTCGCTGGGTCCGCATTGCCATCGCTGTCCAGAAACATATCGCGTGTCGCTTTTGGCGGCGCCATCTCTCGATAGTCAATAGCGATCGTTTCATCAGCAGCAGCGTCGTGCACAAGCATGAATCCGCCGCCGCCTAAATTCCCCGCCCTTGGCAACGTGACTGCGAGTGCAAAGCCGACCGCGACCGCGGCGTCAACCGCATTGCCACCATCGGCAAGCACGTCCGAACCCGCTTTCGCTGCCAGCGCGTTCTGTGCGGCGACCATACCCGACGCGCCCAGAACCGGGTGCCGGAGGTCCTCATAGCGAACAATCGATTCGTTGCTTGCCTGCGCAAAAGCGCCCGCGTAAGGCAACAAGACCCATGCAGTGAGAATAATGAATTTGCGCACGATGACCGTCCGTCGGAAGTGAAGTGCTTATCCTACCAGCGGGCTAGGCACCAACCAATGGCAATACGGTTTTGAATATGAAGAAGAATATAATCGCGAGAAACGCGCCCGCCGGAATCGTCACAACCCACGAGACCATTATTCGGGCCACAACACGCAGATCGATGGCGTCGATACCGCGTGCCATGCCGACGCCCAGAACCGCGCCGACCAGCGTATGCGTCGTCGATACTGGTATACCGGTTCCTGATGCGATAACAATCGTCGTCGCAGCAGCCAACTCGGCGGCAAAGCCTCGACTCGGTGTAAGTTGCGTTATCTTCTTGCCTACCGTTGCGATGACGTGTCGGCCATAGGTTGCAAGTCCGACTACGATGCCTGCACCGCCCAGAACCAATACCCACAGCGGCAGCGCGGATTTGGAAGCAATCTCGCCGGTTTGAGCGATGCTCACGACCGCCGCCAATGGGCCGATTGCATTTGCCACGTCATTCGAGCCATGCGCGAATGCCATGGAACAGGCAGTCACCACCATCAATACACCGAAGACCCGCTCAACCGTGTAGAAATGTTCTTTCTTCTCGGCGGCTTTGTCGGGCTTGATTCGCTGAATCAGCACCGCACCGAGCAACGATATAGCCACTGCAACCCCTGTCGCGAGCACATAGGATTCGGTCAGGCTCAGATGAAGTCCTACGTGCTTCAGGCCTTTGAGAATAGTCACCAGGGTCATCGTGAATGCAGCAAAGAAAATATAGATGGGGACGTAACGTTTGGCGCGACTTAATGGGTCTTCATGATGCAGGATCAGTTTTTGGACGCTCATGTAGATCAGGTAGGCAATGAATCCAGCCGTCAATGGCGAAACAACCCAACTCATAACGATCGTGCCAACTTTTCCCCATTGCACAGCGTCGAGCCCGATACCGACCGCTGCAAAACCTACGATCGCACCTACAATCGAATGGGTTGTAGATACCGGCCAGCCATTGCGCGACGCGATCAGCAACCAGGTTCCGGCCGCCAGCAGTGCGGCAAGCATGCCGTAAATCATCAGGTCTGGTGATCCGGCAAGCAGATCAGAATCGACTATTCCCTTGCGGATGGTGGATGTGACTGCGCCACCTGCTAATACTGCGCCCAGGAATTCGAAAACAGCGGCTACCAGGATAGCCTGCTTAATCGTCAGCGCTTTTGATCCCACCGATGTCGCCATGGCATTGGCAACATCATTTGCGCCGATTCCCCATGCCATAAACAACCCGAATACGGCGGCAAGACCAATATAGATTAGCTGTGCTTCCATCGATCGATCCTCAGGGAATGGTTAGTTCGTTCTAATTATTATTTTTATGTCGCAGCAGTCTAGTGCGACAGCAACAGCTCAAGTCGACGACCCACGCGCTCGGCCATATCGGCGATTTCGCCGGTCAATTCGATGACCTTGTACATAAACATGGCATCGATTGGGTCCAGAGTCTTTTCGATCTCAAACAGCGATGCCCGCAACTTAGCTTGCTGGTTGTCAGTTTCCGTCTCGATTTGGTCCAGCTCTTCGATCAATGCCTCCACCAGCGCGGCTTCTGCCCCTTTGAAACCTGCCGTGAACAACTCGTCGAGTTCCCGCACGCTTTTTCTGGCCTGTTTGGCCGCATCGATATTCCGAATCACGAAATCCAATAATTCAGCGGTAATCTGCTCGGGAAACTCCATTTTCCGGCCAAGCACCAGCCCGGAAACGTCCTTCGTGCGATTTGCAATCTTGTCCTGCACCAAAAGCAGCTCCAGCAGGTCCTCGCGAGGCACCGGCATGAACAGGCTTTTTGGCAACTGCAAGCGAATCTTCTTTTTGAGATCATCTGCCTTGTGCTCAAGCCTCTCAATCTCGTCGCGAACTTTCGATGCTTCGACCCAGTCACCGGCAATCGCGGCGGTGAAAAATCCGCGCAATTGCTTTGCGCAGTCGTAAGCGATACCGATGTGTTTCACAAGTGGATCGACCGGCGATGAGCCGAATATATTTGCCAGCATATTGGCCATGCAAACTCCCTGAATTGCGGTGTTTAGCGACGCTAATTTTGAACTTCGCGCGCCGGATCGTGGGGATGGTAACACAGCAGATCAGTCGTTCAGATAGTGGTGAATGCTGATAGCCCACGGTCATTACCGCAGCGCTGTGAGGCCGCTCGCTCAACGGCGCCGTGTTACACTACGCGCCCTCGTGACAACCGGAAGAATCGCTTGGCCAACTGGTTAATGAAATCGGAACCCGACGTTTACAGCATCGACGATTTGGCTCGTGACGGCAGCGAACCGTGGGATGGGATCCGCAATTATCAGGCACGCAATATGATGCGTGATGACATGCAAATGGGCGACCGGGTTTTTTTCTACCATTCGAATTGCAAAGAAATCGGTATTGTAGGTACTGCACGGGTAACCAGCGCTGCCTATCCCGACCCGACTCAATTTGATCCGAAGTCTAATTATTTTGATCCGAAAAGCAGCGACGAGAATCCTCGCTGGTGCCTTGTCGACGTTGGTTTTGTCCGCAAGCTCAAGCGAACCATCACGCTGGCCGAACTCAAAGCTCAAGCCGGGCTGGACGGATTCACACTCACACGCAAGGGCAACCGTCTGTCGATAATGCCAGTAAGCGACGAGCACTGGGATCTGGTTCTTACACTCGAGTAGCAGTTCTTGCAACAGCACTTTCGAACACTATCTATTGTTGCCGGGCTCACCTGCATCGCGCTGCTATTGTGGTGGTCGACGCCTGCAGCGCTGAGCAATCACACGACAGTACCTGAGTTGCCCGAAGATATCGGTGGCTATGTAGCGGCACAGGAACTGGCGGCTGCAGCCGACTTCGAGATAATCCCAGAGACAGAAAAACGCATTTACTGGCAGCAAGAAGGCGTCAAGACGCACTACGCCATTGTGTACCTGCCCGGATTTTCCGCAACGCGCCAGGAAATTGCCCCGACGGCTGAACTGGTTGCCGATGCGTTGGGCGCGAACCTGTTCGAAACCCGACTTGCCGGGCACGGGAGAACGACGAACGCAATGCAGGGTGTCGTGGCGGAGGATTGGCTGGCCGATGCGGCGGAGGCGCTGGCGATTGGCGCGAAGATTGGTGACCGAACGATACTGGTCGGCACCTCTACCGGCGCTACTCTCGCGATGGCAATGGTCGGACACGCTGCGATGGACAACGTCGAGGCCATCGTCATGGTCTCACCGAATTTCGCACCACAGGAGCCGGGTGCGAGGTGGCTAACCAGGCCGCTTGGCCCGTTGCTGGCGCGAATATTCATCGGCGAGACCCGCTCCTGGACGCCGAAGAACGAAGAGCAAGGGCTGTATTGGTCGACCAGCTATCCAATGGCCACTGTGATCGAGGTCATGCGGCTGGTCGACTACACCCAATCCAAACTGCCCTTGAAGATGGATCAATCCATGCTGACCTTTTTGTCCGACGCCGATACCGTTGTATCTCCCGAGGCAACACGAAAGGCCCTCGGTTTGATTGACGCATCCCGCGAACTGCTGATCGAAGTGGAACAATCTGGCGACCCCAGCAATCACGTGCTTTCCGGACGCATACTTTCACCGCAAAGAACTGCAACTATTGCGGCGCAAATTGTCGAATTTATCCAACAAAACGCCAAATACAGGACAAAACCATGAAACGGCAAGTTTTCCTGCTCACTTTTTTGAGCCTGGCCCTCGCGGCCTGCAGCAACGAACCCTCCCCTGAAACCGGTACGAGCATTGAAGCAGAGACACAAGCAATGGATGAGCCGGTGAACAGAGCAAATCCGTTACTCGAAGAGTGGGACACGCCGTTCGGCGTGCCCCCGTTTGACCGCATCAAATCGGAAGATTACCTGCCAGCGATACGCGCCGGAATCGCGGAGCAACAGGCAGAGATCGACATAATCACCGCGAATCCGGAACCGGCTACATTTGCCAATACGATCGAAGCCAAGGAGCGCAGCGGCGCAACGTTTCGAAAGGTGTTCTGGGCCTTTAACGGCGTTGACGGCTCCAACACAGACGACATTCTCACCGATACTGCAAAGGTCATAGCGCCTGAGCTTGCCGCACACAATGACGACATTGTGCTGAATATGGCGCTGTTCGAGCGTGTGAACGCGGTCTACGAAGCCAGAGACGATCAGGGCCTGACCACCGAGCAAACGCGTCTCCTCGAAGAGACACACAAACAGTTCATCCGTGCGGGTGCCGCTCTCGACGATGCATCTCAGGCAAGACTCCGCGATATCAATGCCGAGCTGGCGTCTCTGGCGCAGCAGTTTGGCGAGAACCTGTTGAATGAGACAAATGGTTTCGAGTTGCTGGTAACGGATCGGGCCGATCTCGGCAATCTACCTGAGAACCTGGTTTCCCTTGCGGCAGCAGAAGCCAGGCAACGTGGTCACGAATGCGAGTGCTGGGCGTTCACGCTGCAGCGACCGAGCATCAATCCGTTCCTGCAGTATTCGCCGAATCGTGAGATGCGCATGGAAATATTTGACGCTTATGCGGCGCGTGGCGACAACGACAACGAGAACGACAACAAGGCTGGAATCGCCCGGGCCGTGCAATTGCGTGCGGAGCGCTCAGCGTTGCTGGGTTACAAGAGTCATGCGGAGTTCGTACTGGCCGACAACATGGCCGAAACGCCGGAAAATGTGTACGCATTGCTGGACGAAGTCTGGAAGCCCGCGCTGCGTGTCGCGAAAGAAGAACGTGCCGCTCGTGAAGAAATGATGCATGCAGACGGCATTGATGATCGCCTGCGCGGGTGGGACTGGCGTTACTACACAGAGAAAGTCAGAAAGGCCGACTACGATTTCGACGAGGACTCGTTGCTGCCCTACTTCGAAACCAACGCCGTTCGTGACGGTGTATTCGCTTTATCAACGAAACTGTTTGGATTGCAGTTCGAACAACGGGACGATCTTCCCCGCTGGCACGAAGATCAGCAGGTATTTGAAGTCAAAGAAGCAGATGGCTCTCATCTCGCGATTCTCTACATGGACTTTTATGCACGTGATTCCAAACGCGGCGGTGCGTGGATGAACGAGCTGCGTTCGCAATCAAAGGTTGATGGCAACGTAACGGCAATTGTCACCAACGACTTCAACTTCCCGGCACCTACAGATTCTTCGCCATCGCTCATCGGCTTGATTGATGCCGAAACAGTATTCCACGAATTCGGACACGCACTGCACGGGATGTTCTCGAACGTGAACTACGCGTCGCTCGCCGGCACCAATACGCCGCGCGATTTCGTGGAGTTTCCGTCGCAGGTGATGGAGAACTGGATGCGTGAGCCAGAGGTCCTGAATCTGTTTGCGAGGCACTATCAGACGGGCGAACCGATTCCACAGGATATTGTCGACAAGGTCCAGGCGACCGCGAAGTTTGACCAGGGCTTTATCACCGTGGAGTTCATGGCGGCCGCGTATCTCGACATGGCATACCACGTGCTTGATTCAACTGAAGCGGTTGAACCGCGTGGTTTCGAAAAGGCGGCGATGGCTGATATCGAATTGATCGAAGAGATCATTCCACGTTACAAGAGCGGCTATTACGCACATATTTTCGACGGCGGTTACGCATCCGGCTACTACGGTTACCTGTGGTCAGAAGTACTGGATGCGGACGCATTTCAGGCGTTCAAGGAAACCAGCCTGTTCGATCCGGAAACGGCGGCGCGTTACCGTGAAGAGATACTCAGCAAGGGGGGTACGGCTCCGAGTGCCGAGCTATATCGAAACTTCCGCGGTCGTGATCCGGTTATTGGACCGCTGCTGGAAAACCGCGGTCTGAACTAGCGGCGTATCGCGGTCTGTCGACCGCAGCGATTGCTCGCGCGCATGGCGCGCTCCTACAGGTGGCTTCGATCTGACTTGTGGGAGCGTGCCCTGCGCACGATTTTACCGACACGTAGCTCCGACCTGATTGGTAGGAGCATGCCCTGTGCACGATTTTACCGACAAGTGGCTCCGACCTGATTGGTAGGAGCGTGCCCTGCGCGCGATTTTACCGACAAGTGGCTCCGACCTGATTGGTAAGAGCGTGCCCTGCGCACGATTTCACCGACAGGTGGCTCCGACCTGATTGGTAGGAGCGCGCCATGCGCTCAATTTCACCGACAAGTGGCTCCGACCTGATTGGTAGGAGCATGCCTTGTGCACGATTTTACCGACAGGTGGCTCCGACCTGATTGGTAGGAGCGTGCCCTGCGCGCGATTTCACCGACAGGTGGCTCCGACCTGATTGGTAGGAGCGTGCCCTGCGC
>RCNF010000519.1_pt1 | contig 39003 bp, 27 predicted proteins | sample 2041311 | NCBI WGS metagenome assembly RCNF01 (sample SAMN09708228, study PRJNA481090) | Marine sediment metagenome, whole genome shotgun sequencing project. | biome: marine sediment; feature: ocean; material: sediment; isolation source: Sewage treatment plant 2 marine sediment (STP2) ...
GTACGACCCGAAGATGGAGCGCATCAAGGCTTGAAGGTGCACCGCACGAGGATGCGTTTGCTCTCCTGGGGGTGCGCTACGTGCTGTCGGGTACGCGTCCGCGCCCCCGAGGTCACTGACTCCACCTTGCACGGTGCCACGCTACCCTCGCGACAAAAGCCAGTGAGATGTGCGGGCTAGTTCTGGGGTTCGCACCTCCGGTTGCCGCCCTTGCACGGGAAGAGGCAGCACGACGACGGGTTGACGACCTTCAGCTTGACAGCATCCGCCCAGGGTTTGCTGACGAGATTGTCAAAGTCTGTCGGTGGGGTTGTTGGCACGAAGTTCGGCGAACCGACGACGGCCAACAGGATGATCTCAGTCCCTGGGTCGGTCCCCGTTCCAATCTCCCACTGGATATCGATCTCGGGCCCGTCGTCGATGTTGGTCAGAATACGGGTGGCGTCCTTGATTTCGTGGAAATCACCGGAGTCGTCGAATGCCCAACTGGGCATCTCATCTGCCGTCCACGCTGCGTTCGTCCAAAAGAACCGAGCTGTTGCCACGTTGGGCGGATTTGATCCAGCATCCGATTTGGAGACTTTTGCCTTGAGTTTGTTGCATCGGCAGCGAAAGATCTCTCCGGCTCCGGCGGAGGTGACGCTGGGATCTTGAATGAGCTCAATTTTCAGTTCGCCTTCTCCCGGTTCGAGACACGATGGTGCCCCGGGAAACCCGCTGCCAACTCCATCGACACCCGGGACATTTCCTAAAGTCATTGACAGGTCGTGGAGTATCGCGTAGTCGGTTGCTTCGTTGAATGAGATCGTTCTATCTCCATCGGTATCACTGGAACGAGAACCGAGTGCTTCGATATATCCCCAGATAGTCTCGCTGCCGGTGTCCCCGGGGTTTTTGTCTTTGTCGTCGTCTGTGGTGTCCAGGTCGCGGTAGGACTCGCTGTCTTGATCTGTCGAAGTGAAAAAGACCCTCGTTTGACCTGCGGGAATAGGAGCGGCAGGAGACCCTGACAGCTTGTCGATCAACCAACCACTCTTGCACGCTTCGACGACGGTGGTGATCTTGGCGCACCGGACACCATCAAACCGTTGCTTGAAAAAGTCGGAATCTGGCGTATCGAGGTCGCACCACAGATAGTCGGACCCACCGTGTGAACTGTAGAAGAAGACCAACTCCTGACACTCTGAATCTCCGAGGTCGGCAGCCACTGGGATTGCGGCGTCGAGCGTGCCAAATGCTCCTTCGAGGTTGCCCTCGTTGACCACGATTTCGCACCCTGGAGTGGTGTCAGGGTTCGGACAGAGATAGATGATCTGGTCATCCGGAATTCCCTGCCCGCGCAGAACCTGATACATCCCGGCCGTGTCGATGTGAAAGGTATCGGTCTCATCGTCGAATCCGGTGACGACGATCGCCCACACCCGGCAGGCGTCTTCTGCGGCCGCACCGGGCACCGTGTCTGCGACGACAATTCTCGACGACCTGGGTCTCCCTACCGAGATGCCGACCGGGTCCCTGGCCGTGAACATCGGAACCTTGTTTTTGGACAAGTTCCGGGGATACACGATTGTTCGATCCGGATCCGGATAATCATCGTCGTACCAGTCCTCCCTCGAGATCACAGTGTTGAAGATCGGTTCGCCGTTGAGCAAAGGCCACCATTCACCCACGACCAAAGGTTTAAAACTCCCGCTTTCGATTTCCCAGAGGGCAAGGACGGTTGTGTGGGCAAAATGGGCCCAGTGGTTGGTATCGACAAAGAAGAGCCAGCAGCCGCGAGCACCCTGACACGTGAGGCCCCCCGTCGTGCCTGGGCTGGCGCCGGGCACAAGCGTTTCGGCAAACTCGCCTTGTTGGAGCTTTCTGGGGTAACGATGAATCCTCAAGAACTCAAGCTTTTCCGGTTCGACGACGCCTCCGGTCGCCACCTTTAAAGACTCGGCCAACCCGGTGGCCTGGTTCGGACACTCACTTGCGCCGATCACGAAGACGAGAACGACGGGCAGGACGACCGCGGCCCGAAATCGTTCGGACGGAGCCCAGATCTTCAACCGCATGACAGCCCCTTTTCGGTCGATGTTCCGCTTTGTTCGATTGGGTGGTCCCGGCTCAGGACCCTCCTGGATCGATGATGATCTTGGCCCCGCCGTGATGACCACCGCCTTTCAGGATCACGTCAAACTCGTCCAGCGGACTCGTCGCGGTGATCTTGATTGTGACGACCGTTTCCTCGCACTTTTTCACCCAAAATGGATTGGCGCCTTCGATGTACCCGTCTGGAAACGTGACTTCCACATCCGAGTCGTACCGGTTGATGAACCGGATCGTGTCGCCGTCGTTGAGTTTTTCGTCAAAGCCGATCGCAGCCCCTGCAGGTTCAAACTGACCCGCGGACGCAGCCTGAGGACGTTTGACGATAACGATCGTGTTGTCGCTGCGCGAGATCTTACAGGTGCAGCATCCCGCGCTGAATCCAATGAGTACAACCAGGCTCAGACCAGCTGCGAGAGCCCGCACTTTCCGCCCTCTTTGCCGTGATGAACTTTTCACGAATCACCCCCGTTTGAATTGAAGTGTTTCTCGGCTTGCTCCCCCAGTCCTCCTTTCACTCTGGAGAGGCAGAACGGTCGATGATGAGCGCTCGATATCTGGGATCTGAAATGAGGTCACGAAGCATCGGTCGGCTCTCGAAAAACCTTGGCTGGATACCGCCATCGAGGGCTCGTCCAATCCATTGGAGAGCGGCGTCTCGGTCTCCGATGTCCTCGTAGGTCTCGCCGATCCGGGCGAAGACCTGCGGGTCGGTCGGCTCGAGATCCACCACCTTTTCGAGCAGGTTTCGACATGTCTCGACGTCGTCGACCATTGCGTAGTAGCCGGCGAGATCGGCGAGGAGTTCGATATTGTCCGGGTCGTCTGCGCGACGGTCCTCAGCGAGATCGATGGCGCGAAAAAACGGGTCACGGGACTTTTCAGGTTCCGCCCCGAAGGCATATGCAAAGGCCAGGTTTCCCCACACCTGGTAATCCGTATCCGAGATCCCCAATGCCTGCTCGTACACGGTGATAGCGTCCGCAAAACGGGCCGCGTTGAAGTGGAGGGTGCCGAGATTGGCGAATGCGAAGTAGTTATTTTTAGGCTCGACACGGACTGAACTTTCAAAGGTCACCCGAGACGACTCGAGGTCGTCCTGGAGGAACTTGATCACGCCGAGGAGGTTGTACCCTATCCGGTTGAGGGGAGAGCATTCGATGATCTGGCGGAACGAATTGGCGGCTGCGTCATATCGGCCGTCGCCGAGGTACAGCCTGCCGAGTGCGTTCGGCCCGATCCAGTACCCGGGCCGCAAATTGATCGAGCGCTGGATGGCTTGCTCTGCGTCGGCCGCGCGGCCCGTCCTCTGGAGGGCTGCTCCCAACTCGAGATTGGCCTCTCCATTTGTGGGTGCCAGTGCCACAGCGTTTTCAAGTGCTGTTACAGCTTCCTCTTCGGCGCCATTCTTTGAGTGGAAATCGGCCATGATCCGGAGTGATTTTTGCGACGGCGAACGCTCGACGAGTTTGTCGAGTATCTCCATTCCCCGGTCGAGGAACTGCGTGTCGCCGGTCGCCGCGAATTGCATTGCGAGGGCCTGCGCCAGGGCCTCCTGTGCCGGTACGAAGAGGGGGTCGAGGCTGGTCGACTCTTCGAGCAAAATTATGGCGGGTTCAACGGGGCCATCTGGGGGCAGCGTCGCGATGACACCGCGTCCCCGGACGTAGAGATCAAATGCTTGTGCGACGTTGGTTGTCCTTGAGAGCAAGATCTCCCGATTTTCGTCGGAGACATAAAGACCTACCAGATCGGCCGCACGGGCGACAGGTTCCACTTGAAGAGAGGAAACGTTGCCAAGGTCGGCCTCGCCGGCGACGAATTCGTACGTCCCTCCGGTTTCCGGTTCGACCGACGTGAATTCGAATTGGAGCATCGGTCCCCGGCGATCGAGTGAACCTGTGAGAATGACGTTCGGGTTGAAACGCCGGAAGATCGACTCGAAGGTTCCATCTGAGTGGGCCCTCGAGGCCGCTGGCGGCACGACCCAGGAGTCATAGACGTCTTGTTCCGCCAGCCACTCGAGATCCTCGGCCAGAATCTCGATCAATCCTGCAGCGAATTGATCGAACTCGGTGTTTTGACCGTCCGTTTGAAACGGCACGATGGCGATGTGCTTCGTGAGGGGGATTTGAGGAGAGGCCGGCGGCAGGATATCTGTAAGCCGAGACCCGAGAAACCCGGCCAGGCCCATGAACGAAATGATGACGGCAGTCTTGAGCGCCATCGACCGCGTTCGTTTCGACAACAGGGGTTTTGTCCGTCGAATAGAGCTCCCCCGATCCACCGTTGCACCGAGGGAAAAGGCGACGTCGCGAGCCGATTCAAAACGCTCTCCAGGCTGTTTTTCAAGGCATCGTTGAACAATGGCTTCGACGGGCTGCGGGACCTCCGGGCGCACATCGCGGATCAACTCAGGGTCTTTGCCGAGAATCGCCAATATCGTGTCGGTGGTATTTTTTTCGCTGAAAGCTCGGCGGCCGGTCAACACTTCATACATCACGCAACCGAGGCTGAATATGTCGCTACGGCCGTCGAGGCACCTGCCTTCGATTTGCTCCGGGGACATATAGCCGGCGGTGCCGACCATTCGACTGCTGCCCGCAACTGATTCTGTTGGCGCGATGCTTCCCTTTTCAGGGTCTTCGTCGGGATCGTCACGCAGCCGGGCGATTCCGAAATCGAGGATCTTCACTTGTCCTGTAGTGGTGATGAATACGTTCGATGGTTTGATGTCCCGGTGAATGATCCCCTGACCGTGGGCCGCCGACAGGCCTTCGGCAATGTCTCGACAGATCTTGAGGCCTTTCGCTACGGGAATCTGCCGGTTGAGGAGACGGTCTCGAAGCGTCTGGCCGTGGAGCAACTCCGTGACCAGATAGGTCGTTCCGTTGTGGTCCCCAAAATCGTGAATGTCGAGGATGTTCGGATGCGAGAGGCGCGCGACGGACCGGGCCTCCTGTACGAAACGCTCGATCCGCGCCGGACTCGAGGCGGCTTCCTCGTTGAGGACCTTGATCGCGACCTCTCGACCAAGTTGGGAGTCGAGAGCGCGATAAACGATACCCATGCCGCCTGCGCCCAGGTGACCGGCGATTTCGTAACGACCGAGAGTTTGCCCCTCGCTCAGAGTCATCGAATCTAAATCGTGTTCGCGAGTTTCTCGGCGCAGCCTACCATGATTGAAATAGGAAGGAGAAGATTTTTCTCAATTCGGTGAATCTAAATCTCAGACCCTGGATCATAAAAACGAACATGTGCCAGGCTCGAGAAACGTGAAAATTCGAACGGCGGACGGGTTGGCGCCGATACCCTGTGATTTTAAGGCTGGCACGGGTCTTTCGTCACGGCACCGATAAGAAGTTAAAGTGATTTCCGTGTCTCTATTCACATCAGATCGCGAACGACACCTCTGGCTCTGGACGCTGGCAGTCTTGCTGGCAATCTACGCCACGTTGGGATCGTCGCGAAGGTTGGCCGAGGGGCTGCGCGAACACAATCAGCTGCGCCCTGCGATCACCGTCACGGCCGTCTATCTGTTCACAATATTCAGGATGCAGATTCCGGAGGAACGGGCCCACCTGATCGAGTACGGGTTGGTGGCCATCCTCATCCGCCAGGCCCTAGCCGAGCGCCGGCGCAACGGCGGTTTGGCGTAGACCGGTAGGGTGAAATCTGGAACACGTTCCTGGCTTCAGAAAATCGGGAAATCGGGCCGCTGATTCGTGCAATCTGAACATTTAGACGATCGAAAGCCAGGCATCGATACGGCAGTCACGAAGAGGGTTGGTGCCGAGGGAGGCACCGATCGATGGCACTCATGCCACAATGCCGAGAGTGGCACAAGGAGAATCCCTCCGTGATCTGATCGGGAAGGCCAGGGCGTGCCGGGTCTGTGCGCCGAGTCTTTCGCACGAACCGAACCCGGTCTTTCGCGTCGATTCCGCGGCGCGAATCGTCATCATCGGCCAGGCGCCCGGATCTAAGGTCCACGCCAGTGGTGTGGCGTGGGATGACGACTCGGGAGACCGCCTGCGCGAGTGGCTCGGCGTGAACCCCGGAGAATTTGACGATCCGACCCTGTTCGCGATTCTGCCGATGGGTTTCTGTTACCCGGGGAAGGGCAAGAGTGGAGACCTGCCGCCGCGTCCGGAGTGTGCGCCGCTGTGGCATCCGCCGATTCTCGAGAAGCTCACCAGTGTGCGGCTGACGCTCCTGGTTGGGCAGTACGCTCAGATCGCCTACCTCGGGCGAGACCGAAAAAAGACGCTCACTGAAAACGTGCGGTGTTTTCTGGACTCTCCGAACGACCTGTTCCCGCTGCCGCACCCGGCCTGGAGGAGCCGGATCTGGATGACGCGCAATCCGTGGTTCGAAACGGAGGTTCTGCCCGAGTTGAGACGCCGCGTTCAGGAAGGATTGAAGGGGGGCTCGTGAATCGGCCCTTGAAATCGAGCACTGAGGGCTGCTGGTGACGCCCCCAGGAGGCAGCATGGATGAGGCAGATTGGAGTCGCCGGCTTCGTTGCAGCAACCGCTGGGGCAAAAGCCGGACGATGAGATTCAGGGTCCTGCTGAGCGTGCTCATGCTACTGGCCGCCGCGGCGACCGCGTTCTCGCAGGAAGTGATTCCAATCGACGTGCGCGTGGAGACAATCGGGAGGGGCACGAACGGAACCGCCGTCGCGGTGACCGTTTGGATAGCACCCGAAGATCGCGCCCTGGTGGGCGGGAGTCTCTTGGTTCGAACAACCATCTCGTCGTTCGGTGAGGTCGGCGAAGACCTCAGCGATGTGGTCCCGGTTGACGAGGTCGGGAATGCGACGGTGCTACGCGATTGGCCACCGGGTAAATACTTTCTCAGCGTCATGGTGAGTTCGACGGGTCGGCCCGCGGTCGGTTTTTCGGATGGCGATGTGACGATTCCGAAGGCTGATTTTGCGGCATCTAGAACGACGGAGATTCGGTCGCCTGTCGAGGCGACACCTCCCAGTGACACGACGCTTCATTTCCTGCCCCTACCGGCCCTCAATAGTCTCGAGGCATTTCACATGGAAGTGGTTGTTCCCGACGGCACCACTCTGGTTGAGTTCTATCAAGGTTCGAAGCTCATCTCTCGACGCAAGAGAGCGCCGTGGTCGATTCGCGTTTCGACCAGGGAGATTGTTCAACGCGGTAGGTTCCGGGCGGTCGCTCTGGACAACTTCGGGCGGTACCTCGGTGAAGACGTCATCATCATCAATGCACCGGCTGGCGAAAGCGGGATCGAGATTCTCGTGGCGCCGGAGAGCGCCGCAAGCGAGGGCCGCCTCCCCGTCACGGTCGCGCTCACCGACCAACGCGAGATTCTGCAGGTGAGCCTTTTTCTCGACGACGAATTGGTCGCCAGATGGGAGATGTGCCCCAGTGTGACCGAGATTTTGCTGGCAGACCTTGAAAACGCGGCGGTCTTGTCCGCCGAGGTCGTCGATTCGAAAGGGAACCGCTCTTTCGAAGTCGGCAATGCCAAGGGCGGGTTCTGGGGTTCTGTTGAGGTGGATCTCGTCGAGCTCCAGGTCCAGGTCTTCGATTCGCACAACGTCCCGGTGCCGGGTCTCGATCCCGGTGATTTCTCGGTCTTCGAGAACGGCCGCGAGGTCGAAATCGATGGTGGGGGCACCGTCGCGGATCAACCATTGTCGTTGTTGCTTGCAGTGGACACTTCGGGATCGATGACCGGACGCTTCCCCGAGGTTCGCCGGGCGGTGGAGGAGTTCGCAGAAGACCTGCTCGAACCCGGAGACCAGGCTGCGCTGGTGCGTTTTTCGTCGGATATCGAAATCCTCGTTCCCTGGTCAGACGATCCGGGGGACATCGGCCGGGTTCTCGGTGAGGTGGACCCGGGTGGTTCGACCTCGCTGCATGACGCCATCATTCATTCGTTGATGGAGCTCCACGACCTTCGGGGTCGGAAGGCGCTGGTTGTGCTGACCGACGGCGCAGACACGAACTCGTTTGCCACCTTTGCCGACGCAAACTGGTTCTCACAGTCCATGCGGGTCCCGCTCTTCCTCATCACGCTGTCTTCGGGTGATGCCACTCGAACCGCGAGGTCAATGGACATTCCTGGGGTCCAACGTCGGCACCGAATGGACTCTCTTGCTCGAGACAGTGGAGGCCGCGCCTTCTTTCGTGTCACGATCAACCAGCTGCCAGGGGTTTACGAGAAGATCGCCGGGATCCTCAGATCGCAGTATGTGCTCTGGTACCGACCGCAAGCGACCGACACCAAGAGCGAGTTCCGTTCGATCAAGGTCACGGTCGACGAACCAGGAATCAAGGTCCGAACCATCAGCGGGTACTATTCGGGTCGATGATCCGCTGCTGTGGCAAACCAGCTCGGGTCGAGAATGAGGGCCTTCTCGACGGCATGGATACGGAAAGCTGCCGTCACATCGTGAATCGAGATCGAGATCAAGACGATCCGTGAATCGAGTCTGCGGCTCCTGGGGCACCTTTTCATGAGGGCACCGATACAGTGATGCATGGAGCCCGTACAGCCTGCATTTTTCGAGTGGCTTGCGACCTTTTGCCCTGCCGAGGCATCCTGACTGGGTGATGGAAGGTCGAAATAGCTTTTTCGCAGTCGTCGATGACATCCAGCTCGCGAGAGCCAGGCGAGGTGATCTCGACGCTCTCGAAGGTTTGTATCGGGTCTACGCCGCCCCGGTGTCCAATCTGGCTCGGAGGATCTGCCGCTCGGCGCACGAGGCCGAGGAGGTGGTTCAGGAGACCTTCCTGGAGATGGTCCGGAGCATTCGATCCTTCCGCGGCGACGGCGCGTTTGGTGCCTGGCTGCGTAGGATCGCCGTTTCCAAGGCGTTGACCAATATGAGGTCACGTAAGAGGCGGGCCGAATCCGACCTTCCACAAACGGTTGAGCCGAATGGGCCGGTCGACTTCAACGCGGTGGAGCGCGGCTCCGGTGGCTGGCGAAGGATCGATCTCGAGAGAGCCTTGGCTATGCTGCCGGATGATACGCGTGTCGTCGTCTGGCTTTTCGACGTCGAAGGCCTAACCCACCGCGAGATCGCGGCCCTGTTCGGCCGCAGCACGTCCTTTTCGAAATCGAGGCTCTCACGCGCTCACGCGCGGCTGCGGGAGCTTTTGGGCAGCACGGGAGGGAAGTCAGATGCATCCGAGTATCGACGATCTGTTGGCACTGCGGGACGGTAACGGCGCCGCCGAGGCGGCACGCCATGTCGAACAGTGCGCGCGATGCGCGGACGAGATTGATGAGCTGCGCTCGGCGGCGTCCGCGCTGCGAGCGCTTCCTGAGGCCGCGACCGATCGCGATCACTGGCCCGAGATTCGGCGCCGGGTTCGCGAGCGCCGTCGGAGGGACCTGACGTTGCGGATTGGCGCCGTTGCCGCGTCGATCGTGGCCGTGATCACGGCGGCCGTGCTGGTGACGTCGCCTCCACCGACGACAACCCACGAGGTGGCAACTGCAGACGCCGAGCTCGCCGTCGACGAGTTGGCGGCCGCTTCGCGGGGGCTCGAGGCAGTGCTTCGCGATCCGGCCCTGCGCCGGCAGGTGCTGAGCCCGAGGCGTGCGGCGGTCATCGTCGACATCGAGGATCGAATTGCGGTTCTCGATATGGCTCTGGCCGATCAACCGATTGACTGGGGCGTTGAACAGAATGTCGCCCTGTGGAGCCACCGCGTCGAACTTCTCGACGCCCTGGTCGAGGCGCGGGGCGAGACCATCGGCGACGAGGGACTGGGTTATGCGGTCATTCAATATGAAGGGAGTCAGCCATGAGGAACAACTGGATCATGATTGCGGTCGTGTGTCTCGTCGCCCTGCCGGTCTGCGCGGGGGACCCGGGTAGGGTCGAAGATACTGACGATCCGAAGGACCCCCACCGCGCCTTGCGCGACGCGGTACAGGACATTCGAGTCCACTACGCACCCTCGGCCGGTGGCTCCAAAGATTTCTTTTTCGGCGAGGGATTCAGCCGCTCAGGTCTCGGGATCATAATTGGTAGGGTGTCGTCGGTCCTGCATGGTGAGGGCGCACCCGGAGCGGAGATCCTCGCTGTGACACCTGGATCTCCCGCCGATGAGGCCGGACTTCAGCCCGGAGACATCGTCGTAGCGTGGAACGGCGAGAGTCTGGTGGAGGACGGAAAGGACCCGCGGTGGACGGCCGCCGACGCGTCGCGCGAGTTGGTCGCTCGATCAAGGGAGCTTGAAGAAGGAGACTCCGTCACCCTCCGGTATCTCCGCGATGGCAAAGAGCTCGAAGTGACCCTTGAGGCCCGAGAGCTTGATTTCGGCTCCACCTATTGGGTGGGGACAGCGGGGCGGCCACACGTCGATGTCCGTGCTACCCCGGACGTTGTGTGGAAATCAGCGAAACCGTGGTTCCTCCCACAGGGTTGGCTGGATATGGAGTTGGTTGAGATCAACCCGGAGCTGGGAGCGTATTTCGGTTCGGACGCCGGCGTCCTGGTCGTCCGCGGACCTGAGGGGGACGAGACCCTCGGTATCGAGAGCGGCGATGTGATCCTCCGAATCGGCAATCGCGAGGTCAAGAACCCAGAACACGTGATGCGGATCCTCCGCAGCTACGAGCCGGATGAAGAACTCTCGGTCGACATCGTCCGCCACGGCCGGTCAGAGACACTGACAGGCACCGTGCCCGAGGCCTCATTTCGTTTCGGTTACACATTCCGAGGCTCAGAGGAGGAGGATGAGTGAGGTTGCGCGAAGGTGGCCCACGGAAGCCTCCTGACTGGGTGTCTCTGATGACGTGTTCAACAAATAGCAGGTGCACCTGATCCGGATCGCTGATCACGCCCTGTTCGGTACAATAGCCGGCCATGAGCTACGACACCCGCCGTCTGTCTCGCCGAGCGCAGGGTCTGTTCGCCGGCGAGGCGATACCCGAGTATCTGCAACGGCACTCCGAGGGCTTGAGCGACGCTTTTGATCCGGTCGCCAACCCGGCAGGTTATATAGGGCTCTGCGAAGCCGAAAATCGGCTCGTTGCAGAGATGGTCGCAGATCGCATCGATCGAGCGCCGGGGGTGCCGGTCAGCGCCCTCGGCTACGATGCCATGACCGGTTCTTTACGGTTTCGCGAGCAGTTGGGGACGTTCATGGGCCGGACCTTTCTCGGTCGCAAGTTCAGCCCGGAGCAGATCTCCGTTCTCGCCGGCGCGGGCAGTGTGCTCGAGATTCTCTTCTATGCCCTTGGCGACCCGGGCGACGGTGTTCTCGTTCCGACACCGAGCTACAACGGGTTCTGGTTGGACCTCGAGCTTCGCGCCGGGCTCACGATCGTCCCGGTTCACCGTACGATCGACGATGGCTTTCGGCTGTCCCCGGAGATGCTCGATCGCGCAGTCGCTGGTGCCGGACGACCGGTCAAGGTCCTGCTCTTCACCTCGCCCGACAATCCTCTCGGCAGGGTCGCGTCTCCCGAGGAGATCAGCATGGTGCTCAAGTGGGCGGACGATCGCGACCTGCACGTGGTCTTCGACGAGATCTACGCTCTTTCGGTCTTTGGCGAGAGCACCTTTTCCAGTTGCGCTGAGCTGCGACCGTCGCTCGGCGATCGGGTCCACATCGTCTGGGCCTTCTCCAAGGACTTCGGCGCCTCCGGGATGCGCTGCGGCGTTCTGGTCAGTGAGAATCCGGCCGTCAACGCCGCCGTCGACGCGCTCGCCTATTGGGCGTGTTGCTCCGGCCACACCCAGCACGTTCTCGGCGATCTCATCTCCGACGAGTCCTGGGTCGACTCGTACATCCATGCTATGAGGGAGCTGCTGGGCGGTGCGTACGCCCGCCTCCAGACCGCGTTGGATGCCGGGGCAATCCGCTACCTGCCGGCCGAAGCCGGCGTCTTCGTCCTGCTCGATCTCCGATCGCGTCTCGAGGCGCCGACGTGGGAGGCGGAGCGTACGCTGTGGCTCGAGATCCTCGAACACGCCAGAGTTAACCTCACACCAGGCGCCGCATGTCACGTCGGCGAGCCCGGGTTCTTTCGTCTCTGTTACGCAGGGCAGCCCACCGACACCGTGGAGATCGGTGTCCGTCGGATCGTGAGGCTGTTCGACTGAAGCATGCGATTGGGTATGCAGTAGACTTTTTGCCGAGAGGACAGTCCATGAATCCAGCACCTCCGCCCATGATCTTCCTCGCTTCGTTGCTGGTGTTTGCCGGTTGTGCTGGTGGGCTCAAGATCCATGACCGCCCGATTCAGTTCTCCGCCGATCGCCAGAGCGCCACCCTGCAGTACATTGCGGATCACTACGGCGAAAGGCCCGCGGACATCTCGATCGTGCCCAATATCATCGTGCTGCACTGGACGGCGATCAACGGGTTCGAGGAGAGCTTCGCCGCTTTCGACCCTGAGGAATTGGGCGGGTCCCGACCGGGTCTGGTCGCTGCCGGTAACGTCAACGTTTCGATCCAATTTCTGGTCGATCGGAACGGCAAGGTCTACCGGCTCATGCCCGAGACCTGGATGGCCAGGCACTGTATCGGCCTCAACTACTCGGCGGTCGGTGTGGAGAACGTGGGTGGCGGCAACGGCATTGACAACCTTACTGACGCTCAGGTCGAGGCCAACATCCGCCTCGTCCGCTATCTGGCCGGGAAGTACCCCACCATTCGGTACCTCATCGGCCATATGGAGTATCTGGATTTCGAGGGTGACCCTCTGTGGTTGGAGCTCGACTCGAGCTATCGGACCGAGAAGATTGACCCTGGCGACCGATTCATGTCCACCGTGCGAGCTGCCGTTGCCGATCTGGGTCTTGACGGACCTCCCTGACCACGGCGAACTGGAGACAGAGTGTTCACAGATCCAACGGCCGTGTTCATCTATCTCGCCGTTCTCCTCGGAGGCGTCTTCTGGCTCACCGGACTGTCACGTCTACGGCCTCTTTTCAGAGTGACGCCGGCGGTCATCTACGCCTATTTTCTGCCGGCGTTGAGCACCAGCCTGGGCATCACGCCTCAGAGTTCGCCGGCCTACGACTGGATGATTCGCTTTCTCCTGCCGGTCAGTCTGGTGCTGCTGATGGTGACGGTTGACCTTCGCGCCATCGTGCGCCTTGGTGGCAAAGCTTTGATCATGATGCTCGCAGGATCGCTGGGGATCATCATCGGCGGGCCCGTGGCTCTGGCTCTGCTGGGGCCGTTCCTGCCGGAAGACGCCTGGATGGGTCTGGCGGCGCTGGGAGGCAGTTGGATTGGCGGCGCACCCAACATGATCGCGATCAAGGAGAGTGTGGGGACGCCTGACTCCCTGATGGGTCCCATCATCGTGGTCGACACGGTGTTCGCCTACGGCTGGATGGGAGTGCTGCTCTTCCTGAGCGGCAAGCAAAAGAAGCTCGACACCTGGTTGCGTGCCGATACCCGGGAACTCGATGCGCTCGACGATCGCTTGACGGAGGTGGACGGGAAACGACGGCCGATGGAAGTCAGGGACATGGCAATGATCCTGGGGCTGGGTTTCGGGGCTGCGGCCGCCTGCGTCTGGCTCGGAGACCTGTTGCCCCCGCTGGGTGACCCCACCATTATCAGCCACACGACCTGGACGGTTGTCCTGGTGACCACATTGGGTCTGGCCCTGTCCTTCACCCCGGTGCGGCGACTCGAGCAGGTTGGGGCATCGCGTGTCGGCTACCTGGCGCTTTACCTGATGTTGACCGCTATCGGGGCTCAGGCCGACCTCATGATGGTCGTCGAGGCGCCGCTCTTTTTGGCCGTGGGGGTGATCTGGCTCGCCATCCACATCACGGTGCTTTTCATTGCTGCGCGGCTCGTGCGCGCGCCCTTGTTCTTTGTGGCCACCGGGAGCATGGCAAATGTGGGCGGGGTCGTCTCAGCGCCGATCGTGGCATCGGTCTATCGACCGTCCCTGGCTCCGGTGGGCGTCCTCATGGGCGTCTCGGGATACCTGATCGGGATCTACGGGGCCCTTTTGTGCGCGTGGCTGTTGTCTCTCGTTGCCGGATCCTAGGTGGAGGACACACATTAAAATAGATCGGGCAGGTAGGTAAAATTGGTAAAGGCCCGGATTGTCCTGGGTGCAATGCCCTTCAGAAAAAAGCTGATGGTCTCGAGGGCGGTTTCCGGAATCCGATACCGGGCGACAAACTCGACGTCTACGGGGTTCTCCCGGCCGGGGACGATGTCGTAGTTCCCCGACGACACAACGAGATCCTCGACAACGATTTCATTGGGGTTGACGATCTGGGTGGCAATCCCACGGTCTTTGAACGCGTTGACAAAATAGCCTTGGCGATAGCCGTAGTGGGTGCAGGCGAGATAGGTCAGATGTCGGGTCACCGGAACGTGCGATTTCCTGACCGCCTCGCCGACATATTCGTTGATCTTGGCCTGCGCCTCCAAACCTCTCAGATCCTCTGAAATTGTATCGGCCAGGGAGGGACACGCCTGAGCGATGATTCTGCTTTCGTCGATCCCGTTCGTTTTCAAGAGAACGGTGTAGGTCTGTTCCCCGATCGTCGTTTCCGTGCCGAATATCGCCACCATGGAATCCGGGTATTGCTTGAGATCGCGAATGAGGCGGTTGACTCCGGTCTCTACGATTCCGCGCATCGGGAGAGTCGTCTTCTGTGCAAATTCGGTGTCGGCCATCAAGACCGACAGCGTGTTGCAGGCGACATAGATCATATCGGGGGAATATTCTTTGGCGACGATGTGAAGAAACCGATCGAAATTCTCCAGTTTTTCCTTTCTCGAGGCCATTGAGTTGTAACCGAAATCGTTTTCCGGGGACGCGTTGATATAGGTCAATCTGACCGGCTCTCCGATGTCATGCGTTCGCAAGAACTCTTCGGCGAAGGCACACACCGACAATCCGCCGACGCCTGAATCCGTGATGAGAAGGTGCATTGGATACTCCCCGTCTGCCGCTCGCCTATTATGGACCCCGTACACGGCTGCCGTCCAAGGTTGCAGCCGCTTTTTCCGTACGAGGTGGAGGCCTTAAAGGTCGTGATGTCATCTCCGCGAAGCGTAGGTCGATCTGTTGTGGCCGTAGCCGCCCTGGCTATCACTGCGGCCTCCTTTGCGACGCAACCAAAGCCGGCTGCCCTCGACGCTGTCGAACTGACGGACGCCACCCCCGAAGAAATCCGAGTAGTCCTTGTGATTCGGGGCCGGGTCGACCGGGTCGGGACCATGAGCTTCGAGGATGGGCGCTTCGTCTTTGACCTCGCATCTGTGGCCTGGGCGGGGCCGTTGCGCAGGGTTCGCCCCGTTGCGCCCGGTGTTCGAGAATACCGCTGGTCGCAGCTTTCGCGGGATCCCTTGATGACCAGGTTCGTCGTGGAAGCGGCCGGTGGATGGTCGTGCCGTCACGAACCCGCACCACGAGGCATTTTGGTGGTCTGCAGCGGGCCGCCTGTGATCGGGGCGCTGGCGACTGCCGCTCCCGGTCCCGATATCGCGGTTGTCCGGAAAATCGGACTTATGAGCCCGGTAGAAGGCCTCGATGCAGAGGCTCTGGTCGATCGGTCCCTCGCTTTTATTCCACAGGATATGGTGAGGGACGGCCTGCCGAACTTTGGCGCGATGCGCGATGACTGGCTGGGCACGCCCCGGACTCACAAAGGGCTGGACATCTATGGAGACAAGGTCGTCGTGCGGTCCGCCGCCGAGGGGAAGGTTGTGGGGGCGGGGCAGGGGGACAAGGCGGGCGGTTGGGTCAAAATTCGCCACGGAAACGGTGTCGAGACCGTCTATGTCCACATCAACGAACTGAGTGTCACGATCGGCGATGACGTAGCGAAGGGTCAGCACATCGCGGTTGTCGATGGTGCCGCAGGCAATGCCATCCAGCCTCAGCTCCACTTCGAACTGAAGCTCGACGGCCAGTCGGTCGATCCCGTGCCCTACATCTTCGAGATGGCGTCTGAAGACCTTCGGGCCAAGATTACCGTGGCGAATCAGAGGCTTGCGGTGCTCGAGAAGGAACGCGCCTCTCGTGTTCGGCGGGGGTACGACTAGGCTAGGGTAGGTGTGGTCGGGCATCGGGCAGCCTGGCACCTACCCGAGATGGAATCCGTCCGATGACGAGGAGGCGGCAGCATGAGAAGAGTCGGAAGGGCCTGGCCTGACGCCGATCGAGCCGAACCCGGAAATTTCCGGACGCGGTTTCGGTGCGATTTCATCCGGGCCGCAGGTTCGCCGTGACCGTCGAACCCAGGGCACGGCTGCTATCCCTCGATGTCATGCGGGGGGCCACGATCGCGGGCATGCTGTTGGTGAACAATGCCGGCGATTGGAGCCGGACCTTTGCCCCTCTGTTGCACGCCAAATGGAACGGGTGGACGCCGACCGATTTGGTTTTTCCTTTCTTCCTTTTCATGGTCGGGGTCGCCATACCCCTGGCATTCGCCAAGCGGCTCGAACAGTCGGGCGGTGATCTCCGCCCGCTCTACCGGCAGATCGTGCGCAGGACCGTCATTATCTTCGCCCTTGGCCTTTTCCTCACCTGGTTTCCTTTTATGGGAATCGATTGGTCGAGGGTGAGGATTCCGGGAGTGTTGCAGCGCATTGCCGTGGTCTATGTTTTTGCATCCCTGGCCTATCTTCACCTGAGCACGCGGGGTCGGGCCTGGCTGGCGGGCGGTCTGCTCCTGGGCTATTGGCTCGCGATGACCCTGGTGCCGGTTCCGGGTTTCGGGGCGGGAGATCTGAGTCCCGACGGAAATCTGGCGGGCTGGGTGGATCGACTGATTCTCGGGCCGCACGTCTGGCGGTACGCGCCCGGACCGGCGGATCCGGAGGGAATCCTCAGCACCCTGCCGGCTGTGGCGACCGCACTTGCCGGTATCTTCACCGGTGAGTGGCTGCGAACCCGGAGAAACGAAGATCAGAAACTCATCGGCCTGTTTGTCGCGGGGGCGATCGCGGCGGCCGCGGGAGCCGTCTTCGGCTGGTTCTTCCCCGTCAACAAAAACCTCTGGACGAGCAGTTATGTTGTGCTGACCGCCGGGTTGGCTCTGCTCACGCTCGGCGTGGTCTATTATTTCGTGGACATCCGGAAGCGGACCACCTGGGCGACACCGTTCGTTGTTTTCGGCGTCAATTCCATCGCAGCTTATGTTTTGAGCGGACTCATCGCAAAGGTCTTGCTCAAGATTCGCTGGACGGGTGCTGACGGGTCGAGCATCTCGCTCAAGTCCTGGTTGTATGGCAATTTCTTCGCCTCGTGGATGCCGGAATATTTCGCCTCACTGGCATGGGCGCTGGTTCACGTTCTGGTGGTCCTGGCCGTGATGTGGTGGCTCTATCGAAAAAAGATCTTCATCAAGATTTGACATATCCAGGACCGAGTCGTCGATATTGCTACGATCGGTGGGCTCGAAGTCGAGAATTCGCCGGCACGCGAACTCAGTTGGAGGGCGACGCATGAAGACGGCGTTGAGGATCGCACTGGCTCTTGGGGCGGCCGTTTGCCTGAGTTGCACGAGCGTCGAGGTCGGCGAGCCGCCGGCTCCATCCTTCGTTGATCTCGTCGAATCAGGTGACTCCGATGTGTTTTCGGTGCCCTTCGATGAGTACCTGACGCCGGACGACGACTTTCCGATCGGGGTCTTTGATTCGGGAATCGGAGGGCTCACCGTCTTGAATGAGATCGTGACGATCGACCGCTTCAACAACCTGACCCATGAACCGGGTCCGGACGGCCGGGCGGATTTCGAAAACGAGTCCTTTGTCTATTTCGGGGACCAGGCGAACATGCCCTATGGGAACTACCCGGCGGAAGGCAAGATCGATTTTCTGAAAGAGCTGATTCTCAAGGACGCGGTCTTTCTCCTCGGAGACCGGTATTGGGAATCGCAGTCCGCCCCGGTTCCCAGCCGGGACAAGCCTCTTGTGAAGGCGGTCGTAGTCGCCTGCAACACGGCGACGTCATATGGGTTGGAGGACATCCACGCTGCTCTGGAACAGTGGGGGATACCCGTCTTTACTGTCGGGGTCGTGGCAGCCGGTGCAGATGGTGCCATCGAGTCGCTCAGCGAATTGAAGGAGACCGGCGCGGTGGCCGTCATGGCCACCGTCGGCACCTGCAAAAGTGAAGGCTACGTGCGCGAGATCGTTCGATCGTCCGAAATGGCCGAGTTGGATCCTCCGGAGATCATCCAACAGGGATCACTCGGGCTTGCCGGCGCAATTGAAGGCAACCCGGAGTACATCGTGGCGACGGATTCCGACGATTCTGTGACCTATCGCGGCCCGGCCGTGGGCAACCCTGCCGCCGCAATCGATCTGTCATTGATTCCGGAATATGCTTTCGATCCCGGCGGGCTCCTCGGCGACCGGGAAGACCCGGTGACGTGGCGTCTGAACTCCGTTGACAACTACATCCGCTATGACACGACGACCCTCGTCGAGAGCTACCGGCGGAGCGGATCGACCGAGCCGATCACGACCGTGATCCTCGGCTGTACGCACTTCCCCATTTACGAAAACGCCATCGAAGAGTCATTTGCGAGGCTGCGGGATTTCCGGGACTCTGACGGTAAAGCCCCCTACCAGGACCTTATCGTCGAAGATGTCGTCTTTGTCGATCCTGCTCAACTGACCGCAGTCCAACTTTACGAGGCGTTGGCCCAGAAAGAGCTTCTCCTCGATGATGAGAACGCAACGTCAGGAACGGCCGATGAATTTTATATCTCCGTGCCGAACCCGGCTTGCCCTGGAGTCGTGGTGCGTGCCGACGGGAGCGCCTTTACCTACGCATACAAGTACGGTCGGTCGGCGGGGAGACTGGACGTGGGGTATGTCAAACGAGTCCCTATGAGCGGAGACAACCTGGGCGACAGCGTCATGGAGAGCATCCGCACCTCGATGCCCGCCGTGTGGGAGCGTCTCACAGATTTCAGTTCTCACAGCCCGCGGTGTGCGGGGCTTCCGGAGTCGGCGCGAATTGACGCGACCCAGTAGCCCGAAAATCTCACCGGTTTTTCTTTTTGATCTCGATGACAAACGGGATGTCCGGCCGGCTCTCCTCGAGTTCAATCACCAGACGCCATCGTCCCGGTTGCACTCCTCCCGGAACGCTGAAGATGAGAGGGCCCAGGAATGTCTCGGAAGAGTTCATGGGGATCTCGTCAAAGGCGATTTTTCCTGCGTCGATCGCGAAAAACCACCGGTCGCTGGGCATCCGGCTGGGTTCGACCCGGTAGAGGAGGGGCAAAAAGGCGAGTGTCCGATCCACGGGGATCCCGAGCCTGACAAAGTTTCTGGCGAATTTGTCCTGGCTGATGAGCGCGAGACGACGACCATCGGGGGAAGTCACTGCGTCGGACGATGGTGGGACCACTGCCCCGGGGGCTCGTCATCTCGAGTGCCAGGGTCAGCCATTCCTGGGCCACGTTGTACTTTCCCTGACGATACACCACCACCGCCACCATCTCGGGCCCTTCGTAGAGCACCGCATTTCGGTTCATCACGGAGGTGCCCGGATCGGACGAATTCGGATCTGGAGATGTCGCGCACGCGGTCATCAGGAGGAGGCCGAGCAGCACGATCGAGCTTTTCAACATGTGGTCCGCCTTGCCCTTGAGGATCGCACAGACTCGGGGATTCTCCAACGGTCGTTCGCCGCCTTTGTCGCGACTCTCGGCACGACATTCTGGTCTGAAGCAGTACACTTGTCTCCCTGTTGACCGCCCGATGCATGCGGCCTATTTCGAGGCCTCTTCCTCGGCGGAATATTCGAGGAAAGTGGACGCGATGAGCCTGAGATCTGAAATATTCGAACAGCCGGCGGTTCTCGATCGCCTCTACCGGAATCAGAAAGACCGTGCCGACGAAATCGCCCGGACGATTCGGGACCGGGGCGTCACGTCGGTGTTCCTGGCCGCGCGCGGCACGTCGGACAACGCGGCCCTCTATGGAAAATACTTGTGGGGCTCCATAAATGGGCTCCCGGTGGCTCTGGCTGCGCCATCGTTGTTCACGGTCTACGAGACACCACCACGTCTCGAAGGATGCCTCGTGGTGGGGATTTCTCAGTCGGGCCAATCGCCGGACATCGTCGCCGTGTTGGCGGAAGGCCGCCGGCAGGGGGCCTTGACGTTGGCGATCACGAACGAACCGTCCTCTCCGCTGGCGGATCAGGCCGAGTTGGTTCTCGAAACCTGCGCCGGTCCCGAACGGGCCATCGCCGCGACCAAGACCTACACCACCCAGCTTTTTGCTCTCGCCCTCCTGTCGGCTGCGATCCAGGGTGAATCCCGGCTGTTCGACGCCCTCGAAAGGGTGCCGCGCCTGGTAGAGGAGACCCTGGCCCTCGACAGCGCCATCGAACAGTCGGCCCAGCGCTACCGATATATGAGCCAGTGCGTGGTCATCGGTCGCGGTTACAACTACGCGACCGCCAACGAGTGGGCCCTCAAGCTCAAGGAACTGGCCTACGTCGTTGCGGAGTCCTATTCCTCTGCGGACTTCCAACACGGCCCCATCGCCATCGTCTCCCAAGGTTTCCCGATCCTTGCCGCTGTCCCGACGGGTGCTGTTTTCAAGGATGCCTACGCTTTGCTCTCCAGCCTGGTCAAAGAGCACGGCGCTGAACTGGTGGTTGTGTCGAACGACGCCGCCGCTCTCGCCCTGGCAAAGACCCCACTCCCACTCCCCAGGGAGATGCCCGAGTGGCTGAGCCCACTGGTGGCCATCGTGCCGGCGCAGCTGTTCTGCTACCACCTGACACGGGCAAGGGGCTACGATACGGAAACGCCGCGAGGGCTGCTCAAGGTCACCCGCACCTGGTAAAGGATGGCTCGACGCGGAATGAAGGAGAGCGATGATCGAGACGAAAGAGCTGCTTGGAGGGGTTGAGGTACTCGAGACCCGTGGTGAGCCTCCCGCCCGGATCGGGGCCCTCGCCTACGATTCGCGGGAGGTGGGACCGGGCACATGTTTCGTCGCCCTGCGCGGGACCCGTACGGATGGCCATCGATTCCTGGACGCTGCCGAGAATGCCGGCGCTGCCCTGGCGGTGGTGGAGGAGATGCCTCGAACCGGATCTCTGCCCTGCGTGCGGGTGCGGGACACGCTGGCGACGATGCCCGTGCTGGCGGCGGAGTTCTTCGGACACCCGGCTCACGAATTGACGCTGGCCGGTTTTACCGGGACCAACGGGAAAACGAGTTCGACCTATCTTCTCGAGGCCATCTGGGCCGCGGCCGGTGTTCCGTCTGCGGTGCTGGGAACGATCCAGTATCGGTGGAAGGACCGGGCGCAGAAAGCCACCACCACCACGCCCCTTGCGTTGAATCTTCACGAACTCTTCTCCCGGATTCGAAAAGACGGCGTGCACCATGTGGCGATGGAGGTCTCGTCCCACGCTCTTCGGCTTCATCGCGTGGACGGCCTGCTTTTTGCGGCTGCGGCCTTTACAAACCTCTCCCCCGACCACCTCGATTTTCACCGCGATCTCGAAGACTACGGGGAGGCCAAGGCGGTCCTCTTCGAGAGCCATCTCGAAGCCGACGGCATCGGTGTGATCAACACGGATGACGCCCACGGGTGGAACCTTTTTGCGCGATTGCCGGGCGATCGCAGGCTGTCGTTCGGTCTCGAGGCGGGGGTCGACATCACCGCCGAGGACGCCCAGCTGACTCAGGACGGAACCGTCTTCGTCCTCAAGACTCCGGGCTGGAGTCGGAAGCTCCATTCACCTCTCGTTGGTGAACACAACCTCCGCAATGTGCTGGGAACGACGGGGATGGCGCTGGCCCTGGGATTGGCCGAGGACGCCATCGTGCACGGTCTGGAGGCGGGAACGATTGCCCCGGGGAGGCTCGAGTCGATTGAAAATTCCCGCGGCGCGCGGATCCTGGTCGATTTTGCCCACACCCCGGACGGGCTCTTCCAAGTGCTCAAGAGTCTGAATGCCCTTCCACATCGGAGGATCATCACCGTCTTCGGTTGCGGAGGTGATCGCGACCGGACGAAGAGACCGGTCATGGGCGGCATCGCCCAACAGTTCAGCGATCTCGCCATCCTGACCTCGGACAATCCCCGCACCGAGGACCCGTCCCGGATCCTCGAGGAGGTGGCGGCGGGAATGAGCGCCGATGGGAACCCCCACGAGATCGAGCCCGATCGGCGAGCGGCGATCGTGCGGGCGGTGGATCTCGTCGAGGAGGGAGACATCCTGCTGGTCGCGGGCAAGGGCCACGAGACGATGCAGATCCTGGGCACGGAGCTTCACCATTTCGACGACCGGGCCGTTGTCCGGGAGGTCCTTATCGAGACCGATGGTGCGGCTCTGAAAGGGGAGAGACCCTGAGCACGTTCACTCTGAGCCCCGGTGCCCTGGCGCACAACCTCGGCCTCGCCCGCGAGTGGGCACCGGGTGGAGCCCGCGTCAGGGCCATGGTCAAGGCAAACGCCTACGGACACGGACTGCGCGAGCTGCTCGATGTGTTCACTCATCACGCTGACGAGCTCGGGGTGGCAACCCTGGAGGAAGGACTTCAGGTGCGGTCTTGGCTCGGTCGGGATTTTCCGGTCTACCTGGTGAGCGGAGCAAAAGAATGGGACAACAGGGCCTATATCGAGGCCGTCCGCGAGGCGCGGCTCATTCCGGCCATCAGTTCGGCTGACGAGCTTCGCGGGCTCGTGGCTTCGTTGGGGCGGAGCAGCGCCCTCCGGGTTGAGCTCAAGTTCGACACCGGGATGGGGCGGTTGGGCATTCAAGAATGCACTCTTTCCGACATCATCTCCACCCTCGGTTCCGCCGACAATCTCCTGGTCTCGGGAATCATGACCCACTTCGCGTCGTCCGACGAACGGGACCTCGGCTCGACGCGGGACCAGGAGATTTGTTTTCGGCGAATGGTCTCGCAGCTCCCCGATGAGCTTGTACGGACGGCCGCGATCCACTCCTGCAACAGCGGGGCCCTCCTCCAACGGAGCCTTGGCCGCACCGATATCGGTGGTGGAACCCAGGTTGTTCGGCCGGGCGTCATGCTCTATGGCGCCGCCCCATCCGGCTGGCTTCACGAGACACCCGCGGGAGAGCGCTTGCAGCCCGTGGGCAGATGGACAAGCCGCGTGATCGAAGTCAAGACCATGGCCCCCGGCGATGCGGTGGGCTACGGAGGCACCTGGAGGGTGGAGGGTGATCGCCCGGTGCGGGTCGCGGTCCTGGCGGTCGGGTATGCCGACGGATTTCGCCGCAGTCTCGGTAACCGCGCCAGGGTCCTCATTCGCGGCGGGTCCTTCCCGGTGATCGGCCGGGTGAGCATGGATCTGGTCTCCGTCCTCGTCGAAGATCGGATCCGGGTCGGCGACGAGGCCGTTCTCTTGGGGTCCCAGGAAGGGGAGCTGGGGACCGACACCATCTCAGCGTGGGAGTGGGGCAACCTGTGCGACACGATCCCCTACGAGATCTGGACCTCGATCGGCTCGAGAGTCGAGAGGGTTCTCGCTCCCTGACGGGCAATGAAAAACTCTGAAGGTGGGCCAAGGCCCCCCCTACGCCGAGCGGACCGGTAGGGTGGGCCTTGGCCCACCTTCAGATGTGATTCGAAAGGAAAATTTACGGGTCGCCACCACTCGCGTTCACGGCGTCCCTCGGGCAGGCCCTGAAGGACCCGCCTACGGCGTTCAGATCGTTTTCTTTCGGGTCGTCATCAAGCCCCAAGTCTCAGGCCCCAGGCCCTAATAAAAAAGGAGCCGGGATTTTCATCCCGGCTCCGTTGTTGCTGGGTCGAAACCCAACCCGCCCTAGAACATCACTTTGACCATCGCCTGGAAGCGCCGGGGCCTGAAATAGGCTCTCGGGTCCCCGTAGCCTGCGCTGTTGAACTTGTTCTGGATGTTGTAGCCGGTCTGGTTGTTGGTGACGTTGAAGACGTCGCCTCGAAGCTGGATGTTGAACCTGTTGCCGATCGGGAAGTTCTGGGTGTAGTTGAGATCGAGCTGGTAGTGGGCATCTGTTGTGTTGGAGCCCGCCGGTTCGGCGTAGCGACTCGTGTCGCTCGTGCTTGAAGTGTATTCCCGGTAAGCCTCCACGTCCCACTTTGCCCACGGCTGACCCGACTGGTAGACGGCAAAGGCGCCGAAGGAACCGTTCCAGGGGACCTGGTAGAAGCCGATGAGTTTGAGCTGATGGCGCCGGTCGCCGCGGAGGTTGCCCTCGCGGAAGTTCCACAGCTGCCGTCCCGCGCCGTCGGCGATAAACGACGATCCGATAAAGCTGTTGGCATCGTTGCTCGTGGTCGAGTCGTCCTGGTCGAAGTTGCCGTAGTAGTGGCTCCAGACGTAGGAGCCCCGAAAAAAGCCTTTGCTGCCGCGCCACTCGGCCTCTGCGCCGAGCTCGTAGTACTTGGTAAAGGCGCCGTCGAGGGCGGCGATGACATAGGAGGAACCGCCGATCTCGGCCCGGATCTCGTCCAGGTTGGGCACGTAGAGCTCACGCGGAATCCCCTCGGGCGGGTCGTAGTTCAAACGGGCGGTGTTGTTGGTGTCCTCCCAGAAATCCTGCCCACGGCGGTACCGGCCGTTGATGCGGCCCGTCCAGGCGTTGGAGATTTGCTTGTCGTAGCCGATCGCATACTCGTCGATCGACCGTGGTTTGATGCCTTCCTGGAAGACTTTTCCTGAGGAGGACCTGAGGGGGTCGAGCTCGATTAGGTTCCCGTCTGCGTCGAAATAGGCGTTGATCTCACGCGCGGAGTTTCTCGCCCAGGATGCGGCTCGCGGGAGGGAGGAGGCCTCCGGAAAGTACCGTGCGTAACTGCCGGAAAGGGCATCCTTGCCGTTGGGGCTCCAGGTCACGCCCAACCGGGGTTGGATCATGTCGCTGAAGTCGATCTCCTTCATGAGGTATATGTTGTCCGCGTCGAGTTCGAAGCCGGAAACGTTCCCACTGACGGCCCTCAAACCCTGGCCGTAGAGTTTGTCGTTCGAAATGATGACACCCACATTGAAGGTGAATGCGTTGGCCCGGATCACGTCGTTGAGCTCGATGCTCTGGCTCTTGATCTCGGAGTGGATGGGGGCGACCGCCACTCCTTCATCGGTTTGAAGGCTCTGCTGGTGGAAGCGCGCCTGGTAGTAGATCGGGTCGCCTTCGGGGGTTTCATCGCGACCGCCGATGACGGAGATCGTGCCCCAGCCGTTCGAGCTTCGAAGCAGGTCTTCCTCACCAAGAGTATATTTGTATCCGATGTGAAGGTTGTGCGAGACCGTGGTGTCGAGGAAGTAGTCGTACCCGATCTGGAAGCTGGTCTGGAAGAAGTCGTCGTTGTCTAAGGTGCTGCCGCCTCCGACCGCACCACCACCGGTCTGAACGCCGTTGTCGCTATAGCCGTACCTCTGGATGAGGGGGGCGATAAAGGCGTTGTACGCGGCCTCACCGTCGACAGGTTGGGGCACGTTGAGGTAGCCCTGTTGATCGAGGTTGTCGACGTCGAGCATGACGCTGCCATCGTCCGCAATTTGAAAACCGAAGAGGTTGTCGGGAGCCGACCCGTTCAAGTTCTCGAAGTCGGAGACCTTGAACGAGAGGAAACTGTTGTCAGTGACCATCCAGGTTCCCTCGAGAATCGCGATTTTCAGGGTGGAATCGTCACCGTACGCGGTGGAGCCCGCTTCGAATTCCGTGACGCCCCGTCCGGACTGGTCGGTTTCAGACGAACGATAACTCGCGTTCAGCATGACGGAACTTGCCGGGTTGAACGTCAGTTTGCCGAACCACTCATCCCGGACGCTTTCGAACTGGGGCACCGTACCGTAGGCATTGCCCCGATTGTCGAGGGTTTCCGTCGGGCGATAGTACGAGGCGAAGAAGTACAACATCTCGGGGATGATCGGGCCGCCGATGTTGGCCACTGCCCAATCTTGATTGGGATCGCCGGTTGACTCGGTGTCGGCGTCGACGGCAGAGGTCATGCTGTCGGTCTGGATCTGGTAGCTGACCTCACCCTTGAACTGGTTGGTCCCGCTCTTGCTCAGCGTGTTGACCAGGATGCCTCCAGCACGATTGAACCCGATGGCGTTCGCGCCACCCTTGACGGCGGTCATCTCCTCGATGTCGTGGTTCGAGGGTTGGGTCGAGAGGGTCCCGAAGAGCGGCAGGTTTACGCCGACCCCGTCAAATTCGTAGACGTTGTCCTGGCCGCTGGCGCCGACACTGGCGCCTCGAATTCTGTCTTCGGAGTACTGGACACCCGGAATGAGCTTGATCAGGTCGCGATACTGCTGCCCGACCGGCAGGGATTGAATGACATCTTCAGAGGTCGACGATTTGATCTGAGCCGACTCGGTGTCGATGGTCGGGTTTTCGGACGTGACCACGATCTCGCCCTCGAAGGTGGCGTCTTTCATGGTGACGTTGATGATGGAGAGTTGCTGCAGGCGAACCGCGAAGTCCCGTTGTTCGGTCGCAAAACCCGACATGGAGAAGGTCACCTTGTAGTTGCCGGGAGGCAACACGGCGAATCTGTATTCGCCTTTGGCATCCGTCACGGTCGACCGCGCCTTGGGTAGGACATCGCCGGTGGCGCTCACGATCACACCGGGCAGGGCCGAACCGTCTTCGAGTGTGACGGTTCCGTTGATGGATCCTGTCTGTGTCTGTTGGGCGCCCGCCACCGAACACAGCAGGAGGCTTCCAATAACAATGACGAAAAGTTTTCTCATAGCCTCTCTCCTTTTTCCTTCCAAATTTTAATTGCGCTCCCCGGCAAAAAGGCGCCGTTCACGACTCCGGAGATCGGAGCCGGAACTGGGAACGCTGACATACAATATTCGCGTTTCATTTTAAACGGTCCCGCCCTTTTCGGCTACCGTTTCGGTATCAAGTGCCCTTCGGACGTGACCGCCGCCGGCCTGCAGTCGCTCCCGTGAGCGCTCGGCCCCGACTTTGCACAGCGCCATGACGATGGCAGTTTTGACCTCGCCGTCAGCAGCGTCGTAGAGCCGTTCTGCTTCGTCGCGGGCAACGCCTCCAGCGGTCTCAACAATTCGCAGCGCCCGGTCCCGAAGTTTGGCGGAACCGATCCGCAGATCAACCATGAGATTTCCGTAGACCTTACCGAGGCGCACCATGGCCGCGGTGGTGATGGCGTTGAGCACGGCCTTGGTGGCCGACCCGGCCTTGAGCCGGGTCGATCCAGTGAGCACCTCGGGCCCGGTATCCAGCGCCAGAACGAGATCGGCGACCGCCGATATTTGATTCGGGGGAGCGCAGGTGACCAGAACCGTGCGGGCGCCGTTGCTCCGTGCCGACGCCAAAGCGCCGAGGACAAAGGGCGTGACCGAGCTTGCCGAGATGGCGATGAGCACATCACCCTGGCCCAGCCGGCCGCCAGCCTCGGCTCCATCCTCGAAGATATCTTCGGCGCCCTCTCGTGCCGCAAAGACGGCTTCGGGTCCTCCGGCGATGATGGCCCGGATCTGCTCAGGATCTGTCCCAAATGTTGGAGGGCACTCGGCGGCCTCGAGAATTCCGAGGCGGCCGCTGGTCCCGGCGCCGGCGAAAACTATCCCGCCGCCACCATCGAGAGTCTCGGCGACCCAGGAGGCGGCTCGGGCGATTCCCTCCCGGCTGCGGCGGGCGATCTCCAGACCGCGCTGGTCCTCCTCCAGGAGCAGCGATACAACCTCTTCGGTCGAGAGCGTATCGAGGTTTTCGCTGGAAGGGTTCGAGGCTTCCGTCGAGAGCGCGCCCCATGCATGACCCTTGCGGGAGGAGCCCACGGGCGGTTCGGGAAGGTCCCTCGCCGTTGTCATCGGCACCACTCCGTCCATCTGCGGTGGATCGGGCCGGCAGAACTGAAACCGAGGTCGTATCTCGGCGTGAACGCTGCCGCGACATGAATCCTAGTATACGGATGCATAGGGTTGAATGAGATTAACCCGGACCGGGGCGGTGTGTCCATGACATATCTGTGACGAAATTCAACCAAAGAAGAGGTAACATACCAGGATCGCCGCGATGGCCCCCGCCACGTCCGCCGTGAGGCCGCAGGCCAGGGCGTGCCGGGTTCGACGGATGCCCACCGAGCCGAAATAGACGGCGAGCACGTAGAAGGTGGTTTCCGTACTGCCCTGGATGACGCTTACCAGGCGACCGACAAAGGAATCGGCACCGTGGGCCTCCATGGTCTCGAGCATGAGCCCGCGTGCACCGCTCCCCGAGAGGGGCCGCATCAGCGCAGTGGGGAGACCCTCCACCCACCGGGTATCCAGACCCATCCAGGCCACCGACCAACGCACCCCGTCGAGCAGGAAATCCAGAGCACCGCTGGCGCGCACGATCCCGATGGCTACGAGCATCGCCACGAGGTACGGGATGATGGTGACCGCGACCTTGAAACCATCCTTGGCCCCCTCGACAAAAACGTCGTAGAGGGGCAAACGGCGGCGCGCCGCCAGAAAAATAAAAGAAACGATCACCGAAAAGATGATGAAGTTTGAGAGCACCGAGCTCTGGAGTTGCATCGTTTCCCGGTCGAGTCCGGAAAAGTAGACGATCATGCCCGCCACCAGAGCGGTCAATCCACCCAGATAGGCAAGGATCACCGGGTCCCAGAGCCGCAGCTTCTGGACCGCGGCGGTGACGCTGAGGCCCACCATGGTGGAGCAGAAGGTCGCGATGAGCATCGGGATGAAGACATCGGTGGGGTCCGCCGCCCCCATCTGGGCCCGGTAGACGAAGATGGTGATCGGGATGATGGTCACGGCGGAGGTGTTGAGCACCAGAAAGAGAATCTGGTCGTTGCTGGCCGTTTCCGGCTCGGGGTTGACCTCCTGCAGCTCCTTCATGGCCTTGAGGCCGAGTGGAGTGGCCGCGTTGTCGAGCCCGAGCATGTTGGCCGCCATGTTCATGACGATGGAGCCCATGGCCGGGTGGCCCTCCGGGATTCCCGGAAACAGCCGCCGCAGAAGAGGGCCAAAGGCGCGGGCCAGAAGATCGACGGCGCCTCCCTTCTCGCCCAGCTTCATGATGCCGAGCCACAGGCACATGACTCCCGTCAATCCGATGGCAATCTCGAACCCCACCTTCGCCATGTCGAACGCGGCGCTGACCATGGCCGCCCAGACTCCATAATCACCAAAGAAAAAGGTCTTGGTCAGTCCAACCGCAAAGGCGACAAAGAAAAACGCGCCCCAGACCTTGTTCAGCATGGATCCAACACCGCCATCGCGTTCAGAACCTGCAGCGCAACCGCAATCGGCATCGCGTTTTCGTCCGCATCAAAGAGCCCGTTGTGCACGGGGTGCACGATGCCCTTCGATTCATTGCGGACTCCCATGGAGTAGAAGGCACCCGGCACCTCGCTCAGGTAGTAGCCGAAATCTTCGACGCCCATCTGAGGCGTTGTATTGACGACGACAGCATCGTCCCCAAGGAGTTCCTTCGAACTCTCCCGGACGATTTCGACCATCGCGGGGTCGTTCACCACCGGGTCGTAGCTCGGTTCGATATTGACCTCGGCTCGAGCACCGAGGCCGTGGGCCACCGCCTCGGCTGTTTCCCTGATCCTTTGCAGAACGAAAGCGCGGGTCGTCTGGTTGAGACACCGTACCGTGCCGACCAGTTCGACTCTGTCGGCCAGAATATTTGCCTGGGTTCCTCCGTGGATGGTTCCCAAACTCACAACGGCGGCCTCCCGGGCGTCGACGTTTCGACTCACGATCGTCTGGAGCGAGCTGATGACCTGGGCCGCCGCAACGATGGCATCCACACCGTCATAGGGGTAGGCGCCGTGGGACGCCTTTCCGTGAACCACGATCTCCAGGTCGTCGGAGGAGGCGTTGCGCTGTCCGAAGTGAAGGCCCACCGTGCCGACCTCGAGATCGGGGTCGACGTGCAGACCGAAGATCGCATCCACCCTCGGATCTTCGAGAGCCCCGCACTTGATGAGCAGCTTCGCGCCACCCACCGTCTCCTCCGCAGGCTGAAAAAGGAGTTTGACGGTTCCGGCAAAGGAGTCCTTATTCTTCGCGAGCAATCGCGCCGCCCCCAGAAGCACGGTGGTGTGCACGTCGTGGCCGCAGGCGTGCATCTTGCCGGGGATCTTCGAAGCGTAGGGGACGTCCTTGTCGTCCTGGATCGGCAGGGCGTCCATATCCGCTCGCAACGCCACAACCTTGCCTTCACCGGTTCCGTGGATCAGACCCAGGACACCGGTGCCTCCCAGCCCATCCTCGTACTCGATCCCCATCTCGTCGAGCAGGGTTCGAACCCTGCTGTTGGTTCGATGCTCTTCGAGGCCGAGCTCAGGGTTCTGGTGGAGATCACGGCGGACTTCGATCATCCAGGGGAGGAAATCCTGCGCCGCGGAAAGAACGTCCGAAGGGGATGTCAGGCTCATTGGGCGACGATAACACGGAGCGAAGTGTTGAGTTTTGAGTTTTCAGTTTTGAGTTGTGGGCGGCTTAGCCAACTTGAACTCCCCGATTCTCCGGAACGGCATTACCCGTGAGTGCCCCCTCTGAAGATGGTTGGGCCCGACTCGGTCGCGTGGAGTGAACTCTCGAGTTCCCAACATCATCAGAGACGGCACGTCCGGTCTCCGTGGCCCGAACGTCAACTGGCGGATTCGGGAGGAGGCTACGAGTCGAGGGTGGCCGTGCGATGGAAAATCCGAAATCCGAAATCCGAAATCCGAAATTCTGCTCGTGGTCTACAACTCCCGAGGAGAACTTTCAGTTTCGAGCAGAGCTGAGAGTTTTTGCCTCTCGTTAATGACAACAGCCCGTTCTCCGTCCACCAGAACTTCGGCCGATCGTCCATGGTCGTTATAGTTCGAACTCATGGACATGCCGTAGGCGCCGGCGGAGAAAATGGCGACGAGATCCCCTCGTTGCATCGGAGGCAGGTCCCGGCCGCGCGCGAGGAAGTCGCCGGTCTCGCAGATCGGGCCGACGATGTCACACGGCACCAGACCGGGAAGGTCAATGTGTTCGGCGGCGCCTGGGGGAACGTGGCGCGACTCGACCTGGACGGGCCACGCAAAATGGAACGCCCGGTAGAATGCGGGGCGTATCAAGGTGTGCATCCCGGCGTCGCAGATGACGAAGGTTTTCGCACGCCCGACCTTGACGTGCTGCACGCGCGTCAAGAGCACTCCGGAGTTGGCAAGAATCGAGCGCCCCGGTTCGAGAACGATCTGCAGACCGTTCTTTGTCCGTTCCTCGAGCAACGGGATCAGCGCCTCGGCGAAAGCCTCGATGCCCGGCGACTGGTCGTCGGTGTAGTTCATCGGCCAGCCGCCACCGAGATCGAGGACCGAGACCGTGTCCCCTGCCTTCTCGAGGGTGTCGATCAACCGCAGCAGCACCTTGACCGCGGACTCGTAGGGCTCGATCTCGCGGACCGGCGAGCCGATATGGACGTGGAGACCGACGAGCGAGACCGACGGCACATCGCGAAAGGCCTCGAAGATCTCCGGCACACGGGTCCACGAGACGCCGAACTTGTTTTCTTCCAGACCGGTGGTCGTGTACTCGTGCGTCCTGGCATCAACATCGGGATTGACCCGGAGGCAGGCGCGGGCGACGAGGCCGAGATCCGCCGCGACCTCGGCGAGGACTTCGAGCTCGCTTTCTGATTCGACGTTGAACAGACCCACCGGTCCGCGACTTTCGATGTTGTCGCCTCCGAGGCGTTCGGCATCGTCGCGCAGGGGGCTCGACCTTCCATCGAGGGCGGCTCGCTGTTCTGCGTCGGTCTTGCCGACGCCGGCAAACACGATGTCCTTCATGGCCGTGCCCGCCAGCCACGCCCGTTCCAGCTCGCCGCCCGAGACCACATCCATGCCGGCTCCCTGTTCACGGAGCAGACGTAAAAGGTGGAGGTTGGAAGAGGCCTTGACGGCGTAGTGGAGGTGAGCGCCGAGTGGTGCGAACGCGCTCTCGATCCTGCGATAGTTCGAGCGGATCGCCTCGGCGGAGTAGACAAAAGTCGGAGTTCCCACCGCGTCGGCAATTTCCGAAACCGGGACCTCGCCGGCGTGGAGCGTGCCTTCTCGGTAGCTGAATGCATCCAGGGGTTGGTTCATTGTGTTCTGTCCGCTTCTATTTTTCTTTTGGGAAGAGGTAGTTGTTGTTTCTCTTGATGCGGATGACGTCGCCGTTCTCGTCAAGCTCGAAGGTCAGGAGTTCTTTGTTGGGCCGTCTGAAGGTTGTGCCCTCCAACGGTGTGAGCTCGCTGTAGCCGGTCGACGCGTTGTCCCAGGGCGGATAGTCATACCCATAAATGACCAGCCCTCCATCGTGGATCAGGACCTCGTACTCCCACCCCCATGGGTCCGCATACAGACCGACATAGCGTTGCCAGGAGGGTTCGGCTTCCGGTTTGGGGGGCGACGGTTTGCTGGTCGCCGCGAGGATCGGCGGCGCAAAGATGGCGTAGGCCTGACGGGCGACGGTCAACGGGCTCCCATTGTCGGCATTGATGGCGACGATCACGGCGATCTTCTCGTCGGGCACCATGAGGAGGTTGGTAACGTCGCCGCCGATGGATCCACCGTGGCCCACGAAGATCTTGCCGTTGCGGCGGTTGACGGCGAAGCCCAGACCCCGGCCGCCGGAGAAACTGTCGTAGACCCAGTGAACCCGCTGCATCTCACGCAGGGTGCTGCCTTTCAGGATCTGGTCGTCCCCGGCTGGACCGCCGCGAAACTGGAGGGATGTGAAGCGGCCGAGATCCTCGACGGTGGAGACGATACCGCCCGCCGGGGCGATGGCGCCGGCGTCGTAGTATTCCATCGAGATACGGGTGCCGTCCGGGCCTTCAATCTGGTAGGGCGTTGCCATGCGTTCAATGAGCTCGTCGTCGGGAGCGGTGCTCGAGCTCAGCATCGCGAGCGGGGTCAAAATATTCTCCTGGACGTAGACGGCCCAGGGCTGGCCGGACACCTGGGTCACGATCTCGCCGAGGAGGGACATTCCGAGGTTGGAGTAGTGGTAGGTCGTTTCCGGGGGATTGATGACATCCTGCTCGGGAACCGAATCTGCAAGCTCTGCCCGAGTCGGGAAGATGTGGTCGGTCCAGTAGGGGAAGTCGGCCTCCCGGGACAGACCCGAGGTGTGGGTGAGCAGCTGACGAATCGTGATCTCGGGGGCGTCCGGGAAGGGATTGGGAACAGCGAACCATGGAAGATACATCGACACCGGGTCGTCGAGCCGGAGCTTGCCCTGATCCCGCATCTGCAGGATCGCGGTGGAGGTGAAGAGCTTCGTGATCGAGCCGATCCGATAGACGGTAAGGGGAGTTGCGGGAGTCTTCGTCTCGAGGTCGCTGTATCCGTATCCCTTCGACCACACGATCTCCTGGTCGTAGACGACCGCAATAGAAAGACCCGGCACGCCGCGATTGTCGATGTGTTGCTCGACCCAGAGATCAAAGACGGTGATGGCGTCGGTAAATTGCGGTTGCTCGCGCAGCGGCACCCCGGCTCCAACCAGGACTGGGATCGATGCCGCCAGCAGGGCTGCGACGAGAACTGGCTTGATGCGCATCTTCGGGGCTCCTTTCCTCCGCCATGGAGGTCTCAAACACGGGAGTATACGCGATGACTCACCCAATTCGGAATTCGGAATGGCGCCCGACAGTCCCGCAGGAATTCGGATTTCGGATTTCGGATTTCGAATTTCTCACCTGCTCACCCGCCAATCGAGACGGCTGTCGGGTGGGTGTGGGAGAACTCAAAACTCATAACTCAAAATTCAACACTCACCTCAAAAGGGTGACCGACTACAATGTCCCTCATGCACATCCTCACCCTGTTTCTCGCCCTTGCTCTCCAGCCCACGACGACAGGATTTACCCCCGACCAGCTCTGGCACGTCTGGCCCGATGAACGCTTCGTCACGACGCCGGCGCCGTGCCTGCGCCAGACCGATCTGATGGCCGAGCTCGAACGGCTCGCGGACCTCTACCCGCAAACTTTGAAATTTGAAGAAATCGGAACGTCCTATCAGGGGCGTCCCATTGCGATGATGACGTTGGGTCACGGTCCGAGACCCGTCCTGCTCTGGTCCCAGATGCACGGGGACGAGCCATCCGCGACGCCCGCCCTGCTCGACATCGCCCACTTCCTGCTCTCACGCGCCGACACGGCGGAGGCGGCGGCGATCCTCGACGACATCACCCTCCTGATGATCCCGATGCTCAACCCGGACGGGGCGGAAGTGTACGAGCGCCGGAACTTTCAGGGCATCGACATCAACCGCGATGCACTGAATCTCGCGACGCCCGAGGGCCGGCTCCTGAAAAAAATCCGAGACGAATACGAACCGGTGCTCGCGTTCAACCTGCACGACCAGGGCCGTCGGACGGCGGTGGGGGACACCGGCGTCCTGGCGACGAACGCCGTCCTCGCTGTCGCAGGTGACGCGGAGGGCACTCTGACCCCCGGGAGGGCGCTCGCCCAGCGCGCCTGTTCGGCGATCGTCGAGGCGCTCGCGCCGTTCATCCCGGGAGGCATGGCTCGCTTCGACGAAAACTGGAACCCGCGGGCCTTCGGCGACAACATCACCGCCTGGGGGACTCCCGTTGTGCTCATCGAGAGCGGCGGTCTGCCCCCGGGTCGTGATCTTCAGGAGCTGACCCGGCTCAATTTCGTGGCCATCCTGACGGTTTTGCAGGAGTTGGCGAGAAACGATCTGGCAGATTTCGACCCCGAAATCTATACCAGTCTCCTCCGCAACAAGCGCGAAGCGTGGGCCGATGTCGTCGTGAGGGGAGGGTTGATCCAGCAACCCGGCTCGAACACGCCGTACCGGGCGGACCTTGCCTTCAACCTCCACACCGATGACCGCGACGCGGCGGGATGTTCGTCCGAGCAGTCCCGCGGTTCCCGTGTCGTGGAGATCGGGGATGCGCGGTTTCTGGGTGCAGGGCGGGTTGTGGACGCCGAACGAAGCCTGGTGGTCGCGCCCTTCGCCGCCGGAGCCACGGGTTGGAAGGCGCGCCGATGGCTCAACGCCGAGGTGCTTTCGGAGGTGGCGCGTCTCGGCGTCGGTACGGTGATCTGGAACGTGCCCGACAGCAAGGTTGAAGCTGCCCATTCCATTGCGCGCGGCCTTGCCGGCAGCGATCGGGCTCGTCTCGCGGTGGTTTCCGGGCAGGCGGAAATGCCGCGGCTTGTGCTGGTCGGACCGCCCCGGAAGCCGGTCTCCGACTCTCTAGCGGATGTGATCCAGGCCCTCACCGGGAAGCAGGATGTGATCGAGTCGGTGAACTCGGTCGGTTTGGATCTGCTCACCACGATTTCCATCTCGACTCTGGGTCAGCCGAATTTCGCGCCGGGCCGCCCGGCGTCATTCCTGGTGCTCTCTCCGGCGACGGGCGGTAAGATCGATCCAGGAACCATCCACCTCGATGCGGTCTTCATGAACGGTGTCGAGCTGAAGGCGGTAATCCAATGAGGCGTCGAAATTTTCCACTTGATGGCACCGGCGCGATGCAACGTCAGAATCACGACTCGTGCGGACGGGATGGGTGTGCTGTGGGGTGGGTCGTAGGGTGGGCCTTGGCCCACCTTCAGAGTCGTTCACGGTTAGCCACCCTCGCACTGTTCATCCTCGTCGCCGCCGTCGCCGGACACTCGAAGGAAGTTTCCGGCGCGGAACTGACGCCGGCCCAGAAGAAGTGGGTCAACACCACCCTGGCATCCATGACACTGGAAGAGAAAGCGGCTCAAATGATCATGGTTGCGCAGACCGGCTACCCACGGAACCCGCGATCGGATGTTGCCGTCGAACTCGTGAAGGCGGTTCGGGACCTGGGAGTCGGTGGGGTGATCCTGATGCGGTCGGAAGAGGGGACCATCCCGGGTCTGCTGAACGAACTCCAGAGCGAGGCACGCGTTCCGTTGCTGGTGGCGATGGACATGGAACGCAGCCTGGCCTTCCGTCTCCGACGAGGGTCGGTCGATCTTCCCTGGGCGATGGCCATAGGCGCCACGCGCTCCGAAGACGCTGCCCGCTTTCTTGGAGAGGTGACGGCCCGAGAGGGTCGGGCGCTCGGAATCCACTGGGCGTTCGCGCCAGTGGTGGACGTCAACAACAACCCGGACAACCCGGTGATCAACATCCGCTCGTTCGGCGAAGATTCGGAAATGGTCGGCCGGCTCGGTGCCGCATTCATCCGGGGCGCCCGCAGCGGCGGCCTGCTGACGACTGCCAAGCACTTTCCAGGACACGGTGACACAGCCGTCGACAGCCACGTCGGTCTGCCCGTCATCAGCGGCGACCGGCAGCGCCTGGAGACCGTGGAGTGGCCTCCCTTTCGAGCGGCGATCGCGGCCGGTGTGGACTCGGTGATGGTAGGCCACATGGCGGTGCCGGCCGTGGACCCGTCCGGACGTCCCGCAACCCTCTCCCCGATCCTCAATGAGAAGATTCTTCGCGACGAAATGGGTTTTCGCGGCCTCATCGTGACCGATGCCATGGATATGGAGGGCGTCGGTTCCGCCTGGATCGGCGAGGCCACCGTGGACGCCGTTCGAGCGGGCGCCGACGTGATCCTGATGCCACCCGACCTGAGGGTGGCCGTGCAATCACTCATCCGCGCCGTTGCGGAGGGAGAGCTCGAAGAAGAGCGGCTCGACCAATCCGTGCGGCGCATCCTCGAGGCGAAAGCCCTTCTGGGCCTCAACGAGAATCGCTTCGTCGACCCGGTCGCCGGAGCGCTCGAAGTCGGTCGGCCGGAGGATGTCGATCGGTCCCTCGAGATCGCCGAATCCTCCATCACCGTTGTCCTGAACGACGACGGGGTGTTGCCGCTCGCGGCCGAGAAAGAGCTCCGGATCCTGCACCTTCTGATGCCGGATGAGCTCGGTATTCCGGCTGCGGAGTTCAGAAGGCGGAAGATCGACGTCACGACCATCGAACTGGGCGACGAGATCTTGCAGGAGAGGGCTGGCGAGATCCTCGAAAGTGTGGAGGATTTCACCCATATCGTGATTTCGGCCTCGTACTACCGGGAGAGGCTGTCGGACAGCCTGGTCGGGTTTCTGGAAGGGCTTGCGGAGACTGATGTTCCGTTGATCGTCGTCGCGTTTGCCGATCCTTACCTTCTGCGCGACCTACCGGACGTCTCGGCCTACATCTGCACCTTCGGGACCTCGCAGCCGAGTCGCCAGGCGGTGGCCTCGGCGCTCTTCGGCGAAATCGATGTCATTGGCAAACTGCCGGTGACGCTCTCCGAGGAACACCCCTACGGCCAGGGTCTCGAAGTGCCGCGGCGCGCGATGACCCTGACCACGGCCAAACCCGAGGACGCAGGTTTCCGGCCCGGAGGACTGGATGAGGTCGACCGCATTCTCGAAGACTTCGTTGAAGAGGGCGCCTTCCCCGGCGGTGTCGTGGCCGTCGGACATCGGGGAGCCCTGGTGTACCTCCATCCCTTTGGACGGTTGTCGTATGACGAAGAAGCTCCCGCAGTCGAAGCGGACACGATCTACGATCTGGCCAGTCTGACAAAGGTCATCGCCACAACCACCATGGCGATGATCATGGTGGACGAGGGGCGGCTCGACCTCGACGAAAAGGTGCAGGACTACCTGCCGCTCTTCCAGGGCCCGGGCAAGGAGGCGGTCACTGTCCGAATGCTTCTCACCCATCGTTCGGGCATCGACTGGTGGGCGCCCCTGTATGAGGAGAACAGCGGTCCGGAGGCGTACCTGGAGCAGATCCAGGCCATGGATCTCGCGTACGAACCCGGGTCCGACTACAAATACAGTGACCTCGGCATCATCCTTCTCGGTGAGATATTGTCCCGTGTTTCCGGGCAATCGCTGGAAGAGTTCGTGACCGAGAGGGTCTTCGATCCGTTGGCGATGGACGACACGCTGTATGTCCCGGGAGAGGACCTCGTGCCTCGGATCGCCCCGACCGAGTTCGACGAATGGCGGGGACGGCTCCTCCAGGGCGAGGTCCACGACGAAAACGCGTTTGCCCTGGGCGGGGTCGCTCCCCACGCCGGGCTTTTTTCGACTGCGGGTGATCTCGCCCGCTTCTGCCAGATGCTGGTCAACGGCGGCGTCCTCGAACACCACCGGATTGTCTCGAGGGAGACCGTTGAACTGTTCACCACACGAGCCGGCGATGACGACTCGATGCGGGCCCTTGGTTGGGACACGAAATCGCCGGAAAAATCTTCTGCCGGCTCGCTGTTTTCTCCGATCTCATTCGGCCACACCGGCTTCACGGGGACCTCGATCTGGATCGATCCTGAGCGCGACCTCTTTGTCATCCTGCTCACCAACCGGGTGCATCCCACCAGGGACAACCAGCTCATCCGCAAGGCCAGACCGGCGGTTGCGGATGCCGTGGTCAACGCCCTGACCGACGAATACCGCGAGCTCCCCACGACCGTGGTCGAGGCCGGGTTGGATCGGGTCGCGGCGGACGACGCGCCCGAGCTCCGGGGCAAACGCCTGGGACTGATCGTCCACGCGGCGTCGGTCGCAGCGGACGGCCGCCACGCCATCGATGTGCTGCGCGGCGCAGATCTCGATGTGGTGCGCCTGCTGACGCCGGAGCACGGTCTGCGAAGCCGGGCGGCGGCCGGTGAACACGTCGCCGGCGGCATCGACCCTGACAGCGGGTTGCCGGTCGTCAGTCTCTACGGAAAACACCGGAAGCCGACTTCGGAGGATCTGGAGGGGCTGGATGCCCTTGTCTTCGATCTCCAGGGCGCCGGTGTGCGTTTCTATACCTACGTCAGCACGTTGATCCTGGCCCTTGAAGCCGCCGCGGAGAACGGCGTGGAGTTCATCGTGCTCGACCGCCCCAACCCTCTCGGCGGGGTGCGGGTCGAGGGACCCATCAGTGCGCCTCGTGACGTGGTTCCGGAGAGCTTTGTCAACATGGCCCCGGGGCCCATGGTGCACGGGCT
>RCNF010000087.1_pt1 | contig 38537 bp, 30 predicted proteins | sample 2041311 | NCBI WGS metagenome assembly RCNF01 (sample SAMN09708228, study PRJNA481090) | Marine sediment metagenome, whole genome shotgun sequencing project. | biome: marine sediment; feature: ocean; material: sediment; isolation source: Sewage treatment plant 2 marine sediment (STP2) ...
AGCAAGGTCAACTGGGTCAGCGCGTCGTTCTTCATCGTTCCGATACTGCTCTTGCTAGGTATACCAGCGTGGCGTTTGTTGAGGGAGTACCGAATCTGGAAGGTCCTCTATCAGCCGTTTCATGTTATAGACGACCCATTCATAGATGTTGATTTGAAAGAGGAATCTTTCGGTGATGCGACTCTAGCGAATGGCAACACAGTCAAAAAAACGGCGACGTTTGCATCGAGGTCAGGCGTAATAGTCAGAAAAGCCGCCTATCCAAAGCTGTTCCCAACTTTCGAAATAACTTGGGACCAGATTTCAAACGTCTATTTCGCAGAACTGAAGAAAGATGCTAAGTTTGGTCCCGATTCACTCGGAATGGCCCGCGTGACGTTAGACTTCGCAGAAGAGTTTATTCTGGTGCTTCCATGGCGGGAACGGTTCAACCAATACATTCCGGAGCACATTGGGTTGCAGAAAGAAACATTGATTGCGTGAACCGAAGATCAATTGTTATCCAGTCTGGGCGGCTGCTACTGACCGAGGCTGTGTGAAAACTACAAGCCAGTCTCACTCCAGAAGTCGCCTTCAAACACAACGTGAGACGCTATTGACTGGCTTACGAACCGATAACTTCCTGTTAGTAAGCGACTGACTTTAACTTAAAATTCACGAAGCCTGGAAACGAGCTCAATCGGTCGATTTCGAGTTTTCACACAGCCTCGGCCGAAAGCAGCCGGTCAGAATCTTCTAAAATAGACGTTTGAGCGGCTGGTTTCGGGGAAAGCAGACACTCAACTTGAGTCGCAAGTGAGGGTCAGGACTTTCCGCTGACGCATGATATTCTGACGTTCATCAGGACAAGTAGCGCCGCACTCGAAATTTTTGCAGAAGTGGTCACCGTACGCACTGCAAACGTCGCCCCCGCAGTCAGTTTCTCTTGCTTGGGGTGATGCCGCCAATGGCTATGTTAGGTCTTTCGTTGTTGTATCGCCAGAGCCATTTAGTTGCCGTTTGCGGAGCACGAGCTTATTACGGATATCTATTTTTCGTATCAGAAATAGCCGTCAGTGAAATCTGAACAACCACCACGGATATGCTGTAATGGGCTAATCTACCACCGCTTCAAACACCACCGCAAAAGCACTACTAGGGGCCAAACTGGTGGTAATTCCCGTTACCGTTGTGCCAGCAATACTGATTCCAAAAGGGTCGGATTCATCGGCGCCAGCATCGTTATCATCCTCAGGCGTCACTGCTCCTGCGCAACTTGTGCCAGAGAGCATAGAGCCAGCAACGTATGTGACATCTGAGGGTAAGGGATCAGTGGCTATAAGAGACTGCGCCGTTGTTTGCCCGATATTTGTTGTCAAGATGCAATAGCGTATTGTCGCTCCGGGGATGGCCTTAGGGTTAGTCAGGCTCACTCCATCGCTAACAACTTCCATGGATTTGGCGACGGCCAGACCAGAGCTTGTATTGGTATAGGTACAGCTAACAGCTGTTTCTCCCGTAGCAATGGTTAAACCATCCGCAAAATTTGTATCTGCCGCGCCAGTGCATGCCAATGAGGACACATAGTTTGCCACGTTAGTACCTGCAAGCGTTTCTGCGAATTCGAGCGTATCCCCAAATACTGCTGGTGTAGGTGTTGCATCCGCATCAAGCTCGTTGGCGCCACCTGCATCAGAATTCAGCGTATCGATAACTAAACCACCATTCGAAACGGTGATAGTCGCGTCATCACCAACAGCAGCGCCTATCCACTGTTTGTTCAACGTCACGAGAGAATCATTATCAACGATGCTGTAGGTTGCACTTGCCTGCCCACTGCCGCCACAGATACTACTGCTAGTTATTGTGTAATTCGCAGGCACCGGAGTAATCGACATTTGGATAGTTTCAGTACCTTCGACATCAGTGTCATCGACGATAGCGATTCCCAGAGGTATCAGCCCCTGAACATAGTTGCCAACAGGAACACTAACGTTGAAGGTCCCTGTACCACTTGGCGTAGTGTAATCATCGCCCAGAGTTGCAGTGCCGCCGGTAATATTTACGACAACATTAAACGCCGTCACCACATCGCCAGAAATAACAACACTCGTTAAATCCGTGCCAGGTACCGTTTCGGATCCAGAGGCTGTACCACCATCAAATTCCAGAAATGGATTCAGAATAATAGTAATTCCATCCAGAAAGTTTCCGTAACTGCCTGGGTCTGTCGTTCGAAACTGAACCCGTTGAATTCCGGACGGCCCCGTATAGGAAACACCCGAAGCGCTATTTAGATTCCAGCCCTGAGGCACTGTAGATGCCTGGCTTCCCAAAACCTGAATTGTAGTGCCAGCACTATTCGCAATCTCAAACGTAATGTTCTGAAGAGGTGGTCCACCAGAGCGAGCTCGGTGTGCAAAAGTCCAATTAAAAATATCGCCGTTAACCAGGCAAACCTCCTGATAAAGCGCACCGGGTGAGTTAGCGTTTAGTTCAGCATGAACAGCCCCCTCATAAGAGGTCACGCCCTGAAAGGTGCTATCCCATTCTTCAATAACGCCAGTCGTGCTCAGCCATCCGGGCACGACAGCATCCGGAAATGGTTGCCAATTCGGCGTACCCGGCCCCTGCGGATCATTGCTTTCAAAGCCAGTATTGGTAATTGAACGCTGATATTGTGCCCAGGCAGTCTGGGGGCTACACAAAAGTGCACCGCAAACTGCGATAACTGACAGCGAAAGGACTTTCATATGACTACTGTTGAAATATTTGTGGTGGAAAAATGATAAACACACAGGATTAGACTAAGCATGCAAGACTCTAGAAAGTTGATCACAAAGAGAACGTATCGCGTCCAAAGTTATAATTAGCTGATCAAAGCCAATTTGGTCGTCTTATCAGTAAGTTTAGCCCTCTCAATCACCCAAAAAGGTGATGAAACTCAAAAATTCAATCAAAAACCATCGCATGCACAGAGTAATTTATATCGATTGCCGAATCTTCTGAGGCGTGCCAGACGAAATCGGTATCAAACGGAGTCTCGGGGTCTGGTTTTGCGGTCAGGCTGCTGCCGTTGCTATCGTTCTTATGTCTGTTGTCAGAGCCCAAGATTCCGTAAGGGTTTTCGATCATGGTTTGGAGAGTAAGGGAACTCGGATGCGATGGCATAAGGTTGTAGCGTACCGCCTGTCGTGGGACTTCGGGCCTCAAGTGATAATTCTCGTTGGGCAGGCACCGAAGCGCGAATTGCGAATGCATCTAGCCGTGTTTGAGTCTGATGGGTTTCACAGCGCCGTAGGCGATCGAGCGACCTTGAGTGCACTCACTAAGATCGGACTGCCATAGTACTTCAGCGGCTGCCTATGGCCGATTGCAGTCCCTCATATTACAACCGATGGGCGGTGACCTGCGTAAGGGCCCGAACGACAAGTCTCCAAGCTTCCTCGTCGCCGCATTGAAAGACCCCTATAGCGGCAATCTCGATCGAATCCAGATCGTCAAGGGCTGGATGAACAAGGACGGCAAGACCGAGGAGAAGGTGTACGACGTCGTTTGGAGTGGCGAGCGCAAGCCCGGCACCGATGGCAAACTGCCACCGGTCGGTAACACGGTGAGCGTGGAAAAGGCGATCTGGAAAAACACGATCGGCTCGACGGAACTCATCAGCGTCTGGACCGACCCGGATTTCGATGCGGGCCAGTCCGCCTTCTACTACGCCCGTGTAGTTGAGATTCCCACACCGCGCTGGACCGCTTACGAGGTGCTGCAATTCGGCGTCGAGATGACGCCCAACGTCCCGATGACGACCCAAGAGCGCGCTTACACCTCACCGACCTGGTACACGCCATAAGTTTCAGAGTTCAAGAATATGAAATAGCTGATACGGCTCCTGCGGGAGCCGCTCTTTCATTTTCTGATCATCGACGCACTGAATGATCGCTTGTGGCCAATCCAGCCCCTCATGACACTGTCGCTGAGCGGCCGCTATCGCTGAAATCCGTCGTCCTCGTGGTAGTCTGTGATTGACAGCTTCTGACACGAAGCTGTCAATCACCGTTCTCTACTAGCACGGTTTTCTTCCGGGAGTACTGGTGGCCCATTCAATTGCTGATCTGTTCGCGCATCTGAATACCAGAGCTGTACTGTTCATCAAAAATAAACCGAGGAGTCAAAGTGAGAACACTAGTAGCAATCATCACAGTTATATTTCTAGGACATACGCTACAAGCCGGAGCAGAGGACTTCGATCCGGAGAGTTTTGCACGGAATTATCTTGCAGCATGGACAGCCACTCAGAGCCCGGACGCCACAACAGAAGATATCGAACACTACCTGTCGTTTCTTGCTGAAGACGTTGGTCACGAACATATTCCACATGATACAGACGACACCCGGTTTCCCGATGGCAAGGAATCGATGCGCGAGGGAATGACACGCTATTTGGGTAGCCATATTGAGTATCAAGCGAAGCTAATTGCTCTGACCTATGGTCTGAATGCAGTGGCAATACAGTTTGACGTTTCGCTGAAGGCCAGGCGCGGTCCCGATCAGCCGATCGTTTCGATGACCTTCAACTCACTTGAATTATTGGAAATCGAAAACGGGAAGGTCTCCATCATACGTAAATACAATTAACCGCCCTTCTGCGAAACGATGCGCTTATGGCCGTCTTATCAGGAACCGAAGTTCGCTGGTGGCCGTAGGCAACCAATCAAGTCACTGCCGCCGAGCTACTGTTATCGGTGAATGCAGATATTCGAGTTATCGCTACACAGTTAATGACAGGCGCAAGAAAAATTCTGCGTACTTAGCGACAGTGATCGTAAACGAGCGGCCTTTCAACGCCATGCAGCAAGATGAGCATGTCTATCCATTCAATATTGTATAATCCGGTGCATTATGAATAAAAAAGAAACAATTAGTCCTTCGCGTCGCCGCTTCGTTGGCTCCCTCGCCTGCGGTATGTTTGCGATTAGTTTGAATCTGCCTGGCCGCGCTGCGGCGGAGTCCAGATCAATCAATGTCTGGAAGAGCCCGTCGTGCGGTTGCTGTAAGGACTGGATAAGTCACCTTGAAAGCAATGGCTTCTCAGTTACGAGTTACGACGAAGGTAACAGTGACGCAAGGGAACGGCTCGGCATGCCGGTTCGATTTGGCTCCTGCCATACCGGAGAGATCGAAGGTTACGCGATCGAGGGTCATGTACCGGCCAGGGAAATCTATCGCTTACTGGAAGAAATGCCAGATGCGATCGGCCTGTCGGTTCCTGCGATGCCACGTGGCTCGCCCGGCATGGACGGACCTGCCTACGGCGGAGTGCAGGACCCGTACGACGTTTTGTTGATTGGTCCTGGTGGTGAGGCGCGCGTGTTTCAATCGTATCGATAACAGACGCTTGGCTTAACGTCAGTGCCATCCGAAGTTCGTGAGCTCATAAACGATGCGACGAATGATTATAAACACAAGCCGATAGATACATGCCGGGACCTGAACATGAAACGTTCGTTCGCGTTCCGAACTCAATCGCCGTGTCCTTAATTCGACGATAACCCGTTGGAGAAACCATCGCATGGCGGTGCAGCTGACGCGATTGTAGGACCGGCAACATGCTCAGAATCAAGCGCCTGCGCAGAAGATCTCTGGCCAATCACCACTCGTCAAAACCGGTAAGGCATCATCCGGCGAGCCACCGGAAAATGGCGACAAGCCACATGGAGAACTCAAGCAATGAATCAGTCGATTGCACATATAGCACTTGTCGTTAGAGACTATGACGAAGCTATCGAGTTCTTTACGACAAAACTGAATTTCTATGTTTTGGAGGATATCTATCAGCCGTCACAAGACAAGCGGTGGGTCGTCGTAGCTCCTCCAGGACCGCTGGGGGCGACTTTGTTATTGGCCCGGGCATCGACCCCTGACCAGGAAGCGTTCATCGGTGATCAGGCTGGCGGCAGAGTGTTTCTGTTCCTAAGCACAGATGACTTCTGGCGTGATTACAATCTCATGGTGGAGCGCGGCATCACGTTTGCTCGAGAACCAAAAACCGAAGAGTACGGCACCGTCGCCGTGTTTGAAGACCTGTACGGCAATCGCTGGGATCTGATCCAATATGCGCCCAGCCACCCGCTAGCGATAATACAGGGCTGACTTATCCGGCATCAGAAGTACATACAAACAGGCTGACGCCCACAGTACGCTGCTCAACCGGCACCCCGACCAACGGGATTCCTATGAAACAACCTCCGATCGAAAATCCCAGACCGGCCACGTGTATCCGCGGCTTAAAGCGGAAACCGGGAATAGCGGGTTCGTCATCATTTGCTACGAACTCGTCGTCCGCTTTGAACATTACCGAATAGTTCTGGCGCCACATTAGATCGCGAGAATCCTCCCGTAATGCTCTTTCAAGAGAACTTTCCCTAACGGATGCTACCGCTATCGTGTGCCAGTCCCTCGCCTCTTCGGGTCCGACTGGCGGCTCAGGGTTTTCAACGGATGCAATCAGAGGCTGAGGCTCGGATACGTCATTTGGCACAAGGGCTTCTGGCGAAACCGCACGATCAGGTTGCTCGACCACTACCGGATCGGGCTCCGCGCTGCTTTCACGTTGCCTGATATGAACAATTAATCGTTCCGCTTGTTGGACACCTGATTTCGAAGTACTCAGCGCTAATTCAAACAGCGATCCAAACGATGCAAGCAACATCACAATGAGGCACGTCGAAATGCCCATTGCGATCAGGAGCCGGCGTCGTGTCGGCCGTATTGATGTGCCGTAGTCGATCAAGCTGTCACCTTCTGCCGTCATACTTGGTACTCGGTGGATGCAAATAGTAGCAGAAAGCGTAGTTTCGAGCCCTTGCGGGCTGGCGAGCAGCGGCATTGGGGGTGAACCCAGCCAGTGTGCCCTAGCCGCTCGTCTCTTGTGATTCGCACATTTGAGGCAGATTCCGCGCGCCTTTGGAGTCAGTCATTTACATTCATTATTGGGACAGGCCTAATCACCAACGGACTTCTGTTTAAGGCAACCATCATGCGTGAAATGCTGCTGCCTTTGTTACATTAGGAAACACACTAGCGAACCAAATCATGCGATCCTACTAACGCATTGGTCCGTATGGAAAATTCATGAGAGCGTTCATCAAACATCACGCCGGTTGGCTACAACTGGCTATCGTCATCGTTGTCGTTGGCGGTTCAGTCCTGCTGTCCGCGTCGCTTGGTCCGGACCCTGCCCCGGTGCGCGCTGCGAAACCAGAAGTGCGCTTGACAGTATCTGTCGTGGACCCTGTGGTGACTAACTACCGACCCAACCTGGCTCTAACTGGAACCGTCGAAGCCAGAACCGTTACAAACATCCTGCCCCAGGTCAGTGGCAAAATTATTCAGGTGTCATCGAGCTTTCGTACTGGTGCGCGAGCCAGTAAAGGCGATCTTCTCTTTGCTATTGAGCCATCAGATTATGAATTGGCGATACAACGCACACTGGCGGACATAGAAATCGCGAGAAGCGATTTGACTCGTCTCGAGGCAGAGGCGACGGCCGAGAAGAAAATCTGGCTGTCCAGCAGACCGCAGACCGAGATTCCCGACTTGATCGCCCGAGTTCCGCAGATCGCCGCCGCAAACGCGCGCATCCGGGCTGGCGAAGCGGCACGTGCGACCGCCGAACTGTCACTTGAAAGGACACGAGTTTACGCGCCATTTGATGCCCGGGTTATTGATACTCGACTTGATGTTGGCCAGGTCGTTACCGGAACGGTAGCTGTCGGCTCGATATATTCGATTGAAAACCTCGAAGTTGTGGCGCCTGTTTCGTCAGACGATCTGCGGCGCATCGGCAACCCCGTTGGCCGTGCTGCGACCATCGTCTCTGACTACGCGATCGACGCGCAATTGACGGGCAAGGTTGTTCGTCTCGGCGCCACGCTGGACGAATTCACTCGACTCGGCAAACTCTACATACGCACCGAAACCAACGACCAATTGACGCTGGGAGAGTTTGTCAATGTCATCGTTGCAGGCGACATCGTCGACACGGCGGTCGGAATACCGGAATCGGGTCTTACGTCGCGCGATCAAGTATGGGTTGTCGAAGGTGACACGTTAGCGGAGCGTCGCGTTCAAATACTGGGGCAAGAACAGGGATTGCTTATCGTTGCAGCATTCGATACCGCCGATGGCGTAGTCACGACCCCGCCGGCGGGCGCTCGTGAGGGCCAGAACGTCACGGTACAGAAGATCGAACGTCTAACATCGACAGAGCTGTCCGATGCCGGAGAATAGCTCACCCGATGACCACGAGGGCAACAGAGGCCTGATCGACTGGTTTATCAACAACCCTGTTGCAGCGAATCTGCTGATGGTCGTAATGCTTGTTGGCGGTACGTTGTCAGCGAACAACCTGCAGCGCCAGGTATTTCCAACGATATCCCCCGGAACGGTTGTTGTAACAGTTCCCTATCCCGGCGCGACGCCCGCCGAAGTCGAAGAGGGAATCACCCGGCGCGTCGATGAAGCGGTCCTTGGCATTGATGGCGTCAAGCGGGTTCGCTCCACCGCCTCTGAGAATCAGGCGTATATCGTCGTCGAGACGAACGATTTCGCAGATGTACAGCTGGTAAAAGACGACATTGAATCGGTAGTCGACAGGCTAAGCGATTTCCCACCGGAGAATGCCGAGGCCCCTATTGTCGCTGCCCCACTGCCAACCGGCGATGTGGTAACGCTGGTCGTTGTAGGTGATGTTGAGCCTATGACCTTGCGAAGAGCCGCTGAACAGGTTGAAAGGGACCTCCTTACACAACCTGGGATCTCTCTCGTCTCGCTCGAGGGAGATCGTGATCTCGAGATCTCGATTGAAGTGAGTGAGGCGACACTTAGACGATTGAACCTCAGCTTCGAAGATGTCGCCAACGCTGTCCGCCGTTCATCGCTGGACCTCGCGGGCGGATCTATCAACTCACGATCGGGCGAGATTCTCCTGCGCACAAACCAGAAGCGTCAGACCGGTCGTGAATTTGAGTCTGTTGTCATTCGATCGCAGCCAGACGGTTCGATTATAACGCTTGCTGATGTAGCCACCATCCGTGACGGATTCGTGCGCGCCGAACTGCATAACCTGTACAACGGCCGCCCTGCAATTTTCGTCAAAGTAGGCCGCGCGGAAGCGGAAGACGTGTTGCTCGTCAAAGGTCGAGTCGACGAATTTCTGGCTGATTACAAGGTCCCGATCGGCGTGGAACTGCTCGAACTTAACGATGAAACTGATCTGCTCCGCGAGCGTATCAACCTGCTACTAAAGAATGGCTTGTACGGTTTCGCTCTTGTTTTTCTGTTTCTGGTTCTGATGCTTGATCTGAAACTGGCTGTCTGGGTCAGCGTCGGAATCGCGACAGCGTTTATGGGCGGTATTCTGTTGTTCGGTGCGCTTGGCGTTACGATCACGATGGTCTCATTATTTGGCTTGATCATCGTACTCGGGCTGGTCGTAGATGATGCGATTGTAATTGGCGAGAATATCGATGCAGAGCGTGCAGCCGGCAAGAGTGGCATGGATGCCGCATCCAGCGGCGCTCGCAACGTATTCGCTCCGGTTATCGTTGGTGTCCTTACATCCGTTGCGGCATTCGCGCCTTTGCTTCTAACCAGCGGCACATTTAGCGATATAACTCGCGCCATACCGATCGTGGTCATCAGCGTATTGCTGGTATCGGTCATCGAGGCCTTCTGGATACTTCCATCGCACCTGAGCAAAGGCGGCCTGTGGTCGCGCGGAATATTGAAGGCCGAAGGGCAGCGCGTTTCCGGATGGGTCAGTCGCATGCGTGACGAGGTGATTCGACCGGGCGCAAGATTTGCAGCGCGCTGGCGCTACGCAACGGTCGGTATTGCGTTCGCCTTCTTCCTGCTTTGCATTGGCCTGGTCATCAACGGCCACGTTCGATTCATTTTCTTCCCGCTTATTGAAGGCAATAGCCTGACTGCATCGGTGACGATGCCAGCGGGCTCGCTCTTTGAGCAGACGGACAAAGCGATTCAACGAATGACCGATGCAGCTTACGCTGCAGCTGCCGAAATTGAAGCGGAAACCGGTGAAACACTATTTGCATCCCTGACCGCCACAACCGGCGGTCGTGCGTCATCCAACCGAGGTCCGGGTTCGCAGTCGACCTTTTCATCGCAGGAGAATATTGGACAAGTACGTATCGAATTAACCTCTTTCGGCGAGCGCTACACACCCGCAGTTGATATCGAGAGAGCCTGGAAGCAAGCGGTTGGCGAAATCGAAGGTGCTGATCAAGTCAATATCTCATCCAGTTTCGTCAGTTTCGGTGACGACATCGAATTTGAGCTCGCTCACAGTGACGAAGATCAGCTCATCGCTGCTTCGGAGCAGATGAAACGGCAACTTGGAGAGATCGATGGTGTCGACGAAATTGAAGACAGTTTCGATTTGGGCAAACGGCAACTCGTTTTTGAGTTGACCGACGCCGGTCGCGCTGCAGGGCTGCGCGAAGCCGACGTTGCCCTGCAGGTTCGGCGAGGCTTTTTTGGCGAAGAAGTGCAACGCATTCAACGTGGCCGCGAGGAGATACGTGTCTACGTACGCTATCCACAGGCGACACGCTCCAGCCTCGGCGCTTTGGACAAGTTTCAGATTATCTTGCCGAACGGTAGCCGTGCCCCACTCCTAACAGTCGCCGAGGTCGAAGAGAGTCGCGCCTATTCATCAATTGAACGCATAGACGGTCGCCGTGTCGTTACCGTCAGTGCCAACGTTGACGAGGCACTATCGACGCCCAATATCGCAAACCAGGCGGTACTTGATCAGGTGATGCCTATGCTTGAGTCAGAGTTTCCGGGATTGCGCTGGGTTCGTGCGGGAGCGACCCGCGAGCAAAATGAGGACCTGGCCTCTTTAGGCCAGGCTTTCATCGTAGTGCTCCTGGTGATTTTTGCATTGATCGCAACGCAATTGCGTTCGTATCTGCAACCGCTGGCTATCCTTATCTCAATCCCACTCGGAGTGGCGGGCGCAATCCTTGGGCATTTAGTCCTCGGCTATCCGTTATCGTTTGTATCGATGTTCGGAATCGTTGCCCTGTCCGGCGTGGCCGTAAACTCTTCGGTAGTGCTGGTTGATTTCTACAATCAAAAACGAGCGGAAGGATTCTCGTCAATCGACGCGGCAGCGGAAGCCTCCGGCCGACGTTTTCGACCGATTCTCTTAACCACACTGACCACGGCGTTGGGACTGGCACCTTTGTTACTTGAAACAAGCCCGCAGGCACAGTTCCTTATACCGATGGGTGTGAGCCTGGGCTTTGGAATCGTTGTGTCAGGGTTCATGGTGCTGTTCGTTACGCCCGCCGTCGCAGTCATCGTTGATGACCTGCGTGAGTGGCGGACTTGAATCACCCTACGCAACGACCATTGAATACATTGCTCGCCTGACTCTGGTCGTCATCGAACAACACGCAAACTCGTGAATAGCCCCTGACGTTACCCATTGCAAGTCAAAGTTTGCAGCCATTCCTCACCACAGTCAGTCCCTCTGGTTTCGAAAGCCCCTGTTATCTGCGCTGCTACCAACAGCGACGGGACGTTCCCGGTCAACCTCGGATCGCCAAAAATGCGATCCAAGCTCGCCACCCGCTTGCGGGCGGTCGCCCATAGTTGCCACAGTTTCCTGCGCCGCTTCAAAGAGTTCTTCTGCGTTCATCTCGTAACGATGCAGATGATCAGTCGCCAAAGCTGATTGCTTTTCAAGGCGATACTCCAGCTCAGCAGGTGTTCTCCACTGGCACGAAAGCATTCCTACGACCCGAGCATACTCCGTGTAGGCTCTCGAAAAACCGTCATACGTTGCAACGATCAATGTTGATTCATTGTGCTTCCTGGCCATTCGTGAACAAGAGCGAGTAATCGCCCTGACTTCGGAAAACTGGATCGCCAATCTGGCCTGCTCTTCACTATCGAAGTCAGCCAGATTGCATTTGCCAGCAGCGATGCCATCAGTAATGGAGATTATCTTGGTGAGCTTCCAGCACATGTTGTACAGGAACTCGTCTGAACTCTGGCTCATCTTCATCCCTCCGTCGTCTCGGATTTCATTCCGTTACGATAGAGAAAGTCAGCCTTGTCGTATTATCTGTCCGCTTCAGGCTTTAGTCTTTTGGCGGCAGTCATCGCTCGCTGCCACGGAATACGGTTAAGCCTTTTTTGCGAAGGAAACGCCAAAGAACAGAGCGTAAAGGACCGGTACGACGAGCAGCGTCAGTGCTGTCGCGAACGCCAGGCCGAAGATTATGGTTATCGCCATCGGTTTGAACATCGCGGTACCGCCCCACAGCAATGGTGTCATACCAAGCACTGTGGTCGCCGTGGTTAGCATGATCGGACGCAGCCTTTGCTGGCAAGCCGTCATGATGGCATCGGCCTCAGTCCTCCCGAAATCACGGATTTCGATTGCAATTCGATCGAGCAACACAATGGCGTTGTTGATGATGATCCCGGACAGAGAGATAAGGCCGAGGATTGTAAAAAATCCGAACGAAGAATTGGCGACCAGCAATCCGAAGGTCACCCCAATGAGTCCAAGCGGGATGGTCGACAGGATAATCAGTGGCCTGCGCATCGAATTAAACTGTCCGACCAGCAACAAAAGAATAAACATGCCGGCCGTGGGCAGCTCAGCCGCAATCGACGCATTAGCCTCACCGGATTCCTCGGTCTCACCACCGATTTCAACGGCATAGCGCGGCGGCCAATTGGCGCTCGCGTCGGTGAGCCACGGTTTGAGATCCGCGACGACCTTGGCCGCCTCCGCGCCAGCTTTCAGCTGCACATTCAGTGATATCGTTCTGTCGCGGTCGCGGCGCTTTATGATGCCCGCCTCAAAGGTCATCGTAACATTAGCAACCTGCTTGAGTGACACGCTGTTGCCCGTGCTCTGCGAGTAGACGGTCAAACCGTCGAGCTTGCTAAAGTCCTGTCGATCCGCGGCCACCGTACGCATGGTAATCGGGATGAGCTCATCACCTTCGCGGAACTGGGTCAGGTCAATACCCGTCAACCCAGCCTGCAGTGAATAAGCGACGTCTTCACTGGTTACGCCCGACCGCCTGGCAAGTTCCTGATCGACGTCAACGATCAGCTTCTTGGTTTGCAGCCCCCAGGAATTCTTTACGTCCGATACCAGAGCGTCGTTGTACAGATAATCGGTTATCTCATCCGAGATTGAATACAACGTCTCCATGTCTTCGCCGGACACCCTGACAATGATCGGATAGTCGACAGGCGGTCCGTTCTGCAACCGCCGGACCTGTGCTGCAAGGTCCGGGTGATTGGCTCGCACATAGGCATCAATACCCGCAATGATGTCATCAACGTTTTTGCCAGAATCGGTGTTGGCGATCAGAAATGTGTTCGCCGGATTAGGATTCGGTGGGTTCAGACTGAGCTGAAACCTGGGCCCGCCTTCACCGATAAAAGTAAGCCAGTTCTTGATGCCGGGCTCGCCATCTTTCCTTTCGAAGTAGGTTTCAGCGATGAATTTGTCGACATCAGCAATAACCTCCTGACTGGTTTCAATAGAGGTGCCTAGCGGCATCTCCAGTTTTGCTGAAAAAATCGGGTCCTCGGAAGGCGCAATAAACTCCTGGCGAACGTAGCCCAAACCAACAATCGCCAATACAAAGATAGCAACTATTATCGTGAGAAATCGATACTGACAACGCAACGACAGGGTCAGCAAATTTCGATAGAACGCATACCATCGCCCACCGAATTGTTCGACACCACCGCCGATTTTCGGTTTAATTTTTAGTGCCATCGTCGAAACCATCGGCACGAAAGTCATTGCAAGCAACCAGGATGCCAACAAAGCTATCCCAACGACATAGAATATGTCGGACGTATACTCACCGACCGCCGACTGCGCCATGCCGATTGGCATGAACGCAGCAGCCGTTGTTAGCGATGAAATCAGCAGCGGCGTTTTGAGTTCGATGCCCGAATCTATCGCTGCCGAGACCGCGTCCTGGCCATTTTCGCGTCTGACAATTATCGACTCGACGATCACAATCGCGTTATCGACCAGTAGGCCCAATGCAATGATCAAGGCGGTCAGAGATATTTGATTAATCGTAATATCGAACAGCTGCATCGTGAAGAACGACACGACGATCGTCGTAGGAATCAGTGACCCAACGACGAGGCCCGTCCGCAGCCCCAGGAAAGCAACCATCACCAGGATGACGATCAGAATTGCCTGAAAAAGACTTGATGAAAATGAATTAACAACGTTTGCGACAAGATCCGCCTGGAACCACACCTTCTCAATGTGAATGCCCCATGGATACTTGGAGATAAGCTCCGGCATCAATGTATCCAGCCTGTCACCCAGCTTCAGGATATCGCCACCTTCACGCATTGATACAGCCACAGCCAGAGTCTTTTCACCGTTTACACGACTAATGCTTTCTGGCGGGTCCTTGTAGCCACGATAGACTTCAACGATATCCTCCAGATAGACCAGCGCTCCGCCGGGTAACTCGATAACGGTCCTGCGCAAGTCCTCCAGCGATTCAAAATTACCCGTTGGCTCTAACGCTATTCGTTCCCGTCCGCTGATGATATCCCCACCGGAGGAGAGAATATTGACGCTGGCCAGCGACGCCGATAACTGCTTCGGGGATAAGCCCAACTCCGCAAGCCGGGAGTTGTTGTACTCAACAAAGATCACTTCCTGCTGAGCACCGTGAATGGAAACTTTCGCAATGTCTGGTTCTTTGAGTAGTTGGTCCCGGAGTTCATCGGCGACGGTTTTGAGCTCCGCATACGAGAACCCATCGCCGGACAGTGTGTAAACACTGCCGAACACATCGCCGAATTCGTCATTCACTTTCGGCGTCTGTGCACCCTGAGGAAGATCCGGCGTTACGGTATCAATCTTGCGCCGTAAATCATCAAAGATCGGCCGCATGACTTTGTAGCTTTCTTTGAAATTCGCGTTGATGACTGAAATACCGGTTCTCGACTCGCTGATAATCGAGTCGATCTCCGGCATTTCCTGAATCTTCTTTTCTAACTTGTCAGTGACCAGTTGTTCAACCCGCTCGGGACTGGCTCCAGGGAACTGCGTCGTTATGACAGCGGTACGAACGATGAAGCCCGGGTCCTGCGCTTTAGGCAAATTGATGACTGCCAAACTACCCGCTATTACAAGCAGGCCGACGATGGTCAGCGTAATTCGGTTCTTCTCAATGGCGAGGGCTGTCAGATTCACGGGCGGGCTCGTCGCTATTCAGAAAAAGGCATCAGGACACGTTGCCCTTCGCGGATAACTGATACTCCGGCGGTGATCACACGGTCGCCAGTCTCCAACCCGCCGATTACTTCTATTCCCGACTGCGATAGCTCTCCAAGCGTGACTTCGCGACGTTGAACGATAGCTTCATCCGAGTCCCCAACGACATCAGCGATGAATACAAACGTTCCGTTCTGGTCGTGAATAATAGCCGTGACAGGCAGTACTGCACCTTCCGCCTGGTCCTCCTCCGATTGAAACCTGAATATCACTTCTGCGGCCAATCCTGACCGCAGAGATGCGTGTTTCTCGATGACCTTGACCACGACAGGAAACGCTGCTGAGCCACTGGACGATGCGATCGAAACTTCCGAGACCTGGCCGCTGAAAACCTGGCCAGGAATTGAGCCGAACTTAACCGTGACCGACATTAATTCCGTGACGCTGGCGATCAGGCTTTCCGGTACGTCCAGTTTGACTTCGAATTCATCGCCGCAACTCACAGCCGCAACCTGCTGCCCGGAACTTACGTTTTCATTAACCTCCACATCCAGCGACGCTATTGAACAGTCCGCATCAGCAGTCAACCGCGTGTAGGAGATATTGAGTCGAGCTATCTCGAGCGCTTTGCCGGCTGACCGCACCACCGCCTGCGCTGACTCGGCTTCAGCTCGAGCGGCCTCCAAATCGTTGAGTGATGAGTTGTTATTCGCGTATAGCCCTTTGGTTCGGTCATAGTTGGCAGCAGCTCTGCGATTGTTCGCTTCGGCCTCAACCAAAGATGCCTGAGCCTGTTGCTCTTGAAGTGCGTAGCTAGCCGGATCGATTTCCGCGATCAGATCACCCTTGTCAAGTTTCTGGCCTATCTGGGCAGGTGCATTGGTGATCGTTCCGGCGACCTTAAAACTCAGTCTCGATTCCAGACTCGATTTTGCAATCCCGGAAAAACTCCGGGTCCGCGTTACCGCACTATCGCTAACTGTCGCGTAGCGTACGGGTCGTAGAATTTCTTCCGCTGCCTCATCCGCGCCGCCACATGCAGACAGTGTCGCTAGAACAAAGACAACAAATGCGAAACCCGCAATATGGCCAGGTCCCTTTTCAGAAACTCTATTCCGATAATTCATTACTTAACACCCGTGATATACGCCCGGAACTCGTCCGCCAGCGCTAGTCGTTCGTCAGTCGGCAAGAGATAGTCGAAGCCTCCAACAGCTCGCTGCAATTGCATAATCGTAATTAGAAAACTATAGAGCGAGTCGGCCTCCGCAGCAGAAGCAGTCAGGCTGGTTTCTTGTGCATCCAGCAAATCCACAACACTGACCTTGCCTTGCGCATAGGCATCACTTACCAGCGCCAGACTTTTCCCGGATGCCTCAGCGGCGGCCTTGCGTAGATCGATTTGCGAGTAGGAAGACCGCGTTGCGTACAACTGCACGCGAATTTCTTCTTCGACTCTCTCTATTGTAGATTCCCGCAACGCCTTTAGCTGCCGCAACTCGTAATTTGATCGCGAGAGGTTCGCTTTCTTGAGCCCACCAGAAAATATCGGCAGCGTAGCCTGAACACCGACGTTCCAATCGTCCAGCCCTTCGCCGGCAAGCGCACCCGCGCCAGCACCCGATTGACTCAGATTGCTCGTGTAGCTGCCACCAAGACTAAAATCAGGCAACCAGTATGCGCGCCTCTGACTGACTACCTCCCGCTGCTTCGCGTCAATCTGAGATTCCAGCTGTGCAATTTCCGGTGCCTGTCGGAGTGCACGCGAGATGTAAAACAAAGAGAACTTGTTGTATTCGGCCGGGCTGCGAATCAAAGAATCAAACTCGGCCCGTTTCATGACGAACGGTTCATTGAAGCTTGCTTCACGCAGTGCTAACTGGACGCCCTGCTGACGATGCAATATACGGTTGAGGTTTTCCCACGCCTTGTTCAAGGTTGCGCGCGCGTCCAGAACCAGTATCTGCGCTCTGGCTTCCTCAGCTTCCCAGCGATAGACGTCCGACTGAGACGAGGTTCCAAGTCGGACTCGATCGACGGCCAGTTCTCGGTTGGAACGAGTGATTTTCAGGTTGTTAACCTGAACCTCCAGCTGAGATCGGGAATTGAGTACCCGGTAGTACGATACGGTCGCCGCCTCAACAACATCGAGACGAAACTCATCAAGGCTCGCAAGGCGTGTTCTCTGCAGCTGTTTTTGAATCGTCAGGTTTGCGACCGCAGCATCAGAGTAGAGAATTTGATCAAGACTGACAGCGGCATCGCCTGATTGCTCGGCCTGCAGGCCTGCAGACACACTGAGCGACTCATTTCGCATTTTGTACGCGGCCGAAGCATCAAGCTGCGGCAAAAGCGCGGATCGAGCCCTGGCGATCTCCTCAAGGCCGGCCTGAACACCAAACGTCTCGGCCTGTAAATCCTGGTTTCTGGCCAACGCTTCCTGAGCGATCTCCACCAGACCCAGCTCCTGCCCAGCGACTTGCACATCCTGGTTCAGCAGGACAGCCGAATTCAGGACGTCGAAAGCAATTGATAATCCAAGCTTGCGTGCAGTCTCCAGATTGATGGTGAGCCGTTCCTGATTCTGGGCTGCTGTCGATTGATCCTCGGCCCGTCCACCGAGCATTACGGCCTGCATATTTAATGCATTCAAGCGTGCTTGTCGGGCGAGGTCCCGAGGCTCAGCGTTAGTGACCAACAATCCTTTCTCCACGTCGGGCACGCCAAGAAAGCTATAACTTGGCAGACCCGCTGTGTTGATGTTCGCAACCAACGCTGCAAATTCCGCTGGTGGCATTCTGGGCAAACCCGATATGAACAGCGCGTCCGTTTTGGCAGGAATCTGGTTGAGCAAACGGTGATCTGTGCCGTTGTGCGGAATAATAGTGAGCTCTATACCCCTGTCGTTGCTCAACGAAAATGCCGATGCTCGTAACCCGGGGATCGCCTCGCTCAACTCCTGATCAACCAGCAATACGAGGTGCTGAAATGGCAGTATTTTGAGAAAAGTATCCAGATCTCCCGCAAAATTGGCGTAGGAGTTCAAGTAGTTCAGATTTGTAACACCCGATGTGTCTCCCATCGGTTCATTCGGCAGCAGTGCAACATCAAGTATCAAAGGCAAAAACGTCGGCTTCGGGAATTGCTTTCGTGTTGCCGATACCTGATTCACGACGAAGCCAACCGCCAGCACCATGTCGACGTCCGGATCGGCGTACGCTTTACTCAGGGCTTTGTCGATGGAGTCTCGATTCCAGTCACCCGAGAAACGGCGAATCTCGACTTGAAACTCGGGTTCTGCCAGAGCAACTAACTCATCGATATACTTTTGTTGTTGTGACTCGAGTCGTTCGCTGGGTCCATCGTTGACGACTGCCACCACGAACTGCTTCTGTCCGTGCGCAGGCACAGCAAAACAAACAAGCAGCATTAGAACCAGGCATCGAATTCGACGCCGTCTGGTTCGCATCAAAAAAAGCATTCGTTTCTCCGGGCAACCACAGAATCGGTCTGCCCACTATTCTGATTTCAAATCCGGCATTCTGGATTCGCCGCTAGTCTAGCGCACCTGCTCTGGTCGGCGCGATAAATTCCTGATTCTTACGGTGTTAGAATTGTTCAGATGGTCCCTTTTATGCTGACTGCAATAGGGGAAAATTTTATCACCGCTAGTTCAACAACTCCGCAGATTCAGGGCATGGCTTTCCTTCAATCATTTTCATCTCCGGAACAATGCTTATTGTGTGAACAACAACCTTTGTTTCGAATCCTCCGCCCGATGCCATCTTCCGCATCATCTCCAGCTGAGGGCCCAGCATCTTTTCTATCATCTCGCGCTGACTTGCGGGCATGCTTTTCATATGTTCCTCAAATCCCGCCATCTTCACTTGTACTTCCTGCCATTGGGCTTCCCGAGCAGCGTCCATAACCCCAGTGATTTTCATAACCTGACGATAAGGCTCGTACCTATTGCCGTCCGGAACCGCTCGATTGTCAGACTGCTCCTTCTCGATAGTCAACTGCCTGGACTCTTTGCCAGACGTCAGCGTCACATTCACCTGCATTTTTAGCGGCACATACTCTTTGGCATTAAACCAGATATCGATCTGCTCCATCGAGTACTGCGGCAATCCAGAGTTTCTGTGACAATCAGTTTCGCAGAGCTCATGAACTGAGTAATCTGATCCGCATTGAACACGGCGTCCTGAATGTCTTGTTTCGCCTCGTCAGCTTTGACCTGCTGTGCGTGTCCCGCAGCGCGCGCGAAAATCGCACTGGTTCGTATCATCACTCGAGGATCAAATGACGCGTAGGGACTAGCTGTCGATGCGCCCAGCAAGCCGCGCGGCGAACCGGCCTCTTCTACTCTGTTTTCAATTTCGTTTGGCAAGAAAACCATTGCTTCATTTCCCGCAGAGTCCTGTATCACTGTGCGTTGATGATACGTTTGCGTGCGCGATCCGACGATAGTTTGATCGACAACATAGATGTTGACACCATCCCAGCGAGCGATCTGCTTTTCTTCAGCGGTCTTGAGAACGGACTGTGCATCTTCGGCGAGAGCTGTGGACTGAACTCCAATAAAGCGATGCACGCTACTGTCAACAATTGCCATGGGGTCTTCTTGGTCGACATCGTTTTCTCCTCAGGAAAGAAACCCTGTGGCGTCGTACATCACTGGCCGAAAAGGCAGGCTGTCGCCGTTCTGCGACAGAATAGAGATTATGTTTTACATAATGAAAAGTAAAATGCCAGCTGATTTCAGGTAGTGATATTGTTGCGAAAGGACAGTCCGATTCAGTCAAATTTGTCAGGGAATAGTAAAATGAATAGCTTAGTGAAGTTCGCCTCAATCCTGCTGCTTGCGGGCTTGATCTCCGCCTGTGGTGGCGGTGGATCTTCAACGCCGGAACAAGTCGCAGCGCCACCGCCAGTGGTCGCCAGCAAGGCCACTGTCGGCATCGTCCTCACCGATGCATCTATTGATGATTATGATCACGCCTATGTGACCATCACATCAGTCGAGCTAATCGGTGACGGAGATCACGCACTGATCTTCTCCGGCGATCAAAGAATCGACCTGCTGACTTTGCGCGATAACGTGGAGCTATTCGCTGTCTCTGAAGATGTCGATCCGGGCAACTACAGCAAGATCCGCCTGCAAGCCAGGGACATGGACCTCGTTGTTGATAATGACGATGGTACGATGACATCGACACCGGTTGATCTGGTTGCCAATGGCAAGATCGACTTAAATCCGCGCGGCGAGTTTTCGCTAGCGGCAGGCGACGTTGTATTTGTCTCACTCGACTGGGACATGCGCGAGTCGCTGAAGCTGACCGAAACCGGTAATGGCAACGGCAAGATAAAAATGCGCCCGGTGATCTTTGTTGATATCGGCACTGCCCCTGCCTTCAAACAAGGCCTGGTTCGTGTATTCGGACAAATCAAATTGATCGCTTCCGATTCCAGCGCTTTCCGTTTGTGCTCACCCGATGTGATGACACAACTGCCAAACAGTCCCGTGCTCGGCTCGCTCTGTCTGGATGTCTTTATCAACGATAAGACAGGTATTTTTGATGCCAGTGGCAATCCGGTGGATGTCAGCACCCTTGGTATCGATTCCTTCACGACAGTCGTTGGACTGCTGCGAAGGTCTGCCGACGGACCTGCCTTCACACCTATGCAGGACACTGCAGGTGACGTTGCACCGACGACTTTTCAGGTAGTGGCTGTCGTTGTTGAAGGCGGTGACAAGGGAACTTGGTCGCAAAGCCGTGGGACGATTAAATTGGTCGTCGCTGCGGACACCAGTACGTTTGATTTCCTTGTAGACAACCCTGAGGATCCTGAGTCGCCGAAACTGCTGATCGGACAGCTGTTTGAAGAAAGCCGTATCTTCTCGATTGCTGCGAGTACCGGCGTAACGGAAATATCTGCAGCAGATCTGGCGGTCGATGACCGTGCCGGTGTGGACTCCGTGCTAGTACCTTCTGGTGATGAAACTGTTGCCGATACTATGAATATTTCGCTAATGCTGTCGCGCACACCGATGGAAATTGAGCTGGATAGTCTGAAAGGCGAGATTATAAGTATTGATTCGGCTGCCGGAATGCTGATTGTGAGCTCCGACACTGGCGACGTATGTGTCAACACGGACTCAGAAACGAAGATATTTCAAATATTCGTCTCTGACGACGTCGTCGAAAGTGTCCCCGCGGTACTTGACGACTTATCGCCCGGCAGCAAAGTAGGCATGGCTGGCATGATGTCCGATTGCTTCGATGCGAGCCTTGTTATTGCAGAAGGTCAGGCAACAGCTGACTAGCCTGGCAATCAATATTGCAGCGCGCATCACAATCCGCGATGCGCGCTGCACCTGTTGAAAAGGGGTACACTCCTCTCATTCGAAATCTGCGGTCAGGTTATTGATAATGAGCATGTGGTCTCAAGCCAAGGAAATGTCGGCGAAGACGCCTGCCGACCGCAACCGTTACGTTGACTTTCTCCGGGCTGTTTCGATCCTCACCGTAGTCACCGGCCACTGGCTGATCGTCGGTATCTACTACGCCGACGGCTCCATCAACTTCACCAAACTCCTTGTAGCGCAGCCAGAAACACAATGGATGACATGGGTGTTTCAGGTAATGCCCATATTTTTCATTGTCGGCGGCTACGCGAACGCCGTGTCGCTGGAAAGCGCTAAACGCAGAGAGATCGGCTACGCCGGCTGGTTGGTTGTACGACTTAATCGTCTGGCATCGCCGCTTCTGGTCCTGCTTTTTGTCTGGGCGATTCTGGCGGTCGTGCTGCACTACGCTGGCGTCAGTGGAAACGTATTGCGACTCGCCTCACAAGCTGCACTCATTCCAATCTGGTTTCTGGCAATCTACATCATGGTTGTCGTGCTCGCACCGGCGACCTACATCGCGTGGAAGCGATGGGGCTTTGTCTCGTTCTGGGCGTTTGCATTTATGGCTGCTCTGGTCGATGTCGCTTTCTTTGTCGGTGAACTGGAGTGGCTGGGCTGGACGAATTTTTTCTGGGTTTGGCTCGCTGTTCACCACCTCGGCTACGCCTGGCGCGACGGGCGTATCGGCAGCCCGCTACAACTACTCCTCTATTCGCTACTCGGTTTCGCCGCCCTGTGCATGCTCATTTTCCAGGGCCCATATCCGTTCGCTATGGTCGGCTCACCCGATGAAGCACTAAGCAATACAGCACCTCCGAAAATCACTTTGCTCGCGCTCGGCATATTTCAATTTGGCTTGCTGCTTGCAATCGAAAAGCCGGTGCGAAAATTTCTATCCGGACTTCGAGTCTGGGCGGCGACCGTCCTGATCAATAGTATGATCATGACGCTTTACCTCTGGCATCTCACTGTCCTGGTTATTCTGGTGGCTATCGACTACATGGTCGGTGGCTTCGGCCTTGGATTCGAGCCAGGGACACATGACTGGTGGCTTACGCGGCCAGTGTGGATCCTGGTTCTCTACATCGCGTTGTTGCCGGTATCCCTGCTGTTTTCTCCATTGGAACGTCGCTCACGCCCCGCCGATGCAGCGACCCCGAGCGCCGTACGACTCGTCATCGCGTCGCTGATGATTTGCTGCGGCGTTGCTATCCTGGCTACGTTCGGAATCGGCAGTCCTCCCGTTGCCGGGCTGGATATCGCAGCATTTGCGTTGGTTGCCGCAGGCGCCGGCCTGAGCGGGCTACTGCCCGGCTTCAGGTAGTTCGCTCATAAATTCGCTTATAAAATAGGGTCAATCGGGAATAAGTTGATCAGGCCGAGTTGCAGTCGCTTGCCACGGCTTACTTCGCGATCCGGGTTGTACTCTGCGGTGGTCTGCCAGCTATTTTCCGGTCGAATATCCCGCTCGATACTGTCAGTCAATTGCTGTGCGAGCGTATCACTCTCAATTAGCACACCAACTTCTGTGTTCAGATTTGCGGACCGAGGGTCCAGGTTGAATGTACCAACGAAAATCTGTTCATTGTCGATCACCATGCTTTTGGCGTGAATCGCGAATACCGGGTTATTCTTTGCGAGCCTCGGATATCGCCTGATCAGATCGGACTGAATCTGCGGGTGCGGCATGAACTCATAAACCTCAACGCCCGCATTCATCAATCGCGGCCGTTGCTTGAAGTAACCACAAAACGCCAGCAGGTTGTCCGTCGATGCAAGCGAGTTTGTGGATATTCGAATTCGCACGCCGCGCTCGCTTAGCTTCGCCAATAGTTCGACACCGCCTTTGGGAAGCACGAGGTATGGCGACTGAATCAGAACCGAGTGCTGTGCGCCCTCCAGAACGCGAGCCAACTCACCGGTCGAGATCCCTCCTCCGTACAGTCCGAACTCGCCACTGTTTTTGCCTGGTGCGTCGCTGATAAAGCGCACGTCATGCCAGACCATCGCTTCCAGCAAGGTCGGAAAATAGACCGGCATGTTGTCAATTGCGGCACGTACTTCGGGTTCAAAATTCACCGGGTCGAGTGCGTACGCGTGCAGTTCATCGTATTTCTGTTGCGCCTCCTCGTCGGTCATGCGCCGGTCTGTTCGATCCAACAAGTCTTCGACCGGCACCGCCAGGGAGCTTGCCCAAAATTCATCAAAATTATCGCGCATATCCTGAACCGCAAGACCAAGCAGCAGTACATCGCGATCGCGAAAGTTGTACTCCTGATCGTAGTCGAAGTACTCATCTGCCATGTTGCGGCCGCCGGTTATCCCCGCAATACCATCGTAGATGGCGGTCTTGTCGTGCATGCGTTGATTGGTGCCACGAAAATTCGTTATCGAATTGAACATACGGCCCAAGAATGAGGTCCCGACAGAAAAATTAGGATTGTAGATTCGTATTTGCACGTTCGGATGCGATGCGAGTATTACCAGCGACTCGTCTTTCGCGTTCATCAGGAAGTCGTCAACAAGAACTCTGACAATGACCCCGCGGTCTGCTGCACTCAGCAACATCTCCGCAGCCAGAATGCCGATATTGTCGGCACTCCAGATAAAGTACTGCACGTCGATGGATTCAGTGGCGTGCTGTGCCAACCAGGCACGCCCGATCAGTGCTTCCTCACCTCTTTCGAGAATGTGCACGCCGGTCTTTATATCGAGCAGCGAGACGCACGAAGCGCAATTGTCACCCACCCAGTCTTGAATTGACTGTGCCGAGGCACCGAGAGGCCACAGCACCAGCAAGGAAATAAACACGACTAACGAGTTACAACGTCTGACCAACTGAGTTTGCATGGCTGCCCCGAACTGGTTCTGCTTCTGTCCATTGCACTACGCCAGGGCGCGCAGATCAAATGTGCACGTCACACATTGGCGCTTACTGGCACATCGGTCGAATTTTGTGCGACTCGCGTACAGCAGCCATGTATCTATGCACACCACCGTCGCTGAAGTAATAGTAGGCCGTATCATTTGGCATTATGACGATGTTGATGCCGCCAAATCCGGACATCGTGGTCAGCCAGGTTGAATTTTCGCAACCCAGATACCCGGAGACATCGAACGTTCGAAAGCCATTGTTGTATCGAATCGTTTCAAGCTCGGCAATCATGCCGGGATCGTCGGCGACACGGTTTTTGATGGCATCAAACATCTTGCGGTTAAGGACATTTTTACCGTCGATAAGGGCATCTTCCACCCCGATAAAGACGGCAAGCTTGGCAAAGTCATCACGTTGCATGGTCAGACCGAAGCCGGTGTACGGCTGCGCAATCGAGTCATAAGTACGGCGAGTACCGTACGACATCGGGCTTAGGTCTAACGGCTTCCAGAGCTTTTCTACCAGTAAGTCGCGATAGAAGTCCGCATCATTGCCTTGCACCTCCTGCAAGCGGGCGTTCATCGCGGTGCCAGCGAGATACGTGGCCCAGGTTTGATACGACCAATGCTCACCGGGATCGGACTTGCGAGGATACTCATTGCAAGCATAGTCAATCTTGGTTGCGTGATCCTCGCCGGTGAAAAAGCGACTGACAATGGCGGCATTTTCATCGTCGTGGGGACTTGTTGAATTGTAATGGCCAGTCGTCAGGTCGAGCGCATGCTCAATCGTCACCCCATCCCAGGTCACTCCACATTCCGGCACCAGGTCCTGAATAAATGCAGCGGCTGTTCCTGGGTACTCCTTCTCGGCCAGCATTAAACCCAGTCCGCCGACGAGTGATTTGGCAGTAGAGTACGACGGCAATGCCATGTGGTCGCAATAGGGGTAAGCGCCATACGGCGTGTTACAGCCGCCGACGTAGTGTTTACCGTCTATCAGGAAACCGTAGACCGACATGGTGTCCGGTGCGATCTCCTCAATTGAGCCGAAGTTCTCCGCTACTGCAGCAGCATAATCGGCAGCCAGTTCCGCAATGGGTCGCTGTGGTATTCGACTGGAAACTTCCCTGGCGTAGTCACGAATCAGGGATTCTTTTGCGCCTACGTTGCCAGGAAAATACGTGACCGGGATTACCCCGTTCAACTCGAACTGCAAATAACTGCAGGTTTGACTACTGATCTGAAAGGCAAGCTGTGACACATCGCCTTTGTCATTGAACAAGAAACTCATCAAGCCGTTGTGCGTGCAGTCTTCGCGACGCTCTTTGAGCGCAAATGGAAAGGCGGCACGACTGAATCCTCGATCCGATTTCTCGGCCCAGACTTCGCCGGGGCCTACGACGTACTCCCACCAATTGTGATCATTTCCGATTGGCTCCCTGCGAGCGGGGATCAGATACTTGCCATCCTGCACAAATTCGAACTCGAACGGTGGCAATTCGTCCATGCCAGGCCTGTCAAGATTCACAAGACCCAGAGTATCGACTCTGACCCGGAATTGATTGTCTTGCTCGTTGCCCGAAAAGTGCAGTCGCCCCGAAAAATTGTGCCGGGCGTCTTCCGCAGTATCGGGCCGCGAATACTCCGATAATTGAACCGGTAGCGTTAAGCCATTCCCGTGCATCAGAAAATCACGAGACAGTTTTCTATCGCTTTGATGCTGGCTGCAAGCAAGCATCAAAATCGAAAGTAGCGCAATAGCGATTATTCGACTCATAGGCACTCTCACGTTTCCGATCTACGACCCTTGCCGGATGCTCGATTCACGGTCCAGCGCCCGAGCCGGAATGATCATAATCAGGAAACAACCAACCAGAGCAATAATCGCGATATTGATTATCAATCCATAGTTATCCTCACCAACAACTATCGCCGCGACTGCAGGCCCTGATGCCAGCCCCATTTTTGATGCGAATCCACCTAAAGCCGCCATCTGACCGGTGGCGTCAAATTCAGAGCACATGCCAAGCAAATACGAGATGACAAACGCCCAGGTAATTCCGACCAATACATTTGACCACCAGTAAACAGATGTCCACCAGCCACCGGGTTTGATGTCGCTGTAGTGCAGCATCCAAATGCCAATGGCTGTCAGCACGATAGCGATTCCCACAGGAAACATCCGCCCAAACCGAGTAGACAACAGGATGACAAGGACCGATCCTGCAATCGCTATCCAGGCAGCAACGCCGAGCGACAAACTGATGAACTGGGTATCAAGCATCGCGTGCTTACCCATGGTAATCATGAATCCATAGACACCCATGTTCGCGGCTTGAAACAGAAAAGTAGCGATCAACGCCATAGCCGCGAGTTTTACATGACCACCTCGGGCAGTCTTGATAGCGATTTTCTCTTTGGGCGGATAATCGGCAAGAAATGGCAGCATGCACAACGTGACAACGCTGAATGCAACCAACGACAAGAACAGCACTTTGGTGCCGTACGCAGCAACCAATGCCGGCAGAAAGATCAGACCAAGACCGCCGAGACCGAATTGAACGGTCAGCAAGTAGCCGAATGTTCGGTGCACCTCGGTCGTCCGCGAGATGACGGCAAAGCCGATGCCCACCAGAAGCCCGCCGATACTGCCATGCAGGAATCGAACGCCGATCAGGACATTCGCGCTGGCAAGGAACATCGATGCAAGATCGACGATGATCAAACCAATTAGCAGCATAAATGCTACTTTTCGCCAATCAATGTGCTTGATAATAAACACCGCGCTGAACGCGCCAAGCGCGGCACCGTACACATTCGCTGCGCCGACGAAACCCGCCTGGCGATTGCTAAAACCCAGCGCTTCGACCAGACCATCGATCAGCGCCGGCATTATATTGACGTAGAACAGACCGGCCGTAGCCAGGAATGCCAGCAGCACACGTGCTATTTCGCCATTTGGAGCGGCGACCGGGAAGCGGCGACTCTTAACGCCCGATTGATGTTCACTCATTAAGCTGTCCTTAGGTTATGGCCTGTAATCAGGCCTGCGTCGGAATGCCCGCCGCCTCCAAAATCTTGATTACTGCTTGCATCTGCGCTTCGACGTTACGCCACTTGCAGACCGACGACTGGTACACAGGCTGTCGGACCTGCACGGTACTTGCGGTCGTCGACGCCGCCTTGTTTTCGTGGAACCTGAGGCACTGGTCTTGCCAATCAAGCCCACAGTAGTCCAGCAGTTGGCGAGACTCGACCTCAAAATCACTGACAAGGTTCTCGTAGCTGATCGTGTGAGTCGCACTCGGGATGACGCTTTTCCAGTGCTGCATGAGCCGGTGATAAGCCACGAAGTACTTTCCCAATTCCTCAAGGTCGTAGGAGAAAGGATAGGCATCCACAAACAGTTGCTTGTAAACGGCATAACAGGAATCGAGAGGATTCCGCTCCAGGACAACTATCTTCGCATTCGGTAAAGCAAGGTGAATTAGGCCAACATACAAGTAATTTAACGGCATCTTGTCGATGAATCTTGCGGTCTGCCCGGTGAGGGACCGAGTACTCGTGATGTAGGCCTCACCTAACGCTTTGAAATCCAAAGACGCGCTCAGCCCGACGAGGTCATCACGCGACTTCGGTTGATCGCCCGCTTGTGCCTTGACCATATTCATCATTTGCAGCGAAAAATTATTCAGTTCACCGGCAGCGAAGACGTCCGAATGGCTCGACAGAATTCTCTCAACTAACGTGGTGCCGGTCCTGGGCATACCCAGAATGAAGATCGCCTCTGTGTTTTCGCAACCGCCATGAGATCCGTCAAACATGTTCGCCGGATACGCCTTCTGAATTGAGGTCATCGTATCCAGATCGCGCTGCACGTCATACTGCATGTAGCTACGACGCGTATCGGAACCCTTTTTCAGATAGTGGAATGACCGCTCCCACTCACCAAGGTCTTCCAACTCCTTAGCGAGCCCGTAACACACGTGGACCAGCCCTCGTTGATCATCAACTCCCTCGTCGACAACCTGCTTGAGCTCCTGAACATGGTTGTTCTCAGGCGTTTGTGTGCGCAGCTCAGCGCGTAACTTGAATGCCTCGTAGTCGCTTGGGTCCAGGTTGATTGCCTTGTCAAAATTCTGCTCGGCCGCTTCTGTTTCACCCAGCGTTCGTTGCACACACGCAAGATTGTAGTAGTGCCTGGCAACCTCAGGCTGCAATGATATTGCGGCGGAGTAATGCTCCACCGCCTCTTCACGCTTGCCGAGCTGCATCAGCAGCATTGCGTAAGTTGAGCACTGGTACGGTGTTGTCAGTTGGTGTGCTCGAAGTGCTTGAACCTGCTCGCCGGTTTGTTCTATCAGGCCAAGTCGGGCAAGGCATACCGCCTTCTGCAGCAACCACCCGCTATTGCCCGGCTCAAGCGACAGGGCCTTGTCTATTGCGCCCAACGCCAACTTCGGGTTGTTCGTCTTTATGGCGAGTTGACTGGTTGTGTGCCACCCCGAAGGATACTTCGGATACTGCCGATTTAGCGCTTCGCAATCGGCGACAGCCTGGCGCATATTCTTACTAGCTACGTGCACCCAAACACGATCCTCAAGAGCTCTTGCCGCCTTTAAGTCATGCTTGTCTGGCCGGGCTGAATTCATGATTGCTCTGGCGCTAGAGAATGAATGGCTTGACCCCTTAACACCGAAGTCTAATACGTTGAAGTCTATTACGTCTTAGTCACCTGCATAGACAAAAGCCCGGCACTCAGTGCCGGGCTCGTATCCGTCTCAATTGATATGAGAAAAATGACCCTTAGAAGTTATACGAAATCTTCATGCCGACAGTGCGTGGCTGAACGATGAACTGGCGATTGCTATTGCCATACCAATTCTCGAAGATCCCCGTGTCATAACTCCAGTCGGTGCTGGAGAATCCGCCCGATGCCCCTGCCTCGTCCGTCAGATTCTTGCCGTATAACATGAAACTCCAGTTGTCGGAGTGCAACGTTATATTGGCGCCAACCAGGGTAAATTTATCGAATGTCTCGTTAACCGGACTCTCCTGATCAATGAAGTTCTCAGAATCGTCCTGATAGTAGACATTCAGACCTGCGAACAGATTCCAGTCAGAGCCCACAGCCCACGTGTTGTCCAGCGACAAACTGATGACGTTGCTAGCTGCTCCCGGCAATGTCGCTCCATCCGGTGCAAGTACGTTGCCTGACTGAGGGCTGATGAAGTCGCTGTCCAGCTTGCCATCGACGTAGGTATAACCGACTCGGTAATGGAAGCTCTCGGTGAAGTACCCTTCCAACTCCAATTCAATACCCTGTGTTGAAGCGCTGTCTCCGTTGGCGGCGATGTAAAAACCATAAAAGGACGACGTCGTATTCAGCTGCGGGCTGTCCCAGTCGACAAGGAAAAGTGATGCTGTGTAACGAAAAGAGTCAGTGCCACCTTTCACGCCGATCTCGTAGTTTTGTACGGTATCAGAACCAAATGTGCGTATCGCTTCTGCGCTGGGCTCTCCAAACGGATCACCATTGTCCAGACTGGGCACAGCCTGCGCGCCGCCATGCCGATAGCCTTCGGAGTAGGTTGCGTACAACATGCTGCTATCACTCAGATCCCAGGCGGCATTGAGCTTGACCAGAACGTCGCTGTCCGAATCGGTCGACTGCGGTGCGGCTGGAGAAGTCCACCCGACAACCAGCGGGAATCCAAGAACCGTGTCATTGACCGTGTCGTTATCAAACCAGCGGAAACCACCGGTCAGGCGAAATCTGTCAGTGAACTCGTACGTCAGTTCACCGTAGACAGCTGTTTCCTGAAACGACGTTGTGCGGATGTACTCAAAGTCGATTTCGGTTAACTGATCACCAGGATAGAAGGTTGCTGGCCAGAAGCCGGCACACTCGGGGCCGCCCGTGGCAACGCAAGCATTGTGGAAACGATTCATGCCAGGGTTGTAGCTCAGCTGGTAGACCTCAATGTCCTGATCCATGTAGAACACGCCGGCCAGCCATTCAAATTTACTATCCGAGTCGTTCGATACGAGTCTGAATTCCTGGACGACAGCCTCATCGGTGTAACCACGCTCGGCGCGTTGCGCCGGTCGTCGCCAGCCACCGCCATAAAAGTCGGCGCTCCAGTCGCGACTGTCGCCTTCCGGGCCACTCTGCCACAAACCACCATTATCACTCTCGCCCGAACCTTCGTGTGTAAACGACGACGTGTTCGATGTCAGCGTCGCAAAACCTAGGTCCCATTCGAGATCCAGGTTTATCAGCTCTACGTCTCTGCTGGATGGCTCAAGCAGGAGCTGCCCGCTGTCATCATTGCCATATTCGAAGTAGAGAGGCGAATCAGTGGGCTGATTGTTGTTGCCCAGTGTTGTTGAACGACGTGCACCGATTTCGTCATCCTGCGTCTGGTAACCCAGCAGCAGATTGAAGTTGTCGGTGAATTCGTAGCTAAAGGCCACCTTTGCATAGTCAATTTTTACGTAATCGGCGTCCGTTACAGACTCGAAGCAGCCGATATTTTCCAGGACTTCTGTATCTGATGCGGCCCTCGGGTCGACGCAATTACCATCCACGTTGACCAGTGGCTCGCGAAATTCGTTGAGTTCATAGGCGTTTACGTAGTCAATAATGCCGTCATTGTCGATACGGCTGATATTCGCCCGAATTGCGGCCTTGTCGCCCATCGGAAAGTTGAACATCAGGTCGCCAGCGGTATTGTTGCCGTCCGAACCTTCAGTTTGGCCGTAGTCGAGCGCGATCCGGGCATCAAAGCCAGACGCGTCCGGCTTGTTGCCGATATAGCGCACGGTGCCACCCAATGATCCCGAACCGTATAGCGTGCCCTGTGGACCACGCAGTACCTCAACTCGCTCAATATCCTTCAGGATAAAGTTGGCGAAGATCGGCGTGTTGTCAAAATAGGTCGCGACGGTCGGCACAGCATTCAACATGATGTCGCCATTGGCGCCGTTGTCGACGTTCAAGCCACGAATGACGATGCTGTTAACGGTGCCCGCATTTCGATAGCCGCGATCGACAACCGAAACTCCGTGCATGGATCGCAGCACATCGTATTGGTCAACCATATTCTGCTGGACCATTGTATCGCCCGACAACGCGGAAATATTGTAAGGAATGTCCTGCACCGAAGTCTCACGACGCGTCGCCGTAACGACAATCTCTTCGAACAGTGAGCTGCTGCCTTCATCCTCCTGAGCTTGCGCCTGTGGAGCGGTCGTCATCGTCATACAAGCAGCGGTTACTGCGACTGCGACTGACTTCTTTTGAAAGCTGCGATTTGCAGCGCTTGCCTTCTTAACCATGGTTGTTCCCCCGGAACGGTCCGTATTCATTGAAAATTACAGTAGTGTGTATTGAGCGAGTAGTGCCAGTTTCGATGTGACGACCGGTCCAGATCATCTTTCTCACTTAGCGTCTCGATTTGGCATTCTGAGTTCTCCGAGTTGCCGGAGTGCCTCAGAGTCGTAGCCTTGTGAATATTGTGGAAACTGGACGTGGCTGTCCCTGAAACTCTTGAGTGGTTGGCCCAGGTTCTGCCAGCCGTTTCGTCGAACTTCACGTAAATAATCAAGATCAAGCTTTAAGGGTATGATTTCACGACCTTTTCCGGCTTCGTAAATTACTTCACCGCCGGGTCCAGCAATGCAGGATTGCCCCAGACCCAGTGGACCTGCAAGGTTCACGTCAAAGAAGTAGCATTGATTCGTCGCCGCATGCGACCTGATCATCGCCGTTTCGACGTCGCGGTCAATTGTACTGGTCAGGCTTGGGTGCAAAATCACCTCCGCACCCATCCAGGCCATGGCGCGTACCGTTTCCGGGAACCACATGTCGTAGCAAATGGAAATCCCGAAGCGGCCGACGCCCGGAATATCAAAGACGCTGATCTGATCTCCCGAAGTCACACCACTCTCGTAGGGCACCCAGGGGAATTGCTTCCGGTATCGGGATATCACGGCGCCGTCGGGCGCGATGACAGGCGTGGTGTTGTAAATGCGTTCACCTACGGTTTCGTACATGGAGCCGGGAATGACCCAGATGCCGTGACGTTTGGCTGCTTCGCAGAATCGCTCCTCAGTCGGGCCCGGCATGGGTTCTGCGGCGCTCTTGTCACCGCCAAATGCGTTGAGTTCGGCCAGCACAACCATGTTCAACCAGGGAAACCGGCTCATCGCGGAATCGATTTCCGCGAGCATTGAATCTACATTGTTTCCGTTCGCTGCTTCGAGCTGCAGTCCGGCAATGGCAAAAGTTGTCATTCACTACTCCCCTTTCGACGCACCTTAACCTCGATAGGCGGCAGGGAATAGGTCCAAAATTTAACTGCACATGGGGCCAGTTTTACTTTTTGGACTTTAGTTTAGCGATTGCTCATTATTTGTGAGGCGGATGTAAGCCGAATCAACGATCTGCTTGTCCTCGTTGAAATACTTGATCCTGTCGCCGTCGATAACGACGTAGTAGCCCGTTTCTTCGCCATACACCCAGCGGTTCCAGCGACGAAACAGACGATCACCTTCAATCCGCCAGCGGCCCTGATCCTTGTCCTCGTTGGCGAAGCCCAGAATCCCGGACATCACGCCATCCACATGGTGCTCGATCGTGCATGGTGCGCCATACACTTCGCGATACAGCACCGTTGCGCCCGACATCACACGCTGCAAATCATCTCCCGTGAGCCAATTGCCGGATGATGTGGAGAGGTGCTCGACCTGCCCTTTTACGAGCTCGCGTATTAACTCGGTCAGCTTTTCCACGCCAGGGCGAATCTTCTCAGCGCTCAGGCTCGTCACCCCCATGCGAAAACAGTGTTCCGCATTGGCGGGCTCGGCGTAGTAGGAATCGACCGGCTCAACCAGAATTCCGTGATGTTCTGCCGCCTTGGCCAAACTGCTCACGTTAAAGTCCTTTGGCGTCCTCACCCAGTAAGTTGTTCCGCCAACTTCCGGCGAGATTTCCATCGGTATGCCGCGCATGTTGTTCAGCGCATCGCGCAACGCAATCCGGCGCTCTCTGAACACGCGGCCGAGGCGAAGCATCAAGGCATCATAGTGTCCAAGCGACAAGAAATAGGCAGCCGCGCGCTGATTATTGAGCGGCGGGTGATTGAGAATCTTGCGCCTCAGCCCTCGGGCACGACGAATAAAGTCCGAGTTTGCGACGATGTAGCCGAGCCGAATGCCTGGCGCAAGTGCTTTCGAAAAGCTCGCGGCATAGATGACTCTGCCGTCGGTATCCATGCTGCGCAGCGCCGGCAACGGATGGTCCATGTAGCTGGTCTCACATTCGTAGTCGTCTTCAATGATCAGGAAATCCTGCTCGACTGCAGCCCGCATCAAACTCTGACGCCTCGAGAGCGACATCGAAACCGCTGTCGGTACCTGGTGGCTCGGCGTTACGTACAAGGCATCCACCTTGTTCAGTCGCTCATCGACGATCAGTCCTTCGTCGTCAACGGGCTGCTGCACCACGCTTGCCTGCCGCTGATGCAGGAGATTTCGCATTTCATAATTGCCTGGTTCTTCTATCGCGACAATCGCAGATTCGTCAGCAAGCAACTGGCTTATGAGATAGAGACTGTTTTGCGTGCCCATGGTGATCAGGATCTCGTCCGGTTCAGCCTGGATACCGCGACGAGTCAGAATCTTTGTGCGGATTTCCTCAATCAGCATTGGATCGTCAGCGTCGCCGCTGCCGGTCGACCACTCACCGACATCAGCCACACCCAAAGACAAGCGATTCGCCTCACGCCATTCAGCAATTGGGAACAGAGTCGAATCAAATTTGCCGTCGATGAATGGATACGGATAGTGGCGCCAGTTCGGCATATCCAGAACTTCCCGCACGGCCGCCACTTTGCCCTTTATGCGGCGCGCCCAGGCCGCCGATTCTGCTTTGGCGGCCGGTGAATCAGCGCTGCTGAAACCCACTCGCGTTTCAAGCATTTCCTGATTGACGAATATTCCGCTGCGTTGTCGACTGACCAGGTAGCCATCTGCAATGAGTTGTTGATAAGCGGCAACCACTGTATTTCTTGCCACTTCCAACTGCTGCGCCAGTCTGCGACTGGATGGCAGCTTCATTCCGGGCGGGAAGACTCCGTTCAGGATGCCGTCAACCAGCTTCTGTCGAATCTGATTCTGCAGGCTCATCGAGTTTTCAGGATCGAGATATATAATCGCGTCTTGCATCTTTAATGCTCGCATTAGTACGGCGCTGCGTTCATCGAAATACGCGGCGGTATTCGTGGTCCGAATCTTCCAATAAACTACCCCAGATAGCGGCGAAAGCAAGGACCGCAGTAACCAGGATCAGCCCATGAGTATGACGATTCGCGACGCTGAGTCGCAAGACAAAGATCGTATCGCAGAATTTAATTCGCGGATGGCGGTGGAGACCGAAGGTCGCCGCCTCGACCAGAGCGTTATCGGCCCAGGTGTCGGACACTTGCTGGACGACCGCTCCAGGGGCCGCTACTGGGTCGCCGAACAGGACGGCAAGATTATCGGCCAGATCATGATCACCTACGAATGGAGCGACTGGCGTAACGGCACCTTATGGTGGATTCAGAGCGTCTACGTGCACACGGACTATCGCCGGCAGGGTGTCTATTCGGCGCTCTACCACCACGTCGAATCTCTGGCGAAAGAAGAACCGGGCGTGGCCGGTATCCGGCTTTACGTCGAAAATGACAACAAACGCGCCCAGCGAACCTACGCAGCTCTTGGTATGGTCGATCCCGGCTACCGGGTAATGGAGTCAATATTCGGTGGCAGTAAACCCAGACACTAATCAATAATTCGGGAGACCGAGCATGCTAAAGGCAGGTTCAAAAGCACCAGAGTTTGTATTGCAGAACGACAAAGGTGTAGAAACAACGCTGACGGACCTGCTGGGAAACGGGCCTCTGATTCTCTATTTTTATCCAGCTGACTTTACCCCGGGGTGCACCAAAGAAGCATGCACAATTCGCGACTTGCATCAGGACCTGCTGTCAGTCGGCCTCACTGTTGCTGGCATCAGTCCGCAGGACGTCGCAAGCCATGCCAGCTTTCGGGCGAAACACGAGCTGCCATTTACGCTATTGAGCGACCCCGACAAGGTTGCGATTAAAATGTACGACGTTGACGGACCGTTCGGTGTTGGTGTTCGGCGGGCAACTTTTCTCGTTGGCCAGGATCGTACTATTCAGGATGCTCTGCTGGCGGACGTCCTGATCGGTCGCCATAAGGATTTTCTCGATAAGGCCATCGTGCTTCGAGAAACGGCTGGAATGAGACCTGCGAAGACCCACTCGGACTGAATACAGACTTACTCGCCCTGAATTGTGACTGTAAGCATGCGGCGATGCGCCGCAAATCGATGTTCCCACAAGTAGATACCTTGCCATGTACCCAAATCGCAACGACCGTTGCGTACCGGAATATTCAGGCCAGATTGCGTCAGGATGCTGCGAACATGCGCGGACATGTCGTCCGGCCCTTCAGCCGTATGCGTAAAGTCAGGGTCTCCGTCCGGTATGATCCGTTGCATGAATGACTCAAGATCATGCATAACCGCCGGGTCGGCGTTTTCACACAGCATCAGGGATGCACTGGTGTGCCGGATGAATACATGACAAAGGCCGATACTTGCGCCTGCCGCAGAGACAGCTTCCTGAACCCGTGAAGTCAGATCATAAACTCCGCGGCCGTCGGTCTCTATCGTGAGTTCGACCTGGCTAATCACGTTAGTGCTACAGAGCTACGGTCACGGCGCCATTGCGGGGCTGTCATCAACTCCGACAGGCGCAACATAGGGCTCGCCATAGCGCAATCGTATGGTTTTCGTCTTGCCGAACCAGGGTATCGAGACGATGTAGATATTGTCGAACTCGCCATGCGCTATATCGGGCACGTTCTTGCTGGCACCCAGATTTGCAATGAGCTCCGGTACCGTATTGCTATGCCCGACCACCAGTATGATCTTGCCCTTGTAGGACTTGAGGATCGTCTGCAGGACCTGCTCGGTATCCGACGGATCGTAATTACTGATGGGCAGATCGAGAGCGTCAGCCAATGGCCGTACCGTTTCTTCAGATCGTCTTAATGGCGTCGCATAGATGGCATCAATGCCTGCCACCACATCGGCGTCCACTAGCTGGCGCGTCAGTTCAGCAACACGCCTGCTGCCAGCCTCACTCAGCGAAGGGTCTTCTGACTGATCCCGGACCTGCTCAGCATGACGAACAAACATAATGGTCGTCGTTGCCTGCAATTCGAAGAACCAGGCCAGCCCGATAGCAATCGCGGTATATAGGACGACAATTTGCAGGCGACGCTGACGACGGTGTCGTCGCCGCTCTTTATCTGTATATGGTTTGCGCATGGGTTGCGACTTTACGAGTTTTTGAGCGTCTTGACTACGTCTTACGCTGGTCTTTTTCAACCACGATGTATTCACCCTCTATGACACCGCCCGTTGGCCTCGACGCAGATCCATCTGATGTAGCAGAATCAAAGGGCTCGCCATTGCGCATTTTGCGTTTGAACCACCAAAGCCGGATACCAATGACTGCCGCCATGATCAGAATGATGCAGCTCAACACAACGAAAGCAAAAAAGCCGAGCACGATGGATGCCCCGATCGCGAGAGCCCCCACAATGATAACGAGCACGTTTGCAATGGGATTCCCCGCCGGAAAGCCGCGATTCGTTGATTCGTTTGCCGATTCGTAGGTCATATAATTCCTTACACCTTACTCGTTTGAGTCTATGCGTGTGTAGTAGCCGTCAAACCACGTTGTCCAGCTCTCGCCGCCATCGTTCGACTGTTCGAAGAACTGGCGAACACGTCCGTCCGGCAACAACGCCCATAGTCCACGAAATGGCGCCGACGCGCCACCACCGACACCTTGAATAGCACCGACCATGCGCATGCCGTCTTCCGTCATTCCGCCCCTGTAGTTTATCTGAGTTCCGCCGGCAGCATTCCAGATTTGCACCCACTTTCCATCAGACATATCCACGTAATTGATACTGAACCCGGTAGAGCCCGAAGCACCTGTCCAGGATTCAGTGAGCAAGCAACCACGCTCCACTTTTTCGATCCGGTTCCGGCCCGCAAGATTTCCGGCGGCGTCACGGACTTCCCACTCGCCCAGCCAGAAATCAAACTCGGAAAATCTCTCGTCATGTTCGCACGGATACGCCTGTACTGACATTTCCGCAATCAACTCATCAAACGCTTCAAGTCCCGTCATGCTGGCCAAGACCGGGTTGCCAGTAAACAGGCCAACCGCCGTAAAGCCGCCGGCATAAATCTCGCGCAGTTGATCAACCGCGGCCTCATTATTGCCAGCGACAACCCATTGTGTGGCGTGCTCTATCTGGGCCCGAATTGGCGCGAATTCCAGCGCGATTGCCTTTTGCAGCGCGCTCTGTGCCGACGCCATGTCTCCGGATTCGCGGGCGCTGATAGCAAATCGATACCATGCACGTCCGTCGTCCGGGTTGGCCTGCGTTTGCAAACGATACGCCTGAGCGGCTGCACTCCATTGCTTTGCCTCAAACAGGGCATCAGCTTCCTGCGCTGCACTTAGCGATGAAAAGCTAATTATTATTAATATAATCAGTATTTTATTCGATATTCCTCGAATCATTGTATCAGCCCCGATAGCAGCATCTGCCTGATCTGACCCGTTTCGACGGGCGGGGTTCGTTGTCAGCGACGAAAATCATCAGAACGATATTGTTCCGACGGGATACAAATTCAATGTTTGTTCGCGCTGCTTGTTGAATCCTCGATCTGCTGCAAGCACAATGCGCCGTCGCACGGCCTGATACCGGAGAGGTGGCAGAGCGGTTGAATGCACTGGTCTTGAAAACCAGCAAGGGTTTGTAGCCCTTCGAGGGTTCGAATCCCTCCCTCTC